>Ga0315273_10003390_pt1 | contig 19192 bp, 17 predicted proteins | sample YL17G02_0_MG_FD_205753 | JGI IMG/M metagenome (GOLD analysis project Ga0315273, IMG submission 205753) | Sediment microbial communities from Yellowstone Lake, YNP, Wyoming, USA - YL17G02_0 | ecosystem: Environmental > Aquatic > Freshwater > Lake > Sediment | place: USA: Wyoming | collected...
CCATCACGGCGGTGTAGGAGGCGCGCGGATCGGCGGCGGGGGGTAGCTCCGGCATAGGTCCTCTCAGGGTCGGTGTCGGGGGGATTCTGGCACCTCCCCGCGACCGCGCGTCCGATGCACGCCAACAGCGATTATGTCGCGTCCCTCTCCGCCGAGGGCCTCGCCGGGGGCTGCTCCCCCGCCCCCCCGAAGGCGGCCGCCAGGCGCTCGGCGAGGGCGATGACGGCCAGGTGGGTGTTGGCCGAGGGGACCCGGGCGATCACCGAGGCGTCCATCACCCACAGGCCTTCGGTGCCGCGCACGCGACCGGCCGCGTCGACGACCGCCTCGGGGTCGTCCGGCCGGCCCATCCGGCAGGAGCCAACCGGGTGGTGGAAGGTCTCGACCGTCCGCAGCACCTGATCGGGGTCGTCGAGCCCGGGCCAGGGCGTGAGGACGTCCGCCAGCGGCGGCGTGCGGGCCACCTCGAGAAGGCGCTGGCCCGCGGCGACCGCCGCGGCGCGGTCGGAGGGCTCGAGGAACCAGCCCATCTCGATCGCCGGCTGGTCGGCCGGGTCGCGGCTCTGCAGCCGGACGATCCCGCGCCGCGACCGGGCGTCGGAGACCTGGACGTTCAGGTCGGTGTAGCGCTGGCCGCCCTCGATCGTGCCCGAGTAGGGCATCACCTGGTAGACGCGCCGCTCCCCGCCCACCTCGTGGGCGCCGGTCAGGAGGCACTGATACCAGGGGCTCGGCCAGGCGGGCGCCTCCAGCGCCAGCTCGAAGCGGTAGGAGACCTTGGGGTGGTCCTGCATCCCCCGCCCCACCCCGGGCACCTCGGCGGTCACCGGGATGCCGTGCCGGCCGAGCTCCTCGGTGGGCCCCACCCCCGAGCGCAGGAGGGCCGCCGGGGTCGCGTAGGTCCCGAGCGCCATCACGACCGCGTCCGCGTCGATCCGCTCGGGGCCCTGGGGCGCGATGACCGCGACCGCGCGCGCGCGGCCGCCCTCGAGCACGACCCGGTCGACCGTCACGCCCGCCCGGAGCTCCAGGTTGGGGCGCCCGAGCGCCGGGTCCAGGTAGTGGTCGGCCGGGGTCTGGCGCACCCCGTCCAGCATGTTGAGCGGGATCGGGCCGATGCCGAGCGCCTCGGGCGCGTTGTGGTCGTCGACCCACCCGTGGCCGGCCGCGAGCGTCGCCTCGCAGAAGCGCTCCTGCAACTCGAGCCAGCCCGGGCGCGGGTAGCGGCTGATCGCGATCGGGCCCTCGCCGCCGTGCCAGTCCGCGTCGCCGAAGTCGCGGTCGGACTCGATCGCGCGGAACCACGCCAGCCAGCTCTCCCACCCGTAGCCGTCGACGAGCGCCCCCCACTCGTCGTAGTGCTCGGGGTGCCCGCGCAGGGCGATTGCGCCGTTGGTGATCGACGATCCCCCCACCACCCGCCCGCGGGGCACGTGCACGATCCGCGGCGACGCGCCCGCCCGGGCGAGGTAACCCCAGTCGTGGGTCTCCTTGATGATCCGGTGGGAGTGGGTCAGCTCGGCCGGCCAGTGGCCGCGACGGTAGTGCGGCCCCACCTCCAGCAGCACCACCTCGTGTGCCGGATCCTCCGACAGACGCGCCGCGACGACGCAGCCGGCCGTGCCGGCCCCGCAGACGACGACCCGCACTCCGGTTATCCGGCGGCCAGGCGGCCGCCGTCCACCACGAGCGTCTGCCCGGTGATGAAGCTGGCGGCGTCGGTGAGCAGGAAGACGATCGGCCAGGCCGCCTCGTCCACCGTGCCGATCCGCCCGAGCGGCGACTTGGCCACCAGGCGCTCCTTGAGCGCCGGGTTGGCGATCATGAGCCCCTCTACCATCTCGGTCCCGATCGTGCCCGGGGCGATCGAGTTGCAGAGCACCCCGGCCGGCCCCAGCTCCACAGCGAGGGTGCGCGTGAGCGCGTCGAGGGCGGCCTTGGAGGCGTTGTAGGGGCCGATGTTGGGAAGGCCGGTGAGCCCGGCGATCGAGCTCAGGTTGATGATCCGCCCACCACCACCGGCCTCGACCAGCGCCCGCCCGACCGCCCGCGCGAAGGCCGCCGCGCCCAGCAGGTTGACCCGCAGGACCTCGTCCCACTCCGACAGCGGGGTCTCGGTGACCGGGTGGTAGTAGGGGTTGATGCCGGCGTTGTTGACGACGCCCCAGAGGCCGCCGAGCGCCTCGGCGGCATCGAGCGCCTCGCCGGCCACCATCGTGTCGCCGACGTCGCCGGCAACCGCTGCGACCGGCCCTGCGAGGCTCGCCGCGAGCTCGGCGAGGGCGTCGGCCGAGCGGGCGACCAGGACCACGCCGCCGCCGCGGGCCACGATGCCGCGGGCGACCTCCGCGCCGATCCCGCGCGAGGCCCCGGTGACGATGACGGTGCGCCCGTCGAGGCGGAAGGGGTCGGTCACGGACCCTCAGTCTATCCGCCTCCCCGCGGGTAAACTGGCCGGTGTTTCCCCCGTCGGCGCGTCCGCGGCGACGATCCCCGAGCCGTCCCGAGGTTGCCGCATGCTGAGCTACGCCTTCACGGAGGAGCAGGAGGCCCTTCGCCAGATGGTCCGCGAGTTCGCCCAGGGCGAGATCGCCCCGCTGGTCGAGGAGGCGGAGCGCAACGAGAAGTTCCCCGTCGAGGTCCTCCCGATGCTCGGCGAGCTCGGCCTGCTCGGCATCGTCTTCCCGGAGGAGTACGGCGGCATCGGCGCCGACAAGATCACCGAGTGCATCTTCGTCGAGGAGATGGCCAAGGTCTGTGCCGGCATCACCGCCTCGGTGAACGCGCACGCCGACCTCGCCGCCTTCCCGATCTACAAGTTCGGCACCGACGCGCAGCGCGAGAAGTACCTGCCGCGCTCGATCGCCGGCGAGATCATGGGGGCCTACGCGATCACCGAGCCCAACACCGGCTCGGACGCCGCGGGGCTCGCCTCCCGGGCGGAGAAGAAGAACGGCGGCTACGTCATCAACGGCCGCAAGAACTTCATCACCAACGGGACGATCTGCGACTACTGCCTGGTCGCCGCCTACACCGACCGCACCAAGCGCGGCGAGGGCATCAGCGTCTTCATCGTCGACCGCGACACCCCCGGCTTCGAGGTCACCCGCAAGCTCGAGAAGATGGGCCACCGCTCCTCGGACACCGCCGAACTGCTCTTCGAGGACTGCGAGGTGTCCGAGGAGGCCCTGCTCGGCGGCAAGGAGGGCGCCTTCGGCGCGCTGATGGAGGCGCTCATCACCGGGCGCGTCTCGCACGGGGTGAAGTCGGCCGCGATCGCCGAGGCGGCCTTCGACGCCGCCCGCCAGTACGCGACCGAGCGCGAGGCCTTCGGGCGCAGCCTGTCCAAGTTCCAGGCGATCCGCTTCAAGCTGGCCGACATGGCGACCCGGATCGAGGCCGCCAAGAGCCTGGCCTACAAGGCCGCCTGGCTCTACTCGACCGGCAAGCCGTGCGTGAAGGAGGCCTCGATGGCTAAGTTCTTCTCGGCCGAGGTCGCCGACTACGTCTGCCGCGAGGCCGTCCAGATCCACGGCGGCTACGGCTACATCGTCGAGTACCCGGTGGAGCGCTACTACCGCGACGCCAAGCTCGCCTCGATCACCGAGGGCACCAGCGAGATCCAGCAGCTGATCATCGGCAAGGAGCTCGGGTTGTGAGCTCGACCCGGCCGACCCCGCCCGGGCTGGACGACGCCCTCTCCTATCCCTTCTTCCAGGCGGTCTTCGACCGCAAGAGCCGCCGCATGGCGCTCGGGATGCAGATGCCGGGGACGCTCGAGCACACGAGCCCGTACGAGCCGGTGCCGCTCACCGAGCTCGAGGAGGCGCTGCTGCTGGTGGCCGGCACCGGCCTCACCGGCCTCAACCTCGGCGACATCGACCCCTCGATGGGCGCCGACGCGCTGGTGCAGTGGACGACGCGCACGTGGCCGAGCTCGTGCTCCAACCACGGCACCGAGCTCTTCTTCACCAACGACGACGGGCTCCACTTCCTCGACATGTGGAACCTCGTGCCCGAGCCGGGGGAGCTCTCCACCCTCCATGGCAAGTCGCGCGACGCCCAGGTGGAGTGGATCCTCGAGCTGGTGCGCCGGGCCAAGGTCACGCTCGAGCCCGAACGGGCCAGGATGCCGACCGGCCTTCCGGGCCTGTTCGTCTTCAACCACTGGAACGCGAACAAGCCGGGCACGACCCTCTTCCTGCCGGTCTCGAACATGACGCTCGAGTACATCAACCTGCTGTTCATCTACTTCTCGCCCGAGTACCGCTTCACGCTCGTGGACGAGACCAACGGCTACGCCCCCTGCGGCCTCGAGCGCTGGATCGACTCGGGGCGGCTGGACGCGAGCCGGCAGATGGGCATCGTCGAGATCGAGCAGCGGGTGCTGTCGATGCAGGTCGTCGAGCAGGCCTTCATCTGCCAGAACGTCAACCTCGCCCTGCAGGCGATGGGCCTGGGCGGCTGGACCTACACCGGCTACATCGCCCGCTTCGCGCTCGGCGGGATGGACGTGCCCGGCCTCGGCTTCCGCTTCGCCGAGGCTAAGCGCGGCCCGAGCGTGCCGGTCGGCCGCGACGGGGTCTTCGAGGCCTTCACCCCGCCCTACCACGCCGACATGGGCGCGGCCGTCGACGCCTTCCTCCAGGCCAAGTGGTCCCAGTACGACGACGACAAGCCCAAGGCGTACCGGGAGCCCGACCGGGTCATCTCCCAGATCGTCCGGCCCGGCGAGGACACGATCCAGATCGTCAAGGACTACTGCCAGTACGTCCACGACACCTACGGGCGCTTCCCGGCCTACCTCGACCCGATGTACCAGCGCCTCACCTGCCAGGCGCAGCACGTCGACCCGGACTTCTACGCCCGGTACTACCCCCCGGGCGCGGTCACCGACCAGCACCTGGCCCACTTCGAGCGCTGGCACCCCGAGCTGGCGGGCGACGACGGCCGCCCGCCGCTGCGCGAGAAGGGCTAGCGGAGCGAGTAGGCGCGCGGCCCGCGGGCGCGGGCGGCGGCGGCGATGCCGAGGGCACGGCTGAGCGCTCGCTCGGCGATGCCGGGCCGCAGAGGGTGCGACAGCGAGCGCTGCAGCACGCTGACCCGGCCGCTCAGGGCGTCGCGCTCGGCGCGCAGGGCGGCCAGCTCCTGGACGAGCCGGTCGCGCTCGGCGCGCAGGGCATCAGCGTCGGGCCCCGAGCGCGTGCCGCGCAGCGCGTCGACCGCCTCGCGCGGGATCAGGGTGCGCTGGGAGCCCGGCTCGCCGAGGGTCTCCCCGGGCAGGCGGCCGGACTTGAGGTAGCGCCAGACGGTGCGCTCGGAGATCGCGAGGGCCTCGGCGGCCTGGGCGACCGTGATGGTGTGGGTGGGGGCGGTGGTGTCCATGGCCCCCCGGTTCGCCGCCGGACGCCCGACTCCTTGTCAGAGCCGGGCGTCCTGACAGATGGCGCTAGGCCTGGCGGCGGCGGATCAGCATGTTCCACTGACCCTTGTGGACGACCTTGTCGTCCTGGTTGATCACCTCGACCTCGTAGATCGCGAAGCCCTGCGCGGGGTTCTTGTGCTCGGTCTTCTCACCGATCGTCCGCTTGACGCGGATGGTGTCGCCGAAGAAGACCGCCCCCCGGAACTGCCACTCGCGCAGCCCCATGAAGGCGGCCGTCGCGATCTTGGGCTCCATCGAGCCGACCTGGAGGCCGGTGGCGATCGACGCCACCAGCATGCCGTGGGCGACGCGCTGGCCGAACACCGACTCCTTGGCCGCGACCGCGTCGACGTGGAACCAGTTGAAGTCCCCCGAGAGGCCGCAGAAGTTCACGACGTCGGTCTCGGTGATCGTGCGACCAGACGAGATCGCGACGTCCCCCTCGGTCAGGTCCTCCCACAGCAGGCGTTCCTCAGCCACCTCAGCCTCCTCGATCGATTCCGGGCGCGGGCAGCCTAGAGGTTCTCCAGGCCCTTGCGGATCCGCTCGAGGCCCTCCTCGAGGACGTCGTCGGGGCAGGCGTAGGTGAGCCGGATGTGTCCCTCGCCGCGGTCCCCGAAGGCCGAGCCGGCCACCACGCCGACCTGGCAGGTCTCGATCATGTAGTCGGCGAACTGCTGCGCGGTCATGCCGGTCCCGCGGATGTCCGGGAAGACGTAGAACGAGCCGTCGGGGGTCTGGCACTCGACACCGGGCATCTTGTTGAGCGCCTCGACGGTCTTGTCGCGCTTGGCCTGCAGGCGCGCGGTGATCTGATCGACGTGGTCCTGGGGGCCGGTGATCGCCGCCAGGGCCGCCAGCTGGACGAACGCGGGCACGTTGGTGACCGAGTTCTGCTGGAAGATGTCCATCGTGGTGATGAGGTCCTTGTTGGCCACGCACCAGCCGATCCGGAAGCCGGTCATGATGTAGGTCTTCGAGAAGGTGTCGACCAGGATCGAGCGGTCGGCCATCCCCTCGACGGCGGCGATCGTCTTGTGCTCGGCGCCGGCGTAGACCATGTGGCTGAAGATCTCGTCGGTCAGCACGATCACGTTGTGCTCGGCGCAGATCGCCGCGATCTCGTCCAGCTGGCCGACGGTCATCCCGTTGGGCCGCTGGGGCGAGTTGATGATCAGCATCTTGGTGCGCGGGCCGATCAGGCTGCGCAGCGAGTCCAGGTCGAAGTGGAAGTCCGGCTCGACGAGCGGGGCGTAGATGACGGTGCCGCCGGCGTAGGTGATCCAGAACTCGTCGGGCGGGTAGCCCGGGTTCGGGAAGATGACCTCGTCGCCCTGGTCGACGATGGTGAGCAGGGACTGGGTGAGGGCGTGCTTGGCGCCCATCGTGACCAGCACCTCCTCGCGCACCGTCGGGCGGCCGCGCTTGGTGGCCTCCTCGGCGATGGCGTCGCGCAGCTCGGGCAGGCCCGGGCCGGGCACGTAGCGCACGTGGCCGTCGGCGATGGCCTTCGTGCAGGCCTCCATGATATGCGGGGCCGGGCGGAACTCCTCACCCTGGAAGTCGCCCTTTTCGAAGTGGATGACGCGCTTTCCCGTCTCTCGCTCGAGCGCTTCGGCCTTGCGCATGGACGCCCACTGCTTGGGCAGGACGAAGTGCGATGTGCGGCTCGAGAGGCGCATGGGGTTCGCGGCGGTGGTCGCCATTGTCGTGTTGTCTCCTTGGGATGAGTGGGGAAACTCCGGGAGTGGGCTCGTCCTACCCCGATCCCGGGGGCGGGCGGCTACTCATGCGCTGCTCGTGCCGGACACCTGCGGCTCGGCCACGCTGGTGCGGACCCGAAGCGCTGCGGGGGTGTAGGCGCCGGACTGATGCCCGCCCAGGCGGCGGGAGAGGCCGCGGGCGGCGTTCATGACCAGGCGCGACAGCTCCTCCACCCGCTCGGGGGTGATCCGGGTGACCGGACCACCGATGCCGAGCGCCGAGACGACGCGGCCGCTGTGGTCGCGCACGCCCGCCCCGATGCAGCGCAGGCCCTCGTCGTACTCCTCGTCGTCGATCGCGTAGCCACGCTCCCGGATCCGCTCGAGCTCGGCCTCGAGCACGTCGAGCTCGGTGATCGTGTTGCGCGTGTAGGCCGCCAGGCCTCGCGTCGCGACGATCTCAAGGACCCGCTCGCGCGGTAGGTCGGCGAGGAGCACCTTCCCAAGGTTCGTCGCGTGGGCCGGGTAGCCACGACCGATGGCCGAGGGCACCCGCAGCGGCCGGCGGGCCTCGACCCGCTCGACGTAGATCGCCTCGCCGCCGTCGAGCACAGCCAGGTGGCCGGTCTCGCCGGTGTCGCGCACGAGGCCCTCGAGGAATGGCAGGGCCTCGTCCCAGAGGTTCATCCTCTGCATCACGAGGCCGCCCAGCTCGAAGATGTGCAGGCCCAAGCGGTAGCGGGCGCGGCGCGGGTTGCGCTCAACCAGGCCGGCGGCGTCCAAGTTCACCATGAACCGGTGGACGGTGGACTTGTGGAGCCCGACCCGCTCGGCGATCTCGGTCACGCCCAGCTCGGGCTCGTCGACGGAGAATGCGTTGAGGATGGCGACGGCGCGCTCGATCGCCTGGATCCGGTAGCGCGGGCTCACCGCTCGGACGGTCTCCTCGAATGCGTCTGTCGTGGTCGTCTCGGGCCTCCTGTCTCGCATAGTGAAGCCGCGTTTCGTGACTGATGCGACGAACGATTCCTACCACCCCGATTCCAAGAGCGGCAAGGTGTTGGTCCGCAGGCCGAACCACCGTCTTGTCAGGTGAGACACGGGGCGGCGCGGGCCATCGGCGGGCGAAGTAGGATTCCCGGTCGATCCGCCCACCGCGAACGCGCAAGGGGACCCGTGCCCGACAGCTTCGAGGACATCCTCTACGAGGTCGCCGACGGCCGGGCGACGATCACGATCAACCGGCCCGATCGCCTGAACGCCTTCCGCTCGCAGACCATCGGCGAGCTCGCCGAGGCCTTCGAGGCGGCCGCCGACGACGAGGCGGTCGGGGTGGTCGTCTTCACGGGCGCCGGCGAGCGAGCCTTCTGCGTCGGGGGCGACGTGCGCGAGCCCACCCGCACCGCCGCCGAGAAGCGGCGCCTGCACCACCTCCACGACCGCCTCGCGCTGGGCATCCGCAACAACGGCAAGCCGATCATCGTGAAGGTGCGCGGCTACTGCATCGGCGGCGGCAACGAGCTCAACGTGCTCTGCGACTTGACCATCTCGGGCGCCTCGGGCAAGTTCGGCCAGGCCGGCCCCAAGATCGGCTCGGCGCCCTTGTGGTGGGGATGCCAGCTCCTGCCCGGGGTGGTGGGCGAGAAGAAGGCGCGCGAGATCCTCTACCTGACCCGCCAGTACAGCGCCGAGGAGGCCCTTGGCATGGGCCTGGTCAACGCGGTCGTGCCCGACGAGGAGCTCGACGCCGAGGTCGAGCGCTGGTGCGACCAGATCCTGCGCCGCTCCCCCCAGGGCCTGCGCCTGGCCAAGATCGCGATGAACACGGCGACCGACGCCCTCTACTCGGCCGTCCAGCACGGCCTCGAGCTCGTCGCGCTGAACCACGTCTACGGCCCGGAGCCCAAGGAGGGGATCGCGAGCTTCCAGGAGAAGCGCCCGGCGGACTGGCGCAAGTTCCGCGAGGGCCAGGGACCGGAGCCGGGCTGATGGCCGCGTCGGCGCTCGGCGCGCTGCGCCCGGCCCTGCGCGAGGGGGTCGAGGCCGCCCTCGACGGGCGGCGCCCCAGCGCCGATCAGGCCCTCGCCCTCGCCGGCGCGCGCGGGGCCGAGCACCCCGCCCTGTGGGCGGCCGCTGCCGAGCTGCGCGACCGGGGGCGCCCGTCCCTGGTCACCTACTCGCGCAAGGTCTTCATCCCGCTGACCAACCTGTGCCGCGACGTGTGCTCGTACTGCACCTTCGCCCACCACGACGCGGACCCGCGGGCGCACACGATGAGCCCGGACGAGGTCCTGGCGATCGCCGAGGCGGGGCGGCGGCTCGGCTGCAAGGAGGCCCTGTTCACGCTGGGCGACCGTCCCGAGGCGCGCTTCGAGAGCCACCGGCGGGCGCTGCGGCGCTTCGGCCACACCTCCACCCAGTCCTACCTGGCGGCCATGTGCCGGATGGTGATCGAGCAGACCGGCCTTCTGCCCCACCCCAACGCCGGCATCCTCGGGCGGCGCGAGCTCAGCGAGCTGCGCGAGGTCTCGGCGAGCCAGGGGATGATGCTCGAGTCGGTCTCCGAGCGCCTCTGCGGCCCGGGCGGCCCCCACGAGCACGCCCCCGACAAGCGCCCGGCCACCCGCCTCGCGATGATCCGCCGCGCCGGCGAGCTGCGCATCCCGTTCACCTCGGGGATCCTGATCGGGATCGGCGAGACGGCGCGCGAGCGCATCGAGGCGCTGCTGGCGCTGCGCGAGCTCCACGAGGCCCACGGCCATATCCAGGAGGTGATCGTGCAGAACTTCCGCGCCAAGCCCGACACGCCGATGGCCTCCTCGGGGGAGCCGGGCCTGGTCGAGCTGATGACGGCATGCGCGATCGCCCGCCTGGTGATGGGCCCCCGGATGAGCATCCAGGCGCCGCCGAACCTGTCGGCCGACTACGGCCCGCTGCTCCTGGCCGGCATCAACGACTGGGGCGGGGTCTCCCCCCTCACCCCCGACTTCGTCAACCCCGAGGCCCCCTGGCCCGACATCGACCGGCTCGGGGAGCTCTGCGCCGACGCTGGCTACCCCTTGCGCGAGCGGCTGACGATCTACCCCGAGTACCTCGTCGACGACCACTTCCTCGACCCGGGCCTGCGCGATCACGTACGTGCGCTGGCCGGCGACGACGGCCTCGCGCGCACGGGCGCCCCTCTCCCCCTCGCGGCGGTGGCCGCATGAGCGTCACCTTCTGCCGCACCGTCGGCGGCGCCCACGCGGCGCGGGCGCGGGTGCGCGAGTCCGCCGGGCTCGACGACTCCGGCGTCGCTGCCGTCCTCGAGGATGGCCTGCTGCCGGTCGAGACGGCCCGGGCCGACGCGCCGGCGATCGCCTGGGTGGTCGAACCGGCGGGTGCCATGGACCTGCTGGGCCGCGGGGTCGCGGGCTGGCGCATCACCGTGCGCCACACCGGGCCGCGGGCCGACGTGCTCGACGCCCTCGTGCGCACCGGAGCGGCCTTCCTGCGCACGACGCCCGGTGGTCTCGAGGAGGCGATCGAGCTCGGGTGGTTGCCGGGGATCGCTACGCGCGTCTCGGTGGTGGTCTCCTCGCTCGAGGAGGCCCTCGATGCGATCGCCGCGGGCGCGGTCGACCTGGTGGTCGGCGACTGGGGTTCCGACGCGGTCGGCACGCTGCGCGACGCCATCGCCCCGCGTGCGCTCGTCGAGCGCACCGCCCTTCCCCCCGAGACCGAGATCGACGACGCCCGCGCGGCCCTCGCCCGGCCGCTGTTCACCGCCTGGCTGGCGCGGATCGACGGCTCGGGCGCGGCGCGCCCGCGCTACACCTGGGCGCCCGGCCGCGACGAGGAGCCGCCGGTTCCCGGGCGGCGGCTGTCGGCCGAGTGGGAGGACGACGCCTGGCGGGCGGGGACCGCGGAGGAGGGTCTTGAGCGCCTCGCCCCGGACCTCTCGGCGATCCTCGAGCGCTCGCTGGCGGACACGCCGCCGCGGGTGGCCGAGATCGAGCGCCTCTTCCGCGCCCGCGGGTCCGAGGTGGAGGCGATCGCGAAGGTCGCCGACACGCTGCGCGCCCGGCGCTGCGGCGACACGGTCACCTACGTCGTCAACCGCAACATCAACTACACCAACCAGTGCTACTTCCGTTGCGGCTTCTGCGGCTTCTCGCGCGGGCCCAAGAGCCTCAACCTACGCGGCGACCCCTACATCCTGAACATCCACGAGGTGGTACACCGCTCGGTCGAGGCCTGGGAGCGCGGCGCCACCGAGGTCTGTCTGCAGGGCGGCATCCACCCGGACTTCACCGGCGACTTCTACGTCTCGGTGCTCGAGGGCATCAAGGAGCGCCTGCCGCAGATGCACGTCCACGGGTTCACGCCGCTCGAGGTCTGGCAGGGCGCCCACACGCTCGGCATCTCGGTGCGCGAGTTCCTCACCCGGCTGCGCGATGCCGGCCTGGGCACCCTCCCCGGGACGGCGGCCGAGATCCTCGACGACCGCGTGCGCGCGCACCTGTGCCCGGACAAGGTGCGCACAGCCGAGTGGGCCGAGGTGATGATCACCGCCCACGAGCTCGGCCTACGGGCGACCACCACCATGATGATGGGCCACATCGACGGCCCGCGGTCCTGGGCGAACCACCTCGAGGTGCTGCGCCAGATCCAGCGCCGCACCGGGGGCTTCACCGAGTTCGTCCCCCTGCCCTTCGTCCACATGGCCTCACCGATCTTCCTGCAGGGCCGCTCGCGGCCGGGGCCCACCTGGGACGAGGTGGTGCTGGTCCACGCGGTCGGCCGGATCGCCCTCGACGGCCTCATCCCCAACATCCAGGCCTCGTGGGTGAAGCTCGGCCTCGCGGGCGGGGCGCGCCTTCTCGAGGCCGGCTGCAACGACCTCGGCGGCACCCTGATGGACGAGAACATCTCGCGGGCCTCGGGGGCGGCGCACGGCCAGCTCGCCACACCCGAGGAGCTCGAGGCGGCGATCCGCGGCGCCGGCCGGGTGCCGGCGCGGCGCAACACGGTCTACGAGATCCTGGAGACCGCCGCCTAACCCGAGCCCTCGCTCGAGGACGCCTCCGCCGCCTTTTCGGCGGCGATCCGCTTGCGCTCCTGCAGGGCGTGGAGCATCTCATCGACCGTGCTGAACTTGACCCGCGGCGCGCCGCTCGCGCGCCCGCGCTCCTGCTCCAGCAGGTCGATCAGCTGCCAGTCCTTGTAGGAGACGAAGTCGCGCCGGCGCTCGCTGAGCAGGCGCTCGAGCACGTCGCGCGAGGGCACCTCCTCCTTGTGCAGGTGCCCGGCGGCGAGGTCGGCCAGGAGCATGTCGACCGTCTCCTGGGAGTCGGGCTTGTTGGTCCCGATGATCCCCTGGGGGCCGCGCTTGATCCAACCGACCACGTACTCGCCCTGGACCGGCGCGCCGGTGCGCGGCTCGATGACCCTCCCGGACTCGTTGGGGATGACGCCCCTCATGGCGTCGAAGGGGACGCCCGGCAGGGGAACCCCCTGGTAGCCGATCGCCCGGAAGACCAAGCCCATCGGCAGGGTGGTGCGCGCGTCGGTCGGCCGCGGGCGGATGCTGCCGTCCTCGCTCTCGTAGAGCTCGTTGTGGACGATCGTGAGCCCCTCGACGCGGTCGGTACCGATGATCTCCACCGGCGAGACCAGGAAGTGCAGGGCGATCGTGCGCGGCGCACCGGTGCGGGAGCGCTCGGAGAACTCGCGCAGGAGCTCCAGGTTGCGGTTGCGGGTGCGGTTGGGGTTGCGCGCGACCGCGGCGGCGCTCAGGGGGTCGAGCTCCACGTCGGCCGGGTCGACGATCACGTCGACGCCGGGCAGCTCGCCGAGCTCCTTCAGCTCCTTGTTGGTGAAGGCCGCCTGGGCGGGCCCGCGCCGGCCGAGGACGTGGATCTCGCGGACCCCGTTGTCCTCGAGCGCATGGAGGGCGTGCTCGGCGATGTCGGTGGCGGCGAGCACCTCGCGGGGGCTCGCCAGGATGCGGGCGAGGTCCATCGCGACGTTGCCGTTGCCGACCACCGCCGCGCTCGGCGCCGTCAGGTCGAAGCCGAGGCTGCGGAAGTCCGGGTGAGCGTTGTACCAGCCGACGAACCCGGTGGCCGAGTGGCTGCCGGGCAGGTGCTCGCGCGGGATCCCCATGCGCCGGTCGATCCGGGACCCCACCGCGTAGATGATCGCGTGGTAGTAGGCCGACAGATCCTCGTGGGTGAGGTCGCGCCCCATCTCCACGTTGCCGTAGAAGCGGAACTCGGGGTGGGCGGCGATCCTGTCGTAGACCCGGGTGACCGACTTGATCTTCTGGTGGTCGGGCGCCACCCCGCCGCGCACCAGGCCGAAGGGCGTCGGCAGGCGGTCGTACATGTCGATCTGGACCTCGAGGTGCCCCTGCTCCTGCAGGTGTCCGGCGGCGTAGAAGCCCGAAGGACCCGAGCCGATCACAGCCACCCGCAGGGGAGCTTCCGGCGTGCCGAGGGGCGCTCCCATCGTCCTCCCGATCATCGGCGCTCGCGGAGCGCGCAGCTTAGGCACGCGCACCGGCGCCCGCCAGAGGCCGGCGTCACGTGCGGAAGAGGTCATGCTCCGGATCGCGCACCAGCGCCCTCGCGCCCCCGGGGCCCGGGGGGGTGTCCACGCCCGAGGCGACGACCGCGGGCGTCCCCGCGGCCTTGCCCAGGTAGATGCCGGCCGCCGCCGCCAGCTCGTCGGCGATCGCCTGGTCGGTCGCCACCAGCACCCGCCCGGCGCGGTCGTGCTCGCCACGGTGATCGATGATCGGGCGAAAGCCCGCCACCCCGATCGCCACGTTCACCAGGCCGCGCCGGAAGGCGCGACCGTGGGTGTCGGTCACGACGACGCCCACGCGCCCCCCGACCGCCGCCGCCATCCGCGCCTGCAGCCGACGCGCCGAGGCGTCGGGGTCGACCGGGAGCAGGACGACCGATCCCTCGGCGACGTTCGACGCGTCGATGCCGGCGTTCGCGCAGACGAAGCCGTGATGGGTCTCGCAGATCACGGTCCCGCCGCGCCGGCGCACGATCCGCCGGCTCTCGGAGAGGATCAGCTCGCACAGGGCGGGCGTCTTGCCGGTCTCCTCGGCCAGGGCCCGGGCCGCCGGCCCGGGCGCCACCTCGGCCAGGACGACCAGGCGGCCCTCGGCCTTGCTCACGACCTTCTGGGCAACCATCACCACGTCGCCGGGGACGACCCCCTCCGCCGCCGCCCGGGTGGCGAGCATCCCGGCGAGGTCGGCGCCCGGGCGCACCTCGGGCAGGGCCGACAGGGGCCAGAGCCTCAGAGGGCGCTCCCGGCCTCGAGCAGCCCGGCCATCGCCAGCCGCGTGCAGGCCTCGAGCGTCGCGCCCGTGCCGCCGCGCGCCATCAGCGCGGCGAGGTCGCGCGGGGTGTCGATGTCGAGCGCGAGGCGCGGCAGCTCCACGAGCGCCAGGGCGAGACCACGCCGCTCGGCCTGGGCGTGGTGGCGCGCGAGCGAGTCGGGCCCGAGCCGGGGCGACAGGGCCGCGGGCGGCCGCAGCAGCATGGCGTTGGTGCCGGTCCCATCCCGGGAGGGCACGAGGACCGCCGAGGGGCCCGGCGGCGCGGCGGCGAGGAGCTGGGCGATGTCCTCGGGCTGGGCGAGGGGCAGGTCGGCGGTCAGGACCAGGGCGGCCTCGGCCCCCGCCGCCGCGACCGCCACCAGGCCCCGGACGACGGCGGCGTTCATCCCCCGCGGGGGGGCGTGGTCGGGCACCACCCGTGCGCCGGCGATGCGCTCGGCCATCTCGCGCGCCCGGGGGTCGGAGGTGACCACCATCACCCCGGCGAGCTCGGCCGCGCCCGCGCAGGCCGACAGCACGTCGGTCAGCATCGCCACCTGCAGCTCCTGGCGCACCGGCGCCTCGAGCGCCGGGGTCAGCCGGCGCAGGGCGCCGCGCAGGGGCTTGACCGGGATCACGACCCAGGTCGTCGGGCGGCTCACCCGAGCGCCTCGAGCGCCGTCGCCGCCAGGCGGGCCCGGGCGGCGCGGTCGGGCATCAGGGCGTCGGTGAGCACCGGGCGCACGCCGAGCGCGGCGATCGCGGCGGCCTCGGCCGCATCGCCCGCGTCGAGCACGAAGACGGCCGCGACGTCGGAGTAGATGCGCGCCATCTGACCCGCCGAGCACTCGGGGTAGCCCGCGCCGGCGAGGAATCGGTCGGCGGGGCCCTCGACCGGGCGCCCACCGATGATCGGGCTGACGGCGACGCAGTCCTCGCGGCGCGCAGCGAGCGCGGCGCGAACGCCGGGGACCGCCAGGATCGTCCCGATCGAGACCACCGGGCTCGAGGGGCAGATGACGATCCGCTCCGCCGCCGCGAGCGCCGCGAGCACCCCCGGCGCCGGCCGGGCGTCGGCGACGCCGACGAACTCGATGCTCTCGATCGTCTCGGCCGCGCCGTGCTTGACCAGGTACTCCTGGAAGGTGCGCGTCCCGCCGGGGGTGGTGATGCGGCTGCGCACCGGGTCGTCGGTCATCGGAAGGAGCGTGGCCGCGACCCCCAGGCGCGCGCAGATCTCGGACGTCACCTCGCTGAGGCGGGCCCCCTCACCGAGGCGGATGGTGCGGTGGATGTGGGTCGCCAGGTCGCGGTCGCCGAGCCCGAACCAGGAGTCCTGGCCGTAGGTGGCCAGACCCTCGAGGCAGCGGAAGGTGTCGCCGGCATAGCCCCAGCCGCGCTCGGAGACGACCCCGGCCAGGACATAGGTGCAGATGTCGAGGTCCGGGCAGACCCGCAGGCCGTAGAAGTCGCCGTCGTCGCCGGTGTTGACGACGGCCGTGAGCTCGGGCTGGCCGGCGACCTGGGCCAAGCCGTCCACCATCTTGGAGCCACCGGTTCCGCCCGACAGAGCAAGGATCACGGGCGGGGGTCGGGCGCGGGGATGCTCACGGCGGCGTGGGCGAGTCTACCAACCGCCCCCTTCCGGCAGCCCGCGGGCCGAGCACCAGCCACAGCCCGGCCGACACACCCGCCATCCCGACCACCAGGCGCGTGCTCGGGGTCTCGCCCAGGAGCGGCCAGGCACTCAGCACGCCGACGACCGGGACCAGGAAGAACCAGGCCGAGACCTCCGCGGCCGGCGCCTTGGCGAGGGCCAGGTAGAAGAGCGCGAGCGGCGCCGCCGAGCCGACGACCGCGAGGCCCACGACGAGGGCGATCTCCCGCGCGCCAGTGGTCGACGGGTCCCCCTCCCCCACCGCGCCCACGAGCACCAGCACCGCCCCGCCGGCGGTCATCTGCCAGCCGGCCAGGGCGAGCGGCTCGCCGCGACCGCGGATCCCGCGGGCGGCCACCACGGTGCCGATGCTCCAGGCGAGCGCGCCACCGATCACCACGAGGGCGTCGGTCGACAGCTCGGGCGGCCAGAGCGGGCCCTCCCAGACCACCACCGCCACGCCCACCAGCCCGATCGCCAGGCCCACCCACTGCAGGCCGGCCAGGCGCTCGCCGAGGAAGGCCGCCGCCAGCACGGCGACGAAGAGCGGGTCGGTGTTGGCGAGCACCGCCGACAGGCCCGCCCCGGCGTGGGCGATCCCCCAGAAGACCGCCCCGTAGAAGAGCACGGTCTGGGTGAGGGCCAGCCAGCCGACGGCCGCGACCCCCACCCCCGGGGAGAGCGGCCGGCCGAGCAGCGCCAGCAGGCCCAGCAGGAGCACCCCGCCGAGCATGAGGCGCGCACCGGCGGCGGTGAGCGGCGGCCACGACTCGACCAGCCAGGCCGACGGCACATAGGCGGCCCCCCAGCAGAGCATGGCGGCCACGCCGAGGGCGTTCGCCGACCTCAGTCGAGCAGGTTCGAGATGGCCAGGACGGCCTCGCTCGGCAGGTAGGTGACCAGGAAGAGGACGACCAGGCTGACCGCCAGCCACGGCAGGATCATGATCGACAATCGCTCCACCGAGACCTTGGCCAGGCTCGAGACCAGGAAGATCACCAGGCCGATGGGCGGGTGGATGAGGGCGATCACCAGGTTGAAGACCATGATCAGCCCGAAGTGGACCGGGTCGACGCCAAAGCCGGCCGCGATCGGCGCGAGGAACGGGGCCAGGATGTAGAGCGCCGGCAGCGGCTCGACGAAGATCCCCACCGCCAGCAGGATCACGTTCACGAGCAGCAGGAAGACGTACTTGTTGTCGGTGACGCCGGTGAAGAAGTCGCTCAGCGTCTTGCCGAAGCGGTCGAGGTAGAGCGCCTTGGCGAGGATCGCCGAGTCGCCGATCAGCAGCATCACGATGCCGGTCTCGAGGCCGGCCAGCACGAGGAGCGCCGGCAGCTCGCGGGGGGGCACGCTCGCGAACCAGAAGAGCGCCAGGGCGATCGCGATCACCGACGCGATCGACGCCGACTCGGTCGCGGTGAAGACCCCGCTGAAGATGCCCCCCAGGATGATGAAGGGGATCGCGAGGACCGGCAGCGTCGCCAGGCCCGTGCGCGCGACCGTCGCCATGCCGGCGAAGGGGCGCTTGACGAGGAAGTCCATCCGCCGCACCACGACGTAGACCGTGGCGGCCTGGAAGATCAGCAGCAGCAGCTCGGCGAGCAGGCCCGACAGCAGGAGAGCCGAGATCGTCGCGCCGGTGCCCAGGGAGCCGTAGACGATGAACATCACCGACAGGGGCCCGATCGGGCCCTTGATCGATGCCCCCGCGACCACGGCGGCGGCCACGTCGCGGGGGTACCCCTCGCGCTCCATGGCCGGCACGAGCAGCGGGGTCATGATCGCCGCGTCGGCCTGGGCCGAGCCCGAGATGCCCGACAGGGCCGCCGAGGTGAGCTGGCAGACGTAGGCCATCCCCCCGCGCAGGTGGCCCACCAGGGCGGCCGCGAAGCCGATCAGGCGCAGCGACATGCCGCTCGCGTTCATCACCTCGGCCGTCACCAGGAACATCAGGATCACCAGCAGCTCGCCGCCGCCGGTCAGCCCCATCACCGACTGGGTGGTCGTGAAGGGCACCAGCGGGTCCGACACCGGGTAGAAGCTGAGGCCCAGGAAGCTCGGCAGGAAGGCGATGATGCCGACGATCGAGAGCATGAAGACGATCGGCATGCCGGCGAGGGTGAGGGCCACGAAGATCACCCCGAGGGCGATCAGCTCGTAGGCCCCGATCTCGAGCAGCCCGGCCACCACCCCCCAGACGACGACCCCGATCACCACCGCCCCGGCGGCCGCGGCCAGCGCGGTGCGCACGCCCTGGCGCCCCTGGGCCGCCAGCCGGGTGGCGCCGGCCGCCAGCGCCGACAGGTAGTGCAGGGTGATGAAGTAGTAGCCGACCGTCATCGAGACGACCGGGTAGAACCACGACAGCCCCAGCGAGGGCGACGAGCCGGAGGTGGCGAACTGGCCGGTCGCGAACTCGGTCGAGCGCACGCAGGCGTACAGCAGCAGGATGGCCAGGCTCACCCCGGAGAAGGTGCGCACCGAGCGCTGCCACCATCCCGGCCCGGCGTCGGCGACGAAGGTGATGACGGTCACCGCCCCGCGCTTGACCGCCAGCGACACCCCCAGCCAGATCGACCACAGGAAGGCGAAGCGGGCGAGCTCCTCGGCCCCGAAGAGCGCGTAGCCGAGCACGTTGCGGGTGAACACGTTGCCCGCGAGCGACAGGATCGCCAGCGCGACCGCCAGCGCCGTGCCCACGCGGGCGATGCCGACCGCCGCCTGCGAGTAGACCTCGATCCAGCGCGCGGCGACCGCCAGGCCGCGGGCGAGGCCCCGATCGGCCCGGGGTGGGACCGACCCCATGGCCGGCGTGGCGATGGCGCTCACGACTCGTGTCCCAGGGGAGCCTCCGAGCGCGGCCGGCCCGGCCCCCACGGGGGCCGGGCCGGATCGGTTCCTGTCTCAGCCCGCGTCCGTGCGAACCGCTCGGTGCGAGCCTACCCCGCCGGTGGGACGCACTCCCCCGTCTTGGACGTGGGCAACGGCGGCGGTGGGGGCGGCGGCCCGAGGGCGTCCTTCTCCGCCTGGATCTGCGTCACGAAGTCCTGGCTCTCGGAGTCGAGGTTGGCGATCGCGCTCTG
>Ga0315273_10003391_pt1 | contig 19189 bp, 10 predicted proteins | sample YL17G02_0_MG_FD_205753 | JGI IMG/M metagenome (GOLD analysis project Ga0315273, IMG submission 205753) | Sediment microbial communities from Yellowstone Lake, YNP, Wyoming, USA - YL17G02_0 | ecosystem: Environmental > Aquatic > Freshwater > Lake > Sediment | place: USA: Wyoming | collected...
TGACCCCGGGAGCGCTGGCACAGCTCGACGCCGAGGTCTCCGCCGAGATCGACGCCGCGGTGGCCTTCGCCCTGGCTAGCCCGCCGATGGATCCCGCCCTGGCGGCGGCCGGCGTCTATGCGGATTGACCGCGGACCCAACAAGAGAAGAGGATCACAGATTCCACAGATTCCACAGATGAAGAGAAGAAGAGGACTTGGGTTGAGGCCAGATGGCACGCAACCCGGATCGTTTGCGGTTTCTCTCTATCCCAACCGGCCCTCTGCTCTGCCTCCTATCTGTGAAATCTGTGGAATCTGTGATCTCCTCGTGGGTCTTGACCTTCTTCTGTGGTGGTGATCCGTGCCTGAAATGACCTATGCAGACGCGATTCGGAGCGCACTGGCCGAGGAGATGGCGCGCGATGAGCGCGTGATTCTGCTGGGCGAGGACATCGCGCTCTATGGCGGCGCGTTCCGCGTAACGCGCGGGCTGGCCGACCAGTTCGGCTCGGCCCGGGTGATCAACACGCCGATCTCGGAGAACAGCTTCGTCGGCGTGGCGGTCGGGGCCGCGCTCACTGGGCTGCGGCCCGTGGTCGAGATCATGTTCATGGACTTCATCACCCTGGCGATGGACCAGATCGTCAACCACGCGGCGAAGCTGCACTACATCTACGGCGGGCAGGTGAGCGTGCCGATGGTGGTCCGCGCGCCCGCAGGGGCGGGACGCGGCTATGGCGCGAGCCATTCGCAGAGCCTCGAAGCGTGGTTCCTGCACACCCCGGGCATCAAGGTCGTCGCACCGTCCACGCCGCGCGACGCCCACGGGCTCCTGAAGGCGGCTATCCGCGATGATAACCCCGTCCTCGTCGTGGAGAACAAGCTGCTCTATGGCGTCAAAGGCGACGTGCCCGACGCCGAGGAGGTGATCCTCATCGGACGGGCGGCCGTCGTCCGCGAGGGCCAGGACGTGACGCTCATCGCCTACTCGCGGATGACCGCGCTGGCGCTCGAAGCCGCCGCCACCCTCGAACAGGGCGGACTCCAGTGCGAGGTCGTGGACCTCCGTTCGCTGGCTCCCCTCGACGTCGAGGCGATCACGGCGTCCGTGGCGAAGACCCATCGGGCGGTGGTCATCGAGGAGGACACGCGGCGCGGAGGCGTCGGGGCCGAGGTCGCCGCCGTCCTCGCCGACCAGGGATTCCGCCACCTGGATTCCCCCGTGCGCCGCGTCGCCTGCGAAGACGTGCCGATCCCGTGCAGCCCGACGCTCGAGCGGGCCGTGCTGCCCTCGGTAGAGAAGATCGTCGCGGCGGTGGAAAGCCTGATCTGAGCGAACATTCAGCCGATCGACCAGATCCGACGGATCCGACAGATCGGACCGATCAACGCGGAGAACCAACCGCATGGTGACCCAGGTGACGATGCCGAAGCTCGTCGAGAACGCCGAAGAGGCGACGATCGGCCAGTGGTTCAAGCAGGAAGGCGAGCCCGTGGCCGAAGGCGAGCCGCTCTTCGAGGCGATCACGGACAAGGCCGCGGTCGAGGTGAAGGCGGAAGGCGCCGGCATCCTGCGCAAGGTCTACGCACGCGAGAACAGCGTGGTCCCCGTCGGGCGGGTCATCGCGGTCATCGCGGAGGCCGACGAGGAACTACCGGCCATCGCCGCCGCCCCCCAGGCGCCGAAGTCCGCGGCTCCCAGCGCGATCAAAGCGTCGTTCGGCGCGCGACGCCTCGCCAAGGAGTTGGGTGTCGATCTGGCCACGATTCCACCGTCCCGGCCCGATGGAAGCCTCACCGAAGACGATGTGCGCCGCGCCGCCGCCCGGACCGAGGGTCCGGCGATCCTCGAACGGATCCCGCTCAGCCCGCTCAAGCGGGCGTTGGCCGAGCACCTTCGGCACGTGACCCAGAGCGTCGCCGCGGCCTTCGTGGCCCTGGAGACCGACTTCTCCGCCGTCGAGGCGGCCCTCCCGAAGCTCAGCGAGGGGGCCGGGGTGCCGATCCGCGTGCGGGACGTCGTGCTCCACGCCGCCGCACGGCTCCTGCCGCGCGCTCGCCTCCTCAATGCCTGCTTCACCGAGACAGGCGTCGCGGTCTACCAGCCCGTCAACATCGGGCTGGCGTCCGACGTCGAGCGCGATGACAGCGTGATGGTTCCCGTCGTCCGCGACGCGGACCGGAAGCCGCTGGCCCAGATCGCGCGAGAGACGGCCGACCTCCTGGAACGGCTCGGGCGGCACGCCCTCAAGCCGAGCGACCTCGCCGACGCGACGTTCACTGTCGCCGATCAGCGGGCGCTCGGCATCGACCTCTTCGTGCCGCTCCTCAATGATCGCCAGAGCGCCGTCCTCGGGATCAGCACCATCCGGCAGCGGGTGGTCCCGCGGGGCGGCCAGGCGGCGATTGCGCCTGTCGCGAACCTGGTGGTGGCCTTCGATCACCGGGTGCTCAACGCGACCACGGCCGCCCGGTTCCTCAGGGAACTCAGGGATGCGATTGAGGTGTTCAACGACAAAGACGAAAAGACCGCCTGAAGGCGGGACTCGAAACGAAATCCGCCGGTGAGCCATGCGCGTGTTTTACGTCCGACCCTCAGACAACGGCGACTACGGCATCGAGGATGCCCTGACGATGCTCGCGCAGCCGCCGGAGGAGGTCGATGTCGCGGTTTTCCGCGGTCTGCGGGTACCGTTGGAGCCGCTGAACTTCGATCCGTCGGAGCAGGGTTTCGCCGCGCTCCATCGCTACGACCTCGTGATCCTTGCGGGGCTGGATCCCGTGGTGCTCGCGCCGAGCGAATGCCTGGCGCTGGTGGCGTTCGTCGAGCGAGGCGGCGGGCTGATGCTCCTCGGAGGCAGCCATAGCTTCAGCAATGCCGAGGGCACGTACCATCTCCTCGCCCCCATCCTCCCGGTCGAGGTCCGGCGCTGGCTGGACGTCGAAGTGAATGGCCTGCCGCACGGGACGGGCCATCCCATCGCTCGGGGCCTGCCGGAGCCGGCGGGCTACATCGCCAAGGTCCATCCCGTCGAGGCCAAGCCCGGAGCCCAGGTGGTCATGACGGCCGGCGAGTTCCCCCTCGTCGTCGCCGGAGAGCACGGGTATGGCCGCGTCCTCGTCGTGGCATCCTATCCCGAATGCCAGGAGTCGGAGTACGGCTGGTTCTTCACGGGAGACGCGTTCAACGACTTCCTGCGCGGCGCCGTGGCCTGGATGACGAAGGAGCACCCGCTCGCGTGGGCCGAATCCTTCTCGCTGCCGAACCGCGAGCCCGCTCCGGGCACCGAGTGCTTCGGCAAGCTCGTGCTCAACTCGGCGACGCCGCTGGACATTCGGGTCACGACGCGGCTCGCCCGAGACCAGGGCGAGACCGTCCTCGAGCATTCGGCGTCCATGCACATCGACGGGCGGCACGAGGTCCTCTTCTCGTTCCGCGTCCCCGACGGGCCACAGGCCAGGGGCGTGCACCACGCCATCGTGCTGGTCTCGGGAGCGGACGGCCGCGAACTGGTCCGGCGCGACGTGGCGGTGGAGATCGTGAACCCCGTCCGCGTGAGCCTGGAGTTCGAGCACGGCCGCCGCTCCTTCCCGCCCGGCGGGTCGGCGCGCCTTCGCGTCCACGTTGCCAGGTCGCGGGGCGCGACCGTGGGCGAAGCCGCCCTCGAGGTGGCCTTGATCGATGAGGCCGGCGCGCGGCTGAGCACGGCCCCGCCGCGATCGCTTTCCGGAAAAGAGCCTTCTCCCTGGATGGTAGAGGTCGAGTTGCCTGTGCCCAATCTGCGCCCGGGGGCGTACAGGGTGCGAGCCGAGCTGCGCGGAGCCGCCGATCCAATCGATGCGGCATCGGAGGAGATCTTCGTGCTCGCGCAGCCGCCGGGCGCCGAGCGATTCCCGCTCATCGCGGAGGGCGGCTACCACCTGGATCGGCCGACTGTGGAGCGGTCCATCGGGCGTCTGGCCGCGGCGGGCATCAATGCGCTGTCCCTTCCAGGGCCGGTGATCCGCTCGTGGGAGCAGCGCTCCCACGGCGAATCGATGCTGGGCTACGCGGAGGAGCAAGCCTCGCGCCACGGGCTTTCGATCGCACACCATCGACGGGCCCTCGTGCCGGGGCAGGAGCCGGCCGCGCCGATAGAGCCGTGCCCCCTGGCGCCGGACTTCCGGGAAGCGATTCAGTCCCACGCCCGGCCCATCCTCGCGGCGGCCGCGCGGGTCCCTGCCCTGCTCTTCCACGAGATTCTCGCCGAGGCCGCGGTCCCGCCCGAGCAATTCTGCCGCTGCGAGACCTGCGAAGCGGAGTTCCAGCGCAAGTTCGGCGTGCCGATGCCCAGCGGGTCGGGGGCCGATCTCCCGCCAGCCCAGCGAAGGGCGCTCGACGGCTTCGTGGCCTCCGTCTGGTCCCGCGTGTACGCGGCCATCCTCAAGACACGGGACGAGGCGCCCGGCCGCATCTCGCTCTGCCTCCCGTTGAACGCGTCCAGCTTTCTGCGCGCCGGGCCGGGCGGCGCGGTCTGCGACGCCGCCCGCTGGGCGCAAGCCTGCGACGTCGTCGAGGTCGCTGCCGACGCGGACACCGCCGCCTTCCGTCTCTCGCTGAGCGGGCACCGCGCCCTTTGCCGCGCGCTCGGGAAGAGCTTCGGCGCCGCCATCGACCTCGCCCAGCCGGCCCCCGCCGAGGCGGCCTACACGGCGCTGGCTCACGGCGCGGCGCACCTGCGGGTCGCCGAGAACCCGCGCTTCCTCTTCTGGCGCCGCCAGCCGACGGTCGAGGCCGGGTTCGGCCGCTGCGTCCGCCGCATCGCGAAGGCCGGCCCGCTCCTGGCGGCATCGAAGCGGCCGGCGGCGCGGCTCGCGCTCCTCTTCCCCTACGCGCAGGCCGTCGAGCGCGGGACCGCCCGCCTCCTCGCGGCGCACGAGCTTCTCTCGTCTGCATTTGGCGATGTGGACCTCGTCCACGAGCGTCAGGCCGCCGCGGACGGCTTGTCCGAGTACGCGGCCGTGGCGCTCCTGGCGACGGAGATGCTGCCCCGGAAGGCCACGCGATCCCTGATCGACTACGTGGATGCGGGCGGCCTCCTCCTGGCGGACCGGGCCGATCTTCGCCACGAGGACGGGGCCGCGGCGGAATGGCCGGCGGGCTTCTTCGGCGAAGCGGAGACCCCGGTCTTCGGAACCTTGACCCGCCGCCGGCGCGCCTATGGCGCCGGCCGGACCATCCTCTTCTCCGACGACCTGGCCGTGGCCTACGGGCAGGCCATCGAGCAGGAGGACGCGCTCGCGGTGCGCGCTCTCCGCCGGGCCGTCGCGGACCTCCTCGCCGAGCAGGGCATCCGGCCGCGGGCACGAGCAGAGGACCCGGCCATCGAGGTCGGCGTCCGCCTCTGTGGAGAGTCTGCTCTCCTGGTCGCCGTGAACCACGGCCAGGAGCCACGGACGACCGCCGTCGCCCTGGACTCCGCCGCCATCCCCGCGGCGGCCGCCTACGACCTGATGACCGGCGAAGCCGTCCCCGTGGAGCCGGGCGACTGCCCTGCCCTTCGGATCGCCCTGGCTCCCCGCGACGGCGGCATCTGGGCGCTTTATCCCGAGCGGCCGTTCTCCCTGCGCATCGAGCTTGCGCAGGACGCATTCGCGCGGGGCGGGAGCATCGAGTACCGCGTGACCGTCATCGGCGAGAGCGGCCAGCCTGCGCGCGGCAGCCACATCGTCCGAGTCGCCGTCACCGACCCCAGCGGGGCGGAGCGGCCGGAGCTGGGCGGCCAGTTCGCGACCCAGAACGGCCTCCTCGACGCCGTCCGCCGCCTTGCCGTCAACGATCCCGCGGGAACCTGGTCGCTGTCCGTCACCGATCCCCTCACGCGGCGCGTCGTCCGCCGCAGCTTCGAGCTGACTGCATGAGCTTGCACGAAGAGATCGTCAACAACCTGAGCGGCTATTCGAAGGCGATGTACGCCACGTGGTTCTTCTATCGCCCCTCCCGCATCCTCTTCGACGCGGGAGAGGGACTCAGCGCGGCGATGGAGAACTTCGTGTTCGGCATCGAGAAGGTCTTCCTCAGCCACGGCCACTACGACCACATCGGCGGTCTGCCTGGCCTGCTCCAGTCGCGCCGCTCGGCCCGCGGCGACAAGGAGAAGCCGCTCGAGGTCTACTACCCGGAGGGCGACGAGCTGATCGAGCTTCAGCGGCGCTACATCGAGAGCCTCACCTACCGCCTCGGCTACGCGCTCACCTGGCACCCCGTCGAGCCCGGCCAGCGCATCGAGCTGGGCCAGGGCCGCGAGCGTGGCTACCTCGTGGCGTTCCGCTCGGCGCACGGCGCCCGCTCGGTCTCCCTCGGCTTCAAGGTGATGGAGGAACGCAGGCGCCTCCGGCCCGAGTATGCCGCTCTCTCCGAGCCGGAGGTCGCCCAGCTCGCCCGCTCGGTCCCGCGCGACCAGCTCGCCGAAGCCTACGAGAAGGTCATCCTCGCCTACAGCGGCGACACGATGCCCCTTGACCCCGCCGTAGTGCGCGATGCGGAGGTTCTTGTCCACGAGGCAACCTTCCTGGCCTCGGAGGACCGCGAGACGCCCATCCACGCCACCGTCGAGGAGGCGATCCGCGTCGCCGTCGACGCCAATGTCCGCGCCCTCGTCCTCTTCCACGTCTCGAGCCGCTATCCTGGCCGCGACGTGCGAGCCCGCATCCGCGAACTCGCCGCCCGCCTGGCCCCCAGCCTCCCCATCGCTCTCTTCCGGTCCGACCGCAAGCTCTGGATCTCAGGCCCTCCTGCCTCCGACGAGCCCGGGCCATCTGGCGCTGGCAAATAACGGAATGACCAGAGGCCCCGGCCCCCCGTCCTCTCTTTCTCTTCCATTCGGCATTCGGCATTGATTCGTCATTCCGTCATTCGTCATTCGTCATTGAACCCCTACCGCCCTTACGGTAAAATGGCTCCATGAATGTGCTTCGACTCTTGTCAGCCTGCGCGCTCCTCGCGCTGCCCGCCTGGCTTGGCGCCGGCGAGCCGGCCCCCGATCCGGCGCCCGCCAGCGACCCGCTCCGCGGCATCAAGAGCGAGACTCTCACCTACCGCGTCCTCGCCTGGAAGGGCGCGCGGGTCCTCTCGATGAACCTGGGCAAGGTGACGTTCACGCTCTCCCGCGACGACGACCATGTCGAACGCCAGCTCGTCCTCCGAGCCGAAGCCAAGGGCGGCATGACCGCGTACCCCTACGATGCCGCCATGACCGCACGACTCCGCGACAGCGACTACCTGGAACACGACGCCGACTCGATCCGCACCAGGCCGGGCTACAAGACCCGGAAGCTGGCGTTCACGAGCCAGGGGGTCGACTACCTCAAGCACAAGCACTGTGCGGTCCCCGCGCTCTGCCACAATCCAGCCCATTTCTCCCGTGCCGACGACGAGTCCGAAGTGCATTGCGACGGCTGCGACGATCCGAAGCACTACGTCTGGCACATGGCGTCGCGTGTCCGCTGCGGCGGGCGCATCTACGACATGCTGGCCGCGATGTACGTCGGCCGCGCCCTGCCCGTCCAGGTCGACGGCGCACCCCAGACCATCCGCATCGTCTCCGCCGACGAACTGTGGGACATCGAGGCATCCGCCGAGAAGGAAGAGACAATCACCGTGGCGGCGGGGCGGTTCGATTGCCTCAAAGTGCTCCTGAAGACGCTCCCGGCCAACGACACGGCCAAGAGGCATGTCAACGAGTTCCAAGGCCCCTTCGGCCTCCACGACAGCGTGGGCATCTATGTCGACAAAGCGACCCGCCAGCTCGTCCTGGTCCGCGGCACCGCCGACGTCGGGACATCCTTCCAGGTCGAGGTCGCCCTCACGGAAAGGAAAGTGGAGTACTTCGACGGCGCGGGTCCCGCCAAGCCATAGCAGAGGAAACCTGGGTCCCCCTTCGTAATCGTAATCTTAATCGTAATCGTAATCGATCCCTCTTCGCTCGCCGCCCGGCACAAAGATCGATTAAGATTACGATTACGAGTTACGATTACGAAAGGGACAGGAACCGTGATCAGGCAGGCGATCCTCTGGGACAGCCTGGGCGGCGGGCGCGTACGTTGCCGCGTCTGCCGCTGGCGGTGCGTCGTCGAGCCCGGCCAGCGCGGCCACTGCCTCACCCGCGAGAACCGCGGCGGCGAGCTCTTCACGCTCATCTACGCCACCGTCTCCTCCCTCCAAGCCGCCCCGATCGAGATGAAGCCGCTGTTCCACTTCTTCCCCGGCACCTCCTGGCTCTCGCTCGGGAGCCTCGGCTGCAACTTCCGCTGCCCGGGCTGCCAGAACTGGGAGATCGCCCACGCCCAGCCGGACGACGCGCCGCGAGGTGGGGCAGGCATCCTGCCTGCCGAACAGGGCATTGCAGGCTGGAAGCCTGCACCACAAGCCGTCCAGGACCTCGACCCCGCTGAGGCGGTCGACCAGGCCATCACCCACGGCTGCAAGGGGCTGTCCTGGACCTACAACGAGCCGACCCTGTGGCTGGAGTACACCCTCGACGTGGGGCGACTCGCCCGGCCCCGCGGCCTCCTCGCCCACTACGTCACCAACGGCTTCGCCACGCCCGATGCCCTCGACGCCATCGCCCCCTACCTCGACGCCTACCGGGTCGACATCAAGGCGTTCAACCCCGACGCCTACCGCCGCTTGGCCAACATCACGGATTTCGAGGGAATCCTGGAGACCGCCGAGCGGGCCAAGAGGACCCACGGCCTCCACGTCGAGTGCGTCACCAACATCGTCCCCGGCTACAATGACGACGACACCCAGCTCGGCGACCTGGCGGGCTGGATCGTCCGTGCTCTCGGGCCCGACACGCCATGGCACGTCACCCGGTTCGTCCCCCACCTCGACCTGTCGGACGTCCCGGCCACGCCCGTCGCCACGCTCGAGCGCGCCCGCGAGATTGGCCTGAGCCGCGGCCTCCAGTACGTCTACCTGGGCAACGTCCCCGGCCACCCTGCCGAGAACACGTACTGCCACGTCTGCGGCGCTCTGCTCATCCAGCGGCAGGGCCATCGGGTCGTCGCCAACCATCTCCTCAACGGCCTCTGCCCGTTCTGCGCCGCGCCCATCCCGGGGCGATGGCAGTAGCCATCGCCCCGGGACAGTCGGCAGTCGGCAGAAAGCAGTCGGCAGTAAGGAAGTATGAGAGAACAGCGCTCAGAGGGGGATTGCCTTTTGCCCTTCGGCTTTTGCCTTTTGCCTTTTGCCTTTTGCCCTTCGGCTTTTGCCTTTTGCCTTTTGCCTTTTGCCCTTTGCCTTATCTTCTTCTGATCCTTTCTTTGTGCCGACTGCCCTCTGCCGCTGCCTGCTGCCTCCTGCCGACTGCTCCTCATCCTACCCAGATCGGGCTGGACCAGGCCGTCTCGCCGTCGCGCTGGACGACCCGCGCGTAGTAGACGCGGGGCTGCGCCGCGCTGAACGAGCTGTCGAGGATCGCAATCCCTTCCTCTACCCCGTCGCCGAACTGAATGCCGACGACCCGCCCGTTGCAGAGGATCTGAATCATGTGGATCTCGCACGTGCCCAGCGCGTGGACGAGGAGCTGCGGCGCCCGACCGACCTGGTCGGCGCGCAACTCGCTGCCCATTCGGTGGTCGTTGAGGCGGAAGTCGAGGAAGATCGGCTCGCCCGTGGTCGCGTAGACTCTCCGTGCGCGAAGGGCTTCGAGCACGCCGGTCCGGTTGAACTCCTTCGCGTAGACCGCGAGCCGCCCGCTCCCGCGGGCATGGTAGTACGCCGTGCTGCGGCCGCCCTGGGAGTCGCCGGGGTGGCCGTCGTGGCTGTTGCTGGACGCGATGAACCCCACGCGAGCGCCGGCGGCCAGCGCCGCCCGCAGGTCGCAGCCGGGCGCCGTCTCGGCCGCGAACGCTCCATTCGGCCCCTCGGCGCTGCCCAGGCACGAGTAGACCTCGGCGACCGGCTCCAGCTTCGGATGGCGGTAGTCCCAGACCATGGGGTTCCGGGCCAACGCGGGATGGAAGGGGATCGTCAGGGACCCGGTCTGGAGTTCTCCGAGTTTCCGCCACAGCTCATTGGGGTTGTCGTTCAGCGGGCTCCACGGGTCGCCGGCGCGGTCCGCCATGAAATACGGCGGATCGGGTTCCTCGTAGTAGACGCCTCGGTGCCCGAACCGCTCGGAAGACCACTCGAAGGCCGGAAACGTGACGAACTCCCCCGGCTTGTAGAACTCCTGGGCCAGCGAGCTGCGCAGCTCCCAGTCTGCCGAGGAGGCGAACTCGTAGTCGTGGTCGGTGAGGGCGTAGAGGTCGAGGTTCGCCACGTCGCGGGCGTAGAGAAAGTTCTCGCGCGGGGTCCCGGTACCGGAGCCTGAGCCGTCGCCGTCGCGGCCGAGGCCGCTGTGGCTGTGGAGGTCCCCGAACAGCAGCGTGTACTCGCCCACGCGCCACCGGGCCGCCCAGTGACACACGCGATCCAGCCCCTCCTGGAACGTCCCCGTTTCGAGGAGATGGGGGTCGCGGTCGATCTGGAGCCAGCGATTGGACGGGATCGGGGCGCGAGGCACGATCGCCAGGCGAACGGGCTGGCCGGGCTTCACCTGGCTCGCGGGCAGTTGCAGCAGGCCGTAGCCGAACGCGACGAACGACTCGACGCTCGACGGGTCAACGTGGATCGCCTCGCCCGGCCGCGCGGCATCCAGCCGCCGAACGTTCAGGCAGAGGCCCGCGTCCCCCTTCCGCCAGGTCTCCGTGTGCTTGACGAGGCGGAACGAGAGGAGCTTCTGGCCGTCCAGCAGCAGGTCGAACTGGCCGCCCGGCTCCGGCAGCGGCGACCCATTGCCCATCGCGATCGCGAACACCAGCACGACACGCTTGGTCTCCAGCGCCGCAGGCACTGGGAACGTCGTCCAGGCCAGGCGTTCGCCCTCCCGAAGACGCAGCCGCCAGGATGCGGCCGGGGCCGCCGCCCGCCAGGCGGGCCGGATCGCCTCCGCCTGAGCGGGTGCCGAGGAATCAGCCACCTGGTCGAGGCCGTTCACCAGCGTGACGTTATGGAGTCGCCTGGCCTCGGCGAGGACCTCCGCCTCGCTCCGCCGGCCGCCGCGCTCGGGCAGGAACCCCAATGTAGGCATGCTGCGGCCTTTCCAAGATCTCAGGCCTCCCTCTCTCTCGCCTGGTTATCGGCTGTCGGTTATCGGGGCAGAAGGACCCGCCCTGGCAGTCCTCCCGGCGCCCGCCTTCTCACCCCGACAACCGAAAACCGACAACCGATAACCGTCTTCCCCCGCCGTTCGGGATTATCCCACGGGGCCGGGAGCCTGTCAAGGCGCCTTGAGCAGGGCCACGCGATCTGCTATAGTAACGGCTGGCGGGATTCGTGCTCGCGAGACGGCCACTTGCAGGGGGACAGCAGAACGGTGCATGAGTTCCTGCGAATCGTGATGGGCGCCGCCGCGCTGATGCTCGCCGCCGCATCGGGCGGACGAGGCGGCGAGGAGTTGCCCAACGTCCTCCTCCACATCCCCTTCGATGGCTCGGCCGACGCGGCGTTCATCGCCAACGGCCAGAACAAGGTCTCGGCACTCGACGTTCGCTACCACCCCGGCAAACGCGGCCAGGCCGCCGAGATCGGCTCCGCCCGCTTCCCGTGCGGCGTCGTCGTCCGATCGACAGGCGTCCTCAACAAGGACCGCGGCACGATCGAGTTCTGGTTCTCCCCCTCCTGGGACTCGGTGGACGCATCCGAGCAGGCCACGCCTCACATGCTCGTGACGGATGAGCTGGACCCCGGCCTGATGGGCCACGTCTGGCTGGCCATCGAGGGCCGAGCACTCCACTTCGGCTGGCGCAGTCGGGAGGTCGAGGGCGCCGTCGCCCCCATCCGCGACTGGCGCAGCGGAACGTGGCACCACATTGCCGCCACCTGGGACCAGGACCGCGGCATGGCCCTCTACCTGGACACCGAACTCGCGGCGGAGAACCCCACGCAGTGGCGCCTGCCGCCGACCGACTGGCTGTACATCGGGGCGAGCCGCCAGGGCGCGACTCGGGCGGCCGGCCGTTTCGACGAGTTCCGGATCTACGACCGCGCCTTGACGGGCCCGGAGGTCGAGCTGGCCAGCATCGGCCGCCTTCAGTCCGCGAACGCTCCGGTCCGCCCGCTACCGCGGTTGCCCGATCTCGGCGCGAGAGCCAAAGAGCCGAACCTGACGCTCCACGTCCCGTTCGATGGCGGCTTCGCGGCCAAGTCCGCAGCGGGCAATCCAAAGCCCCTGGCTGCCGAAGGCACCGAGCTGACGAACGGATTGCTCGGCACGGCCCTGGCCGCACGACCCGGCACGCGACTCACCTACGCGTCGGCGAAGAACCTCTCGACCCAGGCCGGCGCGGTCACCTTCTGGGCGCGTGCCCTGCCCAACGCGCCTCAGACACCCGGCGTCCTCCTCGTCGAGGGCCTCACAGGCCAGCTCAGGCCGGGCCAGGTGCCCCACCTGCTGACCCTCCAACTCCAGCGCGGGCCGGATACGCAGCTCATCTTCTCGATCGGCCCGACGAACATCCAAGCCGCCCTCCCCCGCTGGAATCAGGGCGAATGGCACCACATCGCCGCGTCCTGGCTCCGCGGCCGGGAGATGAAGCTCTACGTCAATGGCCGCTCCGCGGCCCGACGAGCCGGGCCGGCGGCCTCGTGGAGCGCGCCAGAGGCCAACCAGTTCGACGTCGGCGCCATGCAGGGACGCAACGCGGCTGAGGCGGTGATCGACGACCTGCGAATCTACGACGGCCCTCTCTCGGTGGACCACGTGCGCAAGGAGGCCGGCCAGTTCGTCCTCCTCTTCCTCGCCGACGTCCGCCCCACGCTCGTCGAGCACGGCAAGGACACAGAACTGGCCGTCGCCTTCCACAGCCTGGCCCCGACCCGGCTCGCCGCCAAGGTCCAGATCCAGGTCTTCAGCCCCCTGGGCAAGCAAGTGGCATCCGTGCCGGCTGACCTCGATGCGGCGCCCCACGCCTCAGTCTATGTCAAGGTCCCCCTGCCCGCCGCCGCGCTGGAAACGGACGGCCTCTATGCGGTCACCACGTCCTGCGCGGGCCGCCTGGCGGCGCCGGGCGCCTACTTCCTGACGGTGCCTCCCGTCGCACGCCTGGCGGCCACCGACGGCCGCGACGATCCGCAACCCGCCCTGGCCGCCGTCGATTCCATCGAGTGCGTCAAGGCCCGCGAAGCCGACCGCTTCTGCCAGACGGGCCAGGCGGTCGCCGTCGACTCGCCCCACGGCGCCTATTGCCAGGCCGGCCCCGACCGAGACGACCGGTTCGCTTACCGCTTCCGGATCGATGCACCTGGCCAGCCTCACGTCGCGACCATCACGTACCCGGACGACAAGCCTCGCAGCGCCGAGATCATCATGAACTCGCCGCACAACCCCAACTCCTACGACGTCGCCACGGGCTATTTCCGGCCCAACGACGAGCCGCGGCCCAATCCCATCCGCATGCCCCTCTACTTCTGGCCGCGCGAGCAGGAGAACGCCCTCGTCTTTCGAACGATCGCGTCGGGCAAGCCCGCGGCTTGCACCCGGATCACCGTGTCTCAGGCTCGCAACGGCCTTCCTTCGGCCCGCGCAGAGACGCCGCCCGACGGAGGCCGCGCCATCGGCCTCCACTGGGAGGATCCCGCCGTCCCGCTCCAGTTCGGCGCCGCGAGCCTGTCGCCCCCAGCCATCTACCAGAGCTTCAGCCGGCTCGCGGAGTACCTCCGCTTCACCGGCCAGAACCTCATCGCCTACCCGGTCGCCTGGCACAAGGGCCTTCTCTACGGCTCCGACAAGGAGAGCTTCGAGCTGGGCACAGGCTCGGAACGCCACTGCGGAGACTGGATCGAGTACGTGCTCTACCTGTGCGACCGTCTCTCGCTGCGCTTCCAGCCCGAGATCGTCCTCGAGGACACGTTCGCTCTCTCCGAGGCGTTCGGCGAGCAAACCGCGGACGACGCTGCCGCCGGCGTCGACACGCCCCACATGGTCCTCTGGGACGGCACGCTCTCGCGGGGCGGCCCGACCGAGCCCCCGCTCTACGATCCCCTGCACCCGGCCGTCCGCGCGGCCCTGCTGGATCGGATGGACGAGATCGCCTCCCGCTATGGGCGTTCGCCGGCTCTCGAAGGCGTCTCGCTGCGCCTCGGCACGAGCCAGCTCCCCTGGTACGCCTCGCCCCAGTGCGGCTACGGCGACTCGACGGTGGCGCAGTTCGAGCGCGACAGCGGCATCGAGGTGCCGGCGGACAAGACGGGCTTCGCGCGCTTCTCCCAGCGGGCCGCCTGGCTCCTCAACCACAAGCGCGACGAGTGGATCGCTTGGCGCTGCCGCAAGCTGGCCGACCTCTACGCCGAAGCCGCCCGCCGCCTCCAGGCCGCTCGGCCCGGCCTGAAGCTCTCCCTCGACCTCGCCATCCCCGACAGCACAAGCCCCTGGCCGCTGCTGAACCTGACGGCCTGGTCCGGCCCCAACCGCTCCATCGAGCAGCTCTACCGCGAAGGCGGCGTCGACCTCGCCTTGTGCGCCAAGGTGCCCAACCTGGCCGTCCGAAAGGTCCTCTTCCCTATCGACGCCCAGTTCCAGGCTTACCGCTCCGGCTCCCGCTCGAATCCCAATGCCACGCTGAGTCTCGATGCCCTTCAGCTTGACGAAGCCTATGCCCCCTTCCGCGCGCCCGCGGCCGCGGGCGCCGTGGGCATCTACCGATTCTTCGAGTCGCGCGTCGGCTCCGCCGTGCCGATCCCCGGCTACTGGTGGACAGAGAACCCGTGGCGGGCATCGCAGCCCACGCCGGCCGGGCGGCTCTTCCTCGAGCCCCACGCCACCGCGCTCGCCCAACTCGATATTCAGGCCATCGCCGTCGGCGGCTTCACCACCGGCACCGTGGGCCACGAGGCGGAGGTCCTCGAGTTCGCGCGGGCCTTCCGCGCTCTCCCGTGCAAGAAGTTCGAGGACATTGCCGGGATGGCCGACCCCGTCTGCGTCCGCCAACTCCACGAAGGCGACCACCAATACCTCTACCTGGTCAACCGCGCGCCCTACCCCACGGAGGCATTCATCGCGTTCGACCAAAGGGGCTTGACGCTTCGCGACCTGGGGGCGACCAAGAACGTCGCGCTGCGCTTCGTCGAGGCCAGCCTCCTCCCTGCGGCCATGCCCAAGGGCTTCGTCAGCGAGCACCAGCTCCAGGGCGAGCCCGGCCCCCTGCCGGCCAAGACGGAGAAGGAGCCGGTCACCGGGTCGCTCCTCGAAGTCCGGCTCGAGCCCTACGAACTGCGCTCGTATCGGTTCCCCGCAGGCGCCGCGAAGATCGTCCACGCCTCGTCGAGCGCCCCCGAGGCCGAGCGCCTGCGGCTCGCACAAGCCATCGCATCGGCGAACACGCTCGTCACCCAGTCGAGAGGGGACGCGGACGTCCTCGCGGCCGCCCGCGCGACGCTGGGCCTGATCGACCGCGCGTGGCGCAAGCGCGAATTCGTCCGCGTCGCCGCCCTGCTGCGCAGTTATCCGCTGGAGAGACTGAGATAGAGGCAGGACGTGAAACGTGAAGCGTGAAGCGTGAAGATGCCGCAGGGCTTGCCTTCCGGAGTTCCTCTTTCCTGGCTTGCCTTTTGCGTTTCACGTTTTACGTTTCACGCTTCAGTCCTGCGCCAACGGCGTGCTCAAGTATCGCTCCCCCGTGTCGCACATGAACGTCACAACCACCTTGCCGCGATTCTCCGGGCGCCGGGCGACCTGGATCGCGGCCCAGGCGTTTGCGCCCGCCGAAATCCCCACCAGAATCCCCTCTTTCTTCGCCAACGCCTTCGCCGTGGCGAACGCATCGTCGGCACTGCACCGGAGGATCTCGTCGACCAGGTCGACCCGCAGAATCTCGGGCACGAAACCCGCGCCGATCCCCTGGATCTTGTGAGGGCCGCGCGCCCCGCCCGAGAGCACCGCCGAGTCGGTCGGCTCGACCGCAATGGCCTTCAGCGACGGCTTTCGGGCCTTCAGCACCTCGGCGCAGCCGGTCAGCGTCCCCCCCGTGCCCACGCCCGCGACGAGGATGTCGACCGCCCCATCGGTGTCCCGCCAGATCTCTTCGGCTGTGGTCCGCCGATGCGCTTCGACGTTCGCTGGGTTCTGGAACTGCTGGGGCATGAATCCGCCCGGCGTTGCCGCCGCGATCTCCTCCGCCTTGCCAATCGCACCGAGCATCCCCTCCGCTCCAGGAGTCAGGACGACGTCCGCACCGAGCATCTTGAGGACTGTCCGGCGCTCGACCGACATCGTGTCGGGCATCGTCAGAATGCACCGGTACCCTTTCGCCGCGCACACGAACGCCAGGCCGATCCCCGTGTTGCCCGACGTCGGCTCGACGACGGTCCCGCCGGGCTTCAGCCGCCCGTCGCGCTCCGCGGCCTCGATCATGAACACCGCGATCCGGTCCTTCACGCTGCTCAGCGGGTTGAAGAACTCGCATTTCACCAGCACGGTGGCCGCGCAGCCCTCCGCCAGCCGCCGCAGCCGAACCAGCGGGGTTCCGCCAATCGTCTTCGTGATGTCGTCGAAGATGCGGGCCATGGTTAGCCCTCCTTCATTGCGTGCGTGCTCACAGGATGAGCGCCTTGGCAACCTGCTCCGGGACCGGCAGGTACTCGAGCGGCTCCATGGTGAAGGTCGCGCGGCCCTGCGAGAGCGAGCGCAGGGCGGTCGCATAGCCGAACATCTCGCTCAGCGGGACCTTGCCGGCGAGGACGTGGACGCCACTGCGGATGCTCTGCTCGTCGATGCCTGCGCGCCGGGAATTCAGGTCGGACAGAACGTCGCCGAGGTGCGCCTCCGGCACCATGACCTCGAACCGCATCCAGGGTTCCAAAAGGGTCATGCCGGCCTTCTCGGCGCCCTCGCGGAAGGCCCGGGCCGCCGCGGCCGCGAACGCCCCCTCGCTCGACTCGCTCGGGTCGAATGCCCCCCCGGTGACCGCCGCGCGAACGCCGACGACCGGGTACCCGGCGAGCACGCCGCTCGAGGCCGCCCCCTCGATCCCGTCCTTGACCGCGGGCAGAAACTGCCGCGGAATCTCGTCCTCGCTGACGCTCAGCACCACCTCCACGGCTCTCGATCCGCGAACCGGCGCCAGGTGCAGCGCGACACGCCCGAACTGCGGCTTCCCGCCCGCGGGCTGGACGTACGTCGCCTCGTGGTCCGCCGCCGACACGATCGTCTCCTTGTAGGACACGCGCGGCTTCCCGACGTTCGCGTCGACGTGGAACTCGCTCAGCATCCGGTGCTTGATCACCTCCAGGTGCAGTTCGCCCATGCCCGAGATGATCGTCTGGCCGGTCTCCGGGTCGACGTGGCGGCGGAACGTCGGGTCCTCCCGCTCCATCCGGGCCAGGACGTCGCCCAGGCGCCCTCGGTCGGCGCTCGTCCTCGGCTCGATGGCCATCGAGATCACGGTGTCCGGGAAGGCCATTCGTTCGAGGATGACGGGGTGCCGCGGCTCGCACAGCGTGTCGCCCGTCGCGCAGCTCTTCAGGCCCGTCACGGCCACGATATCGCCGCCGAGCGCCTCCTTGATGGGCACGCGCTCGTGCGAGTACATCCGGAACAGGTGCGTGATCCGCTCCCGTTCGCCGGTCCGGGGATTGAGGAGCTGCTCGCCGGGCGCCAGGCGCCCGGAGTAGACCCGGACGTAGTAGATCTCGCCGTGCTCGTCCGACGACACCTTGAAGACCAGCCCGAGGAAGTGGCCCTTTTCGCTCGCCTTGCGCTCGATGGCCTCCTCGGTCTTCGGGTGAACCCCCTTGACGGGCGGCACGTCGAGCGGCGAAGGCAGGAAGTCGCAGACCGCATCGAGCACGCGCTGGACCCCGATGTTCCGCAGCGACGAGCCGCACAGCACGGGGAAGAGCCGGCCCGCGATCGTCGCCTCGCGAACGGCCTTGAGCAGTTCCGCCTCGCTGATCGCCTGGTCGTCGAGGTACCGCTCCATCACGAGGTCGTTGTGCTCGGCGAGCGTGTGGATCATGTCCTCCCGACGCAGCTCGGCCATCTCGCGGCAATCCTCGGGGATCGGCCCGTCGCTGAACTCCACGCCGAGGCTCGCCTGGTCGTAGGTGCGGGCGGTCTGGGGGATGAGGTCGATGACCCCGCGAAGCTCCTGCCCCTGCCCCACGGGCATCTGGATGACCAGCGGGATCGCGCCAAGGCGCTCGCGGACCATGTCGATGCACTTATCGAAGTCCGCGCCCACACGGTCCATCTTGTTGATGTAGACGAGGCGCGGGACGCGATAGCGGTCGGCCTGCCGCCACACGGTCTCGCTCTGCGCCTGGACGCCCGCCACGCCGTCGAAGACGACCACCGCGCCGTCCAGCACGCGCAGCGACCGCTCGACCTCCGCCGTGAAGTCCACGTGGCCCGGCGTGTCGATGATGTTGATCTCGAAGTCGCGCCACGGGCAGGTGACGGCCGCGGCGGTGATCGTGATGCCGCGGGCGCGTTCCTCCTCCATCCAGTCGGTCACCGTCGTGCCCGCATCGACGTCGCCCATGCGATGCTCGCGGCCGCTATAGTAGAGGATGCGCTCCGTCGTTGTGGTCTTGCCGGCATCGATGTGGGCGATGATGCCGATATTGCGCTTATTCCCAAGAGGAACTGCCATAGTCTGCCCGCCGCGGTGTCGGCAATCGGACGTGGCCAATGCCGAATGCTGAATGCCGAATGCCGAATCAATGCGAAATGACAAATGTCCAATGCCGCGCGCGCCCATCGGGCCGACGCACGTGGGTGACAGATTATACCCGCGCTCCTTCCCCGGAATCAAGCCGCCAAACGCCGCTGAGTGTGGGTCAGGATTGAAAGACCAAGGACGGAAGGATTGGGCAGGGGAATGGGGGGCAGGGGAATGAGGACAAGGGAATGGGGACAAAGGAATGAAGACAAGACTTCAGGCAGAATGATCGTCCCCGGAAAAATGGGAGAAGCCGGATTCGGGTCCGGATGCTCTTGCCCCATTTTCCTGCCTGACCTCTTCGGACCTCCCTTCTCAGATGCCCATCCCTCCGCCCCTCCGATCTCGCCCATCATCTAGCCTGGAGTCTTCTCCTCATTCCCTTGTCCCCATTCCCTTGTCCCATCCCCCCCGCCGCGGTTGGTGGGGCGGCCGGACCCCCGGCCCCGTGCGAAAGCCCCGGC
>Ga0315273_10003392_pt1 | contig 19185 bp, 15 predicted proteins | sample YL17G02_0_MG_FD_205753 | JGI IMG/M metagenome (GOLD analysis project Ga0315273, IMG submission 205753) | Sediment microbial communities from Yellowstone Lake, YNP, Wyoming, USA - YL17G02_0 | ecosystem: Environmental > Aquatic > Freshwater > Lake > Sediment | place: USA: Wyoming | collected...
CTTCAGGCACTCCGCCCAGGGCTTGCCCAGCACCCCGCGCAGGAAGACCGGCGACATGGGCAGGAAGATGTGCAGGTACGGCCTGGCGGCGGCGGCCAGCGGGCGCAGGACCGCCTCCACATCCGCGGGGGTGGCCCGGCTCAGAGCGGAGATCCAGGGCCCGCGCACCTCGCGGGCGATGAGGCTCAGGGTCTCCTGCTCCTCCGCGGAGGCCGCGGGGTAGCCCGTCTCGATCACATCCACCCCCAGCTCGCTCAACTGCCGGGCGATGGCCAGGCGCTCTCCGACGCTCAGCACCACGAATGGCAGCTTGTTTCCATCCCGCAGGGTCGTGTCCAGAAACTGCACCTGTTCGCTCATCGGCTCACCTCTCACTTCTCGCGGGCCCGGGGGCTTTCCGGGAACTCCGCCCGCAGCTTTTCCGCCAGCTTGTCCGCCCGGTCCTTCAGGCCCTGTTCCCGGTACAGCCTGCCCGCCTGGTACAGACCTTCGGGGGCCAGGTCCTTCAACTCGGGGAAGAGGAAGTAGACCTTCAGGTATTCCTCCGCCGCCTCCTCCAGGCGGCCCTGCTGCTCGCGCACGCGGGCGACGCCGGACTGCGCCAGCCCGCCCGTGCGGTCGGCCCGGGCGCCAGCGATTCCCGTGAAGATGTCCAGGGCACGGGCAAGTTCCCCGCGCTGCCGGTAGGCTTCGCCGATCAGGTAGTACACCTCCCCGGCGAGCGGCTCCGCGGGCTGCTCAGCGCGCAGCGCGGCGAGCAGGGCCAGACCCTGCTCGCGATCGCGAGCGAAGAGGTGGCGGGCATACTCGAAGCGGGCCTTCTGTTTCAGCTCGGCGGGGACCCTGGCCCCTTCGATCCGTCGCAGGAAATCCTTCGTCAGCCGGTCTCCGGGCTCATCGCTCTCGGCCAGGAGCCGGCGTATTTCCTCCTCCGCGGACCTGGCGAGGCCGCCCCCGGGCTCCTGCTCGAGGTAGCGCAGCAGATGCTCCAGGGCTTCCTCGGCGAAGCCCTGCCGCGCTGCGGCCACCCCCGCCCAGTACTGGGCGCTGCGCGCCGCGGGCATGCGCGGGTAGTCCTTGATCACCTGCCTGAAAGCCGCCAGGGCTTCCGGGTAGCTGCCCGCGCGCAGGTCCGCCTCGGCCAGGGACAGGAAGCCGCCCGCCGCCAGGTCGCTCGCCGGGAACTTGCGGGCTAGCTCGCGGAAGGCCGCGGCGGCCTCGCCCCGCCCGGAGGAGGCCAGCAGGCTCATCCCTTTCTGGAACAGGATCTCCTGCAGCAGCTCCCGGCGGCCGTCCGCGGCCTGGGCCTTCCCGGCCACGGCCAGCGCCCGCTCGAAAAGGCCCAGCGCCGCAGAATGCTCCCCGCCGAGGGCGGCGCACATCCCGGCGCGGTACAGGGCCTCCGCCGCCCGCGGGCTCGCGGGGTAGGAGGACTCCAGGGCCAGGAAGGTTTCTCGGGCCGCCCCCAGGCGGTTCAGGCGGAACAGGCTCACGGCCCGCCAGTACAGGGCGTCCTCGCCCTGCGGGCTGCCGGCCAGGGAGGAGGCCGCGCGCGCGAAGCGCTCCTCCGCCTCCTCCAGGCGCTCCAGCTTGTACAGCGCGCGTCCCCCGTAGTACCAGCTCTGGGGGGCCTCCAGGGACGGCAGCGCGGGCAGCTCGGAGAGGCGCTGGAACCAGGCCAGGGCTTCGGCGTAGTCCCCCGCGTTGAAGCGGCACACCCCCGAGGCCAGGACCGCCCGGGCCGCCAGCTCCCCGCGCGGTGCCCCGGCTGCGCGCCGCGCGAGCACCTCGGCGAAGTACGGCAGCGCCCGGGCGAACTCCCCGCGCTGCGAGTAGATATACCCGATGTTGTAGCGGCTCTCGTCCAGGTAGACCGATCCCGGCGGTCCCTGCACCACGGCGAAGAAATCCTTAAGGGCGGAGCCGGTGTCGCCCGCTGACAGATAACTCGCGCCGCGCTTGAAAAGGTACTCGTCCTTTCGACCCGAGAAGGGGTAGCGAGCCAGCAGCTGAGTGAAGGCCACGCGGGCCTCCCGGCCGCGCCCGGAGCGCTCCAGCAGCGAACCCTCGAGGGCCAGGGCCTGCTCGCCGAGCTCGGAGCCCGCGAACCGGGCGCGGAAATCGCCCACCGCCCGCAGCGCCTGCGCCTCCCGCCCCAGCGCGGCGAGGGCGGCCGCCAGCCGGAAAGAGGCCTGCTCGGCGATGCCCGATTCCCCGCCCCCCAGGCTTTCCCGCAGCGGCTCCAGCGCCGCTTCCGCGTCGTCGGCAGCCAGCGCGGCCAGGGCGAGGTTGTACGACAGTTTCTGGCGGTCCGCGGGGGAGGCGGTCCGCAGGGCCTTACGGTACCCGGCCTGGGCCTCCGCATACCGCCCTAGCTCATAGAAAGCCTCGGCGCTCAACAGCGGGTACTCCGGGGCGTACCGGCCGCGCGGGAAGCGCCGCTCCAGCTCCCCCACGATCGCCAGGGCTTCCCCGGGCCTGTCCAGGCTGGCCAGGATGCGGACCAGGCGGTACAGGCTGGCCTCGAGGCGTTCCGGCGTCGGTGCCCCTTCGAGAACCAGGCGGAAACGGCGCTCCGCCTCCGCGTACCGGCCGGCGAAGAACAGGCACTCCGCGGCGAAAAACAGGGCTTCCTCCGCCTGGGGGGCCTGCGGATGGTTGACCAGCACCCGCGTGAAGGAGCTCAAGGCCCCGGCGTAGTCGTGCAGCATGAGCTGGGAGCTCGCCAGCCGGAACCAGGCCTCCGGGGCGAGGTCGACGCCGGGGTGCCCGTCTAGCAGCCGGCGGTAGGTCTTTTTGGCCTCGGCCCACTCGCCGAGCCTTTCCAGCGCGGCGCCCTGCAGGAGCAGGGCTCGGTCCGCGTACTCCTTCTCCGCGGGAAAGCGCTGGGCCTGCAGGCCCAGCTGGGCCACGGCCTCGGCGTATTGCCCGAGCTGAAAATGGCAGGTGCCCAGCCAGAAGGGCAGCTGTGCGAGGAATGGGGACTGGGGGTGGCGCCGGGGGAAGTCCTTGAATATGGTTATGAGCCTGGGGTACTCCTGCTGGTAGTACGCGGCCAGGCCTTCGAGGTATTCCGCGTCGTCGGCCAGCGGGTGCTCGGGGTACTGCTCGGCGAGCTGTCGCAGGCTGCGGGCGGCCATAAGGTAGAGGCCGCCCTGGAAGGCCCGGGTGGCGCTGGAGTACAGGCTCTCGGCTTCCTGGGCGCTCAAGGCCGCGCAGGCGAGCGCGAACAGCAGGCAGGAGGCAGCTACGGTTCGCCGGAACACTCTGCGGGTCCTGGGCGCTAGCGCGCCACCAGCTCTTTGGTCTTCTTCTCGCTCTTCGAGCGCTCGCGCTTGGGGCGGAAGACGACGGCCTTGCCGTCCTTGGAGTCCACCACGACCGTAGCGCCGGCCTTGAACCGCCCCTTGAGGATGTCCACGGACAGGGGGTCCTCGACCAGCTTCTGCAGGGCGCGGCGCAGCGGGCGGGCGCCGTACTTCTGGTCGTAGCCCTGCTCGATCAGCGCCTCGCGCGCCTCCTTGGTGACCTCCAGGCCGATCTTCTGCTGGCCGAGCTGGTCCTGCATTTCCCGGACCATCACCTCCAGGATCAGGCGCAGGTGCTCGCGGCTCAAGGAGTGGAACACCACGATCTCTTCGACCCGGTTCAGGAACTCGGGGTTGAACATGCGCTTCAGCTCACCGAGCGCCGAGGACTTGATCTCCTCGTAGCGCATCATCCCGTCCTCGGTGCGGAAGCCCAGGGCCGCGTCTTTGCTGATCTCGCGGGCCCCGGCGTTGGAGGTCATGATGATCACCGTGTTGCGGAAGGAGACCGTGTGCCCCAGATTGTCCGCCAGCTGCCCCTCCTCCAGGATCTGCAGCAGCAGGTTGAACACGTCCGGGTGGGCCTTCTCGATCTCGTCCAGCAGAACCACGCTGTACGGGCGGCGGCGGATCTTCTCGGTCAGCAGCCCTCCCTCCTCGTAGCCGATGTAACCGGGCGGGGCGCCCACCAGACGCGACACGTTGTGCTTTTCCATGAAATCGGACATGTCGATGCGCACCAGCGCGTCTTCGTTGCCGAACAGGAACTCCGCCAGGGTCTTGGCCAGGAGGGTCTTGCCCACCCCCGTGGGCCCGAGGAACACGAAGGAGCCCAGCGGGCGCTTGGGCGAGCTCAAGCCCGTGCGCGAGCGGCGGATGGCCGACGCTACCGAGGCGATGGCCGGATCCTGGCCGATGACCCGCTTGTGCAGCTCCTCCTCCACGGCCAGCAGCTTCTGGGACTCGCTCTGCACGATGCGTTCCAGGGGGATGCCGGTCACCTCGGAGATGATCGACTGGATCTGGTCGGCGTCCACCAGGTTTTCCTCCACCCGGATGTTCAGCTCCCAGCTATGCTTGACCTCGTCGATCCGGCTGCGCAGCTGCCTCACCTGGTCGCGGATGGAGGCGGCCTTCTCGTAGTTCTGGGAGGAGACCAGGTTGGTCTTTTCCTGGGTCAGGCCCTCGATCTGCGCTTCCAGCTCCAAGAGCTCCTTAGGACGCTGGCTGGAGCCGATCTTCTTGCGCGAGCCCGCCTCGTCGAGCAGGTCTATGGCCTTGTCGGGCAGGAAGCGGTCAGTGATGTAACGGTGGGAAAGGTTGGCGGCGGCTTCCAGCGCCTCAGGGGTGTAGGTCACGTGGTGGAACCGGCCGTAATGTTCCTTCAGCCCCTTCAGGATCTCGATGGTCTCCGCAACCCCGGGCTCCTCGACGTAGATCGGCTGGAAACGCCGCTCCAGGGCGGCGTCCTTCTCGATGTACTTACGGTACTCGTTGAGGGTGGTGGCGCCGATGCACTGCAGCTCCCCGCGCGCCAGGGCGGGCTTCAGCATGTTGGAGGCGTCGATGGCCCCTTCCGCGCCGCCGGCACCGATGAGCGTGTGCAGCTCGTCGATGAACAGGATCACGTTGCCCGCGGCCAGAATCTCCTTGATCACCCGCTTCAGGCGCTCCTCGAACTCGCCGCGGTACTTGGTGCCGGCCACCAGGGAGGCCAGGTCCAGGGTCAGCACGCGGCGGGCGGCCAGGACCTCAGGCACTTCGCCGGCCACGATCAGCTGGGCCAGGCCCTCCACGATGGCGGTCTTGCCCACCCCGGGCTCGCCGATCAGCACCGGGTTGTTCTTCGTCCGGCGGGCCAGGATCTGGATCACGCGCCGGATCTCGCGGGCGCGCCCGATCACCGGGTCCAGCCTGTCCTCGCGAGCGAGCTTGGTAAGGTCGCGGCTGAACTCGTCCAGGGTCGGAGTGGCCTTGCGGGCCAGCGGCTGGGTTTTCTTCTTGTTGTTGGGCTGGGTCTGTTGCCCGACTTCGCCCATGCCGTTGATCTGCACGACGATGTCCCGCAGCTGGGCCACGCTCACCGAGTAGCGCGCCAGGTAGCGGGCGGTAACGCAGCCCTCTTCCTGGGCCGCGGCCAACAGCAGGTGCTCCGTGCCGATATACTCGTGGCCGAGGTTGCGGGCCTCGGCGGCGGAATCCTCCAGGACCTTCTTGCCGCGCTTGGACGGGGGCACGTCCCCGAGGATCAGGCCGCCCTTGCCCATGGGCAGTGAGCGCTCGATCTCCATCTGCATCTCCCCCAGGTCCACCTTGGCCTTCTGCAGGGCCTTCACCCCCACCCCCTCCCCGTCCTTGAGTAGTGCTATGAGGATGTGCTCGGGAAGGAGCTGCTCCGAGTGGAAGCGCTTGGCCTCCTCCTGGGCGAGTACGGTCAGGATCTTCTGGGCCCTCTGCGTTAAACCCTTAAACATTGCCCTCCTCCAAGGCTCTGCGAAGTAACTTGGCGCGAGTATAATCTACTAATTTATTATCCGTCTCGTCACCTGTTGTGTCGAGCATTTTTTGGATGTGCGATTTCTGCGAAAGGATCATCAGGGCGGTGACCGTTTCCAGGCCGGGGGAGTCCAGCACCCCGAGGCTGACCCCCAGGCGCACCGTGGCCAGCAGCTCGATGGCCTCCTTGGAGGACACCAGGCGGCACTGGCTCAACTGCCCGTAAGCCCGGTAGATGGCATCTTCCATCTCCACCCTCCGGCCCTTGAGCATCTCGGCCCGCGCCTTGCGCTCGTAGTCCATCAGGCTCACCGCGGTGCTCTGCACGGTCTCGACGATCTCCTTTTCGTTCAGCCCCAGGCTCACCGGGTTGGAGATCTGGTACATGTCCCCCAGGGAGTTCTCCCCCTCACCCCAGTGCCCCTTGATCGCCAGGCCCATCTGGCCGACCATCTTCAGGGCCCAGCCCACGTTCCCCTCCATGACCAGTGCGGGCAGGTGCAACATCACGGAGACCCGCAGGCCCGTGCCGGCGCTATTGAGGGAGGTGGCCAGGAAGCCCCACTCCATGGAAGCGGCGTAGTGCAGGCTCTGCTCCAGCCGCCCGTCCACCTTCTCCACCTTGCGGTACGCATCCTCCAGCGCCAGCCCGCCTTGGATGCAGACCAGGCGCAGGTGGTCCTCCTCGTTGATCATGGCGGACAGCTTCTCGTCCTCGCTCACCACCAGGTAACGGTTGGGCGCCGCCGAGAACGCCTGGGAAATGAGGTTGCGCTCCAGCATGATCCGCCGCTCCAGGGGGGGCAGGCTGTCGAGGGGGATCACCTTGAACTCGCCGCCCAGCTTTTCGAAGGCCTTGATCAGCTCGTCGCGGACCTGCTCCTCCTCAGCTTTGGCGGCGAGGGGCGGGAACAGGTAGCCCATGAGGTTGCGCGACAGCCGGATACGGCTGGCAACGGCCACGTCCATTTCCGGCCCCGGGAGGCTGAACCAGAGCCCCGCGTCGGGCATCACTCCTCCCCCGTGACGTTATCCAGCTCCTTGATACGATCGCGGATCCGGGCGGCCTTCTCGTAGTCCTCCCGCCGGACGGCCTCCTTCAGGCCATCCTTCAGCTTGACGACGTCGACCAGGTAGGTTTTATACGTGCGCAGGCGCTTGGGCAGCTTGCCGCGGTGCTGCGGCTTCTCCACCATGGGCTGGAAGTAGGCCTGGATTTCCTTGGCGAACAGGGTGTAGCACTCCCCACAGCCCATCTGTTGCCGCTTGCCGATCTGCTCCCAGGTGGAGCCGCAACGCGGGCAGGCTTTCTCCTTGGCGCCCTTCATCCTGCGTAGATCTACTAGCCCATGCAGGAGGCTGGAGATCGACAGCTCGATGCGCTCCTCGCTAGAGGAGATGCCCCGCTCCAGGGCGCAGGTGTCGCAGAGATGCAGGTCGATGCGTTCCTTGCCGATGACCTGCTGTATGTGGATCACCGCCTTGCGGTTCCCGCAGATCTCGCACTTCATTCATCAATAATAAGCATAATGCTCAGGAAATCAAGCCCAGGAAGCGGGGGCCACCTTCAGGAACGGCGCAGGACGTCCAGCGGCCGGACCCGGCCGGCCCGGAGGGCCGGCAGCCAGGCGGCCAGGACGGCCAGCAGCAGCGTGGCGGCGGCGATCACGGCCAGCTCGCGTAAGCGCAGATCGATCGGGATGCTATCCAGGTAGAACTCGGTATTGAAAAGGCGGATCGCGGGGGGGCGGGGCAGCCGGACGGCCGGCGCCAGCAGGGCAAAGGCGGCCCGGCCGGCGGCATTGATGGCCCTCTCCAGCCCGGCGAGCAGGGCGTTGATGTTCAGGGCCACGGCGGCGCCGCCGGCCAGACCGAGGGCGGTGCCGGCCAGGCCCGTGACCAGCGCCGTGAACGTGAACGCCAGGGCGATGTCCAGCGGTCCGGCTCCCATGGCCTTGAGTATGGCGATCTCCGGGGTCTTCTCCAGTACGACCATCACCAGAGAGGAGGAGACGTTCACGGCGGCCACGGCCACGATCAAGGCCATGATGAACAGCAGCAGCGCCCGGGTGGTCTGGAAGGACTTGTAGCTGGCCTTTTCCAGCTGGTACCAGCTGTGCACCTCGGCCTCGCCCGGCAGGGCCAAGCGGGCCAGCTTGCGTTCCAGGTCCGTAAAGGGGTCGTCCAGCTTGAGGCCGATGAACCGGGAAGCCCCGCTGCCGCCCAGCAGCCGCTCAGCGGCAGCCAGCGGGACATAGACCCAGAGCTTGTCCAGCTCCTGGTAGCCGGTGGAGAAGACCCCCCGCACGGTGAAAGCGGTGACCAGGGGCACGCTCCTGGCGCCCCCGCGCAAGGTGAGCAGCCGGACGCGGTCGCCCACGCCCGCTCCGAGCCGCTCCCCCAGCTCGCGGCCCAGCAGGATCGACCCCGGGGTCTTTAGGTCGAAGCTCCCGGCCTCCAGCCGGAAATACCTGCGAAAACCCTCGTCCTCCGCGTACACCTGCGGGGCAACCGCCCGGATGGTGACCGCGCTGCGCCCGCCCGCGGCCGAGGCCAGCCCGAGTCCCTGGCGCTCCACCATGGCGTAGCGCACCGCCGGCTGGGCGCGCAGGGACTCCAGGATCCCTTCCAGCTCCTCGGCGCTGGTCATCTCCGGGAAGCTCACCTGGGCGTGGTAGGTCCCGACCTCCAGGTACCGGCGCGTGATGCCCGCGATCATCCCGTCGGCCACCTCGAGCACCACGATCAGGGGCACCAGGCTCAGGGCGATCCCCAGCACCGACCCCAGCAGGTAGGGCGAGAGCCGGCCGCGGCGGCCGAACAGGTTGCGGACGCCGAGATACAGCGGGAAAAGAGCCTTCATGCGCGCCTCAGGCGGCCGTGCTCCAGCACCAGGCGGGCGTCCCCGGCCGCGGCGATCTCCCGCGAGTGGGTGACCAGGATCATGGTTTTGCGGTATTCGCCCACCAGCCCGAAGAGCAACTCCCGGATCTGGCCCGCGTTGTGCTCGTCCAGGCTGCCCGTGGGCTCGTCGGCCAGGATCAGCTGGGGGTCGTTCATCAGCGCGCGCGCGACCGCGACCCGCTGGCGCTCCCCCCCGGAAAGCTCCAGGGGGTAGTGCCGCCGGCGCCCGGCGAGGCCCACCTGCTCCAGCAGGCGCTCGGCCCGCCGGCGCGCCCCCGCCCCGGTCGCGCCGGCGATGGCGGCGGGCATGAGCACGTTCTCCAGCGCGGTGAAATCCCGCAGCAGATAGTGCAGCTGGAAGATGAAGCCCAGCCGGCGGTTGCGGTACTCCACCAGCTCGGCCTCGCCGCGGCCCGTGATCTCGGTCCCCCGGAAACGGATCCGGCCCGCGGTGGGGGTGTCCAGCCCGCCGATCAGGTGCAGCAGCGTGGACTTGCCGGAGCCGCTTTCCCCGGAGATGACCACGGTGCTCGCCTCCTGGACGGCGAGCGAGACGTCCTCCAGGACGGTGAGGTCCTCGGACCCGGCGCGGAACACCTTTCGCAGGCCGCAGACCTCCAGGATCGGGGAGCTGGGGGCGACCCCGCTATCACGTCCTTCATTCAAAGTGCAGCACCTCCATCGGGCTCACGTTGCGCACCGCCTCCGTGGCGAAGCGGGCCGCCAGGCCGCAGGAGCCCAGCGCGAACAGCACCACGAGGCAAGCCTCGGGGAGAAGAACCCGGCTGGGGATCTCGCTGAGGTAGAAGTACGCCGGGGAAAACAGGGAGAAGCGCTCGCCCATGGGCGCGGCCAGCCTGGCCGCCAGCGCCCCGGCCGCGTTCACCAGCCACTCGGCGGCGCTGAACACGGCGTTGATGTTGGCCGAGGCCAGCAGGCCCAGCGCCAGGCCCAGCGCGCTGCCGGCCAGGCCGATCAGCAGGCCCTCGGTCAGGAATACGGACCGGACCGCCCAGTCGGTGGCCCCCAGGGCCTTCAGCACGCCGATCTCCTCGAAGCGTTCCCGCACCGCCCGGCGCAGGCCATGGTAGATGTTGAAGGCGACGACCACGAAGATCAGGCCGATCAGCACCATCATGACCAGCTTCTCCATCCTTAAAGCCCCGAAAAAGGCGCGGTTGAACTCGCGCCAGCTCTCGAGGCGGTATTCGCCCCCCCCCAGGAGGCGGCGTACCTCTGCAACGGCCTCCCGGTCGCGAAAGCGGTTACGGATCTTGATCCCATAGCGCACAGGCTCCCGGTTGGATAGGCGCGCGAAGCCCCAACCCAGGTCGAACTCGTAGTACCCGCTGCGGAACAGCCCGCTCACCAGGTAGGTCCGCCGCTCGGGAGCCAGGTCACCGCCCAGGGCGAGCAGGGTGACCGCGTCGCCGACGCCGACCCCCAGGTATCGGGCCAGTTCCGCCCCCAGCACCACCTGGGCGGGTCCGCTTAAGTCCCAATCCCCGTCCACCATCCGCAGCCGCTCGCCGAAGGCGCCGTCCAGCGAGGTCACGTCGGCGGGCAGCCCGCGCAGCAGGCAGCCCCGCGGGTCGTAGAGCCCTTCGGCGATGAGCTGGGTTTCAGAGAAGGGAACCACCGCGCGCACCCCCGCGAGGCGGCGCAGCCGCTCCAGGGTCTGCTCCTCCAGGCGCCCCCCGCCGGGGGCTTCGAGCTGCAGGTGGTAGGAGGAGACCTCCAGGATGCTCTCGATGAACCCCAGCTGGAAGCCGTTCATCACCCCCAGGACAGCGGTCAGGGTCGCCACCCCCACGGTCACGCCGGCCACCGAGAACAGGGTGGCGGCGGCCCCGCTCCCCCGGCGCCCAGAGCGGAAGTGGCGGAAGGCGGCGAAAACCGTAAAACGCAGGCTCATGGGCTGCCCTCGAACTCCCTGCGGCGCACGACCTGCCCGCCTTCCACAAACTCCTCCAGCACCTTCACGCCGCCGCGATAGCTCACCACCATAAAAAGCAGGCCGGCGCGGTACAGCTCCTCCACCCTCGCGCCCTCGCCCGCATAGCGCACGACCTTTTCCAGCTGGCCGCGCGCCCGGTATTCCTCCAGCTGCAGGCTTCCCCCTGCATCATAGGAGTAGCTCCACTGTTCGCTCCCCCGCTCGTGGACCCGTGTGGCCAGCAGCCGGCGCCCTCCGGCGTCATACCGGAACGACCAGTCCTCCACGGTCTTGCCTCCGCGCGTCAGCCTCCGCGAGGCCTCCCGGCCCTCCGCGTCGTAGCGGGTCACGGTGCGCGCGCCGGAAGCCGTCCGCTCCGAGGACTGTAGGAGGGTGCCGGCGTAGGCCAGCTCGAGGGTTTCCAGCAGCTCCCGCCCCTGCCAGATCTGGCTGGAGGCCAGCTTGCCGTCGGGGCCGTAGCGGCTGACCAGCCGCCGGCCGCCGGCGGCGAGGCGCTCCTCGAAGAGCCTGCCGTCGGCGGCCACCAGGGCCAGCTCCTCCTGGGCCTGCCGGTCGGGGCCTGGTTCCGGCGATTCCCGGCGCACCCGCCGCAGCTCGCCGCCCGGGCCCAGCTCGTAGCGCTCACGGGCGAGCAGGGTCCCGTCAGCCCCGTAGGTCTCGACGGCGCTCAGACCGGAAAGGCCGTAACGGTACTGAGCGGTCTGCTGCAGCCGGCCCTTCTCGTAGGTATTCTCGCTGGCGAGGCGCCCCGCGCCGTCGAAGCTCCGCTCCTCCTCCTGGGAACCCCTGGAGAAAACCCGTTCCAGGCCCGGTGAGAGCTCCCAGCGCCGCAGCTCCCTGCCCTCTTCGTACAGGGTGCGGATCTCCCGTTCGCCTTCCCGCTGCACGCGCAGCAGGTATTCCTCCTGGCGGCTGAAGCCAGAAAGCGGGGCCAGGGCCAAGCCGATGGCGTTCGAGCGGTAGTAGCCGGCCGGCTGGCCGAGGGCGCCCGCAGCCGGCAGGAGAAGCAGAAGCAGCCGCAGCAGCAGAGCCGGCCGAGGCTTCATTCCCGCGCCACCAGCGCGTCGAGGAAGCGCTCGCCGTCGAACGGCTCCAGGTCCTCGAGCTTTTCGCCGGTGCCGACGAAGCAGATGGGCAGCCCCAGGTCCCGGCAGATCGAGACGACCACCCCCCCCTTGGCCGTGGAGTCGTACTTGGCCAGGATCACGGAGTCCACGCCCACCGCCTCCCGGAACACCTCGGCCTGCCGCAGGGCGTTCTGCCCCGTGGTGGCGTCGATTACCAGGATCTTGCGATAGCCGGCGGGATCGAGCCTGGCCCGGACGATCTTGTCGATCTTGCCCAGCTCCTTCATGAGGGGAGCCTTGTTGTGCAGGCGCCCGGCGGTGTCCGCCAGCACGAGGTCGCCCCCGCGGGCGCGGGCGCTGGCGATCGCGTCGAAGATCACGGCCCCTGGGTCGGCCCCCGGCTCCTGCCGCACGACCGGCACCTCGAGGCGTTCGCCCCACAGCGCCAGCTGGTCGATGGCCGCGGCCCGGAAGGTGTCGCCGGCGGCCAGGAACACCCTGCTCCCGCGCCGCCGGTACCAGGCGGCCAGCTTGGCGACGGTGGTGGTCTTTCCGACCCCGTTCACCCCCAGGACCAGGAAGAGGTTGAGGATGCCCGGGGCGGGCTCCAGCGCTTCTACGCGCAGGGAAGCGGCCAGGAGGCCCTTCAGGCCGGCAAGGAAGCTCTCGCGGTCCCGCCCCCCCTGCCGCCGGACCTGCTCCCGCAGCTCGCCCAGCAGGCGGCCCGTCGCCGCCGGACCGATGTCCGCCTCCAGCAGGATGTCGGCGAGGCTCTCGAAGAACTCCTCGTCACGGACCGGCAGGCGAAACAACTCCCGCAGCCGGGCCCCGAACCCTTTCACCTCGACTCCCTCCTCCCCGCGCGCCTCAGCCCCTGCGGTCGGCGGCGCGGAGGTAGCGGGCCAGTTGGATCAGCATGTTCACGGCCAACCCTACGGACAGCCCCAGCGTTCCCAGGTACGCGTTGTAGAAACCGCTGCCGGTGTCCAGGAGCCGCTGGGCCTCGACCAAGTTGCCGTCCTCCACCGCGTTCTGATAGCCCACCAGGTAGTCGGTCACGTACCCCCAGGAGAACAGCGGCAGCGGCAGCGAGAGGGCGAAAAGCCCGAAGGCCGTGTAGAAGCGCTTGCGCTCCTTCTTCTGCCGCTCCAGGGGGTCGAGGGCTGCGGGGGACAGGGCGACTGACACCGCCTGCGGGGAGGACGGGCCCAGGTACTGCGGCGTGTCGCGGAACCCTTCCAGGCGCAGCAGGAAACGGTCCGGGGCGTCCGGCCGCGGCACCTCCAGGGGGGTGACTCCCAACCAGGTCGATCCTCGGTAAAGCGCTGCGCCCGCGGGCTCGGAGCCGATGGTGAGCAGGCTTTCCGGCAGCTTTGCCAGCTCCAGGACGAGTTCCGTCAGGGAATAGGGTTGCACGGTCACCAGCCGCGAAACCGTCTCGTACCCTTCTAGCTCCACACTCAAGCTCCGCTCCCCTGGGCTCACGAAGTCCAGCCGGGCCTGCCCGTTGCCGAGCAGCGTCCCGTCCAGGTAGATGCGCGCCTCGCGCGGGGAGGCCTCGACCGCGATCGAGGCCCAGTCCCGTCCCCACAGGGCCCGGGTCAGGCCCTCCACCGCCGCCTCCAGCGCGGAGTCCAGGCCCTCGCGCCCGGCCGCGTCTGAGTAGAAGTAGATCTCCCGCTCCAGCGCGGTGTCCACCGCCCGCACCTCCAGGTAGAGGTAGTCCTGGATCTCCTCGAAGCTCCCGTAGATCAGGAGGTTGACCGCCGCGGCCTGCGCCGCGCGCTTCGCCGCGCGGCCCGGTTCGGCCAGCAGCAGCTCGCCGCCGGACCCCGCGGCGAAGCGCACCTCCTTGCGCTCGGGGAACCGGACCCCGGCCGGGTCCAGTTCCCGCAGTCGGGCGAGCTCCTCGACGGCCTGCCGGATCCGCAGGTCATAGGACGCCTGCTGGCGCTGCAATTCGGCCGCGGCCTGTCCCCGGAAAAACAGGGCGTCCCGCTCGCGCCGGAGGCTTTCCAGCTGCACGCCCCGGCCGCGAGCGGCGCGCCGGATCACCGCCTGCTGGTACCCGGCTCGCTCCTCGGCGCCGAAGAAATGCAGGCGCACGGAGGCGAGGCGTTCCCGCAAAGCTAGGGGGAAACTGTGCAGGAGGTACAGGTTTTCGGGGCTGAGGCCCTGGCCGGCGAAGGCGGCCACCCCGACGGTCCAGAAGGGCTCATCGTCGGCCGCGGAAGCCGACGAGAAGCGGGGCAGGAGGATGACCAGGAGCAGGGCCGTGACCAGCGCGCGCCTCATTGGATGTCGAGGATCTTCTTGATGGCGCCGATCACCCGCTCCGGCCGGAAAGGCTTGACGATGAAATCCTTGGCTCCCATCTGGATGGCCTGGAGGATCAGGCGCTGCTGGCCGAGCGCCGAGCACATGATGACCTTGGCCTCCGGATCCATCTCCAAAATCTTGCGCAGCGCGGTCAGGCCGTCCATCTTGGGCATGGTGATGTCCAGCAGCACGATGTCCGGTCGCTTCTCCGCGAAAAGCCGCAGCGCCTCCTCCCCGTCGGAGGCCTCGCCCACAACCCGGAAGCCCGCCTTCTCCACCAGATCCTTGAGGACCATCTTGATGAAGGTCAGGTCATCCACGATCAGGACGTCTATGCCCATAGCTTCTTGCCTTCGTACTCCTTTACCAGGTAACTCTCGATGAACGGGTTCAGCCCCCCGTCCATAACGGCCTGGATGTTCCCTGCCTCCTGCTTGGTGCGGTGGTCCTTGACCAGGGTGTAGGGCTGGAAGACGTAGGAACGAATCTGGTTGCCCCAGGAGATGTCCTTTTTTTCCTTCTCCTGCTTGGCCCGCTCCGCATCCTGCTGCTGGCGGTAGTACTGGTACATCCGGGAGCGCAGGACCTTCATGGCCGTGGCCTTGTTCTTGTGCTGGCTGCGCTCGTTCTGGCACTGGACCACGATGCCCGTCGGGAAGTGAGTGATGCGCACGGCCGAGTCGGTCTTGTTCACGTGCTGCCCGCCGGCCCCGCCGGCGCGGTAGGTATCGATGCGGATGTCGTCGGGACGGATATCCACCTCGATGGTGTCGTCGATGACCGGCGAGGCGAACACCGAGGCAAAGGAGGTGTGCCGCCGGGCGGAGGCGTCGAAGGGGGAGATGCGCACCAGGCGGTGAATCCCCGACTCGGACCTCAACAGGCCGTAGGCGTACTCCCCGGTGACTTCCACGGTGACCGACTTGATGCCGCCTTCGGCCTCCAGCAGGTCGACGATCTCGACCTTGAAGCCGCGCTTCTCGGCCCAGCGCGTGTACATGCGTAGAAGCATGCCGGCCCAGTCGCAGGCCTCGGTGCCCCCCGCCCCCGAGTGGATCGTCAGAAAGGCCGGCGCGGAGTCGCTCTCGTCGCTCAGGAGCTGCAGGAGCTTGAGGCGGGCGAAGGTCGCCTCGAGGTCTTCCAGGCTGCGCCGCAGCTCCGGCTCCAGAGACTGGTCATCCTCCTCCACCGCCAGCTCGAACAGCTGCCCCAGTTCCACCACCTCGGTGCGCAGAGCCTCCCACGGCTCGTACTTCTTCTTCAGCTTCTTGAGCACCCCCAGGGTGCCCTCGGCCTTTTCGCGGTTCTTCCAGAAGTCCGGGTCGGCAGTCTGGCGCTCCAGCTCGGCCATTTTCGCCTTCAGGGCATCGGGGTCAAAGACGCCTCCAGGATTCCTCGATTTGCTCCACTAGCCGCTGTTGCGGGTTGCCCAGTTCCTCCAGCATGTTATAGTCCCTTTCCTTCAACCGTCAGCACGAGCTTGCGCCACTTCTTTTCCTTCAGCGAGCTGACCACCAGGGTGTCCCCCAGCGGATACTGGTAGATGCGCAGGGAGTCGTACGAGTCGGTCAACCCGTCCAGCTCCTTTTTCAGGCGCAGCAAACTCTTCTCGCTGATGACCGCGGATTCGAACAGGTTCTGCTGCAGCTTCCGGAACCCGTACTGCAGCAGCAGGTTGTTCACGCTTCCGAGATGGTCCGCGTTGCCCAAGTCGCAGGCGACGGCGACGAACATAAGATTGATAAAGTGTAAAGAATCGCCTAATTTGTGTCAAATGATCTTTTCCCGCATCCGAAGAGTATTTTAGGATGAGAAAAGCGGCTCTTCTCCTGCTGCTGGCCGTCCTGGGCGCCCGGGAGGCGCGCTCGGAGGTCTCCGCCTCCTTCGTCTCCCGCCTAAAGGCCCAGGCCGGGCAGGCCAGCATCACCTTGAGCTGGCGCCCGGTCCCCGGTTTCGAGGGCTCGTACAGGATCTACCGCCACACCAGGGAGATCGACGAGGCGAGCTTCCCGGCTGCGGTCCAGGTCGCGGCGGTCGGGCCAGGGGTCGCCAGCTACGAGGACCTCCCCCCGGGCCGCGAGGCCTATTTCTATGCCGTGCTGCTGGACGACGGAAAGCTCTCCCCTGCGTTCATTCCCTTTCGAAATAAAACCTCCACGCCGGCCCAGATCGCCAATGTGGCCCCGGAACCGGACCTGGCCGCGCGCATCAGCGGCCTTACCGCCGAGGTGGTCGAGGACGCCATCCGCCTGCGCTTCCAGTCAAGCCGCGGCGACCGCGAGCTGCTGCTGTTCCGCAGCCTGTACCCGATGCGCTCCGGCGAAGACCTGCTGGCCGCCTCCTCGCCGGTTGCCCTGGATCCGGGGACGCGCGGGTACGAGGATTCCCCGATCCCGGGACTCGACTATTATTATGCGCTCATCGATGCCGGGTTGTTCAAGATCGGTAAGCCGGAGCTCGCCGAGGGTGAGAACTCCACGACCCGTCCCGTCCAGGTGCCGATGGGCGCCGGCCGGGTAGGTCTGCCGCCGGCGCCCGCGGCAGCGGCGGCGGCGCGAATGCCCGCGGGGGCGGCTCGCTCCGCGCCCCTGCCCTACCTCGCCCTGGATGACGCCATGGGGATGCCGGCGACGCCGCTACCCGCCGCGCGGCCGATCAGCCCCGCCACCCGGCGCGCCGTGGAAGCCGTGCTGGCGGAGGCTCCCCCACGCGCCGCCCGCATGCTGCCGGTCCAAGCGCTGAGCGAGGACCTGGGCGCCGGTGGCGAGTCCGAGGGTTTCGGCCTAGGCCTCCTGCTCGCGGACCACCTGCTGAAGGGGGATCTGACGGGGGCGGAGAAAGGGCTCCTCGCCTTCCTCGCGGTGCGACGCTCGGAGGCGGCCGAGGCGCGAGCGCACTTCTACCTGGGCCAGGTGTACTACCTGCAGGGGAAGCTCGAGCGCTCGGTTCTGGAGCTGCTGCTGGCCAGGCAGCTGTACTACGCCGCGGTGGAACCCTGGCTGGACGCCTGCCTGCTGCGCCTGCGCGGGCGGTAGCCCGCCCTTACTCCTGCTCCAGCTGCAGCGAGACCTTCCCTTCCCATTGCTCCCCCGCCGGGAGCGGGAACCTCCACGAGAGGACCAGGCAGCTGGACTGGTATTGGCGCGCCCGCCCCGCGGGCGGGTAGGAAACCGTCTCCACGGGCAGGCTCCACAGGGTGAAGGGGCTCGCGGCCTCCAGCCTGATGGCCACCGAGTTGGCCAGGTCCCGCACCAGCACTCCGTCCAGCTTGTCCGCCTCGGCGCGGTCGGTGCCCAACTCCCGCTTCTGGCTGCCCTTCAGCGCCAGGATACGGGTCTCGCCGCGCGAAGGCAGCGAGAAGTTCAGCTCCAGCCCATACCATAGATCCAGCCTGGCGGGGGAATCGTTGCGCAGCAGCAGCACGCATTCGATCGAACCGTCCTTGAAGCGGTAGCGCTTCTGCACCGTGAAGGGGTGGTCCTTGCGGCGCAGGCGCAGGCGCCCGGTCCGGGTGAGACCGATGTCCTCGTGCTCCCGCCGCAGGTGGACCACCTCGAAGGGCTGGTTCAGGAAATCCCCCTGCTCGGCGTAGGTCATGCGGTCGAAGGCCTCGATCTGGGTTTCGGGGCCGAAGAAATGGTCCAGGAACGCTTGCCGCAGGTACCAATCGCAGCCCTCGTACTTGTAGCGGTGGTAGGGCTGAGGCCAGCGGGCGATAGTGCCAAGGTAGTTCCAGGAACAGGGCAGAAAATCCAGCTCCGCGAGCCCTGCGCCGCGGAGCTCCACCACCGCGTTCAGAGTTTTCCCCTGGTAGAGGTACTCCGGCTCTCCGTCCATGTCGAAATCCGCGGGGATGATTGAGGGGAGGAAGCTCTGCCCGCTGCGGGCGATCTTTTCAGCCTCGATGAAGGCGCGGTAGCTGGACTGGCGCAGGCGGGCGTCAAAGATGCCGCTGCCGGGGCCGTCCCCGTGCCAATAGACGGAGCCGTTCTGCCCCCGCCACAGCTCCTCCAGCGCGGACTTCTTCCGGGACTTGTCCCCGCGCATCTGATTGACCAGCAGGTGCGTATACAAGAGGCGCGAATACAGCAGGTTGAGCTCCGGGTACTTGGTGATGAACTGCCGGAAGTAGCCGCCGGGCATGTAGGCATCGGCATCCGGCCGGCGCAGGCGCTTGGCGGCCTCCAGGAAGGTCTTCTGGCGCTCGGTGTCCAGGGCCGCTCTCATGAGCTCGCCGTGGGCCAGGCAGGGGAAGTACACCCGGCCCCGGGGCTGCAACACCCCGTCCTCCAGCCGCGGGGTGACCGGCTGCAGCCACTCGCGGTTGGCCTCCACCAGATCAAAGAAGGTCGCGAGCCACTTCTCCTGGTAGCAGATGCGGTGCGTCCCCTCCCGCGCCCCCAGCCGCTCGCCTTCCAGCAGGACCGCCGCCGTCCTGCAGCCCTGTTCGCCCGCCAATTCGCGAAGGGCCAGCACCATCTCGGCCGGCGTGCGTAACGGGATCATCTCGACCAGAGCGTTGCGGATGGGCAGGACGCTGATGATCTTGCCCTGCTCTTCCACCAGGTAGGGGGCGAAGCACTCCTCGGGGCCGATGCCGGCGATGTGAAAGTGCCGGTCGTCCAGGAAGGTGTACTCCAGGCCGCTGTTGCGCAGGATGCGCGCCAGCGTGGGCTCCCAGACCCTCTCGGCCAGCCACCCGCCCCGGGGCCGCACCCCGAAGGTGGTGCGCAGGTAGGTCGTGAGCTTCTCGATCTGGCCGAGCTTGTCCGCGTCGGGGATCAGGCTGAGAATGGGCGAGTAGAAACCACCACCTAGCAGCTCCACCTGCTTGCGACGCACCATCTCGCGCAGGAGCGTAAGAAACTCCGGGTGCTGCTCCTCCAGCCATTCGAACAGGGAGCCGCAGTAGTACAGGACCACCGGCAGCCGCGGGTAATTGTACAGCAGGCTCAGGAACGGTTTGTAGGCGCTCTGGTAGGCTCCCTCGAAACGCTCGGGGAGGTTACCCTCCGGCTGATGGTTGTAGGTCCCGAATATCAACCGCAGCGATTTGCTCATGTCAGGGAAGGCCGCCACCTCATTGTATCACCATCGCCCGCCATTTCCCAGCTTTTTTCAGAAAGGCGCTCCG
>Ga0315273_10003393_pt1 | contig 19184 bp, 27 predicted proteins | sample YL17G02_0_MG_FD_205753 | JGI IMG/M metagenome (GOLD analysis project Ga0315273, IMG submission 205753) | Sediment microbial communities from Yellowstone Lake, YNP, Wyoming, USA - YL17G02_0 | ecosystem: Environmental > Aquatic > Freshwater > Lake > Sediment | place: USA: Wyoming | collected...
GAGCTTACCGTAGCAATGTCTACGGTTAAAACATACGATCCTGCAACGGGAAGTCTTATATCAGAAAGCATGAAAGGTATATCAGATTCATTTTGGTATATGATGATAGTAGCGTATGGGGCTGTCTCTTATCTATTTCAGAAAAGGTTCTCTAGAGGAGTTGAAGACAATCACAGCAGTGTAATAAATACTTTGATTGATACTGCATCTACTGCTATTGGGAAGATCAAAGATAAATAAAATGGGAATAGGTGACAGACTTAAGGATAATTCCTACCAACCAACTGGAAATGTTCATAGTCTTGACGGTTATGGACTTTCAAATAAGAGATGCCCTGTTCCTTTTACGGATGATCCTATAGAATACATAGAGGGGTATCTTCAATATAATCTTCGTCCTTTCCAAAGAGAGGTTGTTAAAGATCTATTTTCAGTAGATGAAAATGGAATTCCTCGGTATGACGTAGCTACTTTAATAGTCGGGATGCGTAGTGGAAAATCCTTAATAAATTCTGTTATTGCTTCATTTCTTCTTCATAGATTGTTATCTATGGAGGATCCTGCAAAAGAACTAGGTCAGGTTTCTTATTATAAGCTCTCAGGAAGCTTTATTGCTAACTCAGAACAACAGAGTAAACAAACTGCATACGCCTCATTTGAAAATATTATATCAAGTAGCCCGTGGTGGGTAAAGTATGTTGGATGGCTCAAGGATAGAGAGGTGCATGAAGGAAGAGAAACTCTCTTTATTCAAACTCAAAGAAGAATATACTTTCCTGAGAAGAACCTTGAGATATTAAGTCTTCACTCAAACTCTCAATCACTTGCAGGTTTAACTGCATTCTTTGTATCTTTTGAAGAGATATCCCGGGCAGATATTGTCAGTGGTGCTATTCAAGATCATACAGAAAAGCGATCAGCTCAGGCTGTTTATTATACAGCTTCTCGAGCAACAAAGTCTCTTTATCCTTTTAGCAAGATTGTAGTAACAACCTCTCCTATGTATGAAGATGATTTTGGTATGCAGCTTTTGTATGTATCCAAAGATTTTAAATGTGGTATAAACAAATACATAATGGATTCTTTGAGGTTGAAATACCCTAATAAGGCTTCTCGCATGATAGCCTATAATTATGCATCCTTTGAGGCTAATCCAAGAACTCCTGAGAATCCTTCTGGATTTACTGAAGAGAGTTTTCAAATGGAGAAGATATCCAATCCGACTGCAGCTATGCGGGATTTCTGGGCTATACCTCCAAATGCGCTGGCTCCATTTTTTGAATATCCTGAAAAGATTGATAGTTGCATTAATATGCATCATGTCCCTGTAGCTCTATTTGAGGATGCTTATTTTGAGGAGACATTTAATACCCTCGATAAATTTGAGATAAGACGGTATGTTGGTAAAAAGATATTTCCTCAGAAAACAGATAAATTTAAGAGATACATAATTTGTTGTGACCAGGGTGAGGTGAAAGATAGTTTTGTTGTAGCTATGGGTCATGGAGAAGAAGTAATAGTAGATGCACCTAATTCCTCTGGTGTTGTGGAAAAAGCAAAGAGATATAAAATCATTATAGATTTAGTTGAAGAATGGAAACCTAATAAGCTTGATAGAATAACGGTATCATTTCAGAACGTCGAAGAGTCTATAAGAATTTTGGGACAGAATTTCCTTGTTACTAAGGTACTTTTTGACTCTTGGAATAGTGTGGAAAGTATTCAGAGATTGTTCTCTGAAGGTTTGTACACTGAAAAAATTGGTGCTACTATGGAAATGTATGAGACTCTAAAGCTTCTTTTATATTCAGGGATGGTGGAGCTACCGAACAATCAAAAACTTATATCAGAACTTCGTCAATTGAATCGAGTTAGGACAAGTGGAGGAAGGGAAAAAACCGAACACCCTCCTTCGGGGTGTTTTACTGGCGATACTCGAATAAAACTATTAGATGGAACATCCCCTACAATAAAAGAATTATCAAATAGAGGACCAGATAAAGAATTTTGGGTATACTCTTGCTTACCTGACGGAACAATTATTCCTACAAAAGCTTATAATGCTCATAAAACTAAAGATGTAAATAAGATATGTAGAATAACTCTTGATAATAATGAGATTATAGAATGTACTCTGAACCATCTATTTATGTTGAGAAATGGAGAATATAAACAAGCACAAGATTTAAAAATAGAGGAATCCCTAATGCCTCTTTATTATGAAGTTCATACTATTAAATATAAAAAAGGCGGAAAAGGTAAATATTCTAGGGTAAAAAATAATAAATCTAAGAGATGGAACTGGGCTCATAGATATGTGTTACAATTTTTTGAAGGAAGTCTAAATAAGGATGAAATAGTCCATCATAAGAATTTCAATTCTTTAGATAACTCTCCTGATAATTTGGAAAGATTATCTAGAGAAGATCATGCATATAGACATATTATAGCTAATAAAAAAATACATTCTAAAGATAACATAAAAAAGAGAAACGAATCCTTTAAAAGGACTTATGCAAATTCTGAAGAATTACAAGAACTCTTTAGAGAAAGAGGTAAAAAGATATTTAATGACCCTTCTATTAGAAAAAAAGCTACAGATGCATGGAAATCTAAAATTAGTGAAAATAAGATACTTCAAAGATTGTCAACTTATTCTAAATCTGAAGAAGGAAGAGCTCAGTCTAAAGAAAATTTAAAGTTAATATCTAAAGAAGTCCTTGTAGATAATGCACATAAGCTTAATAATATTTATTGGAAATCTGAAAAAGGTATAGCTAGGAGGAAAGAACTAGTTAAGACTCAATTAGTAGAAATTAGAAAATCATTGATTGAACGCCAAGATAGAGAGGCTTTGGAAAAAGTAAAAGATATTATGAATTATGCTTTATGTTGGAAGCACTTTATAAAAATAGCAGGAGGATCTTCTAAGACCTGGAAAAGAAGACTTCAGAATATAAGTTTTAGAGATAATTCATTATCATTAATTGGAAAAAGTCTAGATGAGATATGTGCATTATATAGTACCTGCCGACCTGCTATTATAAGAATATTAAGAAATTTGGGAACTTACAATGAGATAGTATCTCATAATCATAAGGTTACTAAAGTCGAAATAATTGAGTTAAATAATGAAATTTCTGTATATGATATAACTGTTCCTATTTATGAAAACTTTGCATTAGAATCTGGAATTTTTGTTCACAATTCAAAAGACTCGGCTGACGCTATTGTACGGGTAGTTTGGTCGGTTTATAATGATTCTATTAATCAAGGTATGAAAGATAACTTTATCCTTCCTATTGTTCAACAGTTTTCAACTATACGCTCAGCGGGAATATACCTACAGTCTTTGAATGGGCAGGAATCTTTTGGGTATGATTCTTCAATATTTGGAACTATTTCCCCTACTGGGGATGATGTATTTGGAAAAGATTTTATTGTTAAGGGAAACGTTACTCCTAATGTTGGGAGATAATGTTCTGTGTGCCTCCAAAAAAAAATAGTAATAGGGTCTCATTTGAGGCCCTTTTTTTATTAATAATAGGTCTAATTTCCTTAATTTTAATCCATATTTCAATATTATTATAATAAAGGTATTTTATGGCTCGTTCAAGACAACAGTATTCTCCAAGTGACTTATCCTTATCATTTTCCTTATTAGTATCCTCTTCTGGGATAGCTAATGCTTATGAGGATTTTGATTTTATGGATGGATCAATAGATTATTTTGGTTTTATTATAAAGCAGTCTTTTCAATTTACTCTTATAGACAATATCGGAAAAGGGTACATTCGAGTCTGCTATAATAATCCAGGATACAATCTTACTGCCAGTATTAAGGGTTCTAAGACACTTAGTCCTGGAGATACTTTCTATGTGGAGGAGGATGTTTGGCATATCCGATTATACTATATATCTCCTTCAGCTGTAGAACTTGTCTTAAAATCAGATAAATTAGGAGGATATGGATTATGATGTTCAAAGGGGTGTCATCTTTAGATGAACTTGTTAAGATATCAGAAGATTTTGGTATAGAGAATAAGAAAGATTCTATAGCGCAAATTATCCAGATTATAGAGAATAATTATAAAAGGGGGAAACTTTACGAGATAGAAGATAAAGAAGGAATTTTGAATTCTACTTCATATGCAAAGTTGATAGAAGAACTAGAAAAAGTATACAAGGATCCCTCCGAAGAAAATATAAAACAACTATCTAAAGAGCTGAACTTAACTAATGAGGCTAATCAGTCTTTTAAAGATATTTTATTTAAAGGAGAAGGAAATGCAGAAAATGTGGCTAATCTTTTGGCATCTGATATAATAGATTTAAGTGATTCCAAAGGAGAGGGAGATGTTTCAGAGAGAAATCTTGGAAAATCTGTAGAATGGCCTCATCCTGTTATTGAAGGAACTCTTCATGACGCTTGGATAAAATTGGCAGAGGATAAGAGAGTTCCTATCCTTGAAAAGTTAATAGAGTTCTTCAAAAAGAATCCTGCTCCTGATGATGATGAAATCCATTCCTTTGCTGAAGATAGCAATATAGATCCACATGAACTTGAAGAAGAAATTTATAGTCTTGTAGGAGCTCTTCTTGGAAAAGGAAGATCAAACCTTCCTAAGAATAAAGATAAAGATTTTAATGAGGATCAGACAGAAAAGGGTATTGATGTAGAGCAAGAGCATTTCGAAGGTGCTAATCTTCCTCAAAAGATAATAGATCTATTGGCAGAAAAAATTAATAATGATCATCTTTCTGAAGGAGAGGGCTTTAATAAAGAATATTACGATTCCCTTTTAGACATGGAAGACGAACTTAAAAAGTAATGATTCCTTTTAGAATAAATACAATTGATGAACTTCTAATAGCTACTACGGAAGAAGGAATATTTAAAGAATTGAGCATACCTTACATAGAACCTCAGGAGCGATAGACATGCTGGATGAAATAATTAATAATATTGATAGGTTAGAAAGATTTGTAGAAAGTATTCCTCAAAAAGATGAAGGAAGACCTCACTTTATTGAAACATATCGTCAATGGATACATGATGTTAAAGAGCATGCTTTAAGTTTGAAAGAACTTGATACTGAGAAACTAGATAATGATGAGAAAGAATCTCTTCGTACAGATATTGAAATGATATTGAGTGAAATACGTGGGATAAAAAACCATATTTTTAATACTATTAAAGAACTTATTCCCATAGGAAGAAAAGATGAGGACCTAACTGAGCTCAAGGAAATGTTAAATCTTATGACAGAGATAAAAGATGAAACAGCAGAATCCTTTATAGAGAAGGTGAGTAGTCATAATCCAGATTTAATGTCTTCTATAGATTATGTTTTAAGGACTGCTGATCTAAAAGATATTGAGAAAGATCATAAACAATTTATCCATAAACTTTGGGATGGAACAAAAGTATTCTTGGTAGAAGGTGATTGGGTTCGTGATAACATGAACGACGAATTCATTGGTGGAGGTCACGGATTTCAGGATGATTATATTCCAGAGGATGAGATATGGTCTGAGATTGTTAAGGATCCTGTAGATAATAAAGAAATACTTATTCATGAAATAATAGAGTACATATTTATGAAATATTTTCATAAAGATTATGATGACTCTCATGAGGTAGCCAATAGTGTGGAAGATACCATAAGAAGACTACCCGATAAACCAGGAGCTCCAGTTCCTCTTACCTTATATGAAGAAAGAAAAGAAGAGGGAGGTAATGATGATGAACCTGGAAATAGTATGAATACTGGAATAGAGACTCTTCAAAAAGAAGGTTCCTTTAATAAAGTTAGTTATATTGTTCACATGAAAGGACATAAGAACAGTCGTGGTGAATCGTCCCCTTACGTAATTAAATCCCATGAGACTGGTAAGATATTATCTTCTCATAAAACAAAGGATGAAGCTAAAAAGCATTTACAACAAATGCATATTCACAAAGGAGAAATTATTATGGAATTTAAAAATGTTAAAAGTATTGAGGAGTTAATAAGAGTCAAAGAAGCTGTTCCTCAAGATTTAGCTGAAGAATTTAATGAAAGCATGACAGCACCAAATCCAAAGTATAACACAAGTTTCTTAGGTACAAAGCCTGCTCGACAGAAAATTTTTCCATCAGAACGTATTTGGGGTCTCCTTGCAGAAATAATTCAACTTGTAGATGATATAAAAGAGTCTGGCATGGTTAGTGACGAATCTATAAAAATTATAGAAGAGTGCCAGACTAGGTTGTGGAGTTTACCGGAAGTACAAGAGACTGCACCAAGGCCTACTAAATAAGATATCTTCTTATTTAGATATAGGTAAGATGTGTACTGATTGGATAGCAATGAGCGAAGAAAAAGGAACCAATACTTCTCAGGAATGGGCCGGTAAGAATATAAACAAAAGATGGAAATTTAACGAAGATCAAGAATATCTTATATACGATATCTTAGATAATATTTGGGATAATTAAAAATGAAATATAAAATTTTTGTAGATCTTGATGGGGTTCTTTCTTTCTTTGATAAACAATTCAAAAAGTTTACAGGAGAGGATCCTGATTCCTATAAAGAAAAGCATGGATCAAAAGCATTTTGGGATGTGACAAAACAAGATAAGTTTTGGGAAAGTATGGAATGGGTTCCTGGTGGTAAACAACTGTGGAACTTCGTTAAGGATTATAATCCTGCTATTCTCTCACGGCCTGGTGGAGATATTGAGAAATGCAAAGAGCAAAAGAGGAACTGGGCAAAGCGTGAACTGGGGGATTATAAAGTTATATTTTCCCATCATAAAGAAAAGTATGCTTCTAAGGATGCCATACTGATAGATGATATGAAGGAAAATATTGAAGCATGGAAGAAGGCCGGTGGTATAGGCATTCTTCATACCTCCGGATCTTCTACTATTAAACAACTTAAAAAACTCTTAAAGGATACTGAAAAAGAAGCTTCGTTTCGAGGCATAGCATCAATAGATGAACTTTTATCTTTACCAGAGGGAAAATAATATGGAAGATTTGGTTGGATCTTCAAAGACAAATATAGAAAATAAAAGGGATTTGATAAAATAGATGATCCAGGAATTAGTTAATTTACTTCAAAGATATCGGAAGGATTATTACGAAGGTAAAGCTACAATATCCGATAAAGAATTTGATAAACTGGAGCAGGAGCTTCGTCGCCTCGATCCAGATAATGCCTATTTTAAGCAGGTAGGAGCTCCTGTTACAGGTCCTGATAAAGTATTACATAGGCCTCGCATGCTTTCTCTTAATAATACCAGAGAAGAAGGAGATATGCTTAAATGGTCTCGTAAGTACTTCCCGGGAGAAAATTTAGACATTATATCTCAGCCTAAAGTGGATGGAGTTTCTATTTCCATTGTGTATAGAAACAGTACTATAGAATCTATATCAACCAGAGGTGATGGAACTATAGGACGAGATGTTACCTATGCAAAAGATTATATAAAGGATATTCCAGGAAGTATTCCTATTGATAAACCAATAGATATTCGTGGTGAAGCATACCTGGAAAAAGGAACAAAGCTGGATAAAGGTAAGTCTTTACGAAACATGGCTGCAGGTCTTCTTAATAGAAAGGAAGGGAGAGAATATCTTTCTCATCTTAGATTTGTTGCTTATGATATAATAGGTATGCCTGATATAAGATCAGAGGAAGAAAAGATACGAGTTCTTAGAACCATAATGCCAAATGTAATATCCTATGAGAAGATACAATCGACTGGAGATATTCAAATTGCATATCAACAATACGTATCTCAGAAAAGAAATGAACTTCCTTATGAAATAGATGGTGTTGTGTACAGGATAAATAAGATAGAAGATCAGAATAAACTTGAACGTGAAACAAGACATCATCCTAATTTTATGATGGCATATAAATTCGTAGCGGAAGCAAAGAATACTAAACTCATACGAGTAGATTGGAGGCAGGGTAGAACTGGAAAGATAACTCCAATAGCTATATTTCAGCCTATTCAATTTGATGGAGTTACTGTTCAGAAGGCTTCATTAGGGAGCAGGAGAAAGTTTGAGTTACTCAGACTTGAGCCTGGAGATATTATATCTGTCAGTAGAAAAAATGGTGTAATCCCGTTTGTGGAATCTAACGTCTCCAAGAATATAATAAATAGATAGAGAGGATTATTATGAATAAGGAAGCAGCACGTACTCCTGGTCAATGGATATCTTATCTTAAAAGCAAGGGAGCTCCTAAAAAGCTCATAAATCAAATAAAGGGTATTGAGCAGAGTGGTAAAGATTATGATAAATCCAAAGAATACATAATGAGAACTATTGTGGATAAGATACCGGCTCGTTATCTCGATAAACCTAGTAAGGTTCATGGTCCTGGAAAGTCAGGTCCTTTGGCCGAGAAAAGAAAGAAGTCAAGTTTTTCCTTTGATAAAAGTTCCCAGGAATATATCTCTTTAGAATCTCTAATAAAAAAGATCGCTGAAGTTTCTCATATAGACCAGGTGGAAGAAATACATGTTTCTCTTACCAAGGGGGAGGGTATGATGAAATTTAAGATTGCTGGTGAAGTCTATCCTGCAGACCATATTATTCATAAGTTTCGTGATCCTGAGTCACCTGTATGGAATAAAATATACCTGAAAAAGGATAAAGGCGAAGATGTTGAAGAAGATATTGAAGAAGTATCAAAAGAGACTATGATTCCTTCTTATAAGATAAAAGAGTTTCTTGAAGAGTCCAGAAAGCAGGACATTTGATGGGGAATCGACCCCTGCGAAATTAAAGTACCCTAAATATATATAAGGAGATAGTTATGGAATGTATTATTTTAACAGGGGCTACCGCATCAGTCCTGCAATCTACAATTAATGCTTGGTTATCGGAACAAGATGGAGAAGTTACTCTTAAATATGTATCTATGTCTGAGGGTACTGTTGGATCTACCGCTATGAAAGTTATAATATTTTATGAGATTGGGGTGCATGCAGCACGAAGTTAATAACGATATTTTTAGTCAGTATTGTGTAATCCCTAGACCCCTAACGAATTTTGTTAGGGGTTTTTTAATGGGTAATTTTGTAAAATATGTCAGTAAATATTAATGATTAAACTTAAAAACAGGGTTATTCCAGACATTATTACTATGATAGGAACATGAGTAAAAGTATACATTCCCCGGTAGATGGGGTAGTACTATTATTTGTACGTAGGAGGAGGGATGTATAAAATATTTGGCATTATCGGTAACAGTGTTCTAAACCCCTCCTCTACTAAATCATCTTTTTATTTTTTAGGTATATACATATGAATCAAAGAAATCCTTTTTCAATGAGATCACAATCACTGAGAAATACTTCTCTTCAGGAAGATTACCTTGTTGATCAACCTATTCAAAATGATTCTGAACGTCTTAGAGTAGTTGCAGAAGATGAAAATAATTCTTATACTCCAACGCAACCTAAAACTCGAGAGAATGAGCTTCTTATTGAACTTGCATTTGAAAGAAAGAAATATGCTGAATCCGAATTATCCTTATTGAATCAGAAAGTAAGTTTTGTTCAGATTGTTATACAGAACTTTGAATTAAAGATACAGCAACTTAAACGGGATATGATTACATATAATAATGACATTGTTATAAAAAAGGATGAGATTGGAAGACTATCTAAAGAATATGAAGATAGAAAAAAATTAAGTGGAACGCTAAGTAAAAACTAAGTATGTTTAATAGAACGGGCGGCAATGTTTATAAAGACGCAATCAGCAAAGATAATATTAAATCGAAGATCCGCAGCATCGTCTCCGACGATGGTTGTTTGGTATAGTGAAATTTTTGATGTAACAGGGGAGGTACTAACTACTAGGAAGGTCGTACTATCAGTTACTCCAGTAAGTGGTAGTGAACTTATACTACTTAATGGATTGGTTTTATATAAGAATATAGATTGGGATTACACAATTAATGGAAATGAAATTATACTTACAAATGATCTTGAGCTGACATTGGGAGACACTATACGAGCTCAATATCAAGCTTAGTCAAAAAAATTAAATGAGATAAGATTAACCCAATATATGAAGTTTTATAATTGTTTGAACAATTTTACTTCTTAAAGGGAGAAATAATATGAGTACAACAAAAATTCGTGGCAATACTCAGATCATGGATTTCACCATAGATCTGGATCGTTTACAAGTAGGATTTATTGGGACAAGTACAGGAGACTGGGATATAACAAATGGTGCTCAGGATGCATTAATTACTGGAATAAAGCTTCAGCCTATTAATGATTCTGACGTTTCCTCCAAATGGTATGTGGATCAAAAAGCTCTGTATGCAACTGAGTGGAAAGCATCAGTTCAGTTTGCAACATCAACTGGTGGTGTTGGTACTTATAGTCCTACAGGAGGTGTGGGGGGAACCGGCGCATTTACCAGTGTGGATTTAACAGCAACAGGTCCTTTTGATTTTGGTAGCCATACTGTTCTGGTTGGTGATAGAGTTCTTGTTAAAAACCAGGCTGATGCCAAGCAAAATGGTATTTACACTGTAACCTCAACAGGTGCTACTGGCGGTCTTGAGCGAGCATTAGATCAAGATGGTGCTCCAAGTGCAGAAGTTTCTATTGGTAATGCTACTTATGTTGAAAATGTAACTAGCGGATCTACAGGAACCCATTGGGTAGTTGTCAAACCTGCAGGATATGATGGTTCCGGTGTTCTTACACTTAACGTGGATAACATTGATTGGACTCAGTTTTCTGGTATTGGTACATATACAGCAGGGGATGGTATCGATATTTCTGGTACTACGATATCTGTAGATGTAACTGATATCATCGATACTGCTGCTGGTTTAACAGAGAGTCTTAATAACATTCAAGTTAATCTCGATCCTACGGGTGGTCTTGGTTTTAATAGCGGGGCTATTCAAATAACCTCGGCTGGTATTAAAGATTATATGGTAGATTGGGGAACATCGACAGGTCAAGTATCCGCCGGTGATATACCAATCGCTGATGCTGGTGGTTATTTTGCAATAGATGATGTTGAGTCTGCACTACAACAGTTAGGTTCAACTATGGCTGCAAGCTATGCATTTGGTACTTTTGTACCTACTGCTGGTACAAGTATAGTTGCAGAGATTGGTGCTGATACAGCAACTCTTACAGCATCTGATGGGGCTATAACAATCACAGGTACTGCTCTTACGGACACTCTCGACTTCACGATTACCTCAAGTGGTATTCAGGACTACATGATCGCATGGGGTACTTCAACAGGTCAAGTAAGTGCTGGTGATATGCCCATAGTAGATGCTGGTAACTACTTTGCGATAGACAATGTTGAAGATGCGTTGCAGCAATTAGGTAGCGGAGCAGTTGGTGTATTTTCATTCAATACGATCAGTACACCTTCTGGAACAAGCCCTGTTGCAGATAGTACAGCTGATACTCTTACTTTGCTGAGTGGTGGGCCTATAACTATTACAGGTAGTTCTGTTGCCGACAGTGTTACTTTCGACATAGGTGCAGATGGTATAAAAGATTCCCACATCGATTGGGGTACATCTACTGGTCAAGTATCTGCAGGAGATGTTCCTATTCTTGATGCTGGTAATTATTTTACTTCAACGGGTGTTGAAGGTGCATTGCAAGAATTAGCAGCAGCTACTCCAGGTATTGGATTTACAGAAGTATTTGGAGAACTTCCAACTCTTAATACTGGTGCAGAAACAGCAACGCTTGCGTTTACACCTATTAATGGTACAGAGCTTGTGTATCTTAATGGTGTTCGTCAGATCCGTGGAATAAGTTATGACTATACTATTGGTACAAATGTTATAACTTTTAACTCTCCAGGTCTGCAACCAAACGATATCGTTCTTGTTGATTACAGACACTTATAGAACTAATTATAGTAGCCGTGGGACGAATAACCACGGCTACTATTATATTTTAGATAGATGAGAGAATATGAATGGCAAGAACAGGTATAACAGGAGAACAGGTTCAGGATGGGACACTTACTGGAGAAGACGTAGGAGATGGTACTCTCTATCGTCAGGATCTTAACGTCACTTCAACAGGAAAAGCCGTTGTTCGAAAAGTTACGACCAGTTCAGGTTTAGTTATTTCTTATACAGGAGTTGATGCTGGAACTGGAGATGTTATTATAGCTATTAGTACTAGTGAGGTACTTACTGATATAACACATAGATTACTAGATCAACTTGTACATGATATTGCAGAGACTTCTTATTATGAAATAATTAGGAGTGGTGTTAAAATAACTTCTGAAATTTGGTGGACTGATTCTGGAAAGACTAAGAAGATTAGAAGCATTGATTATACATATACGGGAAACAAAGTAACACAATCTATTACGAAACAATATAATACCTTAGGAAATATTTGTGAGACGCTTACTGAAAGTTATACTTACATCGGTTCAAATATAGTTAGTATACATTCTACATTAAGTTGAGGAATAATACCATGTCAAGACCTACTAATCTAAACAAACCTCTATTCATATCTGCTACAAAATCAGATGGAGAAACTGCCACTTTTAATTTTTTAGATGGATCCGTTTCTTATTTTGGAAATCCCATCAAGCGATCTATTTATCATCTTCTTGTAGATAACCTTGGAGTAGGGGATGTGAGAATGTCTATTAGATCAGGATTGGATCTTTCATCCAGCATAACCGGAGCAAAGACAATAAAAGCAGGTCAAAGCATCTACATTAATGATGATATAGATTATCTTGACATATATTTTCTGACAAGTTCTACAGTAGAACTTGCTATAATTGTTAGCGATACAGAAGCAGAGGAATAAATATTATGAATAGAATGCAGTCCGGAAGACTAGGATTAAGCCCTATTATTTCTATCACTTCTACTGGCTCAGCTCTAGTATCAAGTGTATTTAGTAGAATAGGAGATATAAATTCAGAATTCGGAGATTACAGTGCTTCTGAAATAACGAATGATTCTGTAGTTTCGGGTTCTACTGTAAAGGATGCTCTCAATAATTTAAGTATTTACTCTCCAACAGGTGCAGTTTATGCAGAACAAGGTTCACCTGAAAAAACAATATATATTACATCTTCTGGCATTATTAAACTCGGTGACAACTTAGGCGGATCAAATTATACTCAAATAGATGCGGATGGAACTCTTGTTTTAAATGGAACTGCAACTACATTTGAGGATCTAAGAATAGACGCTGCATTAGCAAGACCTGGAGTTGTAGCTCCTACGGACGAGGTTGGTTTTAGGGGAAGTTCTAATTTCTATGCAAGAAACTTTGTTAATACTCAAGCAGACGAGATACAGTTTCAAGTACAGATGCCTCATGGTTGGAGAGTTGGTTCAGGAATGTATCCACACGTACACTTCTCGCCTTGGACTACTACAGGTACGGGAAACTTTGCTGTTCAATTTATACTAGAATATTATATAGCAAACTTTGATACTCAGTTTCCTACTCCACCCAGTACTTATACTATGACATATACTTGGAGTAATACGGACAAACGTTGGTATCATTGCATAGCTTCTAATATCACACCAATATCGATGACTGGAAAAGAAATGTCTTGTGTGCTTAAATGTAGGTTGTATCGAGACAACACTGTTGCAAATAATTATGCAGAAAGAGTAACTCTTCTTTATTTTGATATTCACTATGAAGTGGATATGCTTGGATCTCATCAACAGTATATAAAATAAAGGGTAAGCCATGAATGTTGCTACTGTACTAAATCCTATTCTGATACAATCCAGTACTGGTAATATTCTACAGATTACCAGTACAGGTTCCTTACATCTTCCTGTGGGAGCATCTACATCTGCAAATCAAGATACTACTAATTCTAAAATAGATACTATAAACAGTTCCACTGGTTTATTAGTTTCTCGACTTACTACGATTGATACTGACATTAAAGCAGCACAACCTCGTAAATTACAGGATGGCTCTGGCAATGCAATAACTTCCTCTGCTGCTGGATCAACAAGACCTTTGGATATTTCTATTAGAGATGCCTCTGGAAATTTAAAAGATCCAACTCAGATACGAACTTTAACGACAGCCGACAACGTAACAGCGACTATTTCAGGAACACCTAATGTTAAAATAACATCTAGCGGTATTATCCTTGTATCTCAATCAGGTACTTGGACTCTTGATTCTAATGGTCCTGTAACTCCAGGAACTGTTGCAGCTAAATCATCCCTTATTGGAGGTCAGTATAATAGTACATTACCAACATTAACCACAGGTCAACAAGCTGCTATACAAGTAGATTCAAACGGAAGGATTATATTAAGTTCAACGGGAATTACTTCGGTTAATCAAGGTAGTCCTAATACAAATACAAATGGCTGGCCCGTAAAAGTTACGAATGGAACTACCGTTGTAGGTGTAAGTACAAATGCAGAAATACGTTCTTCAGATACAGTAAATAATGGTGGGGTAAACGGTTCTATTACTGTAGGAACATCTGCTGTCGAAGCTAAAGTTGGAGCATCAAAATTAACTAATAGAAAACTTTTAACCATATTTCACAATGGTAGTGGTACTTTATATTGGGGATATTCAAATGCGGTTACTACAGCAAATGGTACTCAGATATTTAAAAATACCATGCTGGCTCTCCCTGTTGGAGATGGAACAAGTATCTGGTTGATATCTGGTACTGCTGGACAAGATGTTCGTGTTACGGAAGGTGCTTGATGATTAAACCTTATGTAACATCTGTTGCGGATGCAATGCCATTTGATCCTGCTGCACCGTCTACCATACCTACAAGTACAGGATATAACTTAAGTTGGAATAAGCTATCTCAAGTATGGGAAGTAACTTCAAAAGCAAGAGCACAGCAACAAATATGGGTTCCTGAATTTATAACGGCTACGAGTAGTGGTATCCATTACTTAGATACAGCATGCCACTCCGGTTTGATTATATCTGGAATGGAATCAAATTTTTCTATATATCTTCCAGATGCTACAGCATTGGAACTCGGAAATAAATATGAGATTTACAATACAACTCCTTATACTATAGCTATTTATGACAAAAGTGGCTATCTTTTATTTTCTCTCGGTCAAAGTTCTATAGCGTACATTTATCTAAAGAGCAACACAACACTTGCAGGTACATGGATAAGCTGGCAGATATTACAAACAACACCTACAGCAAGTGGTATAATAAACTATAAGATCACATCGAGTACCCCTTTTAGTACTACGTCAGCAAGTGACGTAATCATTACGGGATTTACAGTGACTCCTGAAACAGGAACATATGCGGTGTGGGTTTCTGCGGATGCAGTTCTTTCAGCTAACAACTCCTTAGAAACATTTACCGTATATAGAAACGCATCTGCTATTACAGATTCGAAAAGAATAACACAGGGTTCTTCATCGAATTTCAAAACAAGTAATTCAACATTAACTACTGCTACCTTTAATGGTCTGCAAGCATGTAATATATATGTATCCATTTCAAGTGGTACTTTGTCAATAGGTCAAAGGACATTATTATTAATAAGATTAGGAACATAACAATGACAACTTATACTTATACAAAAACTCCTGTTAATATAGACAGACTTACTCTTGAGATACATGAGAGTACTATAACTATAATACTTGATCATATTGATCTTCTTGGTAGTGAGCTAAGCATATTTTTTAAAGCCAATCTTTCGAATGATGAGAAAACAACTCTTGATACCATTGTAGCTAACCATTCTGGTGAGCCTATACCAGATACCTATGTACAGAAAGTTGATGTTACAAATATCATGAACAATATACAAGTTGGTAGTTGGGAAAATTTCAAAAGTATCGCTGTTAAAAAGGGGCAATTATCTCTTTTGCAATATGAAGCAACAAGTGATTACTATAGAATATTTTTTGTGGAAGGTGGAATACTTCTATGGGAATATATAATGTCAACAGGTTCTCTAGATGAGATAACCGATTTTTTAACAAATTATATACATAATTGTAATAGGGAAGTAGAACCTAGTACATTTAAGAATATAAAATTTATTGATATTTCTTCATCTACAACAAAATCATTATGGATTCCTGTATCTGATAAAATATTATTATTATATGGAATAGAAATATTTGGATATTGTAATGCAACTGCACAATCACCCTTCGTGTTAAAAATAGAAATAAAGATAAACAATGAGTGGAAAACATTATGTGGTGTAAAATCTATCTCAAATAGAGAATTCACTCAATCCTATAGTTATGGAAATGAATTAAAATCGGATAAAGGAGATGGTACTGCTCCTGTTTTAAGAGTAACAGTACAAAGTTCAGATAGTTTGGATTTTACAATATCTACTATTGGTATTGAATTTTAATTTTAGTGAGGCTATGTTATGCAACAAATAACTGTTCTACTACAAAACAATATAAAAACGGTAATGACTTCTTTAGCCACTATGCAAAGAGAATGTAAAAGCGTTTATGATACCTATTGGAAAACTATGGCAAATACTACGGTAGCAGGACTTTCTACTGATGCCACACCAGCCACAGTTTCAAGTAAATTTACAAAAAAGAATTACATTGATGCCATTACATTGAGTGAGAATTTAAATAAATTTTTTCAAAATTCTCTTGTGACAACAGGTGACTATTTTCAAACTGCAGTTAATGCAAAGTATGGGAATGCTGTACTAGGAAGTGCAATAGATGTACCTACCGAATCAATTGGAGATAGATTAAAGCAGTTGTGTTTAGATTGTATAGAAATATACAGACAATCCCAGAATGCTTTAGAGTTATATTTTGATAATGAGGTTGGGGATATCGTTGCTGTTTTAGATTCCCAAAGAATTGTATATGGTAGTGAAATGATTGTATCTGAACTATCTTCTGCAATAACACTTTTACAACAATTCAATAACTTTATGAGTAATAGTGCAGTTACTACTGGAGATTATGGTTCTACTATTTCCGTATGGAATAGATTGGATGAAATATAGTAATTTTGAATAGGAGAAATAAATTTCTTTGTTCTGAGGGGAATCGAACCCTATGGGTGATATAAAGTATATCGACGTGCATAGGATTTCCCATAGGAAAAAGAAGTCCAACATAACACTTACAGTTGATAAGATAATAGATTTTTCTGTTGATTATACACTATTGCTTCAAAGTGAAGCAGATGATGATAATATAAAAAATGCAATAAAACTTTGTATAAACCGATACAAAGAAGATTATGACACCGTTACAATTATATTTTAGCAGAAGGAATATTAATGATAGAAGGGATTGAGATTAAGTATCCAGCAATATTTCTTGTGAGGTGTGGAAGAACAAAATTCAATAGTGGTGAAGAAGGATCACAGGAAAAAATACTAGGATGGAAAGATATTCCTTTAAGTACTCTAGGTAAAGAGGATTCCAAAATAATAGCCAATAAGTTTATAGATATTCCAGTACATAGAATTTATTCATCTGATCTTTCCCGGGCAAGGGGTACTGCAAAAGAAGTCTCACGACTAACAGGATCATCTTTCGTAACTCTTAAAGGTTTAAGGACCTGGAACCTGGGAGATAGTCAAGGAACTTTACGTTTTACAGTATTAGAGCTATTAAAAGAGTATATTCAAAGATATGTGTATAAATCATTTAGATGTGAAGAAAGCTTTGATAATTTCAAGGAGAGATCAATTAATACCTTTAATACTATTCTAGATGAATTTGAAAAGGATAGCAAGAACATAGTAGTTATTACACACTATCGATTTATAAAGATGATTCAAGCATGGGTTAGTGCGGGATCAGTAGAGTATGAAATAGATGTTAATATATTTATGGAGGATGATGTTCCTCCTGGAAATATAATGATGATAACATTAGATAAATAATTAGTTATTATATTTCATGTGTGTGTTCTTCTGTAATATTATATTCAAGAGTACATTTTAATTCTGCTATTCGTTCATGAAGGAACCCTATATACTTTTCCATTTTATATCTATCATGAAAAGAGTATCGTATTATTTCTCCTCCTATGATAGCATCAATAATATAGTATTTATAATTAAATACAACGGAGTTACAATCATTAGTCATTCTTTCTTTTTTTGTTTACCGGCTATCTTTTTACTAATAGCGTGAGCTGCTGCAAGAGCTCCAGCAAGAGCATTGGTATCAATATCACTTTCATTTTTTATATCTACTACTTTTATTTCAGGAAACAATTCTATTCTTTTACCTTGTCTGTTTAAAAGAACGACAATAATGATATAAGGAACTACAATAATAATAAATATCAAAGCAGCTCCTACCCAGATAAGTGCTTTTTTTATTTTGTCTGTCATAAGTATCTCCTATAAAAATATGATAAGTGTTACGATAAGTATGATAAGGGTTGCTCCAGCAACACCTCCGAATACTCCTGCCATTATCTTAATTTGATCACAGGTAAATGTATTATTATCTTTTCTTTCAAGACTGATTTGAAGCTTTATCTTTTTAAGTTCACTTCCATCTTCATTTGTCCATATGATATAAGCATCTGTCACATACTTCTGGCCAATTTCTATTCTCCAGGGGCTGTCTGTTAATTGAACCTTAACCCTTTTCTTTTGTTCAGCAGTAAGTTCTTTAAGATGTTCCTTAGCGGATTCTTGAATGAGTTCATAATCAGACCATTTCATAGAACCGACATATTCATTTTTATAGTAGAGATCTAATTCTTCTCCTTTCTTTACCTTTCCTTTAGAGGTATCTTTTATATTCTTTGAAGAGGATGCTTTTATATTAAAGGTCTTATTAAGAACGACAGGCTTGAGAGATGCACATCCCAAGCCTGCCATTATACAAATAGAAAGTAGACATAGTAATTGTGTCATCGTTTCTTTTTACCTTCCTTTTTAAATTCCTCAAGAGTAGAACTTATACCTTTCAGAAGTATTTGAAGATTGTGATGCATTACAGTGGAACCTTTAACTTTTATATTTTTTATATATTCTTTATACATTTCGAAGTGTTCTTTGGGAAGGCGAATAACAATATTAAGTTCTTCTTTACCTTTCATATTCATGTGAGACCTCCTGTTATACATACATTATTACTTGTTATTGTCAAATACATTTCCGAATCATCTGGATTAAGTGCTACAGT
>Ga0315273_10003394_pt1 | contig 19183 bp, 19 predicted proteins | sample YL17G02_0_MG_FD_205753 | JGI IMG/M metagenome (GOLD analysis project Ga0315273, IMG submission 205753) | Sediment microbial communities from Yellowstone Lake, YNP, Wyoming, USA - YL17G02_0 | ecosystem: Environmental > Aquatic > Freshwater > Lake > Sediment | place: USA: Wyoming | collected...
GCGGATCCATCCGTCTTCGGAAAACCAGCTCACATTGCGCGGTGGAATCTGCGGCAGCGCTACGAATGCGACCCCGGTGTCGCCGAAGGTGTCTTACCGACCCGCCGCGGGGTCGACAACCGCGTAGCCGGCCCTCCGTGCGGATCGTGCATTGAGCGAGTTTCCGCGCCACCGAGTCCATAGCCACTGCGAGCTATGGCCCAATACTCCCTCTGGGTGATTTCAAACTCCCGCCATCCGGCTTATTCAGAGTAACCGGGCAGAGTGATGGCGCCGGCACCGACGACCGCCGTAGCATTCCCGGCACGTCCGACGAGGAGTGGCCATGGCAAAGCAGATGTATCCGACCCCCATGCTGGACCAGCTGGAAGGGGGTCCGTGGCCGAGTTTCGTCACCGGCTTGAAGCGGCTGGCCAGGGACAAGGACTATGTTGTCGACCTGCTTGGCCAACTCGAACTCTCGTACAAGACCCGCAAAGGCTACTGGAAAGGCGGCACGGTTGGCGTGTTCGGCTATGGCGGGGGCGTCATCCCCCGCTTCACCGAGGCGAAGGACGAGCACAACAAACCACTGTTCCCCGCGGCCGCCGAATTCCACACGCTGCGGGTGATGCCTCCCGCCGGCATGCACTACAACACCGATGTGCTGCGCAAGATGGCCGACATCTGGGAGCGCCACGGGTCCGGCCTCATCGCCTTCCATGGCCAGTCCGGCGACATCATGTTCCAGGGGGTGACCAGCGAGAACGTACAACCGGCGTTCGACGCGATCAACGAACTCGGCTTCGACCTGGGAGGGGCCGGTCCCGCGGTCCGCACGTCGATGTCCTGCGTCGGCGCGGCGCGCTGCGAGCAATCCTGTTACGACGAGGCGACGGCGCACCGGACGGTCATCAACAGCTTCCTCGACGACATCCATCGGCCGTCGCTCCCCTACAAGTTCAAATTCAAGTTTTCGGGCTGCCCGAACGACTGCATGAACTCGATCCAGCGTGCCGACATGGCCGTCATCGGAACGTGGCGCGACAACATCCGCGTGGACGAGGCGCTTGCCCGCAAGTGGTTCGCCAAACACGGGATGAACGAGGTGGTGAACGACGTTGTTGCGCGTTGCCCGACCAGGGCCATCCGGCTGAAAGAGATCAAGGACCTCGACAGGTCCGCGCCGTCGGTGTCCACCGTCGCTCTCGGCGACACCCATGGCCTGGAAATCGAGAATCGCGACTGCGTGCGCTGCATGCATTGCATCAATGTGATGACCGGCGCGCTCGCGCCGGGCAAAGACAAGGGCGCGACGATCCTGGTCGGTGGCAAGCGCACGCTGAAGATCGGCGACCTGATGGGTACCGTCGTAGTGCCGTTCATGAAGCTCGAAACCGACCAGGACCGCGAGAAGCTGGTCGAACTCGGGCACAGGATCATCGACTTCTTCGCCGAGAATGCGCTCGAGCACGAGCGCACCGGCGAAATGATCGAGCGCATCGGCATCGTCAACTTCCTCGAAGCCCTCGACATCCCCATCGACGTGAATATGGTGTCGGCGCCGCGGACCAATCCCTATGTGCGCATGGACGGCTGGGATGAGGAAGTCGCCAGGATCAACGCGAAGAAACAGCAAGCCGCCTGAGGAGCGAAATCATGGCCCAACCCCAGATGCGCCGGGCGACGGAAAGCGGCGTGCCCGACAACAAGCAGTTCCTGCATCCGCTGCTCGCTAAGAACTACGGGAACTGGAAGTACCACGACCGTCCGCGGCCGGGTGTGCTTCACCACGTCTCGCACACGGGCGACGAGGTGTGGACGGTGCGCGCGGGCACGCAACGGCAAATGGACGTCTGGACGATCCGCAAGCTGTGCGACATCGCCGACACCTGCGCGGAAGGCCACGTCCGGTTCACGATCCGTTCGAACATCGAGTTCATGGTGTCGAGTTTCGCCAAGGTCGGGCCGCTGATCAGCGCGCTGGAAGCGAGTGGCTTCCCCGTCGGCGGCACCGGCAACTCGGTGTCCATGATCGCGCACACGCAGGGCTGGCTCCACTGCGACATCCCGGGCACCGATGCCTCGGGCGTGGTGAAGGCGCTGATGGACGAGCTCTACGACGAGTTCAGGCGCGAGGACATGCCCAACCGCGTGCATCTGTCGACCTCCTGCTGCGAGATCAATTGCGGCGGCCAGGCCGATATCGCGATCATAGTCCAGCACACGAAGCCGCCGGTGATCAACCACGACCTGGTCGCCAACGTCTGCGAGCGGCCGGCGGTCGTTGCGCGCTGCCCGGTCGCCGCGATCCGCCCGGCGCTGGTCAACGGCAAGCCGTCGCTCGAGATCGACGAAAAGAAGTGCATGTGCTGCGGCGCCTGCTATCCGCCGTGCCCGCCGATGCAGATCAACGACCCCGAGTACACGAAGCTCGCGATCTGGGTCGGCGGCAAGAACTCCAACGCGCGCGCGAAACCGACGTTCATGAAAATGGTCGCGGCCGGCCTGCCCAACAACCCGCCGCGCTGGCCCGAGGTGGCCGAAGTGGTCCAGCGCATCCTCCGCGCGTACAAGGCGGACGCGCGAGCGTGGGAGCGTCTCTCCGACTGGGTCGAGCGCATCGGCTGGCCGCGGTTCTTCGAAAAGACCGAACTCCCCTTCACCAAGTACCTGATCGACGACTGGCGTGGCGCGCGCGCGAACCTGAACGCGTCGACGCATATCCGATTCTGATCGAGGACCCGCGGGACGACGCACATGAAGTTCGGGATACTGGTCAACGAAGGCCCCTACCAGCATCAGGCCAGCGACTCGGCGTATCTGTTCTGCCGGGCGGCACTCGCCAAGGGGCACGAGATTTACCGGGTTTTTTTTTACCACGATGGCGTGAACAACTCGACGCGCCTCACCGAGCCTCCGCAGGATGACCGCAACATCGTCAGCCGCTGGTCGAAGCTCGCGGAGGAGCACGGCGTGGACCTGGTCGTCTGCGTGGCCGCGGCGCTCCGGCGTGGCATCAGGGACGAAAACCTCGCGCCGGGCTTCCGCATTTCCGGCCTCGGGCAGCTGGTCGAGTCGGGGATCCAGTCCGACCGCATGATCGTCTTCGGCGACTGAGATGAACGGCCCCCACGCTCACTTCGTGCGCTTCCCCCAACGGGGATGGGCCGCCGTAGGTCCGGCTTCAGCCGGATGCGACAACGCGACCCGGAGCAAGCCGCCTGAAGGCGGCCCCACGAGGGGATGGGGCGCCGTAGGTCCGGCTTCAGCCGGACGGGGCCATTGACGGAGCGCCCCCATGTCCGGAGGAATCGCAAAGAAGTTCATGTTCGTCAACCGTACGGCGCCCTACGGCACCGTGTATGCGCTCGAATCGCTCGAGGTCGTTCTGATCACGGCCGCGTTCGACCAGGACGTCTCGCTCCTGTTCATCGACGACGGCGTCTGGCAGTTGAAGAAGGGCCAGCAGACCAAGGGCATCGAGACCAAGAATTTCTCCGCGACCTACCGGGCACTCGAAGGCTACGACGTGGAGAAACTGTACGTCGAGCGCGAGTCGCTCACGGCCCGCGGCCTGACGGAGAGCGACCTGATCGTCGATGTCACGGTGCTCGCCGCCGGCGAGTTGGGCAGCCTGATTGGCGAGCAGGACGTCGTCCTCAGCTTTTGACGCAGCGCAAAGTCGATGCTGAACATCATCAACAAGTCGCCTCTGGAGCGCAATGCGCTCGAGACGTGCCTGCGCATCGCCGCTCCCGGTGCTTTGCTGCTGATCGAGGATGCCGTGTACGCCGCCACCCGGGGTTCCGTCGTGGAAAGCCACGTCAGGGCCGCGCAGGCCCGGTTCAAGATCTATGCGCTGTTGCCCGATCTGGAAGCGCGCGCCGTCGCCGACCGGATCATCGACGGGGTGACAACCGTCGGTTACGACGGCTTCGTCGACCTCGTTGCCGAGCACAAGAGTTGCCAGTCCTGGCTCTGAACATCGAAATTCCATCACCCGAGGAGACGCAAATGCCCAGCATCGAAGTCGACGGCAAGCCCTACGAAACTGACGAGGAGGGCTACCTCGTCAATCTTGCCGACTGGAACGAGGACATCGCGAACCAGATCGCGAAAACCGAGAACGTCGAGATGTCACCGAACCATTGGGAGGTCATCAACTTCCTGCGCAAATACTACGAGGAGTACCAGATTGCGCCGGCCGTCCGGGTGTTGACCAAGTCGATCGGCAAGCAGCTCGGCGCGGAAAAGGGCAATAGCCAGTACCTGTACGAACTCTTCCCGTACGGCCCGGCCAAGCAGGCGTGCAAGATCGCCGGCCTGCCGAAACCCACCGGCTGCGTCTGACCCACGCAGGCGGGCCGCGCGGCCACGGGCCGGCCCGCTCACGATTCGTCGCCACCCTCCGACCGCCGCCCATGACCGCCGCAACCGTGCTGTTCGCCGTGCTGTTCTACTTCGCGACCGCGGTGCTCGCGGGTGGGTTGGCGTACCGGATCCACGATTACGCCCGGACGCCGGCTCCGCTCAAGATTCCAACGACGCCGGCGCCGACGACGCGAGGCGGGGTCGCGCTGCGACTTGTGCGCGAGACCGTGCTGTTCGAGAGCCTGTTCAAGAGCAATCTCTGGACGTGGGCATTCGGCTGGCTGTTTCACGCTAGCCTGGTGTTGGTGCTGCTGCGGCACCTGCGCTATTTCACGGAGCCCGTCTGGTCGTGGGTGACCTTCATGCAGCCGTTCGGCGTCTACGCGGGGTTCGCGATGACCGCGGGCCTCGCCGGCCTTTGGGTACGGCGCTTTTTTGTCGCGCGCGTCCGCTATATCTCGACGCCGTCGGACCACCTGATGATCGCGTTGCTGTTGCTGATCGCCTTATCCGGCCTCGCGATGAAGTTCGTCGCGCACACCGACATCGTCGCGGTCAAGGCATTTTTCCTGGGACTGATGGTTTTCGACTGGCAGCCTTTGCCTGCCGACGGCCCGCTGTATGCGCACCTCGCGCTGGTTGCTGCGCTGATGCTGGTCTTCCCGTTCAGCAAGCTGCTGCACGCGCCGGGCCTCTTTTTCTCGCCGACGCGCAACCAGGCCGACGACCCGCGCGAGCATCGTCACGTCGCGCCGTGGGCGGCGCGGCTCGATCCGAAGCAGTAGACATGGCCACCGACGTCAAGGCTCCTCCCCTGCGCGAATTTGCGGGCGCGCCGCAGGCGCTCCTGCCCGGCGCGATGGCGGCCTCGAAGCCGTATGTCGCCAACGACAAGATGCAGCAGGCGCTCGGTTTCCCCGGCGTGCTCGCGGACGACTGGCAGGAAAAGGCGCTCGGCAAGATGGGCGAGCTGCTCGGCAAATACCGCTCGCTCAAGGTCTACATGGACAGCTGCGTCCACTGCGGCGCCTGTGCCGACAAATGCCACTACTTCATCGGCACGCAGGACCCGCTCAACATGCCGGTCGCGCGGCAGGACCTGATGCGCAGCGTGTACCGCCGGCATTTCACGGTTGCGGGCAAGTTGTTCCCCAGGCTCGTCGGCGCGCGCGACCTGACGAAGGACGTCCTGGACCAGTGGTACGTCTACTACAACCAATGCTCGGAATGCCGCCGCTGCTCGGTATTCTGCCCCTACGGCATCGACACCGCCGAGATCACGATGGCGGCCAAGGAAATCATGGACGTCGCAGGTCTCGGACAGAAGTACTCGAACGAGATCATCGGCAAGGTCCATCGGATCGGCAACAACCTCGGCCTTCCGGGACCCGCGCTGGCCAACACGTTGACCGGCCTCGAGGAGGACGTGAAGGAAGAAACCGGGGCGGACGTCCGCTTTCCGCTCGACGAAAAAGGTGCGGAGGTGCTCCTCGTCACGCCCTCCGCCGACTTCTTCGCCGAGCCGCACGTGGACAGCCTGATCGGATACGCCAAGGTGTTCCACGCGGCGGGCATCCGCTGGACCCTGTCGTCGCATGCTTCGGAGGCAGGCAACTTCGGGCTCTTCATCGGCAACTACGAGCAACTGCAGAAGATCGCCCTGCGCATCCGCGAGGCGGCGCTCGATCTCGGCGTCAGGCGCATCGTTGTCGGCGAGTGCGGCCATGCATGGCGCGTCGCGTACAGCATGTGGAACACGCTCGCCGGAATCGGCGCCGGCGGCAACGACCCGTTCGCGCAGATGCTGCAGCGCCAGCTCGATGCGCGTTACCGGCAGCCGATGCACATCTGCGAGCTGACCTGGGACCTGATCGAGCGCGGGGCGCTCACGCTCGACCGCGACGCGAACGACCATCGCGTCGTCACGTTTCACGACTCGTGCAATGTCGCCCGCGGCTCGCGGATGGGCGACACGCCGGGCGGCCAGTTCGAGATTCCGCGCGCGATCATCCGGGCGGTCGCCAACAAGTATGTCGAAATGCCGAGAGGGACCACGCGCGAGGCGACGTTCTGCTGCGGCGGCGGCGGCGGGCTTCTGACCGACGAGCTCATCGACCTGCGGGTCAAGGGCGCGTTGCCGCGCATGGAAGCCTTGCAGCAGGTGGTGGACCGCGGCGGCGTGAACTTCATGGCGACCATCTGCGCGATCTGCAAGGCACAGTTTTCCAGGGTGCTGCCTTATTACGGTTTCAAGATGGGGATGGTGGGTGGCATCCATCAACTGGTCAGCACGGCGATCCGGCTCGACGCCAGACACTGACCGACGACCCGCACCACCCGCAGCTCAGGCAATCTTTCGGAGACCCGGCGATGTCGACGACCACCAGCCAACCCGGCGAGAAACTCACTTTTCGCCTTTTTCGCGATGGCGATGACAAGTGGAAATCGTGGCGCGACCAGATCTTCCAGGCGAGCTATACGCACAAGTGCCCGACCTATATCCAGTCGACCCCCCCCTGCCAGGGCAGCTGCCCGTCGGGCGAGGACATCCGCGGCTATCTCAACATCGTGCGCGGCATCGAAAAGCCGCCGGCAGGAGTGAATTGGCAGGAGTACGCGTGGCGCCGGCTGACCGAGGCGAACCCGTTTCCGTCGGTGATGGGGCGCGTGTGCCCCGCGCCTTGCGAGACCGGCTGCAACCGCAACGAGGTCGAGGATCACGTCGGCATCAACTCGGTCGAGCATTTTCTCGGCGAGTACGCGATCACGAACAAGCTCGGGTTCGTTGCGCCGCAGACCAAGACCGGCAAGAAGGTCGCCGTGATCGGCGGCGGCCCGGCCGGGCTGTCGTGCGCGTACCAGCTCGCGCGGAAAGGCCACGACGTCACGATCTTCGACGAGCACGAGCATCTTGGCGGAATGATGCGCTACGGCATTCCCGGCTTCCGGACGCCGCGCGAGGTGCTGGATGCCGAGATCCAGCGCATCGTCGACATGGGTGTGCGGACGCGGCTCCAGTGTCGGGTCGGTACCGACGTTACCCTGGAACAATTGCGCCGGGATTTCGGTGCGGTGTTCCTCGGCATGGGCGCGCAGTCGGGGCGGCCGCTGCCGGCCCCCGGTGGCGACGCCCCCAACGTCGTCACCGCCACCGCCTTCCTGAAGGCGTTCAACGACGGCCGGTTGCGCCACGTCGGCAAGCGCGTCGTCGTCATCGGCGGCGGCGACACGTCGATCGACGTCGCGACGGTCGCCCGCCGGCTCGGTCACATCGGGCACGTCAAACCGACCGACTTCCCCGAGCTCGCGATCGCCGGCCACATGGCGCACGACGTCGCATCGGTGTCCGCGAAGCACGGCGCCGAGGTCACGCTGACGTCGGTGTTCGACGTCAACAAGATGCAGGCCAACCAGCACGAGATCGAGCAGGCGCTGGCGGAGGGCATCGCGATCCGCGGCGGGCTCGCGCCCGTCCGCGTGATCAAGGACGCCAACGGCCGCGCGACCGGGCTCGTCGTCGCGCGCTGCGAAGCCAAGTTCGTCGGCCCCCGGCTCGAGATCAAGGTGATCGAAGGCACCGAAGAGGAGATCCCCGCCGATCTCGTGGTCTCCGCGATCGGCCAGGCGGTCGATTTCGCGGGGCTCGAGGAGTTCGACATCGGGAAGGGCGCCGTGGCCACGGACAAGAACTATCAGATCCCCGGCAAGCCGGGGACCTTCGCCGGCGGCGACGTCATCCGGCCGCACCTGCTCACCACGGCGATCGGCCATGGGGCGATCGCCGCCGACGGCATCGACCGTTTCCTTGCCGGCGAGAGCATCGAGAAGCGGCCGAAGGTCGATGTCCACGTGTTCGACCTGAAACGCAAGATGGTGGAAAAGGGGCTCGCCTTCGCCGAAGCGCACGAGCCGCTCCGCGGCACGGATGGCAGCAAGGCCGCCATCCACAACTATGACGACCGCTCGGACCGCTACGTGATTCCGCACGACGAGCTGTTCCTCGGGCACTTCAACTTCGTGCCACGGCTGAAGCGCGACGTGATCACGTTGACGCGGGAGTCCGCGCTGGGCAACTTCGAGGAGCGACTCCTGCCGCTGTCGGACGCCGACGCGATGGCGGAAGCCAAGCGCTGCATGAGCTGCGGCCAGTGTTTCGAGTGCGACAACTGCGTCGTCTACTGCCCCCAGACTGCGGTGGCGCGGGTGCCGAAGAAGGAAGCGACGACCGGCAGGTATGTGTACACCGACTACGACAAGTGCATCGGTTGCCACATCTGCAAGGACGTGTGCCCGACGGGGTACATCCAGATGGGGCTAGGCGAATAGGGCCATGCCATTTCGCGGCCTCCCGGGTAGAGCGCGATGGCGGCCGCTGGCACGCATTGCCGTCCTGCTGGCCATCGCGGGCGGCGCCCTCGCCGCCGGCGACACGGGCATCGGCCGGCGTGCGCCAAGGCTGGCCGTGCCCGGGGACGCCGGCGGCAAGTGCGTCGAGGACACCGCGTTCATGCGGCGCAACCACATGGAGTTGCTCGAGCATCAGCGCGACAGGACCGTGCACGAGGGCATCCGAACCACGCCGCACAGCCTCGCCAACTGCGTGGCCTGTCACGCGAGCAAGGAGACAGGCCGCGTCACCGGCAGCAAGGATGCGTTCTGCGAAGGCTGCCACAGCTATGCGGGCGTCAAGCTCGACTGCTTCGAATGCCACTCGGACCGGCCGAAGCCCGCGTTGGCGACGGCAGTGACCCCACCGGAGCGCGTGCGGCAATGAGCGGTGTCGATCCCGGCCGGCGGCAGATCCTCGCCTGGGGCGCGGCGATGGCCGGCGTCGCGATCGCGCCCGGCATCACGCTGTTCGACCTCGCCCACGGCCGCCCGCCCGCCGAGCGCGCGTCGAACAAGGTGCGCTGGGGCATGCTGGTCGATGCCAACAAGTGCGCGGCCGACTGCGACGCCTGCGTGGTTGCCTGCGACACCGAGCATGCCCTTCCGGCGGCGAAGACCGCCACCGCCGCGCAGTGGATCCGCAAGGTCGAACTGAAGGACATGCGCGGCGGCAAGACCAGGTCGGCGCCGGTGATGTGCCAGCACTGCGCCGATCCGCCCTGCGTGGACGTCTGCCCCACCGGTGCGTCTTTCAAGCGCGCCGACGGCATCGTTCTCGTCGACCGGCATACGTGCATCGGTTGCCGCTACTGCATGATGGCCTGCCCGTACGGCGCGCGCTCCTTCGTGCACGAGCCGGTCACCCACCCGCTGCCCGACGTGCCGCGGGGCAAGGGTTGCGTCGAGTCGTGCACGCTGTGCGTCCACCGCATCGACCGCGACCGGATTCCCGCGTGCGTGGAGGCATGCGCTGCCACCGGCCGCAAGGCACTGTTGTTCGGCAACCTCAACGATCCGCAGAGCGAAATCTCGCAGCGGATCGCCGCCCTCGGCGCGACGGCGCTGCGAGCCGACCTGCGCCTCGATCCGGGCGTGCGCTACCTGGGGCTCTGACCCATGATGAAACGTGCCGCCTTCACCCGGGTCGAATCGCGCTGGTTCTGGATGCTGGCGGCGCTGGGCACGCTCGTCTCGCTCGTCGGGCTCGCCGCCGCGCATTACATGGAGGAGAACGGCCATGTGGTGACCGGAATGAACAACCAGATCGTCTGGGGTCTGCCGCATGTTTTCGCCATTTTCATGATCGTGGCTGCGTCAGGGGCATTGAACGTCGCCTCGATCGGGTCGGTCTTCGGAAAACCGGAGTACAAGGCGCGCGCGCCGCTGTCGGGTCTCCTGTGCCTTGCGCTGCTCGCGGGCGGCCTGATGGTGCTGATGCTGGACCTTGGACGGCCCGAACGTGTGGTCGTCGCCGCCACGCATTACAACTTGACGTCGGTCTTCGCCTGGAACGTGCTCCTCTACTCGGGCATGTTCGCGATCGTCGGCGTCTACCTTTGGACGCTGATGGAACGGCGAATGGCCGTCTATTCCAGGCACGCCGGGCTCGCGGCCTTCGCCTGGCGGATCGTGCTGACCACGGGTACCGGCGCCATCTTCGCTTTTCTCGTCGCTCGCCAGGCGTACGGTACGGCGCTGCTGCCACCGTTGTTCATCGTCATGTCGTTCGCGTGGGGCCTTGCCGCTTTCCTGATCGTCCAGTCCGCGATGTACGCATGGACCGGCGCGTCGCTGCCGCCGGAGATCCACCGGCGAATGCGCAATCTGCTCGGCCTCTTCATCGTCAGCGTGCTGTATCTCACGCTGGTCCATCACTTGACGAATGCCTACTTCGCCCGGCAGATCCCGTTCGTACGCTTCCTTTTGCTGGACGGTGGCGTGTATCCGGCGCTGTTCTGGTGGGGCTACGTCGTCGTCGGCAGCTTCGTGCCATTGCTGCTGATCTATCATCCCCGTCTCGGCACGCCGACGTCGCTGCTGGCGGCGTCGATTCTCGTCGAGGTCGGTGCATTCGCGCTGCTCTACGTCTTCATTGTCGGCGGCCAGGCGTGGCCGCTCGATATCTTTCCGGGCTATGAGGCGAGCAGCAGCTTCGGTGACGGGCAGGTGCGGGACTACACGCCGAGGCTGCCGGAATTGCTGCTCGGTCTCTCCGGTCTCGCGCTCGCGTTCCTCATCACCATTGTCGGCGTGCGGGTGCTCGACTTCCTGCCGGAGGACGACCTCGCAACGGCGCGCGCCGCCGCTGAAGGGAGCGACTGATGGTGGACGCGATGATCCCGCGCCGATTGCTCATCTCGGCCACGCACAAATCGTCGGGCAAGACGACGATCAGCGTTGGCTTGTGCGCCGCGCTGCGCAATCGGGGACTCAAGGTCCAGGCATTCAAGAAGGGGCCGGACTATATCGACCCGATGTGGCTGACGATCGCCAGTGGCCGCCGGTGCCGCAATCTCGACCCGTATCTGTCGGACAGCGCCGAGTACCGCGGCACGTTCCGGCGTCACGCGGCCGCTGCCGATATTTCCATCATCGAGGGCAACAAGGGGCTCTACGACGGCCTCGCCCTCGACGGCAGCAACAGCAACGCGGCACTGGCGAAAGTCCTTGGCCTTCCGGTGGTGCTCGTCATCGACGCCCGAGGCATGACGCGCGGCATTGCGCCGTTGATCCTGGGGTACCAGGCCTTCGACCGCGACGTTCGCATCGCCGGCGTGATCCTGAACAACCTCGGTGGCAGCCGGCACGAAGCCAAGTTGCGGATGGTGATCGAGCATTACACGGATGTGCCGGTGCTGGGCGCGGTGCAGTGTGACCCGCGGCTCGCGATCGTCGAGCGCCATCTCGGACTGATGCCGAGCAACGAGGCCGAGCGCAGCGAGCAGCGCGTGGCCGAAATCGGCGCCATCGTCGGGCGACAGGTCGATCTCGACGGGCTGGTGCGGCTCGCAACCGACGTCCCGCCGATGGCGGTGTTCGGCGACGCCGTCGCTGACCCGAACCCGCCCGCGGAGTCAAGCCTCCGGATCGGTGTCGCGCAGGACCGCGCCTTCGGTTTCTACTACGCCGACGACCTCGATGCGCTCCGCGCCGCCGGCGCCAAGCTCGTCCGCTTCGATACACTTTCCGACGCTCACCTGCCCAACGTCGATGCGCTGTTTATCGGCGGGGGCTTTCCGGAGCTGTTCGCCGCCGAACTCGAGGCGAACGCCGCCCTGCGCACCACGATCCGCAATGCGATCGAAGCCGGCCTGCCGGTATACGCCGAATGCGGCGGGCTCATGTATCTCGCCCGCACGCTCACCCACAAGGGGCATAGCTTCAGGATGGTCGGAGCGATCCCCGGCGATGTCGTGATGCATGAACGTCCGGTGGGACGCGGCTACGTGAACCTGGAGGAGACGGCAGCGTTTCCCTGGACTTCAACCTCGGCCGGCAATGCCGTCGTCCGTGCGCATGAATTCCACTACTCGAGCCTCGAGAATCTTCCCCCCGATCTACGCTATGCCTACACCGTCAAGCGGGGGCACGGCATCGACGGGCGGCGTGACGGCATCGTGACGCACAACGTCCTGGCGTCGTACGCACACCTGCGCACCGCGGGGGGCAACGCCTGGGCCGCGCGTTTCGTCGATTTCGTTCGCCATGCCGACTACGGCCGGTGGCGCAAGGACAATATTGTCTACTTGCCGCCGGCGCGCGGCAGGGAGGCCCTGGTTGTCTGACAGGGCGGGCAGCCGGCCCCCGGTGATGAATGTGATTCCCTACGAGACCACACGCACGATCGTCGTCGATGGCACTCCGGTCGCGACCGATACCGAAGGCTATCTGCTGCGGCGTGACCAGTGGTCCGAGGCGTTCGCGCGCGCGCTGGCGGAGCAGGAAGGCATCGAGCTGACGCCAGCGCACTGGGAGGTCATCCGATTCCTGCGCAAATATCATTTCGAGCATGGCGTGCAGGCGCAGGTGCGCGTGATGATCCGGCACTTCACGCGGATCTGGGGTCCGGAACAGGGATCGAACCACCAGCTGCACGACATGTTTCCGCGCGGTGGGCCGCAGAAGCAAGGCAACCGGCTGGCCGGCCTGTTGCATACGAAGGGCGAGCATTGACCCCATGGCGGAAGGGCCCGGGGCCGACGATGCCGCGGCGCTCGGGCAGGGAACGCGGGTCTACGCGGGAGACAGGAACATGATTACCGTTACCCCGGGCGCTGCCCGGCAGATCAGGATCGCGGCCGCGCAAGCGGATGCCGTTGAACTGCGTTTGCGCCTCGCGGCACGGCGCGACACCGACGGTGCGCTGCATTACGCGATGGGCTTCGACAACGCGCGTAACGACGATATCGCGCTCGTCTCCGGAGAGATTGCGCTGGTCGTTTCGCCGCAGCATTCCGGCCTTCTCGAAGGGATGACATTGGACTTCGTCGAGTTCGAGCCCGGCGACTTCCGATTCATTTTCATCAACCCCAACGACGTTGCGACCGCTGTCGACCCCAAGCCCGCCGGCTGCGGCGGTTGCGGTTGCAAACACAGCGGTGGGGCCTGAGCGCCGCCTTCGACGCCGGACACGATTGCGGCCTGGAACCTGTCCGAAAACACGCGGACAAGCGTTCCGGCTCAACCCGAAAGCGTCGCCGTCCGGTGCTCGACCGCGAAGACCGCCGCTTCGACGCGCGACCTCAATCCCAATTTCGACAGGATGTGGCGCACGTGCAGCTTCACGGTGTCGTGACTGATCCCAAGCGCCAGCGCAATCGCCTTGTTGCTCTTGCCGATGGCCAGGTGCTGCAGGATTTCGCGCTCCCGCTCCGTCAGCGACTTCATGTAATCGGTGCACGTCGCGCCTGGCTGCGCGGGCAGCAGCAGGTCGACCAACTTCAGCGTCATCACCGGCGCCACGACGACTTCGCCCCGAGCCGTGCGCCGAATCGCATCGACGACGTCGTCGGGATCCATGTCCTTTAGCAGATAGCCGCGCACCCCCGCACGGAACGCCCGCCCCAGGTCCTCCTGCGAATCGCTCATCGTCAGGACGACGACCGGGGTGTCGATGCCTTCGGCGCGCACGCGCGTCAGCAGCCGGTGACCATCGACCGGCACCATGCGCAGATCCATGATCGCCAAGTCCGGGCGTTCGTCCCGCAAGAGCCGCACTGCCTCGTCGGCGTCGCCCGTGGCCCCGACGACCTTGATGTCGGCACGCGCCTCGAGCAACTCTGAAAGGCCGCTGCGGCACAGGCGGTGGTCGTCGATCAGGACGATCCTGATGGGTTCACTCATGATCGGGCCTCGCTATGCGCGTGCACTTCGGGAAAAGTGAGCTCGAGCCGCGTCCCGCTCGCCGTGCCGCTGCCGAGCACGAGTTCCCCGCCGAGGCGGCGGGCGCGCTCACGCATGATCGCTATCCCGTAGTGTCCCGACTCGTCCTGGTCGCCGGCGCCGGAATAGGCGTCGATGCCAACGCCGTCGTCCTCGATGACGACCACGTAGCCGTGGTCTTTCCGATCCAGGACGAGCGACGCGTTCTTTGCGTGAGCGTGCCGGCAGATGTTGGCCAGCGCCTCTTGCACGATATGGAAAACCTCGATCTCGCGTTCGGGTGGAAGGCACAGGTCAGGCAGGCGGTTCGTGTATTCGAGAGCGATGCCGGTTCGGTCAGGGAAACGATCGCTGGTTTCCCTCAGCGCATGCAAGAGCCCTTGCGGATCCATCCGACTGCGAAAATACGTGATGAGTTCGCGCAACCGGCGCTGGGAGTTGCCGAGCGTGTCGTCCACATCGCTCCAGAACTTGTGCGCGCGCAGTTCGTCCTTCTGCCGGACGGCGTCGCGCAGCATGCTCATCCGCATTCGCATGTAGGTGAGCCCCTGGGACAGCGAGTCGTGAACTTCGTTGGCGATCATGTGCCGCTCGTTCGTCAGGCAGATGCGCAGGTTCTCGCGCGACAGGCGCGCGTTGTCGAGCGTCATGCCGAGCAGGTCGCCGATCGAGCGCAACAGCGGCGTCATTTCGGGGGACAGTTCGCGCTCGACTTCGAACAAGAGGTTGAGCGTGCCCACCCGGCGGTTCTTGTGCCGCAACGGAACCGCGACGATGTGCTTGCAGACGGGACCCAGCACGTCCGCCGGGATTCGATGCTCGTGGCCACACAAATCGCTCTTGACGCATTCGCTGTCGACATCCCGGGACTCGGCGCAGACACCGCACCACGACTGCAACGCGCCGGCGCCGCCGCGCCCGATCCGGCCCTGGAGCCCGATCGCGATCACCGGCTCGAAGTACCCCCCATCCAGGCCACTCGCCCTCACGGTCCCAGCGGTAGCATTGGCGAGGCGGACGATCGCGCCCAGCATCGGCTCGAGAATCGCCTCGAGCTCGGCATTCGGCTGGGCGCAGTCCGATGGCGGGCCGGCGCGGCCTTCGACGTGGACGTCCATCGTTTGCGGACGGGGAAGCCCGTCCGCAGGCGGCGTTTCCGAGACGTGTGGGCGGCCAGCGTGCTGCGGAGTCACCGTGCCTCCTCCCTGCCCAACGTGGAACCGGTCTGCCGGCGACAAGATCCACCCGCAATTCCGGAAAACTCGCTGTTCGATTATGGGCCTTGTACCCAAGGGGTGCAAGGAAAGTGACGCTCTCCATGACGCAACGGGAATACCGCCGGGGCCCTCATAATCACCCATCCGGAGTATCCTCGTCCCCCCATCGCGGTTATAGACAGGCGATATCCCTATTTGTGATAAACGAAGGCCGGACGCGCAGCCGACGAGAGCAAGTTCCTCGACGGGCCATTTGCGCAGCGCAGGAGATCGACACCATGGCATTGGTTAGTCCCCACGGCGGCGGCGAACTGCGGCCGCTTCTGCTGCAAGGCGATGAACTCGCCGCCGAAAAGCGACGCGCGGCGACGCTGGCGCCGGTGCGCGTGAGCTCGCGCGAAAAGGGCGATATCATCATGCTGGGCATCGGCGGCTTCACGCCGCTCGAGGGCTTCATGACGCGCGCCGATTGGGAGGGCGTATGCGACGGCATGAAGATGGCGAGCGGCCTGTTCTGGCCCATCCCCATCACGCTGTCAGCCGACAAACCCACCGCGGAATCGATCGACACCGGCAACGACATCGCGTTGATCGATCCGGATGGCGGTGAAGTGCTTGCAACCATGAAGGTGACGGCGAAGTACACGATCGACAAGGCGCACGAGTGCGCGATGGTGTTCCGGACAACGGACTGCGAGCACCCCGGCGTCAAGCTCGTGATGGGACAAGGAGAGGTAAACCTCGCCGGCCCTATCAAGGTGCTGTCGACGGGGGGATTCGCCGCCAAATACGGTGCGCTGTTCATGACGCCCGCGGAAACGCGGGCCGTGTTCACGTCGCTCGGCTGGTCGAAGATCGCGGCGTTCCAGACGCGCAATCCGATGCACCGGTCGCATGAATACCTCGTGAAAGTCGCGATCGAGGTCTGCGACGGCGTGCTCGTGCATTCGCTGCTGGGGGCACTGAAGCCCGGCGACATTCCGGCGGAAGTCCGCACCACGGCCATCGCAGTGCTGGTCGACAACTACTTCGTGAAAAAGACGGTCGTGCAGGCCGGTTACCCGCTCGACATGCGCTACGCGGGGCCCCGTGAGGCCGTGTTGCACGCGCTGTTCCGGCAAAACTACGGATGCTCGCACCAGATCATCGGCCGCGATCATGCGGGCGTCGGCAGCTATTACGGCCCGTTCGATGCCCACCACATATTCGATCATCTTCCGAAAGGCGCGCTCGAGACTCGACCGCTGAAGATCGATGTCGCTTTCTGGTGCTACAAGTGCGGTGGCATGGCCTCTGGCCGTACCTGCCCGCACGAGGACGCGGATCGGCTGCAGGTTTCCGGGACGCAGCTGCGCAAATGGCTGTCCGATGGCACCGCGGTGCCCCCCGAGTTCAGCCGGCCGGCCGTGCTTGCGATCCTGCGCGAGTTTTACGCGAGTCCCGACCGGCCGCAACGGAACGAGGTCGAGCTGGCCAGCCATTCGGCGCAGGGATGAGAGCCCGTTTGAACTTCCCCATGTTGAGGCGTTTTCGATCATTCAGAAGGAGGAAACCGATGCCTACGTTCGTACGTACCGACAAATGCGATGGCTGCAAGGGGCAGGACAAGACCGCCTGCATGTATATCTGCCCGCATGACCTGATGGCGCTGGACAAGGACGGCTCGCAGACCGGCCATCCGATGAAGGCATGGAACCACGAGCCGGAGCAGTGCTGGGAATGTTATTCCTGCGTCAAGATCTGCCCGCAGAATGCGATCGAGGTCCGGCACTACGCCGACATCGTTCCGCTCGGCGGCTCGGTGCAGCCTCTGCGCGGATCGGACTCGATCATGTGGACGATCAAGTTCAGGAACGGCACGCTGAAGCGCTTCAAGTTCCCCATCCGCACGACGACGGAAGGCTCGATCGATCCCTATGGCGGCAAGGCGATGCCCAAGCTCGCCGACATCGCGAAGACGGGTTTCTTCGCGCCGTCCGGCGGTTACCGCCCCGGCAAGCTCGACGAGCTGATCCGGCGCAAGTGAGCGGTCCGGGCCATCGACACATCTGACGAGACAAGGTGAACGCAATGTCTGAAGGCACATTCGGCAATCCCAAGGTCGTCGAGGAAGAACTCGACATCCTGCTGATCGGTGGCGGCATGGCCTGTTGCGGCGCCGCGTACGAAATGATTCGCTGGGCCGAGGCCGCCAAGGCCGAGACCGGCGTCGATCTCAGGATCAAACTGGTGGACAAGGCGGCGATGGACCGCTCCGGCGCTGTCGCGCAGGGCCTGTCCGCGATCAACACGTATATCGGTCCGGACATGGATCCGGCGGACTACACCCGCATGGTCTCCAACGACCTGATGGGGATCACGCGCGACGACCTCGCCTACGATGTCGGCCGGCACGTCGACGAGTCGGTGCATCTGTTCGAGGAATGGGGGTTGCCGATCTGGAAAACCGACGCCGACGGCGTGCGCCACGACGGCGCCGAGTCGCTGCGCGAGGGCATCCCGACGCTGAAGGACGGCGGCAAGCCGGTGCGCTCGGGAAAGTGGCAGATCATGATCAACGGCGAATCGTACAAGTGGATCGTCGCCGAGGCCGCGAAAAAGGCGCTGGGACTTGCGCGGATCGAGGAGCGCATTTTCATCGTCAAGCTCGTCAACGACAAGAATGATCCGAGCCGTATCGCGGGGGCTGTGGGTTTCTCCGTGCGCGACAACACGATCCACGTCTACAAGGCGAAAGCCGTCCTGCTCGCCGCGGGCGGCTGCGTGAATCTGTTCCGGCCGCGCTCGGTCGGCGAGGGCACGGGCCGCGCCTGGTACCCGGTGTGGAACGCCGGCTCGACGTACGCGATGGCGGCGGAGGCCGGCGCCGAGATGACGATGATGGAAAACCGTTTCGTGCCGGCCCGCTTCAAGGACGGCTACGGCCCCGTGGGCGCGTGGTTCCTGCTGTTCAAGGCCAAGGCGACCAACGCGTACGGCGAAGACTACATGGTGAAGAACAAGGAGCTGCTGAACGACTATCCGCCCTACGGGCAGGCGGCGGTGCCGGCGGCGTGCCTGCGCAATCACCTGATGCTGAAGGAGATGAAGGAAGGCCGCGGCCCGATCTACATGGACACCGTCGGCGCGCTCGCCAGGCTGCGCGAATCGCTGACGCCGAAAGAGGTCAAGCACCTCGAGTCCGAGGCGTGGGAAGACTTCCTCGACATGTGCATCGGCCAGTGCGGGATCTGGGCGGGCGAGAACATCGAGCCCGACAAGAAGAACTCCGAGCTGATGCCGACCGAGCCCTATCTGCTCGGCTCGCACTCGGGCTGCTGCGGCATCTGGGTCTCCGGTCCGGAGGATCTCGGCGCGCCGACCGCGGACGAAGGCGACTACGACGGTGTGCCGGCGCATCTGCCGCGTGGCTGGAACTGGGGCTACCGCTCGATGACGACGATCAAGGGGCTGTTCACCGCCGGCGACGGCGTCGGCGCCTCCGGGCACAAGTTCTCCTCCGGCTCGCATGCGGAGGGCCGTCTCGCCGCCAAGGCGATGGTCAAGTTCGCGCTCGACAACAAGGACTGGAGTCCGGAACTCGACACGACGCCGGAGCAGCTGGCCGAGGAAATCTACCAGCCCGTGCGCACGTTCCTGGAGCACAAGGATTACACGACGGCCATCGACGTCAACCCGCACTACATCACGCCCAAGATGCTGCAGTTCCGGCTGCAGAAGATCATGGACGAGTACGTGGCCGGTTGCGCGACCTACTACAACACCAACGACAAGATGCTCGCGGTCGCGGAGGAAAAGCTGGAGATGCTGAAGGAAGATGCCGCGAAGATGCGCGCCAAGGA
>Ga0315273_10003395_pt1 | contig 19182 bp, 23 predicted proteins | sample YL17G02_0_MG_FD_205753 | JGI IMG/M metagenome (GOLD analysis project Ga0315273, IMG submission 205753) | Sediment microbial communities from Yellowstone Lake, YNP, Wyoming, USA - YL17G02_0 | ecosystem: Environmental > Aquatic > Freshwater > Lake > Sediment | place: USA: Wyoming | collected...
CGCCTCCGCGTACGCCGCGTCGTCGTAGGTGTTGCGGAACTCCATCGTTTCTCTCCGGATCAGGCGCGCAGAGGAGCGCCCTCCTCACAACATCGCGGCCGGACCGGATGGCTGCAACCGCCGCTGCCGCGGTGCGGACGTCGAGCCGATGCGGCCACCCGGACCTGCCACAACGAAAGGGGCCGCACAGAGCGGCCCCTTCGTCCTGCGGTCAGCCTTTCCGCGGTCTCGCTACTGCCACTGCCCCGACAGCGCGGAGGTCTGCACCGGCCGCTCGATGCGCGCCAGCCGCTTGTACTCGCGCCCGCCCAGCCGAATGGTGATGAGGTACGTGCCGGGCTCGACCAACGAGCCGGCCCCGCCGAGGAGGCCGCGCGCGCCCCCTCCGCCGCCCCCGCCGCCGCCCATCACGCGCTGCAGCGGGTTGTTGAACTGGCCCGGCTCGCGCGGCTCGGGGTCGCGCATCAGCGCCGGGAGACCGCCGGGGCCGGGGCGCCGAGCCGCGCCGGTGTCGCCCACGGCCGCGCGGATGCTGTCCCTGAGGAACGCCATCCGCTGAGCACTGCGGATGCTGTCGCGCACGCCCGCCGGTGAGAGCGGGGCGCGGTCGCGCCGCATGTCCCAGGTGACCCAGCGCAGGGCCCCGGGCCGCGCGTTCGTGTAGAAGGTGCGCACGGTGTCGCCCCGCACATCGGTGACGACCACGAGGACGGTGTCGCCCGGCGGACGGCTGGGTCCGCCCATGAGCAGCGCCATGATACCGCCGCCGCCCGGACCGCCGCCGAGGCCGGCCTGCTGCATGAACTCCGCCGCCTGCTCGCCGAAGACCGCCGCCAGCGGGTTCGCCTGGGCGGTGTCCGCACCAGCGCGCGGACCTCGCGCCATCTGCGGCTCCTCGCCGCGGATGCGGATCGGGATGCGCACGCCGGTCGGCGGATTGGGCGCACTGAAGAGCTTGCTGCCGCGCGAGCCGACGCCCCCGCCCGCGCCCCGGCTGGCATACATCAGCGCCGGCTCGGGGGCGAAGACCGCCACGTCCGACTGGAGCAGGGAGTCGGTCGCCTGTTCGAGCGGGCCGATGTCCACCGTCCAGATGGAGCGCCCGTGCGTCGCGGCCACCAGTTGCCGGTCGCGCGGGTGGATCTTGAGGTCGTGCACCGGCGCCGGCGGCAGTCCCGCACTGAACCGCTGCCACGACTCACCCGCGTCCGTGGAGACGTAGGCCGTCAGCTCCGTGCCAACGAACAGGATCTCGCGGCGGCGCGGGTGCTCGCGCACCACGTGCACGTACTCGGTCGCCGGAAGGTTGGCGCTGATGGACCGGAAGGTCCGGCCGAAATCGGTCGAGACGAAGACGTACGGCTGGAAGTCGTCGGAGCGGTGGCCGTCGAAGCTGACGTATACCGTGGCGCTGTCGAACGCCGAGGCCTCGACGCGGCTCACCCACGTCGCTCGCGGCGCCCCGGTGAAGCGGGCCGTGAGGTTCTCCCACGCCGCGCCGTCGTTCCGCGTGAGCCACACGTTGCCGTCGTCGGTGCCCGCCCAGACGATGCCCGGCCTGAGGGGCGACTCGGCGACGGTCGTGACGGTGCCGTGCGTCTCGGCGCTGGTGATGTCGGACGTGATGCCGCCGGTGGCCGTGAGACTCACCCGCAGCTTCATCGTGTCCCGCGTCGAGAGGTCCTCGGAGATCGGGACCCAGCCGTCGCCGCGGTTGACGGACTTCCAGACCCGGTGCCCGCCCATGTACAGGGTGTGGGGGTTGTGGGCCGAGATCACGAACGGCGTGGACCAGTTGAAGCGGTTGCGCATCAGGTACGCCGTGTCCGCCGCGATGCGGGTGCGCAACGAGTCCACGACGCGCTGCCGCTCCGGGGCGAGGGGCTGCGTCGTGTCGCCCCGCGCGATGATCAGCGAGTCTTCCAGCATCCGCGCGATGGACTGCCCGCCGCCGAAGCCGCCGAAGCTCTCGCCGCCCCGACGCACGCCGGGCCGGATGCTCTGCCGTTCCCAGGTACGCAGGTTCAGGCGGTTCGTGCTCCCGCCCTGCGACTCGACGTAGATGATGTCCGCGTCCGTCGGGTCAATGAGGGCGTAGAAGCCGTCGCCGCCGTTGACGCTGGTCCAGTCCTCGTTGTAGATGCGGCCGGCCGGGCTTTCCGTCGGTCCGCACCACGTGCCGTTGTCCTGCAGGCCGCCGCATACCCAGAAGGGGCGCTGCATATCCAGGCCGACGGCGTAGAACTGCCCGACGGCCATCTGGAGGATGGCGTCGTACGTGCGGCCGCGGTCGAAGGTCTGTGCGAGGCCGCCGTCCTGGCCGATGATGTAATGGTCCGGATCCCGCGGGTCGATCCACATCGCGTGGTAGTCCACGTGGATGCCCGAGCCGACGGTGCGGTAGGTGCGCCCGCCGTCGTTCGAATACCGCGCTTGCGTCGAGAGCCAGTAGACGCGGTCAGGATTCCGCGGGTCCACGCGCAGATTGGAGTAGTAGAACGGCCGGTTGTTCTCGCGGTTCATCCGCGTCCAGGTCGCTCCCGCGTCGGTCGAGCGGAAGAGCCCGGACTGGAGCGTCTGGCGCCGGGTGGTGTCGGGCACGAAGCCGCGCACCCGCGCCGCGCGCACCGACTCGGGGTTCGGGTTCGAGTCCGCCTCGACGAGGAGGTAGACCGTGTTGGGAGCGCTGGGCGCGACGGCCACGCCGGACCGGCCCCACGTCGTGGTGGGGAGGCCGTTGCCGGTCACCGCCGTCCACGTCTCGCCGCCGTCGGTGCTCTTCCACAGGCCGGAGCCCGGTCCGCCGCTCTGGAGCGAATACGGAGAGCGCACCCTCTGCCAGGAGGCGGCGTAGAGCACGTCGGGGTTCGACGGGTCGATCGCCAGGTCCACGAACCCGGCGCGGTCGCTGATGGACTTCACCATCCGCCACGTGGTGCCGCCGTCTGTGGTCTTGTACAGGCCCCTCTCGCGGTTCGGGCCCCAGGCGCGGCCGAGGGCCGCCACCCACACGGTGTTGGGGTTGGTCGGGTGGATCACGATGCGACCGATGTGCTGCGTCTCGCGGAGCCCCATCGAGGTCCAGGTGCGGCCCCCGTCGGCGCTCTTAAACACCCCGGCGCCGGGCGAGATGGAGTTGCGCGAGTCCTCCTCGCCGGTGCCCGCCCAGATCACGTTGGTGTCGCTGGGGGCGATGGCCAGCTCGCTCACCGAGTGCTGGCCGGTGCGGTCGAAGACCGGCTCCCAGGTGGTGCCGGCGTTGACGCTCTTCCAGACGCCACCGGTGGCGAAGGCCGCGTAGATGACCTTCGGGTTGGTGGGGATGGCCTCGACGTCGCTGACGCGCCCACTCATGTTGGCGGGGCCGATCGAGCGCCAGCGCATCGCGGCCAGGAACGCGGAATCGGCCCGCATCCGCTGGCCGAGCAGCGGGGCGGGCAGGAGCAGAGCGAGCACGAGGGTGGTGAGGATCCGTCGCATCGCAACGCCTCGAGATGTGTGGGTGTGGGTCGGGACGGCCTGGTGTCAGACGCGAAACAACAGCGCCTCTATGAGTACGTCAAGCGGGGCTCGGGCGTTGAACCCCAGGGCGGCCGGTGCCCCACGGCGGGCACCGGCTCGGGCCGGGTACTGGCGGAGTCCCTCCCGGCATCCCCCGGGTTGCGGCGCGAGGGCCCGCGGGCGAACTTCGGCGCGCCGTGAAGGTCGCCCTCTTCGTCCCCTGCTACGTGGACCAGCTCCGGCCACAGGTGGCCCGTGCCACGCTCGAGCTGCTGGAGCGGCTCGGCGTCGCCGTCGAGTTTCCCCTCGCCCAGACCTGTTGCGGCCAGCCGATGGCGAACGCCGGATGCGAACGCGACTCCCTCGCCGCGGCCCGCCATTTCGTCGAGGTCTTCGCCGGCTTCGACTACGCCGTCGCCCCGTCCGGCTCCTGCGTCCACTTCGTCCGCCACCACTACGACGTCCTCGAGCAGACGCCCGAGGTGCGGCAGGTGCGCGAGCGCACCGTCGAGCTGTGCGATTTCCTCACCAGCGTCCTGCATGTGACGGCCGTGGACGCCGAGTTCCCGCACCGCGTCGGCCTCCACCACGGCTGCCACGGCCTGCGCGGCCTCGGCCTGGGCCGCGCGTCGGAGCTGGGCCCGGGCCCCGATCCCGGCCCGGCGGCGGCGCTCCTGCGCACCGTGCGCGGCCTCATCCTCGTCGAGCCCGAGCGCGCCGACGAGTGCTGCGGTTTTGGCGGCACCTTCGCCATTTCCGAGGACGCCGTCTCCGCGCGGATGGGGCAGGACAAGGTCGCCGCACACCAGCGCCTCGGCGCCGAGGTCATCGCCAGCGGCGACGTCTCGTGCCTCCTGCACTTGGAGGGCGTGATTCGTCGGCAGGGATTGGCGATAAGGACACTTCACATTGCCGAGATCCTGGCGGGGGCTGAGGTGTGACGGTACGCCGGTACGTGGGTACGCCGGTACGCCGGCGCCAGGGAAGAGAGCCGTGAGCCACTCAGAGCTCGCCCGCCGCTTCCTCGCCGACCAGGCGCGCACGACCTGGCACGACCGCGCCGTCTGGGACGTCCGCCTCAAGCGCGACCGCCAGGCGCACGCGCTCCCCGAGTGGGAATCACTGCGCGAGAGAGCCGCGCGCATCAAGGCCCACACCCTGAGCCGCCTCGACGCCTACCTCGAGGAGTTCGAGCGCAACGCGACGGCGAACGGGGCCGCGGTCCACTGGGCGCGCGACGCCGCGGAGCACAACAGCATCGTGCTCGGCATCCTGCGCGGGCGCGGCGCGACGCGGCTGGTGAAGAGCAAGTCCATGCTCACCGAGGAGTGCGGCCTCAACCCGTACCTGGAGGCCCACGGCGTCACGGTGACGGACACCGACCTCGGCGAGCGCATCGTCCAGCTTGCGGGGATGGCGCCGAGCCACATCGTGATGCCGGCCATCCACCTCAAGCGGGAGGAGGTCGGGGAGTTGTTCCACCGTCTGCTCGGCACGCCGGAGGGGCTGTCGGATCCGACGAAGCTGACCGAAGCCGCGCGCCACCACCTGCGCGGGCGGTTCCTCGCGGCCGACGCGGCGTTGACGGGCGTCAACTTCGGCGTGGCGGAGACGGGTGGCGTGATCGTGGTGACGAACGAGGGCAACGCCGACCTCGGCATCACCCTGGCCCCGGTGCACATCGCCTCGATGGGGATCGAGAAGTTGGTGCCGCGCCTCGAGGACCTGGGCGTGTTCCTGCGGCTCCTGGCCCGCAGCGCCACGGGCCAGCCCCTCTCGACTTACACCACGCACGTGCACGCGCCGCGGCCGGGCGGGGAGCTGCACATCGTCGTCGTGGACAACGGGCGCACGGCCCAGCTGGCCCGGCCGGAGTTCAGGGATTCGCTGCGCTGTATCCGGTGCGGCGCGTGTCTCAACACGTGCCCCGTCTTCCGGCGCTCCGGCGGCTACAGCTACGGCATCACGCTGCCCGGTCCCATCGGGCAGGTGCTGGCCCCCGGCACGGACCCGCGCGCGCACCGGTCGCTGCCGTTCGCCTCCACGCTGTGTCTCTCGTGCGGCGACGTGTGCCCGGTGAAGGTGGACCTGCCGCAGCAGCTCTACCGCTGGCGCCAGCGCCTCACGCTGGCCGGCCGCGTCTCGTGGCGCCGGCGCGCGGCGATGAAGGTGCTGGGCCGTGTGCTCGCGCGCCCCGCGTGGTACGAGGCGGCGGGACGCGCGGCCCGCTGGACTCTGCGCCACGTGCCTCACGCGCTGCTCCGCCCGTTCGCGGCCGCCTGGATGCGCGAGCGCGATCTCCCGGAGGCGCCGTCCGAGAGCTTCCGCGAGTGGTACCGGAGGAACCGGTGACCGCGCGCGAGTCCATCCTCGAAGCCATCCGCGGGGCGGCGGTACCGTCGGCGCCGTTGGCGGACGTGCCGGTGTTCGCCGCGCCGGCGCTCGCCGCCGCAGGGCCGGTACCCGGTGGGGCCGCGGTCGGCGCGGGGCAGGTCACCGCTCTGGTGGACCAGGGCACCCTGGTGCGCCGCTTCGCGGAGACTCTCGGGCAAGTGGGAGGCAGTGCGCGTGAGGTCGCGGGGCTCGAGGGGCTCGCGGCCGCGGTCCGCGAGGAGACGGGTCCCTTCCGCCACGTGGTCTGTTGCGTGCGCGGCGTGGGCGCGTCCACGCTGGAGGTCGGGCCCGACACGCCCGCGGCGACGCTCGCCGAGGTCGAGGTGGCGGTGGTGCGGGGACGGCTCGGCGTGGCGGAGAACGCGGCGGTCTGGGTGGACGAGGCCGACCTGCCGCACCGGGCGGTGCACGTCGTGGCCGAGCACCTCGTGCTCGTGCTGTCGAAGGACCGCATCGTCGCGGACCTGCACGAGGCGTATCGCCTCCTCGCGCGGCCGCTCCCCGGCTACGGCCTCTTCATCTCCGGGCCCTCGAAGACCGCCGACATCGAGCAGGCGCTCGTGATCGGTGCCCAGGGTCCCAGGAGTCTGGTGGTCCTGCTGGTCTAGCGAGCGCCGCTCGGGTCACGGGGCCTGCGGGCCAGTGCCGGCCGCATCGCCCGGGATCTGTTCCCGGCCGACCGGCCGGGCCGCGTTCCCGCCCCGGCAACAGATGGCCGGCAACGGTGGACGCCCGGCCCCCGGGGACTGCTCCATTGGCCTGGGCTCGACCCGAGCCAGACCGCCGATTCCACAGAGTATGCCCTCGGATTCCGCAGCCAGAACGAGCCGCTCTACCGCAAGTACGTTGAGCCCATGCGGGCCATCCTGAAGAAGCAGAATGTCACCTACATCTATACCCAGGTCCTGCGGGAACCCTATGAAATCGCCTACGTGTTGGATGCCAGCGAAGGCGAGGACCATGCCCTGATCGGGGAGCGCGACATAGTCCCCCGTGAGGATTACGAGGACGCGCAACAAGTCATGGCCCGGAATGAATTGCGGGCCAACCGCCTGCGCCAGTTCGAGCGTTGGGGCCTGCTCAAGGTGTCCGCCGGCCCCATCCACGACCGCCGGGGCCGCTCCTCTGCCACGGCGGGCGTGGATGTGAACATCTCCGTCATTCAGCGCAAGACCCGCCAGGCCTTGATCGAGGTGCTCGCCCTGAGCGCGGCCGTCTGGCTGGCGGCCGCCGCCCTGTCCATCCTGATGGCCCGCCGGCTCACGCGATCCCTGGGCCTTCTGAAGGGCGCCGCCCTGACCGTTGCTGCCGGGCGATACGGCCACGAAGCGGCATTGCGCAGCCCCCGGGAACTGGTGCGCGTGGCCGAATCCTTCGCTCGCCTGAGCCGCAACTTGAGGGAGACGTTCTTCCGGATCGGCCGGGAAACCGCGGCGCTGGAATTCGAGCGCTCCCGGGAGGATCTGGCCAGACGCTTGAAGGAACCGCCACCTCATCCGGCCGTGCAGGAGACCTATGCGCCGGACCAGCCGGGCAGCCTCTCCGGTCATGCCCGGCACGAGCACCGCATCGTGGTCTAGTTGTCGGATCAGCGACGGCCGCCGCTCGCGGCCGGACGGGCCATCGCCCGGTGGCGGGACCTGGCGATCCGCCTGATGCAGCGCCACTCCGGCCCGGGCGAAGCGGCGGCTTTGCTGGAGGCCATGGCCCCGCATTCCCAGGGAACCTTGATCTGGTTCGACGCGGAAACCGGCGAGATCCTGAGGCAGTCGCCCCAGGAAAGCGAATCCCGGCAGCTAGGCCCCGGAGAGCAGGCGGTCTTCGAGAGCGGTGCGGCCGCACAGCCTCTCTACCGGATCACGTTGCGCCGGTGGCAGGCAGAACCAGGCGCGGAGGCCGGCACGTGAATCCGGACGCTTGGGCCCGCCAACTGGCACGCCTGCCTCCCTTCGATCGGTTGGACCCGGACGAGGTCTCGACCTTGGCCGGCGTGGCCTCGGCCCGCCGCTACAGACCTGGGGAAGTCATTCTGGCGGCCGGGCGACCGGTGGGCCGGGTCACCATCATCCTGGAAGGAAGCGCCCAGGAGGATCCGGAAAAGATCCTGGGCCTGCTGCCGGCGCTGTTCGGCTATCGCCAAACGCAGACCCTTCACGCCTCCGCGCAAGGCGCGATGTGCTTGCACATCCGGCGCGGCCAGTTCTACACGATCGTTTTCGAATGCCCGGAAATCCTGGCGTGGCTCCTGGAGAAACAGGGTCTCACCCCCCCGGCGCAGGCTCGGCCATGAGCGTGCGCTGGCAAGTGATCTGGGGCATCTGGCCGGCGTTCATCCTGCTGCCGCTGGTCGCCGGGCTCTTCGAATTCCGGATCCAGATCAACGAGAGTCGCTGGGGCCAGCAGGAACAAGTGGCCATGCTGGCGCGTTCCCTGGCGGAGATGACGCGTACCGACCCGGAAACCTGGTCCCGGTTCCAATCGGCGGGATCCCCGATCTCGGTTCCGCCGCGTGTCCAAGAGGCCTTGCGCCGTCTGCCCGGCGCCCGGGCATTGGCCTGGCGCGAGGCCGGGTTCGAACTGGCCTTCAGCGCTACGCCGACCACGGAACCGCCGCCGAGTCTCGGCGATCTGCGGCGGCGGGTAGGCGATCCCGACCAGGCCTGGGTGAAGCAATCCGCGACGCACGGGTGGCAGGCCTGGGCCGCGGTGAGGGATGGTCAGGGCAGCGTTCTGGGGTATGTGCTGGCGGAAATGCCCGACGTCACGCGCCAGGTGACCGCGAAGGTGTGGCGCAAGGTGGTCTGGCAGACCGCGGGCTCGGGACTGGCCGGACTGCTCATGTGCCTGGTGCTGGGGACCTTTGTCCGGCGAGAGCTGCGGCGTCTTCAGGTGCCCGGCGAACTCGACTTGGAAGCGGCCCCTGCCCAGGCTTCGGGCTCTTCCGGCAGCCGCATCATGGAAGTCGGCGACCTGGGGAATGCCTTCGACACCATGCACAGCCTGCTGCGCGAAGCCGTGAACAGCGCGCGCCGCGCCGAGGAGACGGCTTCCACCGAGGCGAGCCTGATGCGGGCGTTTGCCGAGGAGTTCCTGGGGGAAGAGAACCTGGAAGGTTCCGGTTGCCGAGTGGAAGCGCGCCGCGCGGGCCTGGCGGCCGGACATTTCCAGTGCCTGGACCGGGACGGCGGACGGTGTGTGGTGGTGTTGGCTGAAGTGCAGGCGACGCCGGGATTGTCCGCCCAGGTGGCCGCGGACGCAGCGGGGCATTTCCTGCGATGCGTCCTACCCCGGGGGCTCTCCCAGGCCTTGGCGGATACGGCGACCGTCTATCCCTTGCGCCGCGGCATGGCCCTGGAATTCACGGGCGCCAGCGACTCGGTGTGCTGCTGGCAATACCAGCCCGGATCGGGATGGATTCGACAACCAGCTCCCCACGCGGGCCGGCTCCCGCATACCCGGGCGGAACCCGAGGCGGTCCGGGATCTCCTGCTCTATGCCCGCGCTTTCACGGAAGCGGGGCCCTCCGGCCTGGCCGCCGACCTGGTCCGCCTGCTGGCCGGCCGCCACCAGGGGCTGGTGGCGGTCATCACGCCCGGTTTTTGACCGCGGCACCGCCGCATGCTCCCGGCACGGCGAGTGAGATCCCCACATTCGCCGAAGCCAACCATTGACCAGCAGTCAGCTGAGTATACTTCGGCTATACGAAGCAATGGAGGTCGTGCCGATGGTCACGAGGATACAGAAGTGGGGCAACAGCCAGGGTCTCCGGTTCTCCAAGGATATCCTTGCACAGGCGTGCCTCACCGTGGGCGAGGAGGTAGAGGTGCGCGTCCGGTCGGGGGCCATTGTGGTGAAGCCGGCGGTCCGGACATGAGCAGAAGGGCAGGCGGCCGGCGCTGGTGATCAGTAACGACCAGTTCACCAGCAGGACAGGGCTCGCCGTCGTGTGCCCGGTCACCAATACGGACCGCGGGATACCGTTTCATGTACCGGTCATCGACACCGCCGCGTTGACCGGATTCATCATGGTGGATCAGGTGAAGAGCGTGGACTTCGCATCGCGCAAAGCCAAGTTCATTGACCGGGCGCCGCCGACCCTCCTTGCGGAGGCCCTCGCGGTGCTCGATGCGGTGATCTACTGACCGCAGCCCGGCTACGCCCCCACGCGATCTACAGGAGTGTGGTGAACTCCTCAACCGAGAGTTGTGCGTCCTTGAGGATGTGCGCCAGCGTCGAGCGCTTGATGGGCCGGTGCGCCGGCACGATGATCTTGCGCACCTCGCCGCCTGCGAGCCGCCTCTGAAGACGGATGTGGCTTCCGCGCTGCCGCACGATTACCCAGCCGGCCCGCTGCATGGCCCGCAGCACGGCGGGGTACGGCAGGCTTGGGACTTTGGTCAGACGCCGATCTCCACGACCTCACCCTCGGCGACGGTCATGTCATCCTCAACCGGCTCCAGGTAGAGCTGGAGCGCCTCGCGGATGTTGGCGAGCGCTTCCTCACGAGTGTAGCCCTCGCTGACGCATCCAGGCAGCGAGGGGATGCGGACGGTGAAGCCGCCGTCCTCACTTGGCTCCAGGATCACGCGCACTTGCATGTCGGCGCTCCTTCATGGATAGGACGTTGCTTCGCGTCAGCCAGAATATCCGGGCGGGGCGTCTGCGCGTCAATGACGCTACGGGTCGCTACGGGTCGGCGGGCGAGGGCGGAACCCGGGTGAGTCGGGGGCGTTGGGTGCTGAGGCGCGCGGCCCGCAGGGACCAGTCCACCGGCTCGGTGATCACGACGGGCTCCTCAACCTCGGCGCCTCCGGCCGCCTGGCGTCGCCGCATCCCCCGGGTTCGGCTGGCGTAGCAGCCGTAGTAGCGCGTCATCACCTGACCCGGGAGAGCAACTCGAGCGGGTCCAGGGTCGAGGTGCCGGCCGTGGGCCCGTGGCGGAGCGCGAAGGGACGGTCAGCCGCGGCGGACGAAGAGCCGGAGCGGTTGACGCCGTAGGCGCTCACGACAGCCGCTTCACCTCGGTCACGATCGCGCTCTTGATTTCGGACCAGGCGGCGCGGCGGATCATCCGCGGCATCGGCTCGGTCTCGGCGTCCTCGAAGAACACGAGCGAGCGGAGCAGATGGTACTCGTTGTGGTCGACGCCCGCGAACCTGCGGCGGACCAGCTCGAAGATCCCCTCCAGCGAACCGCCGCCGCGGAGGTAGAAGAACAGGTCCACGAAGTCCTTGCGGCTGCCGCGCCCGCCGATCGCGATCACCTTCATCACCGCGATGTCCCGCGGGTCCGCGAGGGTGAGGCCGCGATACGGCGCGCCCTCGAAGAGGAGCGGGGCCTCCGCCGCGAGGAAGCTCACGCGGAGCCCGTTCAGCGTGACGTGCAGGGTTCCCGCCGATCGGCCCTGCACGACGACGCGTCCGAGACCGGCGAGCCCCGCCGCGAGTTCCGCGGGCGAAAACGGGCTCGCGCGGAAGAAATCGAGATCCTTCGAGATCCGGTGACCCAGTTGCAGGGCCAGGCCGGTGCCGCCTGCCAGCACCCACCCTTCCGCGCGCCCCGCGCGGACCAATGTCCGGACGATCCGCCAACCGTCGGCGCCGAGGACCTTAGGATGCATCGTCGGCTCCACCGAGGATCAGGCCCCAGTAGTTGCGCGTGCGCCGGTCCACGCCACGCCGCGCGACCGAGCGGCGGAGCGCGTCGTCGCCGAAGAAGGCGCGCGCCGCCTGCACCTGCTCGCGGCTGCCCGCGGTGAGAACCCGTTCGAGGACCCAGCCCGCGTGGCCGGCGAGATCGGTGGCGCGCAGGTCGCGATCCCAGAACAGCGGCCCCAAGGTCTTGAGGAGCACCTTGACGGTCGGTGCGGGGCGGGGCCGCGCGCGCGCGGCGGGGACCAGTCGCACGTCCAGACGGGCGCCCAGCGCGCCGACGACCTTGCGCAACGTGTCGACCCGGAAACGGTCCCAGCCGTTCTCGTAGCGGTGGAGCGCGGGAGCGCTGGTTCCCACTCGCCGCGCCAGGGCCGCCAGGGTCCACCCCCGCTCCTCGCGGAGGCGGCGGATCTGGTGCCCCAGAGGGGGCGCGGAGGAATCGAACTTATCATTCATGATAATAAGTGTACGAGCGGCGGCGCGGCGCGTCAATGACGCGGCGGATCCGGGCGAAGCCGTGCTCCATAGGTTGACAAATGATCATAAGCGGCTTACGATAATATCATGAACGAGATCGGGAAATACCTGGCGCAGATAGGCGCGCGAGGTGGCCGCAAGAGCCGCCGCACGCTCGACCCCGACACAGCACGGAGTATGGTGAGGGTGCGTGAGGCGCGCCGCGCGTTCCATCGGTTTCGCAGTATCTGCTTCTGGTCCTGCCGTCCTGACCTCACCATCCGCGCCGGCGACGTGCCTTGGGTCGCCGAACAGTTGATGAAACACGGCAACCGCGACGCGTGGCGCACCGGGGCGAAGCTGTGCCGCTAACTGTGTACCAGCGGACGCTGCTGGCCACGCTGGCCGCGGCGCCGACTGACGACCGCTACCTCGCGGGCGGCGCGGCGATGCACTTCGCCCCCACATCGACGCGTTACAGCGACGATCTCGATTTCTTTCACGACTCCGAGGCGAGGGTCGCCTCCGCGTTCGCCGCGGACCGCATCGCGCTGCAGGGCGCCGGGAACGCCGTGGACGTCGAGTTGAGCCTGCCCGGCTTCGTGCGTGCGGTGGTGCACCGGGGCGAGGAGGCAACGCGCGTGGACTGGGCGCACGACTCGGCGTGGCGGTTCATGCCACTCGTACGCGACGAGATGGGCGGCCTCCTCCTGCACCCGGTCGATCTTGCCATCAACAAGGTGCTCGCACTGGCCGGCCGCGACGAGTCGCGCGACTTCGTGGACATTCTCTTCGTGCACCGTCGCGTGCTGCCGCTCGGCGCGCTCTGCTGGGCGGCGGCGGGAAAGGACCCCGGCTTCACGCCGCGCTCGCTGCTCGAGCTGCTCAAACGGCGCGGTCGCTACCGGTCCGAGGATTTCTCGCGGCTCCATCTGGCCGAGCCGTTCGACCTGGCACGCGGCAAGGACACGTGGCTCGCGGCGCTCGCCGACGCTGAGGCGTTCGTGCGCGGGCGGCCGCCGGAGGAGAGCGGCTGCCTGTACTTCTCGACGCGGCAGCGGCAGTTCGTCGTGCCGCGACACGACGCGAGCCTTCCCGACCAGGAGACCGTACCGCACTTCGGCGCTCCCGGTGGGGTTCTGCCGAGAATGGCGGACTCCCGCATCGAGGGAAGCGGAGCTGCGTAGGCGGGTCCCTGCTCCCAGTTCTCCAGCGTGACCTTCGGCGCCGGCTTGTACTCGAGCGGATGTGTGCGCAGGGTCCGCTTGCCCTGCCGTGCTTCGCTGAGCGCCGCCACTCCCTCGCTCAATTCTGCAAACAGGTCGCGCCTAGTCGACTTCTTCATCATTCTCTCTCCCTTGCCACGACGCGCATCGGCAAACCGCAGCTTGCGCAGCCCGCCGGTGCCCGGCATCGGGTCGCCCGCCTCGGGATGCTTCATCAACAGATTCTGAAGCGCCCGGAACGCCTCGTCGTCCAGATAATCCGTCGGGTGAACGAGGATGCGGGTGATGACCGCCGGGCGGCTCGCAGGGACCAGTTCACCGGATCAGCGATCGCGACGGGCTCTTCGACCTCGGCGCCTCCGGCCGCTTGGCGTCGCCGCACCCCCCGGGCCCCTCTCGCGTACCAGCCGTAGTAGCGCGTCATCACCTGGCCCGGGAGAGCAACTCGAGCGGGTCCAGGGCCGCGGTGCCGGCCGTGGGCCCGTGGCAAAGCGCGAAGGGACGGTCATCCGCGGCGGACGAAGAGCCGGAGCACGGGGCGGCGAAAGGCCTCGCTCAGGGGGGATGCCAGTTTGGTGGTCGCAGCGGTGGGCGGACAACCGGTCACCCACCGGTACTGTCCGGCTTGCGCGACCGCGCGAGTTGCGTCTCGGCCGCCGGTCGACTCTAACCCGCCCCGGCTCGCACCAGCGCCCGCACCGTCGCCCGCGCTCGGGACCGCGGCTTCGGCTGGACGACGATGCGCACGTCCTGACCGAGCGCGTTGAGGAAGCGGTAGAGCCGTTCCATGGAGAATCCCGCGAGGCGGCCCCGATGCAAGTTCGACACGTCCGGTTGGGCGATGCCGAGAAGACCCGCTGCCGCCGCCTGGGCCAGGCCTCGCGCGGCGATCAAGTGCCGAATGCCACGCGCCAACTCCGCCTTGGCGAGCAGCTCCGGGGCGTCCGGCCGCCCAAGATCTGCGAAGACATTATCGCCGACCTTGTAGATGGCCTCCTCTTCGTCCCCTCTCCCCGTGCTCCGACGGGTCTTCCGCGGTGCCTCACGCATGGCGATCCTCCTGCTGCTCCAAGGTGGCGTGGTGGCGTTCGGCGCTGTGATAGCGACGCCGCACGAGATCGAGGTCACGCTTGGGCGTCGCAATCCCACGCGTGAACTTCTCACCGGCTCCTCCAAAGCCCTTGAGGGGCTTCGCACTCTCGGGAGTCTCCCCGTACTGCACGTCGAGGAGCAGCGTGCCGAACGTGTCCTGGACCGGCCCCGGCAGTGCCTTGAGATCCTTCCAGCTCGACGCGATGAAGTACAATGGCTTCCGGGTCGGCAGCGGCATGGTGCACTATAGTAGATATACTATAAGCGGTCAATCCCCGGGCAGGCACCGACAGCGGATCGGCAGCCTGATGGATTGGACATTGCTTCGCGTCAGCCAGAATGTCCGGGCGGGTCGTGCCGTCCGACCGGCGAGCGCCGCCGTCATATGCCGGCCAGCCGGGCCAGCGCACGAAGGTGCCATCGGGTCGGAAGCCGCCATCGGTGACGATGCGGGCCGCCAGCCGCGCGAGATCGCCGAGGAGGTCACGGCGGTAGAGGCAGTAGGGCCGGGGCAGAAGTAGCGGCTCTTGCACGAGAAGGCGAGCAGGTACTCGTGGGCGCAGGCGTCGCAGCGGATCCGGGCGAAGTCGTGCTCCAGGAGCCCGCAGGCGAGGAACCGGTCGACGACCGTGGGGGCGATGGCGCGCCACGGGCCGGAGGTGGGGATGCCCGTGGTCTGCGACAGCCGGCGCCGCCATGCTCCCGCCCCGGTGAGCGACCGGGCAGGATGGAGGCGGGCGGGAATCGTCGCGGCACCCGACTTACGCGCGCGGGATCATCACATAGAACACCTCGGGCCGAGTCGGGAGCGCGTAGGCCGCCACCAGCCCGCCTCACCACCCCATCGCCTCCAGCCCCCGCTGCCACGGGAGGATCTCCACGCCGTTGAGACGCTTGGGCTCACGGCCGAGATACCAGACCATCGCCCGCACCCGGCGGCCGGCGTAGTCCGCGAAGCGGGCCAGGCCGCGCAGATCCGCGGCGCCGACCGTGCGTGACGCCTTCGCCTCGATGGCGAATAGCTCCCCCCGGCGCTCGACGATGAAATCCACCTCGGCGCCGTGTTCGGTCCGGAATGTGGACACGCGCACCGTCTGGTCGAACGCGGCCGCGCTGTGCACGATCTGGCAGAAGAGGAGGTGTTCGAAGAGCCGCCCGATGCGATCGGGGGAGGCGCCGAAGTTCCCCAGAAGGCCGTTCAGCACGCCGGTGTCGAAGAAGTAGAACTTCGGGTGCTGCACGAGCCGCCGCGTCGCGCTCTTGGCGAACGCGTCCGCCCGCACGACGAGCAGCGTGTCCTCGAGCACCTCAAACCAGCGGCCGGCCGACTGCCGCGGCACTTGGGCCGCCTGCGCCACCTTGGCGAGGTCGAGGTGCGCCCCGGCCCATTCGCCGATGGTCGTGAGGAATCGCGCGAAGCCCTCGAGGCTCCGGCTCAGACTCTCCGCCTGCACTTCCTCGCGAAGATAGATCGCGGCGTACGTCGCGAGCGTCTTCTCGCGATCGCGCGCGTCGGGTTCGGAGAGGATCCCGGGGAGCGTGCCGTGCGCGAGCGCGTCCGGCGTCGGCAGGCGGTGCTCGCACTCGGCGCTGATGATCGGTCCCATCCGATAGGCATGGAGGCGCCCCGGCAGGAGGTTCGCCTCGCCGCGGCGCAGCTTCCGCGCGCTCGAGCCCGTGAGGAGGAACCGCATGCCATGGCGCGGCCGGTCGAGGATCGACTGGATGGTGTTCAGTATCCCGGGGAGGCGCTGGATCTCGTCGATGAAGACCGTGCGGAGCTTCGCCGGCGCGAGCGCGTCCAGTCGCGCCTCGAGTTCCGACGGATCGCTGGCGAACGAGAGGAAGGTCGGCTCGTGCGCGAGGTTGATCTCGAGGTCGGGGTCGAGCGAGCGCATCAGCGTGGACTTGCCGACCTGTCGGGGACCGAGCAGGAGGACGCTGCGGGTCGAGCGCTGCAGGGACGGCCGGAGACAGCGAGCGTACATGTGGTGATAATACCGCGTAATATTACCGCGTGTCAATCTCGGGCGTGAGACCACCCGGCGCCGGGCGCGGAGTGACCTGCGCCGTCTCCGCGACGCAGCGCCCGTGGCGAGGAGCATCCCCTGGGCTCGATCGCGCGCACCATCCCGGCGGACGACGCTCTTCCCTCCCGCGGAGTCTACTTCGCGATCCCGCCCGCGGCGGGCACCACCGCCACCGCGTCGATCTCCACGTAGGTGTTAACGGCGTCGGGGTCGGTCAGCAACCGCAGCGCCGTGATCGCGCGCGGCGCCGCGAGCGTGAGTCGCAGGATGCGCGACTGCCCGTCGGACAGCGGCGCCGCGGTCCCGGCCCAGAGCGGCACCGCCATGCCGCTGCTCACGTCGTCCACCCGGTACAGCCCGCCCACGCCGTTCGTCTCGTACACCCAGATCTCCTGCACCATCGTCTGCGGGAACTGGAGGGTGATCGAGTCCCGCCGCGAACCACTCGCCTGCGCCCACGTCCCCTGCAGGTCGCCGTGCTGCGGGAAGACGTTGGGTGGGCCGAGCGCCTGCCGGGCGCTCCACTCCTCGGAGTTGTACTCGCTGCTCACCGCCAGCACGGCCGTCGCGAACACCGCGCCGGGCGGCACCGTGAGCCCGCCGAGCTGGGCGGGCGTGAGCCGGACCGCCGTCCCGTACGTCGCGACCGGCGCAACCACCGCGCCGGGCTGGCACGATGGCAGCGGCGCCGCGGCCACGGCGTCGATCTCGGCGTAGGTCCCGACCGCGGCGGACGACACCTCCACCCGCACGCCGCTCACCACGCGCGGCGGGTTCACCGGCACGACGATCTGGCTGGCCGCCCCCGCCAGCCGCATCGGCTGGGACACCGCGAGCGGCGTGGTGGAGCCGTCGGGATTGATGGCGGCGATGCCGTACGTCCCGCCCGTCCCGTTCGACTCGAACACCCACAGCTCGGAGGCCATCACCGGCGCTGCGAAGAGGACCTCGAGGTAGTCGGCGGGGCTGTCCGCGTTCTGGGGCGCCCACGCGCCCGGGATGTCGCCGTAGCGCGGGAAGACGTTGGGCGCGCCGAGGGCCTGCGTCGCCGCGTAGGAGGAGGCGTCGTACTGCGTGCTGAACGCGCGCACCGAGGCGGCCCACGCGACGCCGGGCCGCGTCTGGTAGTCACAGGCGCCGGCAGGCAGACGGACCGGGGCGACCTGGGCCGCGAGCGCGGCGGGGATGAACGTCGGCAGAACCGCGGCGAGTAGGACGCGGCGGGAGAGCATTGCGGCCTCCGGTGTGGTGCGGGTCCATCTAATAGGTGCCGTGATCGCGGCGCGGTCAAGAGACGGGTCGGCGGGCGAGGGGGCCGGCGCGGCCTCTATGTCCGCCGCTTTCCGAATGCGGAGGCGGCATACCCCACGAGCAGGAGCAGCGCCCAGGAGACTGCGGCGCGAAGCCGGGCGCCGTGCGTGCCGTCCGACCGGCGAACGCCGCCGTCTCAGCGACGCAGCACCCGTGGCGAAGCGCGAAGGGACGGTCAGCCGCGGCGGACGAGGAGCCGGAGAACGGCGCGGCGAAAGGCCTCGCTCAGGGCGGCGCCGTCATAGGCCGGCCAGCCGGGCCAGGCGTACCGGCTTACCGGCGTACCGGCGCAAGAACGCGCCCCTGTACGCAAGAGAAGGATCCGTGAGCGGGATCGCACCCGCCGCATCTTCACCGGGTGGCCAGGGGAGCGTCCGACGTCGTGTTGGCCGGCGTGGTCCCGCCGGGCCTGGAGCTCCCGCAAGGCTTGGCAGGGCGGCGACGCAACGTCCACATATCCCGTGAGCGCATCGCGCACATCGGCGAGCGTCGGCCTCACGTGCTCCGGTTCTGCCTCGACCACATGGCAGAGGTGCTGGCTCAGCCGGAGTACCTCGGCTTCCGGCCGGATCGCGACCCACGCCGCACGGAGTTCGTAGCTCGAGCCGGCGCCGAACGCCGCCTGCTCTTGGTGGCGGTGAAATGGCTTGATGATCGTGACGAGGCGTGGGTGAGCACCGTTCACCCGGTGAAGCCGCGCTACTTGACTCGGCGACTCAGCGCCGGTACGATGTGCGCAGTGGCCCACGGGCCGTGAGGACGGAAAGGCTTCCGTCACCTGCGTGGAGATCCAGAGGTTGTCGTCCTGGCGCGGCTCGCGAACACGGGGAGAGGCCCATCGGTCTCTCCCCGTCGTGTGTACGCCCCGGTCGCTTCCCACGCTGCGCCTGACCCCGGCCGCCGCTGGTTTCCAACCCTTCCCTTGAGACGCGGAGACCGCCGTGCCCATCGGATGCAGACCGCGCGCCGCCGAAGAGACGTACTCCTTCTCTACACCCGAGAGACCGATCGCTGACTTCCAGCGCGACATGGCGAGGTGGCGTTGCCGCATCCCCCGGGTCCCTCTCGCGTACCAGCCGCAGTAGCGCGTCATCACATGGCCCGGGCGAGGAACTCGAGCGGGTCCAGGGCCGCGGTGCCGGCCGTGGGCCCGTCAGGCGCGAGTTGCGGAGACGCCGGAGCGAAGCCGGGCGCCGTGCGTGCCGTCCGACCGGCGAGCGCCGCCGTCTCTGCGACGCAGCGCCCGTGGCGGAGCGCGAACGGACGGTCAGCCTCGCTGACCCCGACGCCGGTCTCAACCTCAGTACGCCCTCAGCTCCATGAGCCGCTTCGACACCAGGGCGTCGGCGGCCCGCGCGGCCGGGGCGTGCCCGGTCAGCGCCAGGATGAAGGGCGCCTTGTCGAGCGCGAACAGCTCGGCGTCCTCCGTCACCGTCACCGTCGCCGTGCGCGGCACGTCCTGGATGAGGGCGATCTCGCCGAAGCCCTCGCCGCGCCCGAGCCGCTTCACCTCGTGGC
>Ga0315273_10003396_pt1 | contig 19181 bp, 26 predicted proteins | sample YL17G02_0_MG_FD_205753 | JGI IMG/M metagenome (GOLD analysis project Ga0315273, IMG submission 205753) | Sediment microbial communities from Yellowstone Lake, YNP, Wyoming, USA - YL17G02_0 | ecosystem: Environmental > Aquatic > Freshwater > Lake > Sediment | place: USA: Wyoming | collected...
CCGGCCCCCCCCCCCCCCCCCGTCGGCGCCCCCGCCCCGCCCGGCCCCCCCCCGCCCCCGGCGCGGGCGGGGGGCCCCCCCCCCCCCCCCCCGCGGGGTGGGGGGGGGGGGGGGCGGGGGGGGGGACGGGTTTAACGCTGTGTGTTTGGGTCGGCGCACCTCACCCCCCCCCTGCCCTGACGCCAACGCCGACCCGTGCCCCGCCCGTCCGCACAGCCGGTGCCGCGTGGCATCGCACGCGCTGAGTTAAGAAAACGCTGAAGCGGCTTACACCCTCACACATGCCGCGTTGCTTCGGGTGGTCATCAGGACCCGGGCAGATGCACGAGTGGTGACCCGCGCTGGTTGGTTTACAGACTCTCTTGACTTACCGCTATGGTGGGGACACGCTCTTGTCATCGTGTTGGCCGACGCCGGTTGGAGGTGGCGGCGGCAGAGACGTGGGTTGTCAGTCCCTTTTTGTTTGGGAGTGGGGCTAGGGGGTGCGGTGGTGGTGGGTGTGTGCAAACAGTGTATGAGTGTATGCCCTTCCGCAGCTGTTCGGGGGGGCGTTTTCCCCCGGCGCTGCGGAACCTGACAATAGGAGCACGGCGTGGGTTTTCCCTTGACTCTATGGTGTCCCTCTGCTATACTAGTATGAGTGATCGTTGGGTGTCGCATCTTATGTTGGGGAGGGGGAGAATGGCAAAGCGAGATTGGACGCAGGGCCGTACCATGCCGCGGCAGGTCGTGACGCTGCGGGCGGAGCAGGTGGAGTGGCTGCAGGAGTATGCTGTGCAGGATGATCGGAGTCTGTCGTCCATCGTGCGGTCGGCGTTGGATTGCTACCGGGCAGAGGTGGAGCGGGCAAAGGCTGGGGGTGCGGTGGTGGGGAATCGCACAGGGTAGAAGGGGAGGGGCACGCGGTGGGGTGTGCGAAGGGGGGTTGGTGGGGGGGGCGGGTCGCACGTAAGCGCCCGCGCTTCCCCCCCACCGTGCGCCATGCTCTTGGCGCACATACTAACGGTGGTGCGCGACGCGTGGGTTGGGTTCGCGACGCGCTGCTTGGGGTGTGTCCTTGCGTTAGAGAGGGGGTTTCGGGGGGGGCATGCGGCGGCCCGTAGGCCGCAAGCGCTCGCCCCCCACGCTGGCCGCGATCCTGCGCGGCCAGATACTAACGTTGGTGCGCGACGCGTGGCGTGAGTGTTGCGATCACGTGTTGCAGAATCCCGTACACTCGTCCTGCCAGAGGGATAGCTGGTTGGGGGCGGGTGGTGTGGGATCTGCGAGCGGCCGGCAGTCCTTGCGTAGGTAGATCGCTTGGCGGTGTGTGGCGTGGCGGATGGCGGTGTCAACGGCGGTGGCCTTGGTCCAGTCGTGGGGTGTGAGGTTGCGCCAGTCCTGGGCGGTCTGGTACGGGCAGAAGCAGCAAGTGCTCTTGGCGGGTATGGGCAGGCTGTGGGCTGTCAGCCAGGTCTTGCAGTCGTCGCGGGTCATCTTCAGATCGAGCAGGGGATAGGTGTTGACGATGTAGTGCACGTCTGACGGCCGTGTGCGCTCGATCTCGTCCAGTGAGATGCCGATCCACAGGTTTGTCTGCTTGATGCGCCAGCCTGGGCCGATGGCTTGGCGGATGGCGGTGCGGATCGGGTACACTTTCCAGTCTCTGGTGCATTGACGGGGTAGCATGCCGCGAGGTTTCAAGTACGCGGGGATGGCTACCCCGTTGGCGCGCAGGATGTCGGGGTGTGGGGTTTGGACCGTGACAACGGTGATGCCGTGCTGCGTGAGCCAGGGCGTCCAGGTGTGGGCGATCTCGTAGGTTGTGCTGCGCTCGTGGGTGGTGTCGGCGTGGATGGCGTAGTCGAGGCGCGGGAGATCGCCAAGCGCGGCCATAGCCGCGAGGGCGAAGGACTGCACACCCCAGCCCAATGACAGGATGTTCACGGCTTAGCGATCGGTTCTCGGGTGTTGATATAGCGGATGATCATGTTGATGATCGCGACGAGGGCGGGCGCGATGATGACCAGGTCGGTGGGTGGCTCGTAGACGCCGAAGCCGAAGGCGTTGAATATCTGCGTGACCAGCCAGAGGACGAGGAACGCGCCGTTGATCAGCATGGTGGCGGACAGTCGGCCGGATGTGGTTCTCATGGTTCTCTCCTTTAGAGTATGATATGCTGCTTGTGTTTGTCGGGCTGGTAGGTGGCTAGAACTGTTCCCCGTGGGGTTGGGTCAAAGCCTTTGATCTCCTCGTATGTCGGTTGGTCTCCTGGTTTGCCTCGCGGGTCTTTGAAGCTCCCTGTCATGATGGCGAAGCGGTGCCGTGGTTGGCTTGTGAGCTGGCCCTTGGTTGTAAGAAGGCGGTCTGTCAGGCACTCTTGGACGTCGCGCTTGTGGCCATGGCCGCAGATGATGAGGTCGGCCTCCGTGTGTCTGTGGAGTAGGCGCTCGAGGTTTAGCGCCCGGCCGCCTGCTAGTCGGGATGCGAAATAGCCGTGCTCTACTCGGATGGTCCATGTGGAGATCTGTTTGTTGTTGGCGCGGTCGAAGTGCAGGCGGATGTATGCGCTGTAGCCCAGGCAGGGAAGGGAGAGGGCGCGGGCCATGGCGTGTGTTGTCTCCTGGTCATAGTGGCGGCGTACGGCGTCCTCGTGGTTGCCTGTGATGAGGCCGATGCCTTTGGGGGCGATGGGCGTGAACTTGCGTGTGAGCCAGTCGGTCTGGAGACTGGCGATCGTGATGTTGGCTGCGGTGCGTTCCTTGCGGGTGGTGGGGTGGCTGATGGCGTCTAGCAGCCAGGGCGCCAGGTTGTAGATGTCGGCGCGGGGGTCTTGGAGATTGATGTAGTCACCCCAGTCTCCCAGGCCGATCCACAGGGCAAGGGGGTTGTCGGCGATCTCCGCGAGTAGGGCGTCAAGCGCGGGTTCATCGCATTGGCGTGTGCCTGCGTGAATGTCGCCGACGGGGTAGAGACAGAACGTGTCTTCCCTGCTGGTGTAGACGATGTGCTGTGTGTGGTATTCCATGTTTAGGTTAGTAATGCCTTCGCGAGCGCAAGGATTCCGGGCAGGCCGAGGAAACCGGCTAGCTTCCAGAGCATGTCAATTTGCCCTGCCAGTCTCGCGCCTGCGAGCTTGAGGTTGTCAACGTCCTGGCGGAGTGTGGCGATCTCCTCGAGGGCGTCGGTGAGTTGTACGGCTATTGCGCCGGTGGTCTTGTCGATTTTGGTGACGGTCTCTGCGATCTTGCTCATGTCAGTATGCGCTCCCCGCTGCTGGCTGCCAGAGCACTGGGCCCAGGCGGTAGTCGTCATAGAAGTCGGTGATCTTGGCGTGTATGACGCTGGCGGTTGTCGTGTACCAGTATAGGTTGGTCAGCGTCAATGTCAAGGTCTGGGCATTGTACACGGCGGTATCGTTGGCGCTGACGCCGGTGACCGAGATATTGGTGTTGGTGATCACGGGTTGCTGGTTGGCCTGCAGGAGCATCCCCGTACCGTTATAGGTTAGGGTAACATTGGTTAGCGTCACTGGCTTGGTGATGTGGAGCCCGATGGTGTTCGTCGTGATGGTGGTGTTGGTCAGCCAGGCGACGGAGTCCAAGTCAATGCTCTTGGCGTCCTTGATCGTCGTATGGGTCAAGTCTGCGCGGCCTGGGTTTAAGACTGCGAGCGGCCCCCAGCCGCCGCGGCCGCTGGTGGTTGCGTGATGAATGGTGATTGGGCTTCCGGCCGTGCCTGCGGCGATGAGGTTGCCATAGATATCCCACTTGTATGCTCCTGAGTTGCGGATGTCTGCGCCCGCGGCCAGTGTGAGGGTGATGCCCACGGGCACAGCGATGTTACAGGTGACGGTGTACACGCCTGACCATGTGGTGTCGCTTGCGATCCATCCGCAGGGCGGTGTGGCGGTGGGGGTGGGCGTGACGGTTGGCGTCTGTGTGACGGTTGGGGTATGGGTGGGGGTGTTGGTGACGGTGGGTGTCGCCGTGTGGACCGGGGTGTTTGTGGGTGTGGCCGTGTGAACGGGCGTCGGGGTGGCGGTGGGTGTTGGGGCATCCCATCCGAGGAGCAACTGGGCCGCGCCTACGGCCTGCAGGTCAATGGCTGTGCCGTTGGAGTACTGGTTATTGCTGGCCTGGTTGTCCCTCACTTGCAGACAGAGGTAGTTGCCGGATACCCAGCCTGCCTGATAGATCACATCGTCAACAACGGTCGCGATGTCCGCGCTCGATACCCATCCCTTACCGCTGCCAGGAGTGAAAGCAACCGAGTGCGCGCCAAGCGTGCGGCTCAGTGGCCACGAGGTCGTATAGTTAGCGCAGTTGTCGGCGGCCTCGGCCCAAATCAACAGGTTGGGTGTGCCTGCTGCCGCGCTGACGCTTATTTGTAGTGTGGCCGTGTTGACCGTGCCACCGGGTGGGAATGTGATGGCCCAGCGATAGCCGGCTGTGCTGTCCACGGTGCTCTGGCCTGCGTCGGTGGTGTTGCCCGTCGGATAGTTGGCAGCGTAGTAGCAGGTCGTGTCATCGGCGCTGGCCGCAATGGCGTTGCTGCTGGTGGTGCGCGCGTAGATGGCGCGGGGTGTCGCGCTGGGTGGGGGCGTGGGTGCGCCTGGCGTTGGGGTTCGCGGATCCGCGAAGTTACACGCGGCTGCGAGCGCGAGCGTGGTCAGCAGGATGGTTGCGAGTGTAACCAAGATCTCGTTACGTGTGCTAGATGGTTGGCGCATCGTCTTGTATTCCTCTGTGTCTGTGTCCGAGTGATGGGTCGAATAGTGGGTTACTTGGCTGTGCGCCTGAGTACGTGCATAGGATAACAGCATCCAGATGGTCTGTGTCATTGAAGAGGAGCAGTGCGCACTGTGTGCCTGCTGTGCATGCCCACCACTCTATTTGATGGCTGACTGGCACGGCGCTGATGTGCGTCAGTTGTGCGCCCCACACCTCAATGGTGGCTGTGTGAGACTGTCTGTCGTATGATTTGATGACTGCGCGCACTGTGTCCACTGTTGTCCTATGTGTGGGGCTGACGTGTGAAGTGTGTACGCGCTTCATGTTAAGAATGAATGCGAGTGCACACATGATGCTCTGCAGATCTGGATCCTAAACTAGTACCCCTACCCCCCCCTGTACTGGCTGTCGCGCGGGCGGTGTTTGTCGCGGGCGCGTTATGTCCACGTCGGCGCGCCGAGGGTCAGGGTTTGCTCGTACAGGCCCGGGCGTTTGGAGCGGTCAAGTACTGTCGTGATGTCCAGGACGGCGTAGGTGTCATTGAGTGCGAGTATTGAGTCTTGGACCGTGACGATGTCTGTCAGTTCCTGGGTTACGTTGGGTGGCGTGGTGATGGTGGCTTGCTTTGTGGCCTGGGTGATGGGGCGCAGCACGTTGGCGGCCAGCGTGGCGGCCTGGGCGTTGGTGGTCGTGCGTCTGTCCACGTGTATGGTCAGGCGGTCGGCGTTGAGCAGCTCGATGGTGGTGTGGTCGTAGGCGTGTGCGTGTATGCTGGTATCTGCGCCGTATGCGAGTAGATGCGTGGCGGTGGGCAGCGTCAGGGTGTAGTCGCCTTGTTTGATGACGTGGGCGGCGCCGTAAGTGTACGTGTTGGTGGCGGCGGGCACCTTGAGGCGCGCGACGATGCTCGGCCAGTGGATCTCCCAATCTGGATCTGATTCCGGAACAAGTACCCCTCCTACGCTGCGTAGCAGGGCCATGATCGGGAAGTTCAGTTCCTGGCCGGGCAGAATGGTGAAGGTGGGCAGCACGGTGTCCCACACGGCGTTGCTATCGTCGGCGACGTCTGGGCCGAGGCTGGCTATGATGTGGGTCAGGATCTGGCGGATGGTGGCGTTGGTCCAGGTCAAGAGACGTGGCGCCTTCGTCTGGTGCAAGATGCCCCAGAGGTTCACGGCGTAGAGGCGGAGTGTGGATGCGCCTGGGGCGCGGTGGTCGGTGATGGATTGGACCCAGAAGGGTTGGAAGAAGGAGACGAGATCGGCGCCGCTGACGGTGTAGCCGAGGCGTACGGAGATCTGGCTGCCCCTCTTGATGGCTTGATATGCGCCGTTGCTCAGCTCGCTGGCGTACCGGCCGTCGTCGTTGCGGAGTGCCAGGTATAGTTGTCCGGGGTCTGTGAGGTGTTCTGTGAGGGACAGGTTTAGGATGTCGCCGGCGACGTTTATGCGCTGGCTGGCGCTCGGCGTCCAGACAGGGGCGCGGTAGACGGTGTTGGCGCTGCAGAGGTAATGGTAATTGATATCTGCCATGGCGCAGACGCCGTAGGCGGTGGACAGGTTATAGGGGCGTGGGAACAGGCTGATGGTGTCCCAATTGGCCGCGATCACGTGATGTAGGCGGGTGACGGCGGTGGCGCTGTTCGTCTCCAGGTAGAAGATGTAGTAGTGCTGGTCGAAGTTGAGGGCGACGGCCGGGTGGGTGAATGTGACGTCGGGATTGTCGCCGGGGAGAACGGTGGTGTAGCCGGTGAAGGCCAGGGTGTCGGGAGCGATCTGGGCGGCGTAGAGGCCATGGGCGGCGGTGATGATCGTTCTGAGGTAGGGGCCGATGCCGTCGACGGCCAGGCCGGTTATAGTACCTGTCCAGAGGAAGGTCGTGGGGAGTGGGATCCAGGGTAGGCCGTCTTCGGGCGTTTGGGTGATGGTTATGGTGGCCGTGCCGTCTGTTGTGTTGTTGTCGCCGTTGAGGACATAGAGGGTCTCGTTGCCGCTGTTAAGGGTGGCGGCGAGTGCTGTGCACGTGTGGCCGGTGGCCAGGGTGTTTACGATCTCTTGATTGCCCCAACTGGCGCCGTTACTGGTTGAGCGGTGGGCGCGGATGCTGCGGGCGTCGGCCAGGACGTAGCAGATAGCCTGAGTGTTGTAGCCGTCCCATGCCAGGGCGATCTGTGCGGTGGGGTGTACGCCGGTTGCGAGCTGCGTCCAGGTTGTCCACTGGCTCAGGGTGGCCACGTTGGTGATGCGCTGCGTGTAGAGAATGCCCGTGGCGGGGTCGACGCGGGCGCGTAGAATGGATCCATCGTAGCACATGGCGATGTCGGTGGGGCCGTCTGGTACGCTGTCGGTGACGTAGGTTGCCCAGCGTGGGCGGAAGACGCCCACGAAGCGGTCGTCGATGACGACCTGGGCGGCTGGTGTGCCGATGGCCTTCTGCTGCTGGCTCTCTAGTAGGGCGGGTAGTGTTCTCATGTCGGTTCGATTATGGGGCTATGTTGGTGCGATTTGTGGGGCGTTCTCGCTTCAGAGTTCTGACGTGTCCCAGGCGTGCAAGGTGCTGGCTGCCAGTGCGGTCTGGCGGCGTGCGTCTGCGAGCAGGGCTTGGAAGCGTGCGAGTGCGCGGTCGCCCCACGTCATATAGTCGTCGGGTGTGTTGGCGCCGGTGACCGTGATCCTCTCGGTGGCGTAGCTTTCGCGCTCGATGGCGGCATAGGCGGCGGCGCCTAGTTGGATGACTGGCTCGTCCTCGGGTGCGAGGGTCTTCACTGACTCGCTTAGTGTGTGGTTCTTGTGATACCATAGTCTGATCACGTCTCCGGCTGCCGGGGCGTCAGCGACGAGCAAGTAGAGGATGTCGTCGAGTACCTGGTAGCGCACGAGCGGCGCCGGGTAGGTGGGATCGGCGGCGACGAAGGGCCACTCCACGGCGAAGATGCTGGCGGGTCGCTGGTGGACTGCGGCGATGGCGGCCAGGCTGTAAGCTCTGATGCCGGCCGTGGCGTTTATGTTGGTGGTCGCGGTCAGCGGGCAGGCCGCGCTGAACTCGGCCAGGGCTCGCTCGATGTGGCGGGCCAGGGCCGTGTCAGTCCAGCGGTAGGCGGCGGCGTCAGTGTCGTGGAGGTCTAGCCGGAGTTGGGTTCGCAGGTCTGATAGGTATGTCGTGGGCACGGTTGGCCTCCTGTCTCACTTGCAAGGCGTCCTCGAGCGCTTCGAGGCGTATGCGGAGCGATGCGACCAGGGTGTAGACCGCTTCGATGTCAGTGGCGAGCCGATCTATGCGGCGTCCGAGCCGGAGTTCTTCGCTGGTTGGCATGGTGTGTGGTTCCTTTGTTGTTGTATCAGAAGCGGCCGAAGCATGGGCGGGTGATTGGGTTGGTGATGGGCAGCGTGTACTCCACCAGCAGCTCCGGGCGTTGTGTAATGTCGGTCGTGTCGTCAGATGAGCGGTAGTATATGTAGTTCGCATTTGCTGGCGATGCTGCTTTTAGTAGTAGGCCGACATTTGACGATTGCCATGCAGCAATAATGGAAACGGGAAGGGAGTAGGTGTGTGTCCCGGACGAGGGTGCGGTCCATGGGTAACTCGCCAGAAGAGTGTTGATATAATCTGTTTCGGCGGTGCTCAATCCTGCACTGCCCGCCCATGCAACAGTAGATGCGATCTTCCACAGCCATGTGCTGGACCCGGTTTCAGCTGCGGCGACTTTCGTCCCCTCTACCCAGCCAGAGTTGGCGGCGGCCATATCGTAGATTTGTACTGTTCCAGAGCCAAGTACCTGGGCCGCGACGGTCAAGAGCAACGAAACTGCCGAGACAGTAGCATGGATAGGGATGGTACTGATGTTGAAGGCAATCAGTACTTTGAGCGGGCCACCATAGCCAGTGGCATCATTCCGCCCAAGCATAAGCGCTGGATTGGCGCCGAAGTTGGTGTTGTTGTACGAACTGTGCCCGCTGAGTGATGTGTCTTTGCCAGCCGCCGCATCCGGCTGCAACGTCAGTGTGGGGTCAACCACTGGCTGCGCCATGTCCGTGAGCGACGGCAGTGTCAAGACAAGATACTGCTGGCCTGCTACGCTTGCAAAGTCCCAGGCTATCAGCTTTGTGTTCATCGGGTGAGCAGCATCGTAGACCATCGGCGCACGCAACTCCATCACCGGCTTGCCGTTGTCGTAGAGAACACCCGCCTTGTAGGTCAGGCCGACCAGATCAAAGGGGAAGGCGATCCGGCCCACAGCCTTTGCAGCTGCGCTCTTGAGTGGTATCTCCAGCTTGACATAGTGCCCCGCATGGACGATAGACAGGTCAGCCGCAGCGGTAGACCAGGTGATCTTGTTGGCCGTGCGTGTTGCCGCGCCCATGTTGACCTTCTGCCAGGTGCTGCCAGACGGAAAATAGGGCGCGCCGATGTCAAGATACTTCTTTGGGTCACGCGTGGGGGAGAGTCGGCGCATGCCGTCGCCGCCCGCATACATGATGATGGGCGCCCGCGTGACAATATGCGGCCAGGTGGCGTCACCGGCAACGACGTCGAGCACGTTGCGCTTGAGGACGCCGTCCTCGGGGTAGGCGATGGCGCGTATGTGCTGCGTGTGGCGGTAGCCGCCCGTGATGTTGTCAAGCTCGGTGTGCGTGGATATGAGCATGGTTAGGCCTCGCTGTGGTAGCAGGCGGTGATGTAGACGTTCCCGCTGGCGCTGGCTTTGCCGTAGAGTGCCTTGTCGGCGGCGTCGCCCTTGAGGGCGTCGCGTAGAGTGATGGGGACTGTGGCGTTGGCGGGTAGGCGGACGGCGGCCAGGACGTTGTTGGATGTCTCCATTTGGATGGTGAACAGCATGGCGGTATCGGTGCTGACGAGAATATCGTCGGCCACGATCTTGTTTCCGGCTGTGGGGGCGGCGGTGATGGCGGCGGCGGTGGTCATGTCGGCGCTGGTTGTATAGGTTCGTGTGGGTGTCCAGGATGGGCCGCCGTCTGTGACGGTGTCCGTGACGTTGTTGTTGCGGATTGTGGCTGTCATGGGTTGTCTCCTGTATGTGCCGCTTGCTCGCGGGCGCGGCGCTGGTTGGCTCTGACAATGCCGCGATCTTGGCCCAAGTGTGCGCCGACGCGGTGGGATAGTTTGAGCAGGTTGTCGGCGAAGATGGCGATATCGGCTTCGGATAGGGTGGCGGTGCGTGCGCCTTCGATGTCCACGACCTTTATTGCGGTGATGGGGGCGTGAATGGACAGCATGGCCCGGCCGCAGGGGCAGAGCATGACCGCCTCCAGGATGTTGTCGGGACGTGCGACGCACCAGCTGCCCGTTAGCTTGCGTGGCCAGGGGGTCTGGCAGTGTGGGCAGCACTCCCTGCGGTTGCATGGTTGGGGGGTGGTGGTTCTCAACTAGAATCTCCCCTCGTTCTGATATGGTCGTGTGCCGGGAATGCTGGCGGCCGCTGGCAGGATGACGGCGCCCTGGGCGGCGTGGGCGCAGAGGGCCAGGGACATGAGAAAGTCGTCGTGGCCGTCCTTCTCGTCAACGTAGAAGTTCATGGTCTGTTGCGCCCGCATGTCGTAGCGGGCGGCCTTCAGCTGACGCCAGCACTCCGTGATGGTGTCGTGGTCGGCGTTCTGGGTGTAGATCTTCAGGCGGCCGCCATTGACGGCGGAGAGCAGGTTGTAGCCCAGCCGGCTCTTGCTGGGGGTGGTGAAGACGAATTGCTCGACGACGTGCTCGCCCAGGGCGGACTGCAGGAATGAGGCGACGCCTGCGCCGACGCCTGAGGCGTCCACGGCCACGCGCTGGCATCCCCACACGGTGCGTAGGATGTCCAGGAGTGTGGAGTAGAGGTCGCGGTGCTTGCGGCCCGTCCAGTAGTAATGCTCAACGACGGTACAGATGGGTTCCTGCACCAGGTTGTTGACGGTGGTATAGTCGAGCTCGGCGATCGTGACGACGACGGAGTCACGGCGTGGCTGGATGGAGCGGAGGGCAGCGTCGGCTTCCTGCTCACTCTCACCGGCCAGGTCGATCCCGGCCACGTAGACCTTGTTGGGTGTGGGTTCGCTCTGCCGGCTGTGGTGGCCGTGTAGTTGCGCCAGGTGCTGCGGTGATAGGAAACGATCCTGGGTGTTCAGGGTTTGGAGGCGGTATTGAGTGCGGAAGAGGGGGTGATCCTCGCCCAGGCGGAGGCGCTCGCCTTCCACGGCGGCGCGGTACTCCGGGCTGATGTCGGCCAGGACTTGCCAGTCATACTGAAAATGGCGTTGTGTGCCGTCCTTCAGCTGAAGGTCTTTGTTTGTGGCGATCTGGTGCTCGAGCAGTGTGTCGCCTGTCCAGGCCGTGCCGTACATCACGGTTGTGGCGTTGGTGCTGCTGGCCATCGGTCGGAAGGCCTTCGTATAGTGCGCCTCGTCGAAGTCCTGCGCCTCGTCGACCTCGAGGAGCATGTCGGCTGTGAGGCCCACGACCTGGGACATAGGGCTGCCGGACACGAAGAGGCAGTGTGCCTTGCCCAGGGAGATGCGGTAGCCGTCTGCTGATCGCCAGTCGAAGCGGTTCAGGGGGTTGTTCAGCAAGGTCAAGAGACGGAGTTTGCTGTTGACGGTCTGCGGCTGGTAGGTGGGGGCGGTCTTGATGATCGTGCCGCCGCGCTGCTGGTAGCGGTTCAGCAGGTAGGTTTCCAGGTGGCCCGATGTCTCGTTCTTGCCCATCTGGCGGGCAAACATGAGAGTAAAGGTCAGGCCCTGGCGTTTGGTGACGCTCTGGATGATCGCCTGCAGGGGAGCGAGCTGGTAGGGGCGTAGGGGGCGCGAGAGAATCTGCTCACTGAAGAGCTCGGGGGATCTGAGTATTTTGAGCATGGCGCTTTCGAGTGGGGTCATTGGGGCTTCTCCGTGGCCGCGGGCGTTGACGGCGTTGACGGTGTTGACGGCGCGGGCGCCGGCCGCGGCGTGTCGGGCAGATCTGCGAGCTCGCTGATGGTGGCTGGCTCTTTCTCCTCGGCGAATTTGTACAGCCAGGAGCGGGCGGTCTCTGGTTTGAGAAGGCCGCGGTCGATGGCGTCGCCCAGGGCGCCCATCGCGTCGCGGATGGCGACGGCGAGGAGTTGGTTGTCGCTGTTGGTGATGTCGGGCATAGCGACGGTGATGGAGTAGGGGTGCACGCGGGTTGGGAAGCGGCGTTTGATCACGGTCTTGATAATGTCCGTTACAATGAGCTGAGCGGTCAATTGGCGGTTTTCGAAGTGGCGGCGGGTGGGCTCGCCCATCTCCTTCGCCGTCGCGCGGGTGGCGCTCTCGCCTTCCGCCAGGAAGTGGAGGGGTACGCCGACGCCTGCGGCGATCATGAGGCGAAGGGCGTGGCCGTCGCTCTCGGCGTCCCCGGCGTTGATCTGGGGTTGGATGGCAATCCACGTCTCGGCCTCGTTGTGGACCATGATACTGCCGGGGGTCGGGGCTGCGGCCAGGTCGGCCCTCTTCTTGTTGATGGTGGCCTGGGTTGCTCCTTGCAGGGTGACGTCCCAGAGGTAGGAGCCCTTGTACTTGTTGATGATGACCCGGTCGGTTAGCCAGTCCTTATAGCGTCGCAGCCAGGGTAGCACGGGCACCAGGTCGCCTTCGCCCCTCGTGACGCCTGATGGCCGGTTGATCGTGTAGTGGTGCATGTCCTCGGCGGTCCACCAGCGATCGGTGGTCAGTTGGGTGATGCTGTCCTTGGCGTTGGTGGTGTGGCTGATCTGGTGGTAGCGGGTGGCCTGCTCGATGTCGTTGGGTGCGGTGTCGATCTCGTTGATCAGGGTCGCGGGTACGGTGCGGATGTAGCTCATGTTGTCGAACTGGTTGGTATGGAAGGTCAGGAACAATTCGCCATCGATGGCGAGATCGAGCATCATCTGCTGCAGCCGGCTGTCCATGTGGTTGAGGCGGTGTGTCCAGAAGTCTTGGACGAAGTCGTGGATCGGCTTCGGTTGTACGGTTACGCTGATGCCCTTACCGAGCACGTAGTCGTTGGCGAGTTGGACAATGCGCGAGGCTAGGGGGTTGGTGCGGTAGGCGTCGAGCGAGTCGATCTGGTTCTGTCTGTGGTCAAAGTATGGGATGTCGAGGGTGCCCGTCATCGACAGGCTGCGGTAGTAGCGGTCGCTGTCGGCGGTTGCCTCGGTGATGCGCCGGCTGATGTAGTTGCCTGCGAGTCGCTCGATGATGCGTTCCGTGAGGGTCATTGTGTAGCCTCGTCGGCGTCCAGTTGGTTCAGGGCTGCGAGTAGTGCGAGTCTGACAGCGTCGTCGGGTTTGGTCTCCAGGCGTTTTAGTGCGAGCTCTAGGATCGCGATGGCCTTGGCGGCGTCGATGACCTGGCCCATGTCCGGGTCGTCAACCGCTTCGCTCGCCTCGTCGTCCCACACGTGGCGGTGGAGCAGGGAGCGCAACAGGGCGATCTCGTCGCGCAGGCTGGGCAGGTGCTTGAGCAAGGCGTTACGTTCTCGCCTGGTTAGTGCATCATCGTAGTATGTCATAGGTGTTGGTGGGCCGTGCAGCTGGCGGCGGCGGCGCCTGCTGCACGGCTTGAGAGAGGAGGGTGGGACGGTTTAGGTGACGACGGCGCCATATGCGCCCCGGTAGTCCACCCATCCGGCGCCGAGGAACCAGCGCACTTTGTACGTGATCGCGTCGTAGGTGAACATCGAGCCGTTCAGTGGGTCGTCCTGCACGAGTAGTTCGGGTGCGTCCTGGCCGTTGAGATAGCAGACTTCGATCAACTCGACCTGGCCGGGATCAGCCAGCAAGTACCAGTTGTCGGTGTCGGTGAACTGTGGCACGACGATCGGCGTGAAACGCCCCTGCAGTGGGTTGGCGTCGTTATCCGCCATGCCTGGTTTCAGTTGGGAATACGCCAGCGTCCACGCTGTGTATTGCAGATCGGGCGGAATGAGGAGCCACTTACCGACCAGGCCCATCCGTTTTGAGGCTGTGTCGGTCATCTTGGAGAGAGCGACCAGGCCGGCCGTCAGGGTGGTGGCGTCGAGGGCCGTGGCGCCCAGGTTCGATTGGTGGTGGCTGTTGTCGAAGATGTGGTAAGTGTCGACCAGGGCGGGGCCGGTGCCGGATGTGTCGGTGAAGAGGGCGCTGATCAGCTCATTGATCGTGACGCCTGCGGCGCGGGCGAGCTTCTTGGGAATAGAGAGGACGGCGCGCAGGTCGTCGTTGATGATTGTTTCGAGGGTCACGTGCACCGCAGAGCCTTTCTTCAGTGGTGTGATGGTCTCGCTGACGTCGTCCCAGGCCAGGTTGACGAAGAGGCCGTCCTCTGCCACCGTTGGCAGCACGGCGAAGTCGTTCAATTTGACGCGGGTCTGTGCTTTGACGTTGGATATCGACGTCTCCACGACGATTGGCTTCCACCATTTGGGTTGATCGGCGAAGTCCTTGAGCAGGCGTTTGGCCATGCTGGTGCCGACGATGCCGGCCATGATGCTGGTGGTGACCTCGTCCGCCTCTTGGATGCGGGTGTTGCGCTCCCAGCCGAACTTGTCCACGAATCCGGCGGCCCGGAAGAGCTCGAGCAAGCCGTGGGGGCGTGGGGTGCTCTGGCGTTGGGCGTCTGTGAGTGGGTTCTCGAAGAGGAGGTCGACGGCGTTCTGGATCCGGTCGTGCTTGCCTGCGCCGACCTGGCCGCGAGGGGCGCCGGAGTTCTGGATGGTGTCCCCGGCTGTCAGGCTGCCCACGAGTGTGCGCATAGAGGTGATGGCGGTGTCGAGCTCGGGGGCGTCGTAGATGCGTCCGACGAAGGACTCGGCAATGTGGTGGCGGGCTGTCTCTGGCAGGTTGCTGGCCTGCAGGCGCGAGGTCAGCAGATCGCCTGAGAGGGCAAGGCGGGTCTGTCTGATCGCCTCGGCGTCGGCGGCGGCCTGGGCGCTTGCGGCGATCGTGGCAGCCTCGCTGATGGGGACGCTGGTGGCCGCTGGCGGTGTGACCGTGGGCGGTGTGACGGGTGGCTCTGGCATGGTATTCTCCTCTTGCTGTTGCTCAAGTAGGCGGTCAAGTGTGCCGCCTGCGCTGGGGCGAAAGACGATATCGACGCTGTTGACGTGGGTAATGCGCTCGATGGTGTGGGTGCCGGGTGTGACGTCGGCCATGATGTCGCATGACAGGCCGATGTGGGGGGTCTGGATGCCGGCCGCGTAGTCCTCGAGGACGGAGGTCACGAGCTGGCCGATGTCCCCATCGAGCAGGCGCATGACGGCCGTCAGGGTCTCGTCGTGGACTCTGACGTCGTGATAGCTGCCGACGATATCCCGTATGGAGCGGTGGGTCTTGGCGTGGTCGCAGAAGGCCGTTGCCCCTTCGAAGAGGGGGGCGGCCTGCTCCAGGACTGCGGGCGGGTAGAGCCAGCCGTTGTCGCTCTTGCCAGCTCGCAGGATGGTGACCGCGACGTTGCGGGGCTGGAGTTGGGACTGGATATGACCGGTTATCTCCTGAATGCGCTGTGGCGGCATGGTTCTCTCCGTTTGGTTGGCGTTGGCCGGGGCTGCGTGCACTGGCTGCGGCGACAGCCCCGGCGCTCTTAGGTATCGGTGGTTAGTTGGCGCTGACGGCCGTCTCGTACCAAACATTGGTGGCGCAGATCAGTGACAGGGTGTCATACTGGCCGATGGCCACCGCTGCGGTCAGGTTGACGTTGGTCGAGTCGGCCAGGGTTACCGCAAAATTGGCCGTGTTGTAGAGGATGAGGATCGTCCCGTTGGTGACGCAGGCGGAGAGGGTGGGCGTGACGGCTGCCGCTGGCGTCATGATGATGAAGCTCGACGTGGGGGTGATGACTCCGGCGTCGGTGGGGATCGAGGCCTGCGCGCCGAGGATCACGAGACCGTTGTGGGTGGCGACGCCGGTGACGGTGCTTGCGCCGCTCACGGTGCTGGCTCCGGTGACGGTGACGGCGCCGGTCACGCCCAAGGTGCCACCGACAAAGGAGTTGGCGACAGTGTTCTCGCTGCCACTGTGGGTGACAAGGCCGCCCACGGTCGTGGCCCCGGTGACGGTGACGGCGCCGGTCACGCCCAAGGTGCCACCGACAAAGGAGTTGGCGACAGTGTTCTCGCTGCCACTGTGGGTGACAAGGCCGCCCACGGTCGTGGCCCCGGTGACGGTGACGGCGCCGGTGACGCCCAGTGTGCCGGCCGTGTAGAGGTTGCCGCTGACGTCTTTGACCGTGAAGACGCCTGAGTCGGCGCTGATGCCCCCGTTGGCAGTCAGGGCGCCGGCGATCAGGGTGGCCCCGGCGGCGCTGACGGTAAACTTGTTGGTGTCAACGGCGATCCCTGCGTCGGCATTGACGGTGCCGGTGAAGGTGCTGGCGCCTGTCCATACGGCGTTTGTGAAGGTCATACCGTGCAGGGACGTGATGCCGGTCACGGCGAGGGTGCCAGCCACCACGGTGTTCCCCGACGTCTCGGCGACGGTGAAGTTCCCGTTGGCGGCCGATAGGCCGCCTGTCCAGTGGGTGACGCCGCGTGCGCCGATGGTGCCGGGGTCGGACCAGGGGTTGTAGGTCGCGATGTCATAGCCGGCAGCGAGCAGGACGATGGCGGCCAGGACAACGAGCAGGACGATGGGCAGTTTGGCTTTCATTTCTCTCTTCCTCCTGATATACTGTATAGGTAGGGCTTTTGCGTTTGTCAAGTGCTTGTGCGATCTGGCACAGTGTTGGCGGGATCCCGCCTGCCGCTTTACAATGGTACTGCCCGAGTACCAGGTGTTTGTGCGATCTGGCACAAGCACGAGCTGCACGAGACTTTCAGTGTACAGTGTGGCTGCTTGGAGTGATGCGATATGAAGCTTTGGGTATCTGACGAGTTGGCTTTGGCCCGGGTGTTGGGTGGTCGGCGTCGTCCTCGCCGGTCGTGTGACGTGGCGGTTGGGCGCTGGCGGCTGGACGTGCGGCGTCGGCGTCGTCTGGCGTGTCTGCGGTGGGTGTGGGATCTGGCAGAGCGATCTGGTGACAGTCCCAGCGCGGTCGTTGTGCACGTGTCGGATCTGGATCGGTGGGTGGTGGTGATGACGCTGGAGCAGTGGCGGGATCTCGCTCGGCGCGCCGGAGATCTCGCTTAGCGTAGGTCATTTCGACGAGGCGGGCGCAACCGCGGGCGTGTGAGGCGGCGACGCCTGGGGGTAGGGGCATGGGTTTGCGTTTTGCCAGGGGGATGAAGTGCTCGCCTGGGTAGCGCAGTGGGCAGAGGCGCTTGCAGATGTAGTCGGGGCGCAGGCCCAGGCCGCTGGGTGTGGGCGGTTGGGGGTGGTGGCGGGTCGGAAAGTCGGTGGTGCGCTTGCTGTCGCCGTGCTTGGCGGTCATGGTGAATCCTCCAGTCCTGGCAGTTTGGGCTGCCAGCGTCCGTAGACGCGTAGGATGCGCGTGGGGCGGTCGTGCTCCAGGTGGCAGGCCTGGCAGAGTGCGGCCAGGTTGTCGTCGGTGCTGTGGGTGGGGTCGTGGTCGAGGTGCGCGACGGTGAGTACCACCAGGCTGCCGGTGCGTGGGTGGGGTTTGGCGTGTTCCGCGCCGCAGCGTTCGCAGTGGCCACGGGCGCGGCCGAAGCGGATACGGTTGCTAATCTCTGCCCAATTGGGCGGGTACAGTTTACGGTTCTCGGGTCTGATCGGCATCGTCCCATCCTGCTAGCCAGTGTGCATCGGGTTCTGGCAGTTGCTTCCCCTGCAGTGGGAAGATTGCCATGAGGCCGATCTCCGGCTGTCGCTGTGTGGCGATAAGCATCATGTTGTAGAAGTCGGCAGGCGCCAATCGGCCGCCGCCCTCGACTCTGTCCAGGAGGCGCGCGAGGGCGGGCAGGGGGCATCGCGGTCCATAGATCCAGGGTAGGAGATCGGCAGCGATGGTGTCGGTGGCGCCGAACTCGTTGGGGGACACGCTGCGCATGTGTTGGATTGTGGCCATCATCACGCGGAGGTAGCGGACGGCGTCATGCTGAGTCATTGGCGGTCTCCGTGGGTGGTAGCCATGGGTCTGGTCCTGCGTCCGGTGCGTTGATGTTCGGGGCGACGGATTGCCAGGTCGATTCGTCTTCGAACAGCCATGCGTCCTCGTCCATGGCGGTGGGTGGTTGGCCCGTGATGTCGCGCCAGATGTCGTCGAGCAGGGTCAGGAGTGCTCTGAGTGCGTGCATGCTGCCTCCTTTGGTGGCGGGTTGGCCGCCCTTTCTCCCTTTCTTTACTCTTTCTTTAGATGTGCGCTCTAATGAGATGGTCACTGCTGGTATAGCTGCTATACCAGGGTGGTATAGCAGCTATACCAGGGTGGTATAGCTGCTATACCAGGGACGGGAGCGGTGGTTGCGCTGGGTTGGTGGGTTCGCCTGGCTGTAGTCTGATGGCGGTGTCCTCGGTCAGGTTCAGGCGCCACTGGCACGTTGGGTAGCGGCGTGTTCGTGTGATCATGCCCGCGGCGCGTAGGCGCTGCAGGGTTTTGCTCACGGTGATGCGTGTTAGGCCGGTTGCGCGCTCGAGGTCGGTCAGGCTGGCCTGGCAGGTGGTGCGGTGGTAGCCGAGGGTATACCTGACCATGACTAGCATGATGCGGATCTCCGAATCTGAGAGAAACGGGATGGCGGCGAAGAGGTCGTTGGGCGTCTGGGTGTACGTTGGCTGGGTGAATCCGTACCCGCGCAGGGCGGGTAGCAGGCTGTCCGGCTTGATGGGGTTGGGGGCGGGTGTCATTCTGGTGTTCTCCGGTGGCGCTGGTTGAGGATCGTGACGGGCAGCTGCTGGCGTCCGAATGCGAGCGCCTTGTCGAGGTCGGCCATGAAGATGTCCAGGTGTGACGTTGTGGGGCAAGCGCCCGGGTCCGTGTCGTCGGGGTCGACGATGCAGCCGCCTCGGTCTGTGACCAGGCATGGCGTCCCGGCGACGATGACGAGCGCGCCGATGGGGAGCCATGGCCCGGCCGCGCACATGCCGGGGGTGGGGGGTAGGCCGCTGAAGGTCAGGCCGGTGCCTCCCCCCTCCCCCAGGGTGTAGGCGGTGATGGTCAGGGTTATGAGCAGTGTGGCGATCATGGTAGGACCAGCGAGAGCGCGATGATGGCCAGGTAGGCGAGGGCCAGGGCCAGGAATCCGTAGCATAGGCGGTCGGGTGTGCTTATCACCTTACCCTCCGTTCAATGGTCGTCTTGTCGAGCAGCGCCGAAGACCGGCCGATCTTCTCACGCATCCGCGTGATGCCGCAGCGCAGATTATCGGGAATGGTCCTCACTGGACAATTGCCCACATGATAGGGGCAGTACGCGGCCCACCGATACCGTGGGATGCTCTGATACGGTTGGTACTGAAAGAGCCAGCCGTCGAGTACGCCCTGGAGCATGAGGTCGGCGTGGCTGTCTCGATGCTCGATGGTGAGGGCACACGTGTCACATCTGGCCTGCCACACGTGGACGACTGTGATCATTTCGGTTTCTCCGGTTCTTTGGGTGGCGGTGTGGG
>Ga0315273_10003397_pt1 | contig 19181 bp, 12 predicted proteins | sample YL17G02_0_MG_FD_205753 | JGI IMG/M metagenome (GOLD analysis project Ga0315273, IMG submission 205753) | Sediment microbial communities from Yellowstone Lake, YNP, Wyoming, USA - YL17G02_0 | ecosystem: Environmental > Aquatic > Freshwater > Lake > Sediment | place: USA: Wyoming | collected...
CAAAGCACGTGATGGCGATCATGACGAGAAAGAAGCGCACCGACCCCAGTCGCGCCAGAAACGCCCGCAGCATAGGAAACATGCAGTACGCCTGGAGCACGAGGACGACGTACCACATCGACGGAGCGACAACCTGTATCGTTCGCTGGTTCTGGAATCGACCGACGATGCTGAAGGATCGGACGATGTCCAGCGGCTCGAGCAGATACCGCGTCCCCGCCAGAATGGATCCTCGCTGCATCTCCGCCACAAACCCGCTGCCGACGATCGCCACGCGTATGCCCGCGAGAACGGCGATGACGGCAAGGACGAGGAGGCTCCCCAGCCAGTAACTCGGCAACACTGCCCTCATCCGCCGGCTGAGGAACGCGGACGCCGTCGATCGGGGGCTGAGCATCAGCACGAGGCCCGTCACGAAGAGAAAGAGGTCGACTCGAAACGAGGGCGAGCCGGCCAGCGCGTTGGCGGCAGACGCGAACGCCCGCGCGACCTGGCCCGATTGAAGGGCGGAGAGACACGCCCCGGCGGTCGCCTCCGCTCTCGGGATACCCCGTGTGTCGACGTACAGGTGGAAGAGCGTCACCCAGAGGATGGTGATCCCGCGCAGTACATCGACTGCCGGCAGGATGACGGGTTTCTCCAGGGGAGAGCGCGGCGACGGCGCGAACGTCCGGGCGGGTGGCACGTCGCTCAGTCTATCGCTGACCGACCTCACAAGGCGACGACGGGAGAGCCTTCCGCTCCAATCGGGAACACGTCGGGCGCGGGCATGACATGCAATTGTGCGTTGATGCCGCGGCGCACCAATCGCCTGAACACGAGGAAGTGCTCGTTGAACGCGCACACGGCCACGTAGTGAGCCAGTGCACTCGGATTGCGACGGGCGACGCTCACCAGATGGTGCCAGAAACGCCAACGCGTGCTGCGGACCAGACCCTGGCGCCAGAGAATTCGAATGAGGATTGGAAGCGTCCGCAGTGCCTCCCTGAACGGCGGCGCAGCATCCTGGGCGGGCGGTGCCACGCGTCTGGTCGCGCCAAGCGCGAGAAAGTACCGCCATGCGCGGTCGAGGTACGCCCGCGGCTCGTACAACCGTTCGAACGCATCCACGAACTCCGCGGCGATCTGAGCGAGCGGCCTGGTGGGTGCGAAGTTCGTCAAATACGTCTGATCGCCGAAGGCGGTCGCCGTATCGCGAAGCCTGCCCTCGCGGCTCAGGCGATTCCACAGGGCGGTCCCCGGGAGCGCCTGCAGCATCGACACGAACGCGCTGGGAATGGCCGTGCGCTCGACGAACGAAACGATGCGTGCCCCGGCGCCGGCCGCTTCGCCGTCGAACCCGATGATGAACCCGGCCATCACGCGGATGCCGGATCCCGTGATGGCGGCGACGGCCTCGTCGAGCGGCTGCCGGAGGTTCTGGTGTTTGAGCGTACGCTCAAGACTCTCGGTATCGAGGGTTTCGATGCCGAGAAAGACCGACCTGAACCCGCAGGCCACCATGAGATCGAGCAATTCCTGGTCCTGCGCGAGGTCGACCGACGCCTCGGTGTCGAAGCGGAACGGAAAGCCGCGCGCCGCTTGCCAGCCGACCAGTTCGCGTAGCATTACTTTGGCCGCCTTGCGGTTGCCGACGAAATTGTCGTCGACAATGAAGATCGTGCCGCGCCACCCGAGCCGGTAGAGCCAGTCCATCTCAACCAGGATCTGGGCCGGAGTCTTGGTCCGCGGGCGTCGGCCGTACAGGACGATGATGTCGCAGAACTCGCAAAGGAAGGGACACCCGCGGGAGAACTGGACCGACATCGAGTCGTAGGCGGACAGGTCCAGCAGATCGAAGCGCGGGGCCGGCGTCATGGTCACATCAGGCTTCGCGCCGCCGGCAGTGAAGGTGCCGCCGGAGACGCCCTGCGACAGGGCCTCAAGAAACGGCGGCAGCGTCAGTTCGGCCTCGTCGAGGACGAGAAAGTCGGCGCCGGCCGCCCGCAGTTCGTCTGGGAGTGCGGTCGCGTACGGCCCGCCGACCACGACCGGCTTGAGGCGGCGCCTGGCCTCGCCGACCAGTTCCAGCAGGTGTGGCTTCTGGACGATCATGCCCGACAGCAGCACGATGTCGGCCCACGCCCAGTCGGCCTCGGTAACCGGCCGGACGTTGCAGTCCACCAGCCGGCACTCCCAGTTGGCCGGCAGCAGCGAGGCGACGGTCATCAAGCCGAGCGGAGGCTGCAACGCCTTCTTGCCGATCAGTTTGAGGACAGGCTCGTATGACCAAAAGGTCGACGGGGACCCGGGGGAGATGAGCAGACTGTGCATGGATATCGATAGGGTATCACGCCCTGGCGTTTGAGACGGGCGGTAGAAGCGGGGGCCGCGAGTCCCTCTTGTTCTGCTGGCCGCATTCCCACGCGTGCGGTAGACTCCCGAGGATGCGCGTCGTCATCGGATCGATCGTCGGGCTTGTCACGCTGTGGCTGGCGTTCAGGGGCGAGTCGCCTGCGGCGCTTGTGATGGCGATCCGGCAGGCCGAGCCATGGTGGACGACCGCCGCACTCGCTTCGATTGGCCTGTCGCTGGCGCTGGTCACCGTGCGCTGGCGGGTGCTGTTCGGATTCCCGAACAGCGGGGCTCCGCGGTTGGGTGTGCTCTTCCAGGCGCAGGTCGTCGGGCAGGCCGTCAACATCGCGCTGCCCATCCGGGTTGGGGAGCTCGTGCGGGTACTCCTGGTCTACAAGACGGGCGGCCAGACACTCGAACACACCTTTGTGACAGTGGTGGCCGAGCGCCTCATGGACACCGGCGTCGTCGCGCTTGCGGCCGCCTGGCTCGCGTTACATGTCACCTTCCCGCCATGGCTGGCAGGCCCCATCCGCGTCATCACGATCGCCGGTGTGATTGCCGCGTGTCTTGGCGTGGCGACGCTGCTGGCTGGCGACAGAGTGTCGGCTTTCCTGCGAGCGAAAGTGGAAACCCTCACGCATCAGGGACTGGCGAAGTTTACCAGGCGGAGCGCGACGGCGGTCGGAGAGGTGGCGCGGTTGCGAGATCCTCGAACACTGGGCACGGCACTGGTGCTCTCAGTCGTGATACTCCTGCTCTCCGCGTCCACCAACTACCTGCTGTTCAGGGCGTTCCATCTGACCGTTCCTCCAGTGGCCGCGCTGCTGGTGCTGCTGGTGCTGCAAGTGGGCAGCGCGCCGGTCTCGACGCCGGGCAATCTGGGCGTGTTCCAGTACCTGACGGTGCTCGCGCTCGGCATCTACTCGGTGGACCGGACGACAGCGGCGGCGTATTCGATGGTGCTGTATGTGATCGCCTACGGCCCCAAACTCGTAATCGGTGCGTGGATGCTGGCCAGAATAGCGCGCGACGTCACGATCGGTCCCGACGTGCTGGCGATGATACGAGGACGACGATGACGGCGAACGCCATTCGCGTCTCGGTGGTCGTGCCGAGCCGAAACGAGGCAAAGCACATCACGAGCCTTCTGGATGCCATCGGGCAGCAGAAGTACATGGTGAGCGAGGTGCTCATCGTCGACAGTTCATCGGACGGAACGGCCGATGTCGTGACCGCGTACTCTCGGGAACATCCAACCCCCCCGATTCGCGTGGTCCCGGTCGTGAAGGCGTCCATCCCGGCTGCCGTCAATGCGGGTGTGGTTCGCGCAACCGGAGAGGTGATCGTCAGGCTGGACGGCCACTCTGTTCCCGATTCCGAGTACGTGGCGCTGGCTGTGTCGGCGCTTGAGGAGAGCGGCGAAGTCGGTGTGGTCGGAGGTGTGTGGCAGGTGGCGCCGGGAGCGAACACGCTTGTCGCCGAGGCGATTGCGCGCGCCGGTTCGCATCCGGCTGGGGCGGGGGATGCGGCGTACCGGATTGCGCAGGCGACGACGGCACGGCAGGACGTCGACACGGTGCCGTTCGGCTGCTACCGGAAGACACTGTGGACGGAGCTTGGCGGCCTCAACGAAGAACTCCTGACTAACGAAGACTACGAGTTCAACTACCGTGTGCGCGCGAGCGGACGCCGCGTCGTCCTCGACCCGGCCATCCGATCCACGTACTATGCGAGGGCCACGTTCGGAGCGCTGGCGCGCCAGTACTTCCGGTATGGCTGGTGGAAAGTGGCAATGCTGCGGCAGCATCCGGCATCGCTCCGATGGCGGCAGGCGGTGCCCGCCGCGTTTGTCGCCGCGCTCGTCGGGCTTTGCGTGCTGGGCGTGTTCTCGCAGGTCGCACGCGTGGCTTTGGTGGCCCTGTTGGCGTTGTACGGCGCGGTGTTGGCTCTGGCGGCCACCCACGCGTCCGGGAGAGCAGGGAAGTGGCGGTTGCTGCCGTTTCTGGTGGCGGCATTTGCGGCCATCCATCTGTGCTGGGGTTTCGGGGCCGTGGTGAATCTGACGACCGGCGGACGCTGGCCGTTCAATGCCGCGGATGCGTCAACGTAGAACCGGGCTCAAGACCCGTTCTGCCGGCTGGAACACGGGCCGCTTGCGCAGGTCTTGAGACCGTCTCCATCAAAACTTCGCGGCACTCAAGACCAGGTTGAAGCTGCCGACCGCCAGATCCGCCTGCAACCGGACCGGCACCTTCCTGGCGTCGTCGGACAGCCACAGCGACAACTGGCGGCCGACCGGCTTGCCTGCAGCATCAGTCACCACGGGTGTGATCCTCAGTGCGGGCTGTGTGCCGAGACCCGTCTTGACGTCCTCTCGGGCACCAACCGCCGCAGACACGTAGTAAACCGCATCACTGATGCACACCGGCATCTTGATCGTCATCCCCGGCGCGAGCGGCATGGCGCGCAACGCGAAGAGCGCCGACAGCGCATCCTGCGACTGCGCGGGGACGGCGATATCCTTCTTCATGCTGGTCGAGGTCTGCATCTCAAAAAGCGCCGTCCTGCCGTCGGGATTGAAGCGCAGCGATTTCATCCGCTTTCGGCCGTTCTCGTCGCTGTAGACGGAGCCGCGCTGGGACGTGAGGGTGTAGGCGTCGAGCAGCGAATCGGCCTTGTAGTAGAGCGAGTACAGCTTCGCCAGCATTGGCGTCGGACGGCCCTCACCGAGGATGTAGTACGCCAGCGATCCGTATGATGCGTGCTTGTCGACCACCCGCAGCGTTGCCGTGCCGGCCGTCACAAAACCCATGGACCAGGAGATGTCGTACGACAGTATCTCTCCCGTTGCGAACGGCACGGACCGCTCGACCTTCGGTGCCCGAGCCGGAACCGCCGCGGGACTGGCGGGCGGGCGACTGACCGGCTGAGTTCCCTGGGGCTTCGCTCCGACCTTGGCGCCCGGTTTTGTCTGCCCGGCCCCGAGTGTGGAAGCGCTCTGGCCGGCGAGCGCGAACACGCACAGCATGACGAATGCCGCAAGCCGACGGGGTATGTGAGTGTCTGGCATAAAGTTCACGCGTTCATGGATGACGACGCGTCTTCAGGATAGTGTATCGGGCCGACGGCCGGCTACCTTCTCGATCCATCATCGGAGTCCGGCAGGCTCACCTCGTGCGCTAGCGAGCGTCGGTCACCATCACCAGCACGGTCGTCGCCCGGGGCACGGCGATCGTGTGCATGCCGCCGGTGAGCGCCATCGGCTTCGCCTCCGGCGCCAGGGTGTCTGGGTGCCAGAACTGGACAATAGAAGGTCCTGCCACCTTCACACGAATGGCGGGTTGAGTGACTGGCTTCTCCAGGCTGCGGATCCAGGCAGCCAGGCCACTGCTGCCTTGGACGACATACGGGAGTTCGATCTGGTCGGTGTCCACGACGCGTGCTCCGGCGCCCCCGACACGCAGCCACCGTGGAGTGGTTCCGAGAAGGGACAGAACCGGCGCGAAGCGATTCATGGTGCCAGTTGTCCACGCGTGGTCGGTGGCTTCTTCGAAGGCGAAGCGGCGTTGAAGTGGCGCCACCGTGACAACGCCGGCGTTCACGTAGCAGAGCGCGTTCTTGACGGTGCACGCCTCGGGAACCGGTTTCGGCTGGCACGGAAAGGGCCACCACGCTTCGGTACCGTCGCCTCTGATGAGCAACTTCTCACACCCACTCGTTCCCACGGGCACGGCCGGCGCCCCGTCGCGGCCGGAAACCCTCTCTGCGAACACTTCGGGCAGGGGATTGTCGAGAGCGGGCCATCGTGTCCAGATGGTCTCGGCCAACCAATTTGGAGAAGCGCCGCTGCGATCCAGCCATTCAGGACGGAAGGTGTAGGCCGAAAACACCACTGAGACCGCCATCAACACGCGCAGCAGGACGGGACGTGTCACCGCCAGACGCGCACACCCCTCGGCGACGAACGGCATCATGAGAGCAAGCAGCCACAACCCGTAGCGGCTCATGCCCGGGGTCCCTCCGTGGTTCACGTTGCCCGACTGCGCAAACACCGCGAGCAACGCCCCCGCAGCCGCGAGGCACACCACGAGCGTCCGGCGGGGAACCCGCTCCGCGCCGGCGCCGGCGAGGATTACGAGGACGGGCGCGTAGGGCAGAAGTCCCAGATTCGGATCGATCAAGGGGGTGATCAGCACGCGGAATCCGGGCATCTCACGAGTGATGGTCGCGCCCAGGGGCGAGGCAATCCCCAGATGCCACAAGTAGTAGATCGGCGTGATGGCGGCGATCGCCAGCGCACCCGCGACTGCCGTCAAAGACACCGGGCGGGGGCGGACGACCAGCGCAGACGCGAGAGCGGCGATCAGGACGACGCCCGCCGCGGGATTCTGGGCCGTCGCCAGGGCGGCGGCCAACAGTGCGGCGAACGGGAACCGCTGCACCAGCAGCATGGCAAACGCCAGCGTGACGAACATGAAGACTTCTGTGTGGGCCTTGTCGATCCACCAGAGCAACGGACCGGCGGCGACCAGGGTTGCCGCTGCGGAAAATCCGTTCCGGATCAGCCACCAGCACAGCAGCGCGACGAGAAGCAGGTTCAACATCGCAAAGGCGTAGTTCAGATGGATGCCGACGCGATCAGCGATGGAGACAAGCGGCGCTGCGAGAAGCGAGTAGAGCCAGGGATGGACAAAGTCCTGCCGCCCATCGCGGCCCACCAGGGGGCATTGGAGTGGGGTGCCAGCGAACCCGGGGGTGGATGTCAGCCGCTGGGTCGTCGTGGCGAGTTCGGATGCCGACAGCGCCGGCGGAGCGCCTCGGCTCAGGTTGAGGGCCATGGCCACGTACTCTCCCGCATCCCCCACGCGGCGAGGCGGAGACTCGGCAATGCCCGCGACGAGAAAGGCGAGAAGCGGAAGCATCGCGAGCACCAGGCGGGTCCTGGGACGCCCGATCGCATCGGCCACCATCCAGGCCACGGCGGCCAGAAAGAAGACGCGCGCGGGATTCGATGCCGAGACGCGGATTGGTCCGAGGGTAAACCTCAGCCCGCCAACAACCAGGCCCGCGAGGCCAAGCAGGTCCAGGACCGCCGCAATGACGAGGAACGTGACACGAACGGCGCTGTGACGGGGCGTGTCGCTGCGGTGCTTCTCCATGGCTCTGGAGACCCGACTATATGGTAGAAATCGGTCGCGCGAGCAGGAAGATCCTCTGGCGACTGGAGGAAACAATCACTCCCGGAGTGATTTGTCTGCGACGAGTGATCTGTCAGCGTACACAGGCCGGGGGACCCCACGGGTCCCCCGGTAGACATCCAGCGGTGCGAACTGCGGCGGAAGCCTAGGCGTGCATCCGCGCGTACTTGGCCTCGAGCTCCCCGCGCGACTCAACATTGTTGGGGTCCATGACGACGCAGTCGTCGACCGGGCAGACTTCGACGCACTTGGCGGTATCGAAGGCGCCCACGCATTCCGTGCACTTGTCGACCGCGATGACGTACACAGAGTCTGCCTGAGTAATTGCCTCGTTCGGGCACTCAGGCTCGCAGGCGCCGCAGCTGATGCAATCCGCTTCCTTGATGAACATTGCCATAACCGGTTTCCTCCAAATCAGTGCCACCATGGGCACGCGACGACGTGTCATTTACAGTCTAGCAAACTTCGATCCGCTGTCGTCGAAAACTCGCCAAACGTCATGTCAATGCCGACCCTGGCCGTCGTATTTCCCGCGGCATGCAGCATTCGAGCGGGCACAGGGGCGGGCCTGCGGGCTCTTCGCGAATTTCGAACCCCTACTTCCGTTCACGTTCAACGGGTTTCTGAGAGTCGCGTTCCAGGGATCGCGCGTGACCTCCGATGCCGGATTGATTCTGGTCCGCGAGTTGGATGAACGCCTCGGTCTGGAGGCGAGCGAGGGCTGGATCCCGCCGACTGGTTCGGGAGTCCGAAGAATGTGCGACGAAAGTATCCTGCCTCAGACGGGGGCCCGAGATGTATAAGGGGGCTGGTCCTGGGCGGCCAAATCGGAAATCCCGGCTACGACGTGCCGGCTGGCATGCCGCTCAAGCTGCACTTCCGCGGGTTCGAACAGGACGAGGCAATCGTGGAGATCAGGAAATGATCCAGCGCTGGACCGCGACTGTGAAATCGCTCCTTGCCGCCGCCGGCCTCGCGATCGTGGTTGCGACGGTTCTGGTCGCCGCGCAAGCGCCGGCCGTGCCGCCGGGGCCGGCCGCTCAGAATCCGGCCGGCCCCGTGGACATCGCTGCCATTGCGGTGGGCGGCCGGATCGAATCGACGACGTCCGTCAACGTGGCTTCCGACTGGGTTGCGTCGAATCTAATCGCGCAGACGCGATACGCCGGATGGAGCGCCGACAATCCCGGGGTACCGCAGGACATCGTGTTTTCGTTCTTCAACCAGCAATCGGCACTCGTGTCGGGCGTCGCCATCAACCCCAAGGCGAGAGACCAATTCGGCGCAGCCAAGGACGTGGAAGTATGGACCTCGGCACAAAGCGCAACGACCGGATTCGTGAAGGCCGCCGCAGCCACGCTCAAGGAAGAGAGCGTCGAGCAGCCCATCGCGTTCACGCCGATCGAGGCCAAGTTCGTCAAGATCCGCCTCTTGTCTGCGCACCTGTGGATCCTGAACGGCCAGCCGGCGCCCGTGCCGGTCAAGCTCGCACGCGTCCAGATCTTCGAAGGCCAGCGGCCGGGTTACGTGTCGATCTTCGCGCGCAACGCTGACCTGGCGGCGCTCGCGAAGGGCGTGATTCCCGCGGCGCCTGCGAGCGCGATGGGGCCGCCGATCCCCGCGGAGGGTCCCAATTCCTGCGCCGTGCCCGTCGAGACAACGAAGAAGTCGAAGTACCCGATGAGCCAGCACGTCCTCGTTGTGGCCGACGGCGTCGGCGGCTACGCGCCACAGGTGTGGAAGCCGACGGACATGAACGGCACGCTCGACACGTCGGTGTACGGCAAGGTCGCCTTCAGGAGGGTCACGCCCGACGTCGCCGCGCCGGTGCACCTGCTGGCTGCTCCCAAGGTTGACACTGTCGTGCTCTCCCAGCTTTGCGAGATGGATGAGAACGTCTCCAAGGAATTCAAGCAAGCGCTCATGGCGTGGGTCGCGGCCGGCCACAAGCTCATCATTCAGGACTCGGACGGCTGCACGGCCGATCCGAAGACGCGCAGCCCCCGCCGGGTACCCGACTACAGTTTCCTGCCATTCAGGTTTGCGACGAGCAATCCGGGGTCGCTCGGCGCGCGAGGCGTGGCCGGCATTCTCGAGAACAACACCCTGGCGAGCGCCACGCCACAGTCGCCCCACTTCATCGACGCCATCGGCTGGTCGAAGCAAGCCAACGACCTGGGCGACTCGAATGTCGTCATCGAACACGACCCTCACTGGTGCGGCGCGATGTGGGCGAAGAACGCGCTCAAGAAGAGCGGCTTCGCCCTGGCCTACGCCCGGTACGGGCGCGGCCTCATCATCTATGACGGCTTCGACTTCGATCAGAGCGGGAATTCGATTTACGCCAAGCTGATCACGCAGGAACTGAAACAGCCGTTCGACGCGGACTACTTGCCCTGCACGCAGCCGCTCGGAGGCTTCATCATCACGGCCGACGCGGAGTTGAAGTCGCAGCCCATGGCAGCGGGCAAGACGTATTCCTACCCGTTGTCGGTGCTCGCCAACTTCGGCTACAGCGGCAGGGTCACGCTTGACGCGAGTCTGACGCCGGCCGATCCGAACGTCACGATCAAGCTGCAGTCCACGCAGGCCGATCTCACGAAAGTCGATGAAGCCAGCACGGCGCTCACCGTGACAGCGGCGCCCGGCGCCTCGCTCGCGTCGAAGGTCGTCACGGTCCGCGGCCGCGACGCCGCCGGCAAGTCGAATGTGCTCTGCCTGGCTCTGCCCGAACGCACGACCGGAAGTCTGCGAGTCATCAGCGGGCTGACACAGGGCAAGAAGCCGACGAAGAACATCGAGATCATCCTTGACGCGTCGGGATCGATGAAGGCCCTGCTCGGTGCGAAGACACGCTGGGCCACGGCGCAGGCTGTGCTGAAGGACGTCGTTTCGAAACTGCCGAAGGACTTCTCGGTCGGGCTGCGCGCCTACGGCCACACGTTGGCGTCGACCGATCCCAAGACATGCACGGACTCAGCCCTTGTCGTCCCCGTCACGCTGCTCAACCCGGCGAATCTTCTGGCTGCGGCGGGTCGGCTCGCGCCGCGTGGCGAAACGCCGCTGGTCTATTCAATCCTGCAAACGCCAGCCGATTTGAAGGACGTCGGCGGCGGCGCCGTGATTCTGATTACCGACGGCGAAGAGAGTTGCAAGGGCGACTTCTCGGCCGCCGCGAAGACGCTCAAGGACAGTGGCCTCAATCTGACGCTCAACATCGTCGGCTTCACGCTGAAGAGCGTGCCGGCGCAGGCGCAACTGAGCGGCCTGGCGGAATCGACCGGCGGCCACTACTACGGCGCGTCGAGCGGCGACGCGCTCGCGCGTGCCATTCTGCTCGCCGCCGTCGACCGGCTGCCCTACCGGATTCTGGATGCCGCCGGGAAAGAAGTCGCACGCGGCGAAGCCGGCATGGACGGGGCCCACGAACTCGCGCCCGGCAACTACACCGTCGTGATCGCGGCGGCTGATCAGGAACTACGCACGCCGGTAACCGTGGCGGTCGCCAGGGACGTCGTGCTGAAAGCGCTGATCAAGGGCGACACATTAGTCGTGGAAAAATGAGGAAACCTGCTATGTCTCAGCGCATTCGACGATTCACGGTCGTGACGTCGCTGATTGTTCTGGTGTTTGCCGGCGCGGTCGCGCTGGCCCAGAACGTACTGGCCCAGCTCGGACTAACCGAAGAGGGCGCGCGCGTTAGCATCCTGGGGGAGTTTGAAAGCGGCGGTGTGTCAGAGGGCGGCCAATCCGGCGAGGCGGCGCTCCAGGCCTACGACAAGCTCCCGCGCGCCGCGCGCGGACAGGTGACAACCGGCCTTTATGCGTGGACCAAGAGCTACGTGAACTCGGCGGCCTTCAAGAAGGCCTACGCCGACAAGCGAACCGAGGCGACGCCGCAGCCGCGCCTGCACCCGGGCACCGTTGACGAGGAACTGCAAGCGACACTCGACAACAAGAGAGCTGAATTTGAAAAGGGGGCCAAGGATCTCATCGCGGCCGGGCAAAAAGAGTTCGTCGACAACATGCGCAAGATGATGAACGACCCCGCTACCGCGAGCGCGGAGCGCACGGCATTCCGCACGTCAATCGAAGAGACCCGGGCGAAGGACAAGGCCGACTACGAAGGGGGAATGGAGGAATGGCGGCGGGATTTCCCGGCCGACCCGATGATCGTGATCGCACGCCACCTTCGCGAATTCCTGGCCACCACGGCCGACGTGGACTTTGCGGCCAAGGCGACCAAGGTGACTGTGGTGGGCGGGTTTTGGGAGTACGAGTTCGACAACGCGGCCTACGGTAAGAAACCCTGGCAATGGCGATGGTCCTACCGGGGCGGCCCGGAGGCGCTCAGCGCCGGGCGCACGGCGGCGGCGGCGTGGTTGAAAGAGATCGAGGCAAAGTAGCGAGGATGGTCATGCGGATACTTCTCTTTGGAATCAGTCTGTTTGCTGTTGCTGGCGCGATGCCGGCAGCCCGTCCGTCCGCGCCTGAGGGCCGAACGTCGGAGGCGCCCCAGGCCGCGCTCGAGCAGCGACCGACGGGAAACGGTCAACTTGACGGTCGTCTGCGCGCCCCGGCGGGACCAATGACGGCGCTCTGGGCGCTGCTCCGAGACAACCGCTGAGGCACACATATGACCGAGACCCCATCGCCCCTCCGCGCATTCCTGACGCCGAAGACCATCGGGGCGTTAAGCGCCTTCCTGTGCCTGGTCGTACTGGTCGGGTGGGTGATCCGTCGCGGTGGAAGTGATTCTCCCGCGAGTGAGACTGCTTCCGCAGTGACGGCGCCCGCGCCAGTGGCAAGTCTCTCACCCGAGCAGCGACAGCAGGCCTACAACGCGGGACTCTCCGCGGTGCGAAGCCGCTCCACCCGGCTGCAAGCCCTCGTCGATGGCTTTCCCAGGGAACTGGTCGACGTCGATGCGCTGGCCCGTTCCCTCACGACGCCGGAAGCCGCGTTTGCGTACGTGCGCGACGGGATTGCCCTCGAGCCTTATGCAGGGATCATGAAGGGCGCCGCCGGAACACTCGTCTCACGCGGAGGCAATTCCGTCGACCGCGCGCTCCTGCTGGCCGCGATCCTCTCCGCCAACGGCGTCACCGCCAGGATCGCGCGCGGGACGCTGCCGGAGGCGCAGGCGGCCGCCCTGCTCCAACAAATCGCTGACACGCCAGGCGCGGTCGCGCACATCGCGCGCACACTTCCGAAAACCCTGCCCGTGAGCAGCGTCAGCGACGCCGACCGGCGATCGATAGAGGCCCTCCAGGCACAGGCCGACGCCCGCGCCCGGACGCACCGCGTCGAATCCGAGGCGAGCGTGGCAACGGTGCGGGCAGTGTTGGAGAAGTCGGGCTTCTCGATCGGACTGAACCGCAACGCGACGCAGGTGAAGGCCCTGCAAGATCACTTCTGGGTCCAGGCGTCGATTGGTGCGGCGACGATCGACCTGGATCCGAGCCTCACGACCGCCGTGATGAACCAGCGCATCGCCGAGCCTGCCGAAACCTACGCCGCCGATCGCTTGCCAGAGACCCTGCACCACCGTCTCGGAATTCGCATCGTTGCCGACATGCTCGAGGGCGCGCGCGTCTCGACGAAAGAGGTTCTAAGAACGGACGCGAACGCCGTTGATCTGTTCAATCAGAACGTCCGCGTGGCCGTGGCTCCGCAAAACATCGCTCGCAACCAGAACACCTACCAGGCCGAGGTGACGCTGGGGCGTGCGCCGGCGGTCGTCAAGACGTTCCAGATCCGGCCGGTTCCGGGATCGGCAACGCCAGCGCGAGGCGGGGCCGGGGGGTTGTTGGGTGCCTTCGGGGCGGGCCCAGAGCCAACGCCGGAGGCGGCTGCGGTACTCGGCCGCCTTTCAGTTGAAGTCATCAGCAACGCGCCACTCCTGGGAGAAACGCGGTATCGGCGCGTCGTGGTCGACCGGCTCGAAGGCGACACCGGGGAGCCGCGCCTTCAAAGCGGAACCGATGATGATGACAGCGTGCGGATGCTGCTCCTGCAGGTGTGGGACGGCGCGATCGACGTCGGGGCGGTTCACCCGCTGCACGTGTTCATGCGCGAGTTGGAGGCGCTCAAGGCGGAGCAGGCCATGACGGAACTGGCGCTCGCGGCGAAGTACTTGGATCAGCCGTTCACCGCGGAGAGCCTCGCGGCCGGCCACCTGCCGCCGAAACTCGTCAGCTTCTTTTTCTATAGCGGCCTCACCCACGATCTGATCGCGGCGGAGAACGCTCCGCGGGTGCGGGAGTACCACCTCAGACCGCGCCTCGCGTTTTTCCGGCACGGTGTCGTCGTACACGATTGGTCGAAACCGGGTGTGTCCAGGCGCTTTCAGGACAGTATCGATCTCGTCAGCGAGCCGTACGGTTTCGTCGGGCCCCACGACGACGCCATTACGCTCGGATTGAAGGTCGGCGTGGCCGACACGGCGCTGGAGCGCGCATTCGCGAAGAAGGGCGGTGACTTCAACACCGTGCCGCTCTTCGCGGCGGCAGGAGATCAGAAAATCGCCGTCTCGGCCGCCGGCGCAGGCCAAGAGTCGGCGGTGGAGCAGTTGCCCGTCCCGGCCGCAATCCGGGGCGTGCTGCGGGGCGAAATGGCGCTCGGCCGCACGCTCGTGCTGCCTGCACGCTTGGTGGAGCTGAACGAGGTCCGGACCTTCGGGTGGTGGACCCTCGATCCGGAGTCCGGCGTGCCATTGGGACAGATGGAGCTTGGTGCCGGACAGGGTGCGGTCGAATCCAGCGCGCTCACCGAGAAGGTGATGGAGATGAGCCACGTCATCTTTAAGTTCTACGGCGGCCTGCTGGGGTGCTTCTACACGGAGGCGGCCGATCAGCTCGTTGCACCAGCCGGCCCGTACACGGTGGTGAACTTGCCTCTTCTCCCGAAGATCAAGGGCGGCAGCCACCTGGGCGCATGCGTCGCGGAAAAGATCTGCGAGGCCATTGTCGAGTACGCCTTGCTCGCGGCCGGGGCCGCGTCACATCACGTGAAGGCCGAAGCCGAGCACGCCATGGTGCAACTCGGGATCATGCTTGGAAAGATGGTCTTCGAGGAACGAGTGGCAGAGGGCGTGTGCCACGGGCTGGAGAGCGGCGGGCACTAGCCGGAGCCGGTTCCATGAGCGCCGTGCGTCCCTTCGGTCCCAGGGGCCTGGAACGCAGCCCGGGCGGAAACCGGGATTGTCGGGAGGACGAGATCCCGCATCTGCGGGATCATCACTAACCGCGGGTGTGCCGCCGCCCTTCCGGGATGTCCTCCGACTTCCCCGTGTGGTCGTCCCCAACGCGGGATTCCTGGAGGTGTCGGGACAACCCCCGCGGTTGCCCTACGGCATCGCTTGCTCTGGATTCCGGCGTTCGCCGGAATGACGAGGACTCGCGTCAGCGCGGCAGTCGCTGTGGCATGTCCGCGACGACGTAGCTCATCACCGCGATGGCTGCCACGCACTTCGCGAGGTCGGCTGGCGCAATCTTGTCGATCGTGTCGGCATTCGTGTGGTGGATGGTGAAGTAGAGGCTCGAATCGACATCGAGCGACATCGAGGCCATCTTGCCCGCCTCGACGCTGGGACCGATGTCGGCCCCGCCACCGGCCGATCCGATGGCGCTCGCATCGATGCCGGCGAGCAGAACCGAGATGTCCTTGACGACGGCGCGTGCCGCCTCGCTGCCAGAGAACCCGAATCCTCGCGGTCTGAAAACGCCGCCGTCGATCTCCATCATCAGGAGATGGTTAGGAAGTTCGGCCTTGTGCTGATCGCGATAGCCCAATCCTCCCCGCCCGCCGTTCTCCTCGTTGTTGAAGAGCACCGCTCTGATCGTGCGCCGCGGTCGAAGGCCCAGCTTCTTCATCAGGCGGATGGCTTCCCACGCCGCAATGCTGCCGCCGCCATCATCGGTCGCGCCGCTGCCGACGTCCCACGAGTCGAGGTGGCCGCCGATGACGATGACCTCTTCGGGATGTTCCCGCCCGACAATCTCTGCGACGACGTTCGCCGATTCGACGTCGGGCAGCATGCGCGCGTCCATCGAGAGGCGCACGACCAGCTTCACCCCGCGATCCTGGAGCCGCTGGAGGCGGTCGGCATCCTCGTTGGTGATGGCCGCTGCGGGAATCCTGGGAGCGTTGTCCGCGTAGTTCAGGGCGCCGGTGTGCGGGGTTTGAAGGCCGGGTTGGCCCACCGATCGAAGCAGCATCGCCACGGCGCCCAGAGCCGCCGCGCGCGAGGCGCCGGTGGAGCGATAGCGGACGGTTTCGCCGTAGGTGGTGAAGGGCACGTTGTAGACGACGATGCGTCCGGCGACGCGTGGCCCGAGCGCATCGAGTTCATCGAAGCTGCCGACGACGATGGCCTCGGCCTTGATGCCCTCCGGCGGCGTGCCGACGCTGTTGCCCAGCCCGAGCATCACGAGCTGGTGCGGACCCGGCTCGACCAGTTCGGCGCTCTCGAGCCCGCGGACCCAGTGCGGGACCATCACCTTCTCGGCGCGGACGTTGTCGAGGCCGTCCTTCTTCATCTCGGCCACGGCCCACGCGATCGCATCGTCGAGCGCCTTTGAGCCGGCGAGCCGATGACCAAACGTGTCGGTCAACTCGGCCAGGCGCTGCCAGGCATGGGTCGTGGCGAGGGCCTCGCCGATGAGGCGCGATGCGGCCTCACGGTGCGGAGCCAGCCAGTCGGGAGGCGCCTCTGCGGCCACCAGCACGGCCGATAGCGCGGCCGACACCATCAGGAGGTTGAGAGCAGGTCTCTTCATTGTGGGGGCGTCCATCCGACACGGCAGCTACATCATCAGAGAGATCTTGCCCTTGGCTTTCAGCTGATCCACGAACACCTGGCTCTTCTGTTCCCGCTGCTGAGTCGCGAGGTACTCGCGAATCTGATCCTTCACTTCGTCGAACCCGACGTCGCGCGCGGGCTTGGTCTCGTGCGCCTGGATGATGTGATAGCCGAACGGGGTCTCGACCACACCGCTCGTCTGGCCCGGCTTGAGCGCGAAGACCGCCTGATCGAACGGCCCCACCATCTGACCGCGGTTGAAGAAACCGAGATCCCCGCCGTTTTGAGCGGAGCCCGGATCCTGGGAAAACTTCTTGGCGAGATCGGCGAAGGTGGCGCCCTTCTTGAGCTGCTTCAGGAGATCGTCAGCCAGCGTTTTTGCCCCGGCCCTGGTGGCGGCGTCTGCCTGTGCGTCGGCGCGGATCAGGATATGGCTGGCGTGCACCGACTCGGGCTGGTGGAAGCGGGGCTTGTTCTGATCGAAGAACGTCTTGACATCCGCGTCCTGCACCTTGACCTGTGGCTCGATCTCTTTTTGCAGCATCTGATTGACCACCATCGTGTCCTCAGTCTCCTTGCGCAGCTCGTCGGTGGTCACGCCGCGAGACAGGAGCATCTGGTTGAATGCCGCCTCGGTGGGAAACTGTTTCTTGAGATCGCCTAACTGCTTGTCCACGTCCCACGGCGCGGCGACCAGCTTTCGTGCCCGCGCTTCCTGGGCGAGCAGGTGGAAGCCGATAATCCGATCGAGCACCTGCCGGTACACCGCGTCCCGCTGCTCGGGCGGCACCGGGCTTTGCGCGCGCTGCTCGAGGGTACGCACCGCCATTTCGAGCTCAGCCCGCGTCACAGCCTCGCCGTTGACCTTGGCGACCACGTCCGGCAATTGAGCGGGGACGGGCTTGGCGGCGTTCGCGGGCGCCGGCGCCGTGGCGGGGGAGGCGGCGGACGCGGAGGCGGAAGGCGCCACTGGGGCGGCTGGCGGCTTGGCCGCCTCTTTCTTTCCGCACGCGACAGTAGCACCGAGGACAATAACGGCGAGCACGGCTAGGCTTCTCTTCACGATGACTCCCTGAATGGCAAGAACGGTTCCAAGGTACCAGACCGTCTGCGGATACGCAAGGCGCGGAAGGGAGGCCTTGTGTTTCGCTGTTGCGCCGGAGGTGAGAGGTTTGCTACAGTCAAGGCCGGTACACGTGCCAAAGCCTTGACGTCCCATCTTTTCGATCCGCCAGAGCAGTCACATATCGCGCCAACGAGCGGCATGCCGCCGCGTCATCACGAGGTGAAATAAGAGCGTGGCAGTCCGGTTGTTTCTTGGAAATCTCCCTTACAGCGCGACAGAGGCCGATGTTCGAGCCCACGTCACCAGCGTCGCGCCACCGCTGTCCGTCGTTCTCCCGATGGACCGCGAAACAGGCCGCCCCCGCGGGTTTGCGTTTGTTGACTACGCGGACCTGGAGGCGGCAACCGAGGTCATTCGCCAGCTGAACGGGCAGCCGTTCCTGGGACGGACCTTGTCGGTGAGCGAAGCCCGGCCCAGAGAAGAGCGGGGGCTGCGGCCGCCGATGGGCTCGCCGCCGGGCTTTGGCCCGCGACCGGGTGGGCCGCCCGGGTTTGGCGGCGGCGACGGCGCGCCCCGGCGAGAGCGCAATTTCGGTCCTCCCGCACCGCCCAAAGGGAAGAGAACCTCCCAATCGAAGGGGCGGCCCGAGAACGCGCCGAAGGGACCGATCAAGGTGCGTGGCGGTAACCGGGTGTTCGACGTGGACGAGCCGGCCGTGGACGCCGCGGCGCCAGTCCCGTTCGATGATTTCGCCACGAGCCTTCCCGAGGACGCCAAACTGGCCGACGAATCGGGCGACGAACAGAGCGACGAATAGGGCTTTCGGCGGACGCCGAAGCGGTCCTGCTCGGGCGGGAGCCTCCTTGGCGCCGCCCGTCAACTACAGATCCACCATTTTTGTTGCGTTCGCGGGGGGAGACTACGTCTTTGGGGTGGTCCCCCCGGTGAAGCCTGCCGGAATTGTAGCCACAGGCCCCGATTATCTCCCCAGATGCCGCGCTGCCATCAGTACCGACTCTTGCGGCCCGAATCCCGCAATCGGAGACCTGGCGGTCATCCCGCCTGACCGGGCAGGAGCCCCTCTATCTCGCACGTTCTCGTTCTTGTTGACACGTACGGACGAGCCAGAGCAAAGTTACTGCTTCCGCGGGCACAGTCACGGTATCGAACCGATCGGGAACGGCCCGGCGCGCGGGTCCTCGGGCTGTGTCGCTGGAGACCCCGCTTGTAGGTGCGGCGCCGTCCGATTGCGCATCGTCGTGGGATAGCCCAGACGGGAGCCAGGCGTTAACGGCGCTCGTCGTAAGGTAAGGACGCCGTCGTTTCCAACGGATCCCTCTCGGGTCGAGGGGGCGCGGGCCGCGGCTTCAGCCACCGCGGCCCGTATCGTGTACGGCCCCGTGCCTGATTCCGTCGCTTTCGTCCCCCTGATCACCCTCACGCTCCCGCGCGGTACCCAAGAACCGACACCGAGAGCAGAAGCCGAGGCGAGGAGCGAACCTGCGTCAGCGTGAGGAGCACGACCTCACGAGGGTTCCCGTATCGATGGTCGTGGTTGCCCAGGACGGCGAAGGTGCCGTAGCGGGATCGAACTCGCGCCAGCTCTTCGGCGCACAACTACGTCGAGGGCGACCTGCCCGTTGGCGTGCAGTTCCGCAACGAGTTGAATGACGGCCATGTCCGCGAGATTCAAGAAAAGGGCGGTCACGTCGTCATGAAGGCCGACTACGCCCTGCCCGACCTTGAAGACCCGATGAGGCGGACCCGGTTTCCTTGG
>Ga0315273_10003398_pt1 | contig 19171 bp, 15 predicted proteins | sample YL17G02_0_MG_FD_205753 | JGI IMG/M metagenome (GOLD analysis project Ga0315273, IMG submission 205753) | Sediment microbial communities from Yellowstone Lake, YNP, Wyoming, USA - YL17G02_0 | ecosystem: Environmental > Aquatic > Freshwater > Lake > Sediment | place: USA: Wyoming | collected...
CCGACGGGCGAACACGGCCGCCTTCGCCCCCGCCTTCGCTTTTCGAGCTTCGTCGAGGTCTCGCCGTAGCGCTTCGCGCGGAGGCGGATGCGGCTACGGCGTGCCGAGGGGGTTCGCCCCTACGCGACGAATCGCACGCCTACATCGGATGCGTCGGTTTCTGCGGTTCCGCAGGGGCGCAATTGATTGCGCTCGTCAGACAATTTCGCCCTTCTTGATCACCATCCGGATCGCCGGCACGCCCACCTTCAGCAAATCGACCGCCTCGCCGCTGACGATCACGATGTCGGCCTGTTTGCCGACTTCGAGGCTGCCGATCAGGTCGTGCCGATCGATGGCGTAGGCTGCGTTGATCGTGGAGGCGACGAGCGCCTCTTCGAGCGTCATCCGCATCGAGAAACACGCGAGCGACATCGCAAAAGGCATCGACGGCGAGAAACCGCCGCCCGGATTCAGATCAGTGGCCAGCGCGACGGGCACTCCTGCTTCGATCAGTTCTCTGGCTGGCGCGTATCTCCCGAGCTTCAGGTAGAAGGCCGCGATGGGCAGCAGCGTAGCCACGACGCCCGCCTGTTTCATGGCGTGAATGCCGCGCGGTGACACGTAGAGCAGGTGGTCGGCAGATCGCGCGCCGACGGCGGCCGCGACAAGCGAGCCGCCACTCTCCTCCAGTTCGTCGGCGTGGATCCGCGCTTTCAGTCCGTGCTTCTTGGCGGCCTGCAGAATCTCCGTCGCCTCATCGGGTGTGTAGACGCCAGCCTCGCAGAACACGTCGCACCACTCGGCCAGGCCGTCGCGTGCTGCCGCGGGAATCATCTGCCGGACCAGCTGATCGATATAGAAACGCCGATTCGCGCGATGCTCGATGGGGATTTCGTGCGCCCCCATGAACGTCGGGACGAGATCGACGGCGTGCTGCTGATCGAGGCGCTTGATGACGCGCAGCATTTTCAGTTCGGCGTCTGTGTCGAGCCCGTAGCCGCTTTTCGCCTCACAAGTCGTGGTGCCGCACCGGAGCATTTGATCGAGCCGCTCGGTGGTCGAGGCGATGAGGTCCTCCTCTGAGGCCGCGCGCGTCGCGCGCACGGTAGACAGAATTCCACCGCCCGAGGCCGCAATCTCGGCGTAGGTCGCTCCGGCCAGCCGACGCCTTAACTCGTCGCGCCGGTCACCGCCGAACACGACATGCGTATGTGGGTCAATAAAGCCCGGCAGGACCGTGCATCCCGTCGCATCGATCTCCTCGAAGCCCTCACCAGAAAGGGAGCGCTCGTCCCATTCCGCCGTCGGCCCGGCGAACGCCATGCGGCCATTGATGGCGACAACCACGCCGCCGGCAATCGCGCGGACATCCGCCTGATCGGGCCCGCACTTGGGCGCCGTCCCCGCGCATGTGATGATAGATTTGGCGTTTCGGATAACGACTGAACCCACCTCACACCCCCGGTACGTGTGCATCGTACCCCGAGACGCGCCCCTTGTGCTCTTTTCGGGCGCGCTTGGATTGAGGAGTTCGAGGCTGCGGCGACGCGGTCGCTCCGCCTCCGCGTCCGTTGCGCGTTCATCAAGACGGATCGGCACCTTCGGTTGAGCCAGTCCGAACAGCTTTGCTGCAACCATCTGGGTGAGCTCGCGCTGTGCGATCAGCTTAGGATTACAGCCATGTTAGGGTCAAAATCCATTTGTATTACAGCCATTTATGGGACACAATCTGGTTTAGTGGGGGTGAACACTGGAAAGGGACATCGGGAAGACGCTCCTGGACTGGAAGAACGCGGACGGCCGGAAGCCGCTTCTCCTGCGCGGCGCCAGACAGGTCGGGAAGACGTTCACGGTGATGAAGTTCGGCCGGGAGCACTTCGAAACAGTGCTGGAGATCAACTTCGAACGTCAGCCCGAGATGACGCGCGCGTTCGACACACCGGACCCCGAGCGCATCATTCGGATGCTCGAAGTCCTGACCGGAGCACGCCTGCTGCCGGGGCACTCCCTGCTCTTCCTCGACGAAGTCCAGCGCTGTCCAGCCGCCCTCACGTCCCTCCGGTATTTCCGCGAGCAGACGCCGGAGCGGCACGTCCTGGCGGCCGGGTCCCTGGTGGATTTCTGTCTGAAGGCTCCGGACCTGAGTATGCCGGTGGGGCGGGTTCAGTACCTGCACATGCACCCCATGAGCTTTGGCGAGTTCCTGACGGCCATGGGCAAGGCGACTCTCCGGAGCTACCTCGATCGGGTGACGCTTCGGGAGGGGATCGAAGCGCCCCTGCACGATGAACTCGTCCGGCAGTTGAAGGCGTACCTGCTCGTGGGCGGGATGCCCGAAGCGGTCGAGGCGTACCGGGGAAGCGGGAGCCTGGTGGAAGTCGGCAGGATTCACGCCTCGCTTCTCCAGACGTATCGCGACGACTTTGGCAAGTACGCCGGCCTCGCCCGTCTCGACCATCTCCAGAAGGTGTTCCTGGCGGCACCGGGCCTTGTGGGACAGCGGTTCCGCTACGTCAACGTCAGTCGGGACGATCGCTCTCGGGAACTGAAGGCAGCCATGGAGATGCTCGAACGCGCCCACGTGGTGGCGCGGGTGCGGGCCACGTCGGGGCACGGGCTGCCGCTGGAAGTCCATGCCGACGAGGAGAAATTCAAGCTCCTGTTTCTGGACGTCGGCCTGATGCAGCACGCCTGTGGATTGGACAGCCAGATCGCGCTGGCTGACGATTTCCTTTCCGTTCAGACCGGGGCCGTCGCCGAGCAGTGGGTCGGCCAGGAACTGCTGGCCATGGGTGACCCCTACGAAAAGCGGAAGCTCTTTTTCTGGGCACGGGAGAGCCGCAACAGCCTGGCCGAAGTGGACTACCTGACGAGGCTGGGCGCTCGGGTCTTCCCCATCGAAGTGAAGGCCGGCAAGACCGGAAGACTCAAGAGTTTGAAATCGTTCCTGCAGCAGCACCAGTGTCCGTTGGGGATCCGGTTTTCTCACCTCCCGCTGTCCCTGCATGACGGGGTCCTCTCCATCCCGCTGTACGCGGTTGGTCAGATGCCGCGGTTGTTGGATGAGGCGTTGGCCGTCTGAGACGGCGGCCCAGACAGACCACGCATCTGGATGGCGCCGAAGCCAGAACTGTGCACCTGGCACTTCGCCTCACTACGACGAACGGGATCCCGGTGCCGCTGCACATGGAATCCATCGCGGTCTACACCCATAGTTGAATGGGACTGCTGTGTGAGGACGGCCGCGCACATGGCGACACTGACCACCGTCACCATACCGGCCCGACTCGCCGGAGCAGTGAGTGTGACAATTGCGCGCAATGAGCGCCCAGACCGAGTCCTCGGATCAGCGACAGTGGATTGAGGAGTTCGAAGCGGCGGCGAGGCGGCCACTCCGCCTTCGCGTCCGCCACGCGTGTATCAAGACGTATCGGCCGGTGTTGGACGACGAGCCGTTTCGCGCGTTCGATACTATGGAAGACTACCGGCGGTGGTGCGAAACCAGCCTGCCAGATTGGCTCGGCTATGGCCGCGTTTGAGTATCGTCAGGCCGAACAGATCCGCGACAGCTTCGCCCGGCACGGCGTCCGGTTCGACCACGCTGCCGCCCCTGGCTACGTTTCCAACGCGAGTCGATGACCTTTGGATGACGACAATCAACGCTCCGTCGATGCGCCTGGCGCAGGCGCATACTTCGCCCCTTGCGGCTAGCGAAGTAAGAACGCGAGTTCGATTTCGACTCGTGTCGCGACCGGCCGCCCTTCCTTCATGGCCGGCTTGAAGCGCCACTGTTGGGCAGACTTGATCGCCTGCTGATTTAGAGCAGGGTCGAGCGACCGGACCACTCGGCAGTCTCCGACCGCGCCGTCAGTGAGGACGACGCAGTCAACGATGACGGTCCCCTGGATCCGAGCCCTTAGGGCCTGAGCCGTGTACTGTGGCGCTACCTCAGTCACCAGTACGGGGAAGGACACGCCATTGCCTGGCTTGTAGACTTCGGCTGGCTTGTCGACTTCCTCTGTTGGCAGAGCCGTCAACAGCAGCACGAGCGCCTGGTCGGTGCCCTTGACTCTGGACGTTCCCACAACGACGGTCTCGCCCAACCGAATCCGGAACTCCGTCTTCAGCACGCTGCCGATGGTCTGTCCGTCGGTGAGATCGACCTTGACATACACGTCCTGCGGGCTCGGCGGATTCACGGGTCCCACGTCGAGGGTGCCCGAGTATTCGCGACCGGCTGGTCCCTGCATCCGAACAGTCTGCGTGCGGGAACCTCGAACCAGGACGCTGTCCAGAACCTGATAGCTCTTGTACGGGAGAAATTCGCTGGCATCTTTGAGCGCGTTCATCTCTCGCGCGGACAACCCCTCGACCGTCGTTCCAGGTTTGGTGTGTGCAAGCAACAAGACGAGGTAGAAGCCCTTCGCCTCCGCCGACTCGCCAGAGGCGGACTTCTGCTTGGCGACCAGACCCCAGCCGCGGTCTGTGCGGTCGAGCGCCTGCTTGGCGAGGCGACCTGCGTCACTCGCGGGATAGTTCTTGATGACGACGGCGAACGACTCCCGGGCCTCGGCGACTTGGCCGAGGCTGTTGAGCGCCAGCCCTCGCTTGTAGTGCGCGTCGGGCAGCCTGTTGCTAGATGGGTAGGCTGCAATCAGATGGTCGTACGCCGCCACGGCTTCCTTGAACTTGCCTTGCGCGTACCATGTTTCGCCGATGTAGCACTGGGCATCGTCGGCGAGGTCGGACGATCCAAACGTCTTGATGAAGGTCTCAAATCCCCGAATCGCGAGCGTCCACTGCCCGGCATAGTAGTCGGCCCGGGCGGCGTCGAACACGCGCTGGGGCGAGGCGCCGACGCCGCTCGGTGCCGGGGTCTGCGCGGCGACCTGGGGATCGACGGGATAGTTCTGAGCCGGGCCCGCTACGGCCGTTCCCGCGCTCAGGCAAACCACGACCAGCGAAGCAGCGAGACGACGAAGATGTATCAGGCGCATAATCGGTTGCCTCCTCATGATTGCCCTTAGAACTGAACGGCCGGATTGAGCACCCAGATGATGCGAGTCCCATTGCGGCCCGTCAGATGGATCTGTCGCACGGGCTGAGGAGCATCAACAGGCGTTCGAACCGACACGGACACCACGGGAGTGTCGCCTCGTGGCCACCCACCCGTTCGCCAAGACCCCATCGCGACGCCCACCAAGAGGACAGCCGCGCATACGCCTGCGGCGAGGGGCACCCATCGCCACGGCCGGCGAACGCGAATCGGCGATGCCGAGATCACGAGACCTCGCATGTCGTGCTGTTCGTCCGGAGTCAGCGCTCCGTCCTCCCGCGCGGGATCGCCGCGCTGAAGCATCTCCCGTAGTTGCTCACGTGAAAGGCGCCGCATGTCTGACATCTCAAGTTCCTTCCGATCAACTCAGGACTCGGCATAACTGACGACGAGCTCTCGACAGGTGCCAGCGAACCGTGACGGGCGCGATGCCGAGCGTCAGGGCAATCTGTTTGACGGATTCACCCTCGAGTTCGTGGAGCACGACGATTGCTCGTCGGCGAGCATCAAGCTGGCTCAACGCCCGCTCGACCGCCATCCGCGCAACGTACGCCGCTTCCGGATCACCTGGTGCTGCATCAGGTGGATGGGCGGCCGCATGCCGCACGCGGACGACCGCCCGGCGGCGTCGGTCCCGCGACAGATTGACGAGGGTTCGAATTAACCATGCCTGTTCGCCATCATGGCCGACGGGCAAGGACCCCGGCCGACGGGCCACCCGCACGAACGTCTCCTGCACGAGATCGCGGGCGTCATCGTGGCTGACCGAGAGTCGACGCGCCAGTCGAAAGAGCCGCTCGTGGTGGGCGTCGAACACGCGAGTCAGGTCGTTGTCCACGTCAAGTGCCCACGTCTGCGGCAAAACGGCTTCGACATCTGTCGGAGCGCCCATACTAAACAAGACGCGCGACCACGGCAAAGCGTTGGTGCGACATTCGATCGAACCAACCGTCTGCATTCAACCCACGGCTCCCGCCATGCCGACCGCGCGACGCATGCGATTCGTCTCTTCGACGGGCGCGTCGTGGACCCCGCCGCCGCTGAAGAGTGAGCAGGGTAGGCCGATCCCGGCTGAGACGCGCGGAACGCCTGCACCGTGTCTCGAGAAGCCTGTCAGTGGGAAAGACGCGGCCCTCATGGCCGCGTCGGTGGTGTTCCTGTGGCGTGTCTTGATCCCAGACTGCTATGCGCGGCGCTCGACGGCGGCGGCGCGCAGCACTTCTTCGCGCTCGCTGCGTTCCTGACTGCGCTCCCGGCGATCGCCCCAAATCGACACGCCCTCGCGGCCGTCCGCCTGGCGCGGACGATGGATGGCGATCTTGTCCTCACGATCGCGCCGATCCTGATCGTGGATAAAGTCGAGCGTGTTGGTGAGCGACGCAATCAACGACTCCACCGACGTTTCAACCTCGCGTCGCTTCATCCGAAGCCCGTCGATTTCGCGGTGCACGTCGTCTACCCTGGACTGTGTCTTCTCGAGAATCAGATCGGCGCGCTCCTCGGCCTCGCGTGTGATGGCGGCGGCCTGCTGATTGGCCGCTTCTTTCATTTCGTCGGCGAGGCGCTGGGCGGTGAGCAGCGTGTTGCGGAGATTGCGTTCGTGCTCGCGGTGCTCGTTGACGAGGCCCTCGAGCCGCGCCACCTCCTGACGCATCCGGTCGGCTTCCTGCAGGGCGGCCTCGTAGTCGGCGGCGACTTCCGCGAGAAATGCCGTGACCTCGTCGCGGTCGTAACCGCGCATCGAGGAGCGGAACTGCTGTTGGCGCAAGTCAAGCGGTGTAACGTTCATGTCGGTCCTCGTAACACTGAGACTGCCCAAGTGCTTCGACTCGCAATGACGGTTGCAGATCCGGGCGAATCAACCCGATGACAAACGCTCGCTCAGCACCAGGTCCTGAGTGGCGAGATTCGTTTCCGAATCCTTGAATCGACTGACCTAGCCGCGGCTACCGAAGATGGCGGAGCCGACCCTGACGAGAGTCGCGCCTTCCTCGACGGCCACCTCGAAGTCGTGGCTCATCCCCATCGACAGCTCGCGGAGCATCGACGAGGGAATGCCACGGCCCGCCAGTTCATCGCGGATCTCGCGGAGTCGCCGGAAATACGGGCGGGTCTCCTCCGGATCATCCATGAACGGCGGCAGCACCATCAGCCCGGTCACGCGCGCGGCCCGGCACGCTGTCCCCGCCTCGAAGATGGCGTGCAGCGCGTCGACCGCCGTGCCGTGCTTGGTTGGTTCACCCGCCAGATCGACCTGGACGAGCAGCTCGGGCTGATGCCCGTCCTCCTCGGCGGCCCCATCCACTCGGCGCAGAAGTTCCACGCTGTCAATGGAATGGATGCACGCGAACGAGGATGCCGCTTTCCGCGCCTTGTTCGACTGGAGGTGGCCAATCAGGTGCCACTCGATTGATGTATCGGACGATAGGCCGATCTTCTCTAGGGCTTCCTGGACACGATTTTCGCCGAAGACCCGTTGGCCGGAGGCGTGGGCGGCCAGGACGTGGGTGATGGGGAAGGTCTTGGAGACGGCAACCAGGCGAACATCAGTGGAAAGTCGACCGGCCCGCTCCGTGGCGCGGGCCAGCCGGCTTCGAATCTCGGCGAGATTAGCAGCGATGGCGTCCTGGAGTGACAAGGACATCAGGCCCAGGTGTGCGGCGCTACTTGATCAGTGCCTTCAGCGCCGGCACCTGCTTCCGAACCTCTTCGGCCTTCTTGTCGTCGGGTGCCAGCACCAGGAACTTCTCCAGCATGGCCACCGCGTCCGCGAACTTACCCTGGTTGACCAGGACCATCCCCAGCAGGTAGTGCGCCTGGGCATGCTTCTCGCTAAGCTTGATGACTGCGGCCAAGTGCTCGGCAGCCTCCGGGAACTTTTGGGCGTTATAGTCGATGACGCCGTTGTTGTACTCGGCATCGACGCCGCCGCTGCCGCCGGCTGGCCCGGCCGCCGCTGCCAGATCGGTCGCCTTCTGGCTGGCTTCCCCGGCCTTGTCGAACTTCTTCTGTGCGTTGTACACCGTCGCCAGCCCGCTGTACGCCTCGACATAGTCCGGCTTCAATTCAATCGCCTTGCTGTAAGCCTCCTCGGCCTTGTCGTACTCCTTCTTCTGCACGTACGCAAAGCCGATGTTGTAGTAGCAGTCGAAGCACTTCGGCACCATGGCGGCAGCCTCGGTGAATTTCGCCACGGCCTCGTCGAAATTGCCCACCGTGCTCGCGGCCACGCCGTCATCAAAGATCTTCTTCAGCTCTGCGGTCTTCTTGGCTTCTTCCGCCGCCGCCGCCGCATTGCCGGCGCCACCGCCGCCGCCGAGGACAAAGTTGACCTGCAAGGGATCACCAAGCGGGACCTTGACACTGAACGACTGCGCTCCTAACTCCTTGGTCGAGGCCGTCACCTTGTAGCGGCCGGGCCGAAGTCCAATCTGGATGAACTCACCCTTCTTGTCACTCTTGGTCTCGACCTTGAAATTGATGCCGTCCATGTACTCGATCAGAATCACGGCTTTGTCGACTATCTTGCCCTTCGGATCGACGACCTTGCCTTTGACGGCTCCGGTCTGAGCAAACCCAGGGGCTGCGAACGCGATGGCCACCATCGCCACCAGGGCGAATGCCAGCAGACGACGGCCAGAAAAGAGGCGAAGCATAGCGCTCCTCCGTAGGAAAAAGAGGGCAGGACGTTAAAAGAACTACCAAAACACGACTGTCAATCCGGCTAAGTTTACATCAAAGCCGGCACCGAGCGAAACCGCCAGCCCTTTCATCTGCACATGACATACCAATGGGAAACAGACGGAAATCCTGGCCTTTCAGGAGGCCCGCGGCGGCAACCCGTCAAGTTGGCCGCCGGTCGTCCGCAAAGAACCTGACGATGTCCTCGATATCGGAGGTGACGGGGGTGGGGGGAAGCGACGCCAGAAACCGCCGTCCATAGGGCATAGTCGTGATGCGGGGGTCGAGGATGGCGAGCACACCACGGTCGCGCCGGTGGCGGATCAGCCGGCCGAGCCCCTGGAGGAGCGTCAGGACGGCCAACGGCACCTGGAGGTCCGCGAAGCCGTCACCGCCACGCTGAACAATCGCGTCGATGCGTGCCGCGATGACCGGATCACCCGGCGAGGCGAACGGCAGACGGTCGATGATCACGCAACTGAGCGAATCACCCACCACATCGACGCCCTGCCAGAAACTCGATGTCGCCAGCAGCACCGAATGCGGCGTCTGACGGAATTGCCGCAGCAGCGCCGAACGCGGCGCGGTGCCCTGGACCAGGATCGGGTAGTCGAGCGCCGATTCGACGATGGGCCGCACGGCCCTGATCATCGCGTAACTGGTGAACAGCACGAATGCCCGGCCCTCGGTGCGCGTGAGGATGCCCACGACCTCGCGTGCGACAGCGTCCGCAAAGGCCGGAGTCTTGGGCGACGGCATCCGCGGCGGCAGGTAGAGGATGGCCTGATCGCGGAAGTTGAACTCGGACGGGAGCTGAAGCTCTTCGGCGCGCTCCACACCGAGGCGGCTGCGGACGTAGGTGAACGTGCCCTCGACGGTCAACGTGGCCGACGTCAGCACCGTGGCCGCGAAACGATCGAGCAGCAGGTTGCGAACCAGCGTGGAAACATCGATGGGCGAGGCCCGCAGGAAGAGGCCGCGCCGCCGGAACTCCAGGTAGAAGACATAGTCGCGGTCGTTGGCATCGAGGAGGAATCGGAGTTCGTCACGCAGTTCGGCCGCGCGGCGGCCGATGGCGCGCAGGTCTTCGGATGATTCGCGCGTGAGCGCGACGGTGGCTTCAAGACCGGTGAGCGCGTCGAGCAGGTACCGTCCAGGCTCCCGTACGGGCTCGAGCATGTCCGGGGAGACTCTCGCGCGGTCTTCGCCACCAGTACCGGTGAACGCCCTGGCCAATGGCGGAAAGTCATGCCTGGCCAATGCGAGCGCCGAGAAGAACAGTCGTGCGTGGTCGGCAACCCGGTTCAGTGCCCGTCCCAGTTGGCCGTCCTGGTCGGCGATTTCGCGGGAGGCCATCAACCGCTCGAGATCCCGGGTCAGCTCGTCGAGGCGGTAATTGCTGATCGAAAACCCGAAGTACTGTGTCGCCACATCCTCCAGGTTGTGCGCCTCGTCTATCACCGCCAGCGGACACTCCGGGATCACCTCGCCATACGTGTTCTGGCGCACCATTGCATCCGCGCACAGCAGGTGATGATTGACGATGACCACGTCAGACTGGGCGGCGCGCTGCCGCATGACGGTGACAAAGCAGTCGTCGTACTCCGGACACTGTGTACCGACGCAGTTTTCGGCCGTGGCGGCAATGTCGCTCCAGAACGCGACATCTTCGGGAAAGTCCTGGATCTCGGCGCGATCGCCCGTCTCGGTGGTGGCTGCCCAATCGTCCACCACCTTCAGGTAGAGGCGATCGGCCGGCGAGCCCGCCTCGACGTCATCGCGCAACGTGGCGAATCGGTGGAGGCACAGGTAATTGCCGCGCCCTTTCATGTAGGTGGCGGTGAAGGGCACGTGTAGCGCGTCGCGCAGGATGGGCAGGTCCTTGAAGTAGATCTGCTCCTGGAGGTTCTTGGTGCCGGTGGAGATGAGGACGCGCTGGCGGGCGAGAATGGCCGGAACCAGATAGGCCAGCGTCTTACCGGTGCCCGTGCCGGCTTCGGCAAGCAGCACACCGCCGCGGGCGAAGACGCGCGCCACCGCCGCGGCCATGTCGCGCTGGCCCTCGCGCGGCTCGAACTCGGCCACGGCTCGCGCCAGGGGGCCGTCGGCGGCGAACACGCGATCGACGGCGGCGGCTAGATCAGCGTGTCCGGATACAGGGGAAACGTCCTGCACAATGCTTCCACTTCGGCCCGGACCATCGAGTGCACGTGCTCGTCATCGGGCGCCGTCAGCACGCGGGCGATCAGGTCGCCCACGATCTCCATCTCGGCGTCGGCCATGCCGCGCGTCGTGACGGCGGGTGTGCCGATGCGGATGCCACTGGCGACGAGCGGCGGATTCTGGTCGAATGGGATCGTGTTCTGATTGACCGTGATGCCGGCCTTTCCGAGCGCGGCGGTCGCCGCCTTGCCGGTGAGCCCTTTGGAGAACACATCGACCAGCATCAGGTGAGTGTCCGTGCCACCCGAGACCAGCCTGAAGCCGTGCGACGCGATGACGGTGGCCAGGCGCGCGGCGTTGGCCACAATCTGCTTCTGATACGCGGCAAACGCGGGCTCCGCCGCTTCCTTGAGGCAGACCGCCTTGGCCGCGATGATGTGCACCAGCGGGCCGCCCTGCACGCCCGGAAACACGCTCCTGTCGAGATCCTTCGCGTACTGCGCCTTGCAGAGCACCATGCCGGCGCGCGGGCCGCGCAGCGTCTTGTGCGTGGTGGTGGTCACAAAATCCGAATGCGGCACGGGACTGGGATGCACGCCGCCAGCGACCAGTCCGGCGATGTGCGCCATGTCGGTCACCATGACCGCTCCCGATCGATCGGCAATGGCGCGGATGCGCGGAAAGTCAATCACGCGCGGGTACGCGCTCGCCCCGACCATGATCATCTTCGGCCTGTGCTCCATCGCGAGCCGATCGAGCTCGTCGTAGTCGAGCCGCTCGTCTTCCTTGCGCACGCCGTAGGCAACGATGTGGTAAAGCTTGCCGGAGAAGTTCAGGGGGTGGCCATGCGTCAGGTGGCCGCCGTGCGACAGGTTCATGCCGAGGACCGTATCACCGGGCTTCAGCAGCGTGAAGTACACCGACATGTTGGCCTGCGCGCCAGAGTGGGGCTGCACGTTGGCATGATCCGCTCCGAACAGGGCCTTCGCGCGATCGATCGCGAGGCGTTCGACCACGTCGGCGTACTCGCAGCCGCCGTAATAGCGGCGGCCTGGATAGCCTTCGGCATACTTGTTCGTGAACACTGATCCAGCGGCCTCGAGCACCGCGCTGCTGACGAAGTTTTCTGACGCGATCAGTTCAAGGCCGGACGCCTGGCGGTTCACCTCGTTGCGGATGGCCTGTGCGATGTCGGGATCGGCATCGCGGAGCGAGCGGCGGTGAGCCGCGATGAGAGCGCTGGTATCCATGGTCTATGAGTCCTTGCAATCGAGCGCGGCGATCTTCTGCACGCGGCGGCTGTGCCGGCTGCCCCCGTCGAAACGGGTCTGGAGAAACGAGCGGACGATGTCACGGGCGCGATCGACCGGCGTCGTGCGCCCGCCCATCGTCATGATGTTGGCGTCATTGTGTTCGCGGCTCAGGCGGGCGGTCTCAACATCGGTGACAAGCGCCGCCCGGACGCCCGGGATCTTGTTGGCCGCGATCGACATGCCGATGCCCGTGCCGCAGATCAGGATGCCCAGTTCGAAGGAGCCGTCGGCGACGCCGCGGGCCACGGGCGCAGCGATGTCGGGATAGTCGGCCGGGTCCCGCGTAAACGTGCCGAAGTCCTCGTACCGGACGCCTAACTCGTCCAGCAGCCGCAACAGGTGTTGCTTGAGGTCGAAGCCGCCGTGATCTGATCCAATGGCAATGCGCACAGCCATGGATCTTACCTGATCCTATGTGTTGCCGGCTCTCAACACCCAGCCTTCACGCGGACCTAAATGGCCTCCGGACTGGAGAAGCCACGCTGGAGCGTGGCGATCCCAGGCTCGATGCCGATCGGACAGGTGGCAGCGTGACGCCCTTGGGGTTATCGCGCACGAGTACTTGGCGGCGTGACACCCCTGGGATCGCCGCCCCTCGACCTTGCTTGGGGCGTCCTGAGCAACGCCGAAGGACGGGCTCCCCGACTTCGCTCGTTGAGCTTCGTCGAGGTCTCGCCGTAGCGCTCTGGCGCGGAGGCGGACAGCCCGGCCGAACGCGGACACGTTCGTCCTCTTTCTGTCATGATGAGCAGGTCCCCTGAGAGAAGCTGTAACGTGAGCCACCCCGCCGAACCCAGCGTCGTCGTCACCGCCCGCGGCGAAGATCGCGGGCGCGCCGGACATCCGTGGATCTACCGCACGGATGTCGCGGACGTGCGGGCGCAGGGCGGCGATACGGTGGTCGTCATGAACCCGCGGGGCCGGATCCTCGGCCACGCCCTGTTCAGCGACAAGTCGCAGATCGCGCTGCGCCTGCTCACGATTGGCGAGGCGCCGGCCGGGCCCGATCTGTGGCGCACCCGGCTCGACGCGGCCATCGCCTTTCGCCGCCAACTCGCGATCGATGCGACCGCCTTCAGGCTGGTGCACGGCGAGGCCGATCTGATGCCGTCGCTTGTCGTCGATCAATACGACCGCCACCTCGTCGTGCAGGCGCTCTCCCAGGGCACCGAGCGCCTGCTGCCTCGCATTGTGGAGATGCTGCAGGACGCCCTGGCCCCCGCGGGCATTCTTGCGCGGCACGATGTGCGCGTCCGCCAACTCGAGGGCCTCGAGCAGGGCGTGTCGCTGCTCGCCGGCGACGTGCCGCCGCTGGTGACCGTGCGCGAGGGACGCATCGAGCACGACGTGGACCTGTGGCACGGGCAGAAGACGGGGCTCTTTCTCGACCAGCGCGAAAACCGGATTGCCGCGCGGCAGTACGCCCGCGGCCGGCTGCTCGACTGTTTCAGCTATCACGGCGCCTTCGCGCTGCAGTTGGCCGATGGCTGCGATCAGGTGACGGCCCTCGACGTGTCGGAGGAGGCCGTCGGCCACATCACGCGCAACGCCGCCCGTAACAAGCTGTCGAACATCGAGGCGCAGTGCGTCAACGTGTTCGACGAACTGCGGCGTCTCGACCGGGCTGGAGAGCGCTACGACATGGTCGTGCTCGATCCGCCGGCGTTCGCCAAGAGCAAGGACGCGGTGGAGAAGGCGTACGCGGGCTACAAGGAAATCAACCTGCGTGCGTTGAAGATCCTGAAGCCCGGCGGCACGCTCGTCACGTGCAGTTGTTCATACAACATAGACGAGGCCACGTTCGGCCAGATTGTCTACGAGGCCTCCATCGATGCCCGGGCCCGCGTCGTCGTCGTCGAAAAGCGCATGCAGGCGCGCGATCACCCCGTGCTGCTCGGCGTGCCGGAGACGTACTACCTCAAGTGCTTCATCATCCGGAAGCTGGGGTAGGAACTCAGACGGAATCGGGGTTGGGGATTAGGGATTGGAGATTAGGGATCGTCACGCCCCCCGACTTCGCTCTTCGAGCTACGTCGAGGTCTCGCCGTAGCGCAACGCGCGGACGCGGACAGGTGGCCGTCCCTACGCGCCCGGCAGTCCCAGTCGCCGCCGCAGCGACGCCACATCTGGTTCGAACGAGCCGCGAGGTCTGGCCTCGCCCAGCCATGCGTAGTCGGCCAGGAGGGCTTCCAGACGTTCGCGGCCGAGCCGGGTCTTCGCGGCCTCGCGCGGGGTGATGCCGCCGAGAGCGGAAACCTCCTCGTCGACCCATGCCTCCCAGTGACGCCGGTTGAATTCCTCGAGGGCTTCCTGATACTCAGGCGTAGCCTGGTCCAGGGGGCTGCCCGTCGATGTGAGGCCACGGAGGTCTCCGCGCCCGGCCGCTTCGAGCATGGCATCGGTGGATTCTGTCGTCTCCCGCAGGAACAGTACGGCCTTGCCCAGATACTTCTCCACGACGCGCCGAATCGTCCGCGCTCGTTTCGTCGAATTGACCGCGACGCTCAATCGGCCGGGCGACAAGACGAGGTTGCCAAGCGTCGTGTTGTCCCACTCACGGTGCAACCTGTTTCCCCGCTTGCTCCAACGCAACTCGACGCCGATCAACTCACCCGTAGCCGACCACGAGGCGTCTTCCAGCATCTCGTCGTCGTTCAAGAGGGAGAGCTGCTTGAGGCGATCGAACGCCTCGCGCACGCTGCACCGCACGCCAAACTCCAGCGTCGTCGGCGCCAGCGGATCGCCGTCCGTGTTTTGGAGGAGGAGCGGTGCTGGATGCAACATTACGTGAACCAGTCGATGATAGAGCGCAAGGATCTCCGGGACCGCGGCCTTCACGCGCGAACGATTGACGGGCCCACGCTTGCGGAGGACGGCCTCGCGGTAGTCGATCACCCGCTGATGGCTAATCGGAGACAGCGGGAACGGTCCCAGCCCAGACATGATCTCGAGATCGCCGTCCGCAATCACTCGCGCTAGGACGACGTGTCCGGGGCGTAGACTCGTCGATCCGCTCCGCTCCACCACGTGGTGGGTGTCCCCGATCAGGATGTCCCTGAGGTCGACCGATTGACCCGGCTGAACCGACGTCACCACCATGAAGCTGAGAGGCGCCTCTGCCCCGGCCAGGAGCGCTCGTGTCACTGCGGCCGGCAGATGGAGGCCGTGATCCCGTAGGAACGCCTTGGCCATGATGGTTGTCGGCCAGGACGCCTTTCGCCGTTGGCGCCAGCTTGACTTTGGGATGAAGTCGAACGCGAACCACGGCAGGAAGAGCTGATCCCACTGGCCGCCGGTCATCGAATCCTCGAGATCCGGAGAGCCGGAGAAGAACTGCTCGAATGCGTGCTTCAGGAACGCTTCGCCCCAGGTGTTACCGGCAAACTCCAGGACCGCCGGGACCGCGGCGCTTTCGGCCCCGCGCCACGAGCGCCACCGGCTCTCGTCCCGTTCATGGTTCGGGAGACAGCATTGCTTGTACTTGCGCCCGCTCCCGCACGGACATGGGTCGTTCCGGCCGACGTGCATGAGCGGGCTCCGTGGTTCAGTGGGCCGTTCGTTGAATCTCGTCAGCCAGTTCTTCCAGTCTCGGTACGTCGACTGTTCGCACGTGATACTCGCCAAACAGTCGCAGGACAGACGCGCGGTCGTTCTGTTGGGACTCGGCTGGGAAGAATGGCACGATGATCAACTGTGCTTTGATTCCGTCCACCTGGAGGTACTTGTCCAGCAAGTCCCCTTCCATCGCCAGACGCATGGCCGCACCTGTAGCGGCTCCTGGATGAGCCGAGAATCGCTCGGGCCGAATGAGATTGAAGCGGCCATTTCTGAAGGCGTATGGTGCCGTCAGCCGCCGATTTACGACAGGGACGATAACCGGCTGTGGTCGGTGAACCAGCGCCTTGAGACTCGGTCGGCCGAGAATCTCGTCCACCTCTCGGAATCGACGGTCTGCTCGCGTCCGTACCGCTCCGCCGACGAGTTCACCGAACAGCTCATCAAGCGTCTTGACGGGATCGTCGACCTTGATCGACCGAGCCGCGGACAATACGACCGCGTTCGCCCGGGTCTGAATCAACAACTCCATGTCCTCGTACGTCTTGAACGCATCGAACCCGAGGCGGACGCGGTGCTCGACGGCCTTCTTGGCCCCTTCGAGCACGAACGAATCGAAGCCTTCTCGGCCGAAGAAATGCACGATTCGGGAGTTCCCCCTCGCGAGTCGGACGTCGACATACCGGAGTTCCTGGCAGTACAGCAAGACGCCGATGTTGGCGGCCTCGAGTCGAGACGCGCTCGGACAATACTGCACGAGACTGTAGTGGCCGTTCGCGAACTTTGCCATGGGAGTGCTCCACCCCGATCTAAAACAACTGGCCCTGCGGCCAACACCTTGGTGCCAGCCACTCGACGATATGCTCAGCGACAAAGACCGCCCGCTGGAAGATGAACTCCTCGAGCGCCTCGACGGCCGAGGCCGGCACCAGCCAATCTCGCGAAAGCTGTCCAAGAGCCGCGGATGCCTCCTCGCGAGAGAAGTGACTCAACGTCGACACAGCGTTGGCGACATCCGACTGAGCCACCAACGGGACAAATGCAGGAAAAAGACCGTAGAGCTTCTCTTCCCGGATGCAATCCACGTGAGCGATGCGAGCCGTGAGGTCCCTGCCGCATGTGAAGCAGTGGGTGTGATCCATGGCGACCAGGGTCATCGATCTTGCCGCCTCTCTGTGCGCCAGGAACACGTTGCTGAAATTGCATCTCGGCGGGAAGTACCGATCGCAATTCCGCGTCCACGTGTCGAATACGACCAGCTTCGCGACGTCGGGCACATTCGTGATGCCCCGCAGCTCATCGGTTCCGCCGCCCCAGTCGAAACCCTGCTCGTACCGTGCGGCAAACGCCGGACCTGGAGCGGCACAGCCTCCCTCCAGAAACGGGATCTCGTCGTCCTCGGCGATGGTCATGATGGCAGTGTCGAATGTCGGCAAGCCTAGCCACTTTGCCAGCTGCGTTCCCACCCACTCACAGGCTAGCACATGCGGACCCTCGGGGTTCCCGAGCGCCTTGATGATTGCTGGGCCCTCATCGGTCTTCACGAGCACCGCCTGCGTGCTCGTGCCGAGGGACTTGTTCACGCGAAGAAACGTCGTCGGCTGCCAGTGTGAAATGGGAACCCCCAGCCAGTGGAACTGGGCGGAATACTGTAGGAATCTGCGGCGCCCGTCAAGGTTGGGAAGAATGGTCGAAACAAAGGGGGATCTCGAATGGCAGGAGCAGCCACCGCACTGCTCTGGTAGAATCAGCCACGATTCCGAAGGCAGCGGAGTCGGGCCGCGGGCCGCGTCTGGCTCCGGCCGAGCGGGCAGTGTTCTGAAGGGCATTCAGTGGCGCGCACACCAAAGTCGAAGACATCTGCTGGCAGCGGCAAGCCCGGCAAGACGGCCGAGCGGTACACGCATCCGGACGAGACCAGCCCCATGCGGCCGGATATCGGCACGCAGCCGCAATTCCGCAAAAAGAAGCCGCCCACCACCTGGCGTTACGACTCGTCACTGGCGCCGTCGCTCGATTGGGATGGCCAGAACGGCGCACGCGAACTGGGGGAGTGGCTGCTGGCGCTCATAGTGAAAGGCGCTGGCCTGCCCGCGCCGCACACGTTCGATGCGCCGCAGGAGTTCCGCGCGCTCGACGGCCGCGTCCTCGTCACGGTGCGGTCGCTGCACGAGGCGATTGACACGCTGAAAAGGCTCGGGCGGCCGTTCCTGAATTGGGCCGGCAAGGCCGAACGCCTGTCGTTCGACGTCCCGACGCTGCCACTGTTCGTCCACGAACGCCTCTCGACAAAGGCCATCGTCGAAACGCTGGTCGGCCACCGCCTGAAATCGGCCCAGTCGGACATGTGGGATCTGTTCGGTGATCCGCAGCATTCGGTCATCGATCAGACGCTGCGGGCCTACGAATATCAGGACAAGTGGGTCAACCGGCTCGTGCTCGGTGACTCGCTGGTCGTGATGAACTCGCTGCTGCGCTACGAGGGTCTCGGCGGCCAGGTGCAGATGATCTACATCGATCCTCCGTACGGCGTGAAGTTCGGCAGCAACTTCCAGCCGTTCGTGCGCAAGCGCGACGTGTTGCACGGCGACGATGAGGATCTGACGCGCGAGCCGGAGATGGTGAAGGCCTACCGCGACACGTGGGAGTTGGGCCTGCACTCGTACCTGACTTACATGCGCGACAGGCTGCTGCTCGCGCGGGAGCTGCTCACGCCCAGTGGCAGCGTGTTCGTGCAGATCAGCGACGAAAACGTCCACCACGTCCGCGAACTCATGGACGAGGTGTTCGGGGCGGAGAACTTCGTCAGCTTGGTGTCGTTCAAGAAGACGACGACCGCGTCAGGCGAGAGACTGGCGACGGTTAACGACTTCCTTATCTGGTACGCGCGAGACGCCGCGAGAGTCAAGATCTGCGGCGTGTATCAGAAGAAGGACAGCAACCCGGACGCGGTGTACAAGTACGTTCTTCTTCCGACTGGCGATGAGCGCACGCTAACCAGCAACGAGATCGCCATGTTGGAACCGTTGCCGATTGGAGCGCGGCTGTTTGCCCTCGACAACTTGACGTCTCCTAGGCCTGCAGGGGAAGGCGATCTGAAGAAATACGAATTCAGGGGTGTGACTTACGCCGTTAGCAAGGGCACCTTCAAAACCGACGAGCGAGGCATGGCCGCACTGGATGCTGCGGGTAGGCTTGGGGTGTCAGGCAGCACCCTGAGATACAAGCGGTTCGTCGATGATTTCCTGGTCAAGCCACTCGATAACATGTGGATTGATACGACGACTGGCAGCTTTACCGAATCCAAGATCTACGTCGTACAGACGGGAGTCAAGGTCATTGAGCGCTGCATCCTCATGACCACCGACCCCGGGGATCTGGTGGTCGATCCCACGTGCGGGTCGGGGACGACGGCGTATGT
>Ga0315273_10003399_pt1 | contig 19170 bp, 14 predicted proteins | sample YL17G02_0_MG_FD_205753 | JGI IMG/M metagenome (GOLD analysis project Ga0315273, IMG submission 205753) | Sediment microbial communities from Yellowstone Lake, YNP, Wyoming, USA - YL17G02_0 | ecosystem: Environmental > Aquatic > Freshwater > Lake > Sediment | place: USA: Wyoming | collected...
CCAAGTGGACGACGGTGCTCGCTTCGGCCGTCTTGCTCCTGGGATAGAGGGCGGGGATGGCCAAGGGAAAGAGCGCCTTCCTGCGGGGCGGCCGCATCCTGCCTCCGCGCGTGCGCGGCGACGAGAGCGCCGCGACGCTGGTCGAGCAGGCGTTCACCTCGTACAACGCCGGCCGGCTGCGCGAGGCGGCCCGGCTGCTCGCCGGTCGGATGCTGGCGGACGACGTGACGATGGCGATCTCCCTGACCGGCGCGTTGACCCCGGCCGGCTACGGGTTGTCGTGCCTAATTCCTCTGGTCGAGGCCGGGTTCGTCGACTGGGTCGTCTCGACCGGCGCAAACCTCTACCATGACATGCACTTCGGACTGGGCAAGGAGCTTCGCCACGGATCCCCGTTCGTCTCGGACGTGGAGCTGCGGCGCGAGGGCGTGATCCGCATCTACGACGTCTTCTTCGCCTACGACGTGCTGCTCGATACCGACGCGTTCGTGCGCGAGACGATCCAGGCCGACGAGTTCCAGCACGCCATGTCGTCGGCCGAGTTCCACCACCGGCTGGGGCGCTACGTCGCCGAGCGCGAGAAGGTGCTCGGGATCGAGGGCCACTCGTTTCTGGCCGCCTGCTTCCGGTGCGGCGTCCCCGTCTACACGTCGTCGCCCGGGGACTCGTCGATCGGCATGAACGTGGCGGCGCTGGCGCTGACCGGCTCGCGCCTGACGATCGACCCGAACCTCGACGTCAACGAGACGGCGGCGATCGTCTACGACGCCAAGAAGAGCGGCGGCAAGAGCGGCGTGCTCATCCTCGGCGGCGGCAGCCCGAAGAACTTCGTGCTGCAGACCGAGCCCCAGATCCAGGAGGTGCTCGGCCTCGCCGAGCGGGGTCATGACTACTTCGTGCAGATCACCGACGCCCGCCCGGACACCGGCGGCCTGTCGGGCGCCACCCCGTCGGAGGCGGTGTCGTGGGGAAAGATCGACCCCGACCAACTCCCCGACGCCGTTGTCGTCTACACAGACGCGACGATCGCGCTGCCGCTGCTGACTGCCTACGCTCTGGCAAACCGGGCATCGCGGCCGCTGCGCCGGTTGTACGACCGGAGGGATGAGACGCTGGAACGGCTGCGCCGCGACTACCTCGCACTGCAGGGGCAGGGGACGTAGATGAGCGACGAGCACTACGCGCCGTTCCTCAGCTTCCTCGGCGTGCCTGCGGAGGACAACCCTCCCGAGCGGGCGCGGGCGGCGATACTGCCGATACCGTACGACCTGACGACCTCCTACCAGCCGGGCGCGAGACGCGGGCCGATCGCGATTCTCGAGGCATCGACGCACCTCGAGACGTACGACGAGGAGCTCGAGCGCGAGACCTGGGCGGAGGTCGGCATCGTCACCCTCCCGGCGGTGGTGCCGGACACCTCGGGGCCGGGCGCGACGATGGCGCGGATCGAGCGCGTCGCGCGGTCGGTCGTCGGTGAGGGCAAGCTGCTGATCGGGCTCGGCGGCGAGCACTCGGTGACGGCGCCGCTGGTGCGGGCCGTACGCTCTCGCCACTCCCGGCTCGGTGTGCTGCAGCTCGACGCCCACGGCGACCTGCGCGACACCTTCGAGGGATCGCCGTTCAACCACGCTTGCGTGATGCATCGAATCCTCGACGACGGTGTGCCGATCGCGCAGGTCGGGGTCAGGTCGATCACCGGCGAGGAGCGCTCGCTCATCCGCGAGCGGGGAATCTGCACCGTCTTCGCCGACGAGGCCGTGGCTGTGCCGGTGGAGCGCTGGATCGGCCGGGTGATCGACGCTCTTCCCGACGAGGTCTACGTCACCGTTGACCTCGACGCGTTCGATCCGGGAATCATGCCCGCCACGGGCACCCCGGAGCCGGGTGGGCTCGACTGGTACCGCGCGGTCGCGGTGCTCCGCGAGGTCGCGCAGGCCCGCCGCATCGTCGGCTACGACGTCGTCGAGCTGGCGCCGATCGCCGGCTTCGTCGCGCCCGACTTCCTCGCGGCCAAGCTGGTCTACCGGATGCTCGGATACGCCTTCCCCGCTGGTCGCTGATCGGGGCTTGCGGGGTCGGCTCAAGACGGCAGCCGGGGTCTTGACCGCAGCAGCCTGTGACGGCCCGCATCTCTGGTCTCGATTCGACCGAGAGGGGATATACTCAAACAGGACGTCTGGAGAGTGGAAGCGTTGAGACGGCATCTCGGCATCCGTCTGCGGCTGTCAGCGACGGCGGCGGTGGCTCTCGCCGGTGCGGCGCTGCTCGGCCCGTGGGGCTGCGCCCGCCTCGCCGACCGCGGCCCGCTGGTCATCGCCTACGACGATGTCCCTTTGACGCTCGACCCGCACCTCCAGAACGAGAGCATCGTCTGGAACGTGCTCGGCAACTTCTACGACGCTCTCGTGGTGCTGACCCCCGAGGTGCGCCTGGAACCGGGCCTCGCCGTCGCCTGGGAGCAGAAGAGCCCGACGCTCTGGCGTCTGACGCTGCGCGAGGGTGTGCGCTTCTCGAACGGGGACACGCTGACCGCGGCGGACGTGATCGCGAGCTTCGATCGCGCCCGCTCCCACCCGCGCTCGGGAATCCGGCACCACCTCGTCGGTGTCAGCGCGATGCGCGCGGACGGCGACCTCGGGCTGTTGGTCGAGACCCGGGCGCCGGCGCCCGACCTCCTCAACCGGCTTGCGTCCCTCTTCGTGGTGCCGCGGCGGGACGCCGGTGCGGCCGAGATCGCGCGACCGGTGGGAACCGGCCCGTACCGGTTCGTCGAGCGCGCCGCCGACGGCAGTATCCGGGCGGAGGCCTGGGCTTCGTGGCGCGGCGTCGCCGAGGTCAGGCGGGTGCGGATGCTCTTCTTCCAGGGGGCCGACGAGCAGGCATTCTCGCTGCTGCTCAACGGCTCCGTCGACGTGATGACCAGTGTGGGGGACGACCAGCTCAGCCGGATCGAGGGCCAGTCGGGACTGCGGATCGTGCCGCAGCCGCGGCTGGCCGTGCAGCTCCTGGCGGTCGCCTCGCAGGCGGCGCAGGGCACCGCGGGCCGGGCGCTCGCCGATCCGCGCGTGCGGCGCGCCCTGCTGCTCGCGTTGAACCGGCCGGCCTGGGTCGGCCGCGTCTTCCGCGGCAACGCGACGGTGGCGTCACAGTACGTGCACCCCGTCGTCTTCGGCTACGACCCGAGCCTCCAGCCGGCGCCGTACGACCCGGCGGCGGCCAAGCGGCTGCTGGCCGAGGCCGGCTTCGCCGACGGCTTCGAGGTCACGCTCGGCTGCGCCCAGGGGTTGCAGATCGCCGGCGAGGTCCGCGACGATCTGGCGAAAGTGGGCGTCCGCGTCACGCTCCACGAGGGGGCGTTCGGCGACGTCGTCCGGCTGGCGCGGACGGGCGAGGTTCCGCTGTTCTTCTACGCCTGGTCGTGCAGCACCGGCGACGCCTCCGACTTCCTGAACAGCTCGGCGCACAGCCGCGACGAGCGGCTCGGCCTCGGCGCCGAGAACTACTCTGGGTTCGCCGACCGGGCGGTCGACGCGGTCCTCGCCCAGGCGGAGGCGGAGATGACGCCGGCGCGCCGGCTGGTGCTGCTGCAGCAAGCTCAACGTCAGGTGCTCGCGGCGCTGCCCGTGCTTCCGCTGACCATCCGCTGGGCTTACGTCGGGGTGTCGGACCGGGTCGACATCGTCACCCGTCACGACCAGCGCCTGTGGATTGCGGCCTGCCGGTGGCGGAAGTAACGGTGCCGCGTGGTTTGGAGACACATGGAATCATCGTTGCCAAGTCGGACACTTTGAAAGCGGGCAAGGCCCCTTTTTCCGACCCGTCCACGGCTTGCCACGAGCAAGAGGAGCCGCACCGCGAGCAAAGTGTCCGACCTGGCACGCGGGCGCCGCTGCGCGGCGCGGCCCGATCAGGTCGGGCTAGTCGTAGACTTTCTCCTCCAAGAGGTCGGCGCCGGGCGCGTCGGCCTCGACCGCGCGGCCGCGGATCGGGCGGGCGAGGAACTCGCGGTAGAACTCGTGCTGGATGAGCAGGCTCATGATCTCGTTGGTGCCGGTCCAGATGGTGATCAACCGGCAGTCGCGGAGCAGGCGCTCGACCGGGTAGATGTCCGTGTAGCCAATGCCGCCGAGCACCTGCATCGCGTTGTTGATGACCGTCCACGCCGACTCGGTGGCGAACTTCTTCGCCTCCGAGACCAGCCGTCGCACGGTCCCCGGCTCCTCGCCGACGTCGGCGGCGCTTGCGGCGCCGTGGTTGAGCGCGCGGGCGGCGTCGAGGAGGGTGAGGCTCTCGGCGATCTTGAAGGAGACCCCCTGGAAGCGGCGGATCTTGTCGCCGAAGGCGTGGCGCCGGTCGGCGTAGCGGGCGGCGATCTCGAGGGCGGCGCGAGCCATCCCGACGGCGCCCCCGGCGGAGGTGAGACGCTCCGGGATCATCATCCGGTGAAACACGTCGGTGCCGCGACCGAGCCCGGCCTCCCCGCCGAGGACGTTCGCGACCGGCACCGGGGCGTCTTTGAAGACCAGACGGCCGGTGCCGCCGCCGCGCGTCCCCATCAGGCCGTACACGTGGTGGACCTCGACGCCGGGGCCGCGCTCGACGAGAAATGCTGTCATTGCCCTTTTGGGGTCGTCAATGCCCTCGATACGGCCGTACACCAGGATCACGTCGGCGCCCTCCGCGCCGACCACGAACCGCTTCTGGCCCGTGAGGTAGAACGTGTCCGAGTCGCGGCGGGCGGTGGTCGTCGCGCCGAAGAAGTCCGATCCGCCGCGCGGCTCGGTGAGAGCCTCGGCGGCGGCGACCTCGCCGCGCAGCATGGGAACGAGGAAGCGCCGTTTCTGCTCGTCGGTGCCGAAGGCTTCGATCGCCTCGCCGACGATCGACACCAGGGACCACAGGCACGGGAGCGAGGTGCCGAGGACGCCGATCTCCTCGAGCGCGACCATTTCCGTCGTCCACGGCAGACCGCGCCCGCCCCATGCCCGCGGGAAGCGGAGCCCGAGCAGGTTGCGGCCGCCGGCTTGAAGGAGAAACTCGCGTGGGAACGTGACCTTGCCGGCGTCCATGTCGAGCAGGAGCTGGCGCGGCACGCTGGCCGCCAGCTCCCGCATCTCGTCCTGGACTGCCCTGGCGGAGTCGGAGAGGGTCTTGGGGGTCAGCATCAGTCCCTCCAATCGTCCTTCGCAGCCAGATTAGCAGGGAATGACGTTGCGGGCTTTCTCAGAACCAGCGGCAGTTTCGCGTCGATTGCCGTCCAGCGCCGCCGCCGTTCTCGGGAATGACTTGGCGCCCGGTCAAGGTAAGATTCCCGGCGGACGGCCGCGCAGGGCGACGAGGAGGGGCATGGTCGAGGTCGAAAAGGCGAGTCCAGAGCTGATGCCGCCATCGTCGCGAACCTGGAGCGTCCGGGTTGGCTGTCGCCGTGGCCGTCTGAAGAGCGTCTCTCGTGGCCTGGCGCTGGCCGCCCTGCTCCATGCCGGAGCGGCGGCGGTTTGCCTCGGCGACGCGGTGAAGCAGCCTGCCGGTCCGGCCGGCGAGGATCCGCTCGAGTCAGGCAGCCTACTCCTTCGCGTCTTTCGCGACTCCGACGGCTTGCCGCAGAACACCGTCCACACCATCACTCTCGACCGCCGGGGCTACCTCTGGATCGGGACCCAGGACGGCGCCGCTCGTTACGACGGCCGGGGCTGGACGGTGATGAATCTCCCCGACCGCACGCGGTCCAATTTCGTGCGGGCAATCGTGCCGGGCAGAGATGGCAACCTGTGGTTCGGCACCCAGGGGGGCCTGCTGCGCCTCAACGATGATTCCTGGCGACCGATCGCGGGCCTGCCGCTCGTGCTGGTCCATCAGCGTGTGAACGCGGTCCTGGAGACCGAGTCCGCCGGAAGGTCCGTGTTATGGGTTGCGACGCACGGCAACGGGCTCTGGCGCCAGGAGGGCGAGAGCTGGCGCAGCTTCGGAGTGACCTCCGCCCTGCCGAGCGATCGCGTCTGGGCGCTTCACGAGACCAGCAGCGTGGCGGAGGGAAGGCGCCTGTGGGTCGGCACCGAGGGCGGTCTCGCCTACCTGACTCCCGGCAGCGACCGGTTTCTTCGGGAGGACGGAGGTCCGCGCGGTTCGGTCAACAGCCTGGCCGAGACCGTTGGTCCCGACGGCACCCGCCTGCTCTGGGCGGGCACCTATGGCGCCGGCGTCGCGTGTCGCGATCGCGGTTCGTGGAGTCACTTCACCACCGAGTGCGGGTTGCCCTCGAACTACGCCACCAGCTTGGTGGACGCGGCCCCGGGCGCGCAGATTCCGGCGATTTGGGTCGGCACGGATGGCGGTGGTCTGGCGCGACTCGAAGGCGGTCGTGCCAGATCCCTCAACGCCGACCCGGTGCTGCCGTCGAACGCCGTCTACAGCCTCGCCCGAACGGGGGCTGCAGAAGGCACCGAGGCGCTCTGGGTCGGCACGAGGAACGGCGGGCTGGCGAGGCTGCGCGAGGGGCAGTGGCGTTCGTTTCGTCCGCTCATCGGTTCGCCGTGGATGTCGGTCAACGCTGTGCTCGAGGGCACCGATGCCCACGGCGCTGCGGTCATCTGGTTCGGAATGGACGGCGGCGGGCTGGCCCGCCTGAGTCGCGGACAATGGTCGGTTCGCACGGCGGAACCCGGCGGTCTGTCGAGCAACGACGTGCAGTGCCTGCTGGAGACGACGGCGCCGGACGGCTCGCCTGTGATCTGGGTCGGGACCCGCAACGGCGGACTGTCTCGCCTCGCAGGAGGGCGCTTCGACTCGTTCGACGAGAAGTCGGGCGCCCTGCCCAACAACATCGTGCAGACCCTGCTCGAGACCGCCGACGGCGGCGGCGAGCGCGCTCTCTGGGTCGGAACTCGCGGCGGCCTTGCCGTGCTGCGCTCAGGCAGTTGGTCGCAGATTCGAGGGGCGGATGCGCTCCCCAACCCTTCGGTGTCGGCGCTGGCATCCGACGTCAACGAGCATGGCGGCAGCACCGTGTGGGTGGGCACGGCCGCCGGCCTGGCGCGCTTCGAGGCGGGGGAGTGGCAGCGGTTCGGCGCCGAGCTGGGACTGCTCAACGACTCGGTGCAGGCGCTGCACTGCGGCCGGACGCCGAGCGGGCGGCGCATCCTCTGGATCGGAACCGACGGCGGCGGCTTGTCGTGCCTCGACGTCGCCGCGGGCAGGCTGCTCTTCACCCTCACCGACGCCTCGATCCCGGCGCTGCCGAACAACGTCGTCTACCAGATCCTCGAGGATCGGGCCGGCAGAATCTATGTCTCGACCAACAAGGGTGTAGCCCGGCTGGCGAGCGCTTCGGGCGAGGCGTGGGAGCGCGGATCGTTCGACGTGTTCACCTACACGTGGGAGGACGGCCTGCCGCTCAACCAGTGTAACCGTGGCGCCGGAGTGGTGGACTCCCGCGGCCGCGTGTGGATCGGGACGGTCGGCGGCGCTGCGGTGCTCGACTCTGCGAACGAGTGGATCGACCGGACGCCCAAGCGGCTCGTGCTCGACGGGTGGATCGGCGGCGCCGGAGGGGCGCGGCTGGCCGCGGGGGCCTTGCTCGACTTTCGCCGCCGGCACGTGACGTTCGAGTTCGTGCTTCTGAGCTTCTTTCGCGAGCGGGAAACCGCCTATCGCTCCCAGCTCGTCGGGCTCGAGCCGCAAAGGTCGGAGTGGGGACCCTACGCCCGGCGCGAGTACCGGGCGCTGCCGCCGGGCACCTACTCGTTCCGCGTCTGGGGGCGCGACTTCGCGGGGAACGTGTCAGGGCCGCAGGAGCTCGCGTTTACGGTTTTTCCGGCGCCTTGGCAGACGTGGTGGGCGTTCCTTCTCGCCGGCGCCACCGCACTCGGGCTCATCATCGTCGCGGTGAGAGGGCGGCTGGGCGCCCACGAACGGCGCGAGGCAGAGCTGCAGCGGCTGGTCGACGCAAGGACGCGCGAGCTCTCCGAGGCCCACGACCTTCTGATCGAGCTTTCGTACCTGGACCCGGTGACCGGCGTCGCGAACCGGCGGCGGTTCGACGAGCGTCTCGAGGTCGAGTGCAAGCGGGCCATCCGCGGGGGCACGCCGATCTCGGTGCTGATGATCGACATCGACCGGTTCAAGGACTACAACGACACCTACGGCCACCAGCAGGGCGATGCGTGCCTGAAGTCCGTGGCCGGCGAGCTGGCGGACGGGCTGCCGCGGGCCGGCGACTCGGTGGCGCGCTATGGCGGCGAGGAGTTCGCAGTGATCCTGCCGCTGACGGCAAGGGCGGGGGCGGTGCGCGTTGCCGAGCTGCTCCGGGCCCGGGTCGAGCGCCTCGCCATGCCGCACGCATCGTCGACGGTGGCCAAGGTCGTGACCATCTCGTGCGGCGTCGGCTCCCTGGTGCCCTCCTCCGATGCGGACCTGCGCCAGGTCGTCAGGATGGCCGACGACGCGCTGTACCGCGCCAAGCAGCAGGGCCGAAACCGCACGGATGCGAGCGGGTCGTAGTCGGCGTCAGTAGATCGAGCCCGTGCAGGGCTCGATCGTTACGGACGGCGCTCTCGCAGCCGAGCGCCCTTCCAGCGTCGATTCGACGCTTGACAAGAAAGACAATTTGCATGAAAATCCACAACTCATGGAATATTCATTCACGAGGGGTGGCGGATGCGCGTAGTTCTGGCTTTCTCAGGGGGGCTCGATACCTCGTTCTGCGCCGCGTGGCTGGCTGCCGAGAAGGGCGCCGAGATCTTCACGGTAACCGTCAACACCGGCGGCATGGACCGCGACGAGCTCGATCGCATTGCGGCGCAGAGCCGCGCCGTCGGCGCGGCCGCCCATCACGAGGTGGACGCCCGCCAGTCGGTGTTCGACCACTTCGTCGCGACCCTCATCCGCGGCAACGTGCTGCGCGGCGGCGTCTATCCGGTCTCGGTCGCGGCCGAGCGCACCCAGCAGGCGATCGAGGTGGCGCGCATCGCCCGTGAGCTCGCCGCCGACGCCGTCGCCCACGGCTCGACCGGCGCCGGCAACGACCAGGTGCGCTTCGACGTGGCGTTCCACGTGCTGCTGCCGGGGGTGCCGATCATCACCCCGGTGCGCGAGCTGGGACTTAGCCGCGACGACGCGGTGGCCTGGCTGCGCGAGCGCGGCCTGCCGGTGCCGGCAGGGGCCTCGCGCTACTCCGTGAACCGGGGCCTGTGGGGGACAACACTCGGGGGAGGGTGGACCCACGACCCGTGGGCGGCGCCCCCCGCTGACGCCTGGGGCGACGGCGGCCGTCAGGACACTGCCGCGGCGCCGAGCGATCTCGTGCTGGCGTGGCGGGAGGGTCTTCCGATCGCTCTCGACGGCGCCGAGCTCTCCGGCCCGGATATCGTCGACGCGCTGTCGGCACGGCTCGAACCATTCGCGATCGGTCGCGGCATCCATCTCGGCGAGACCGTGCTCGGCATCAAGGGCCGCATCGGCTTCGAGGCGGGCGCTGCCGTCGTCCTCGTCCACGCCCACCGGGAGCTCGAGAAGCTGACGATGACGCGCTGGCAGGCGTTCTGGAAGGACCACCTGGCGCAGTTCTGGGGCGATCGGCTGCACGAGGGTCAGGCGTTCGATCCGGTGATGCGCGACATCGAGGCGCTGATCGTCAGCTCGCAGCGCCACGTGACGGGCGAGACACGGGTGCGCCTGGCGCCAGGCGCGTTCCAGGTCACCGGCGTGCGCAGCCCCAACTCGCTGATGGACACGGCGGTGGCGCGCTACGGCGAGAGCAATGCGCTGTGGAGCGGCGACGAGGCGCGGGCGTTCGCCAAGATCGTGGCGATCCCATCGCTGTTGGCGGCGCGGCACGGCGAGGTCGGACCATGGTGACGACGCGGGTCCGGATCGACCGGATCGCCTCCTCGACCCGCAATGCGCGCATCGGGCACGACGTCCTTCTCGGCCCGGACATCGTCTGCCGCGAGGGTTACGTGATCGCGGTGCGGCTGCTGCACGACAAGACGGTCTACAACGAGGTCGAGGACCCTTCCGGGCGCTTCATCCGGCTGCGCGCCGGCGACACGCTCGCCGGCACCCTCGGCCACCGCCGGGCGCTGCGCGGTTATGCCGGCGAGGTGCCGGAGTCGCTGGTTCCCGGCGACGTCGTTCAGGTGCTCAATATGGGCGGCGTGCTCGGCCGCTGCACGGCGATCAATCCCGACCTCGGCAAGCCGTTCGACGCCGAGGTGCTCGGCGCGGTGCTGGTGTTCCCGCGCCTCGGCGACCGCGTCGGCCGCCCCGCGCACATCGGCGAGAACGCCGTGCCGCAGTCGGATCGGCTCGAGTGCACGGTCCCGGTGGTCTACGTCGCCGGCACCTGCATGAACTCCGGCAAGACGATGGCGGCGGCCGAGATCGTCCACGGCCTGTCGCGCGTCGGCGTGAAGGTGGCGGCGGCGAAGCTGACCGGCGTGGCGCTGCGCCGCGACGCCCTCGCGATGGTCGACGCGGGCGCCGTGGCGGCGCTCACCTTCAACGACGCCGGAATCGTCTCGACCAGCGAGGCGGCGGCGGTGCCCACCGCCCGCGGCCTTCTCAACGAGCTGGCGCGCGTCCACAAGCCTGACGTCATCGTTGCCGAGCTCGGCGACGGCGTGCTCGGCGAGTACGGCGTCGCGGCAATCCTCGCCGATAAGCCGCTGATGTCGCTGTGCGCGGCGCTGGTCGCCTGTGCTCCCGACCAGGTGGCGTCGTGGGGGATCGTGCGCGTGCTCGACGAGCGGTTCTCTCTGCGCCCGACTGTGATCTCGGGACCGGCGACCGACAACGAGGTGGGGTGCCGCTTCATCCGCGAGGAGCTCGGGCTGCCGGCCCACAACGCGCGGCGCGGCGATGGCGCTCTCGCCGCCGTCGTGCTCGAGGCGATCCGTGCCCGATAGAGACAGTGGCCCGTGGCCCGCTGCCCGTGGCCCGCAGGAAGCTGCCGACGGCGGCTCGTCGGGCGTCGGGTCGTCCTCGGGTCACGGGCCACGGGCCACGGGCCACGGCCTTGCCGTCGCCGTGATCGGCGGCGCCGGATACGTCGGTGGCGAGCTCCTCCGCATTCTGGCGCTGCACCCGCACGTCGGTCGGCTGCGGGCGTTTTCCGAGAGCCATGCCGGAAAGAGCTGGTCGTCGGCCCACCCGGCGCTCATTCATCTGGACGCGGGCATCTTCGAGCCGTACGACGCTGCCGCCGCGGCGGACCGGGCCGACGTCCTTTTCCTGGCGCTGCCGCACGGCCGCTCGCAGCAGCTCATGGCTGGGCTGGAGAACGCTCCGCTCGTCGTCGACACCGCCGCCGACTTCCGCGTCTCCGACCGCGCGCTGTACGAGGAGCACTACGGCGCCCACGCCGCGTTCGACCTCGCGCGGGCGTTCACCTACGGCCTCGCCGACGTGCTGCGCGGGTCTCTCGCCGGTTGCCACCGCATCGCGGTACCGGGCTGCTTCGCCACGGCGGCGGCGCTGGCGCTGTGGCCGCTCGCGAACGCGGGGCTGCTCGCCGCGACGCCGTCGTGCTTTGCGATCACCGGGTCGTCGGGAGCGGGCGTCGAGCCGAAGCGGACGACGCACCACCCGGTGCGCGGGCACAACTTCTTCGCGTACTCGCTGGGCGGCCACCGCCACGAGGCCGAGCTGGCGGACCGCCTGCGTGCCTGGACGGCGGGCGCCATCGCCGGGTGCGATCTCCTGACCCACTCGGCACCGCTGGTGCGCGGCATCCACGCAACCGTCCATGCGCGCCTGGCCGCACCGTGCAGCGACATTCAGGCGCTGCTCCGCGCCGCCTACGCCGGCTGCCCGTTCGTGCGCGTTCTCGACGCGCCGCCCGAGCTCGCCGCCGTCGTCGGCACCAACTTCGCGCACCTCCATGGGACGTCGCGCGACGAGAGACGGACCGCGATCGTGGCCTGCGCCATCGACAACCTCGTCAAGGGCGCCGCCGGCCAGGCGGTGCAGTCGATGAACCTCGCGCTCGGCTTCCCCGAAACAGCAGGGCTTGAGTTTCCGGGGATCTACCCATGCTGAACGACGGCGGGATCAGGGGTCAGGGGTCAGGGATCAGGGAGGTTCCGGGCGGCCAGGCAAGGGCGGGCGGGTCGGACCCCGGACCCCTGACCCCTGACCCCGTAGTGCACCCCGACGAGCTCGCGGTCTATGCACGGCTTCCACTCCGTCCCGTTCGCGGGGCGGGCTGCTTCCTGTGGAACGCGGCCGGAGCGCGTTTCCTGGATCTGTACGGCGGCCACGCCGTGGCGATCACCGGCCACTCGCACCCGCGCGTGGTCGCCGCCATCACGGCGCAGGCGCGGGAGCTGCTGTTCTACTCCAACGCCTTGCCGCTCGACGTGCGCGACCGGCTGTTCTCGCAGCTCGCGGCGCTCGTGCCGGCCGGCTGCCGCCACGTCTTTCTGGTCAACTCGGGCGCCGAGGCCAACGAGAACGCCCTCGGCCTGGCGCGGCGCCTCACCGGCCGTGCCCGCATCGTGTCGATCGAGGGCGGCTTCCACGGGCGCACGGTGGCGACGCTGGCCGCATCCGGCATCGCCAAGTACCGCAAGCTCGCCGAGACCGGCGGCGCCGGGCGCGAGCTGGTGGACCGCACGACCGTCGTGCCATTCGACGACGCTGCCGCGCTGTCTGCGGCGGTCGGCTCTAACACTGCCGCCGTGATCCTCGAGCCCGTGCAGGGGCTGGCCGGGGCGCGCGACCACTCGGCGGCGACGCTGCGGGCGGCGCGGGCCGCCTGCGATGCCGCCGGAGCGCTTCTGGTGTTCGACGAGGTGCAGTGCGGCTGCGGCCGCACCGGTGCCTTCACGGCGGCGCAGTCGTACGGCGTCACGCCGGACATCGTCACTCTGGCCAAGGGCATCGCCTCCGGAATGCCGATGGGGGCCGTGCTGGTCTCCGACACGGTGGCGTCCTCGGTCAAGGGCGGAGAGCTCGGGACCACCTTCGGCGGCGGGCCGGTGCCGTGCGCTGCGGCATCTGCGACGCTCGAGCTGATGGTCGAGGAGGACCTGCCGGGGCGCGCGTCCCGGATGGAGAAGGTCATTCGGCAGGAGCTCGCCGGAATTCGGGCGATCACCCGGATCAGCGGCCGCGGCCTGCTGCTCGGGGTCGTCCTCGACCGCGCCGCGAAGCCGGTCCAGCAGGCGTTGTTCGAGCGCGGGATCCTCGTCGGCGGCGCCGAGGACGCGGCGGTGCTGCGCCTGCTTCCACCCCTGGTGCTGGAGGACGAGCACGTGGCGATCTTCGCCGCCGCGCTCGCGGAGGTGCTCTCGTCATGACGAAACGCGACTTCATCGCGGCCGATGCCTGGCCCGACGAGGAGGTTCTTTCGCTCCTCGACCGAGCCGCGGCGCTCAAGAGCGGCAGCACGGGCGGCTCGCTCGCCGGCAAGGTCCTGGCGATGGTGTTCTTCGACCCGTCGCTGCGCACCCGCACGTCGTTCGAGGTGGCGATGCTGCGCCACGGCGGTCACGCGGTGACGCTCGAGCCCGGCAAGGGATCGTGGTCGCTCGAGCACCGCCTCGGCGCCGTGATGGACGGCGCCAACGTCGAGCATATCGTCGAGGCGGCGCGCGTGCTGTCCCGCTACGCCGACGTCCTCGGCGTGCGCGCCTTCCCGAGCGCATCGACGTGGGAGGAGGCGCGGCGGGACGAGGTCGTCGGCGGTTTCGCGCGGCACGCCACGGTGCCGGTCATCAACCTCGAGTCGGCGCGCCGCCACCCCTGCCAGGAGCTCGGCGACGCGCTGACCCTGCGCGAGAAGCTCGGCGGCGACCCGCGCGGCAAGCGGTTCGTGCTCACCTGGGCGTGGCACCCCAAGGCTCTGCCGACGGCGGTGCCGGTCTCGGCGGCGCTGGCGGCGGCGCGTCTCGGCATGGAGGTGGTGATCGCCCGTCCCGAGGGGTGGCAGCTCGACCCCGACGACATGTCGGCGATCCGCGCCTGCGCGGGACGGCAGGGAGGGAGCGTGGTCGAGACCGACGACATGGACGCCGCCATCGCGGGCGCCGACGCGGTCTACGCCAAGAGCTGGGGCAGCCTTCTCGATTTCGGAAACGCCGGCGCCGAGTCGGTGCGCCGCTCAAGCCTGCGTGGCTGGCGCGTCGACGAGACCCGGATGAGGACGACCCGCGCCGGCGCCGGCATCTTCATGCACTGCCTGCCGGTACGCCGCAACGTGGTCGTCACCGACGGCGTGCTCGACGGTCGCTGGTCGGTGGTCACCGACGAGGCGGAGAATCGCCTGCACGTCCAGCGCGCGCTGCTCCTGGAGCTGCTTGGAGGCTGGCAATGAAGAGCAGCAATGGTGGCCGAGGCTTCCCTGCACTGCTCGACGGGTCAAGAGTCAAGAGTCGAGAGTCGAGAAGAACGAGACGCTCTCTTGCTGCCGCGCTGCCAGAATTTCCTCTCTCGACTCTCAACTCTCAACTCTCGACCTGCCGTCAAGGGGGGGCCAATGAGTGACCTGGTACGCGCGCTCAAGGGTGCGCTCGACTACACGCGGCTCTACCGCGACCAGACGTTCGTGGTCAAGCTCGGCGGCGAGGTCCTGGGTAGCCCTGACGCCCTCGACAGCCTGGCCGTGTCGATCGCGCTGCTCGAGTCCTTGTCGATCCGCGTGGTGCTGGTTCACGGCGGCGGCCCGCAGGCGAGCGAGCTGTCGCGCCAGCTCGGCCTCACCCCCGAGGTGGTGGCGGGGCGGCGGGTGACCACCCCGGCGGTGCTCGAGGTCGCCAAGATGGTCTTTGCCGGGCGCCTCAACGTCGACCTGCTCGCGGTGCTGCGGCGGCACGGCGTGCGCGGGGTCGGCCTCTCGGGCGTCGACGCCGAGCTGGTCACCGCGCGCAAGCGCCCGCCGGTCCAGGTGCGCGACGACGACGGCTCGGAGAAGCTGGTCGACTTCGGCGAGGTCGGCGACATCGAGAAGGTGGATGCGGCCGTGCTGCAAGTGCTCCTGGCGGCCGGTTATGTGCCGGTCGTGGCATCTCTCGCGGCCGACGCCTCCGGCCGGCCGCTCAACGTCAACGCGGACACGCTCGCCGAGGCGCTTGCGAGCGCGCTGCAGGCCAAGAAGCTGATCTTCGTCACCTCGGCGCCCGGCGTCCTCCGCGACCCGGCGGACGAGTCGTCGCTGCTGGCGTTCGCGGTCCCCGACGACCTGGCGCCGTTCCTCGAGACCGGCGCCATCGGCGGCGGCATGCGGCCCAAGGTCGAGGCGTGCATCCGCGCGGTCAGGAACGGGGTGCGCCGCACCCATATCATCGACGGAAGGGTGCCCGACTCGCTTCTCCTCGAGCTGTTCACCGGCCACGGCTGCGGCTCGATGGTCGTCGCCCGCAAGGAGCTCGACGACTACACGGAGCACGAGCTGTGACGTCCTGGGCCGACGAGGCGGTGGCGCTGCTCGAACGCCTGGTGCGAACGCCGAGCCCTTCGGGTCAGGAGCAGGCTGCCGCCGAGCTGCTCGCTGCCTGGGCGGCCGAGCGCGGTCTCGACGTCCAGCACGACGCGACGGCGGTGCGCATCGCGGCGCGCTCGCGACGCAGCGGCCCGACGCTGGCGCTCGCCTCGCATCTCGACACCGTGCCGCCGGGCGAGGGGTGGACGGTGGATCCGCTGGCGGCCACGGTGCGTGACGGGCGCCTGTACGGGCGCGGCGCCGTCGACGCCAAAGCCTCGGTGGCGGCGATGGCCGCCGCGGTCGCGGACGTCGCCGAGCAGGGAGGTCCGGCGCGAGGCACGGTGCTGCTGCTCGCCACCTTCAACGAGGAGACCCGCGACACGACGATGCCGGAGGCGCTGCGCACACTGGGGCGTCTGCCCGATGCGGCGATCGTCGGGGAGCCCACCTCCTTGAGCCCGTGCGTGGCGCAACGCGGGCAACTGCTGCTGCGGCTGGTCTGGGACGGCGAGCAGGTCCATGCCGGCTGGGCGGCGGAACGCGAGACGCAACCGGTCAACGCCATCCTGCGCGCCGCCACCGACCTTGCCTTGCTCCAGGTCTTGCGGCCGGGCCGGCGGCACCCGATCCTCGGCAACGTCTCGATCACCCCGACGATGGTCTCAGGCGGGATCGCGCGCAACGTCACGCCGCCACGGTGCGAGGTGGTGCTGGACGTGCGGACCACGCCGGCGTGGAGCCATGCCGAGCTCATCGAGCTCGTCCGCGGCGCGATCGGCGGCCGCGTCGAGGTGATCTCGGACCGGCTGGTTCCGGCCGAGACCCCGGCGCACTCGGAGCTGCTCGCGGCGCTCCGGCGGGTGCGGCCGTCGGCGCAAGAGACCACCTCGCCGACCTGCTCCGACTGGGTATTCCTGCGCGGCGCCGACGCGATCAAGCTCGGGCCGGGCGAGTCGCGCGTGTCGCACACCGCCGACGAGTGGGTGGCGCTCGACCAGGTGCGCGCGGCGGCCGGGCTCTACGCCGCTGTTGCCCGGGAGTACCTCAAATGACACGCACACTGTGGGGAGGCGACGACGGGCTGCCGGCCCGGGTGGCGGCGTACACCGTCGGCGACGACGGTGTCTGGGACTCCCGCCTGCTGCCGTGGGACATCCTCGGCACTCTCGGGCACGTCGAGGGGCTCGCCGCGGCCGGGTTGCTGACCGGTCCGGAGGCCGGCCGGCTGCGCTCTGCGCTGCGCGCCTTGCTTGCCGAGGCCCGGGCCGGAGCGCTGGCCGTCACGGCTGACGATGAGGACGTGCACACCGCGGTCGAGCGGGCGCTCGTTGCTCGCACCGGCAGCGTCGGCGAGAAGGTCCACACCGGCCGGTCGCGCAACGATCAGGTGGCGGTGGACCTGCGGCTGTACCTCAAGGACGCCCTCCTTGACCTCGCCGGCGGCGTCCTCGACGCCGCGGCGGCGCTCGCGGCGTTCGCCGGCGCGCACCGGCGGGTGGTCCTGCCGGGCTACACCCACCAGCGGCGGGCGATGCCGTCGACGCTCGGACTGTGGGCCGCCGGCTATGCCGAGCTGCTGATCGACGACCTGGCGCCGCTGGGCGCCGCGCTCGACCTCGCGGACCGCTCGCCGCTGGGCAGCGCCGCCGGGTTCGGCGTGCCGCTGCCGCTCGACCGCGAGCGGGTGGCGCGCGCGCTGGGTTTCGCGTCCGTGCAGCGCAACGTCACGGCGGTGGCGGCGACCCGCGGCAAGCTCGAGGTGCAGGCGCTCTCGGCCGCCTGGGGCATCGCCTACGACCTCGCGAAGCTGTCGTGGGACGTGATTCTCTTCTCGTCGGAGGAGCTCGGTTTTCTGGCGCTGCCCGCGGGTCTCGCCACCGGCTCCAGCATCATGCCGAACAAGCGGAACCCCGACGTCTTCGAGCTCACGCGCGCTCGCGCGGCGCTGCTCGACGGATACCTGGTCCAGGCGATGGCGGTGGCCGGCAAGCTGCCCGGCGGCTACCACCGCGACCTGCAGCTCACCAAGGCGCCGCTGATGCGCGGCTTCGACACCGTCGCCGAGATGGTCGCCATGATCGCAGCCGCGGTGCCGCTGCTGGCGGTCGACCGCGACCGCTGTGCGGCGGCGCTCTCGGAAGACGTTTTCGCGACCGATGCAGCGCTCGCGCGCGTCCGTGCCGGCGTGCCGTTCCGTGCCGCGTACCGCGAGATCGCGGAGGAGCTGCGCCGGGGCGTCGCTCCGAAGCCGCTGCCGGCCGCTGAGGTGCTGGCCGGGAGAACGGCCTCCGGAAACGCCGGCAACCTCGGGCTGCCCGCGCTCCGTCGCGAGATCGCGCAGTCGCGACGCCGCCTTGCGCGCCGTCGCGAGTCGTTCGCCGCCGCCCTGCACGCCCTGGCAAGAGGAGGAGGGAGCTGATGCGCACCGTGCGACGCCGTCGCGAGCTGCTGCTCGGGCTCATCGCCACGCGCCGGGTGGAGACCCAGGACGACCTCGTGGCCGCGCTGCGCGAGGCCGGAATCGAGGCGAGCCAGGCGTCGGTGTCGCGCGACATCGCGGCGCTCGGTCTGGTCAAGGTCGCAGGGCAGTGGGCCGCGCCGACGAAGGTCGAGCACAACGGGAACCCGGCCGAGGAGCGGATTCGCAGCTACCTGCTGAGCGCGGCGACGGCCGGCCCCAATCTGGTGGTGCTCAAGACGCCGCCCGGGGAGGCGCAGGGCGTAGGGCTGGCGTTCGACCACCTCGATTTGCCGGGCGTGATCGGCTCCGTCGCCGGCGACGACACGATCTTCGTCGCCGTGCGCGGCGCCCGGGAGGGCAAGGCAGTCAAGCGCCATCTCGACGGTCTCCTCGCGGTGCGCGGAGCGGCGAAGTGAGCGTCAGACCTGGAAGCCGTGGTCAGTCCTGCCCCACCGACCGAACGGCCGCGGGGGTGGGTGGGACGAGCCCCGAGCCCCTAGCCCCGAGCCCCGTCCTTGTCCTTCAGGTTGTGCCGGCGGCGCCGGTCCGGTATGCTGAAACCTCAGTGGACAGGACGTTCCTACCACCCTTGCTGGCAGGGCCTCGCCGTGCCTCGCTGGCGCTCGCCGACGGCTCCGTGTTCTCCGGATACGCGGCCGGGCCACCGGCCGAGGCGACCGGCGAGGTGGTCTTCAACACCTCGATGTTCGGCTACCAGGAGATGCTGTCTGACCCCTCGTACGCCGGGCAGATCCTGGTGCTGACCGCACCCCACGTCGGCAACGTCGGCGTCAACGATGATGACACCGAGTCGGCCAGGATCTGGGCGCAGGGGCTGATCGTCCCCGACCTGTCGCTGCTGCCGTCCAACTGGCGGGCAACCGGAGGCCTTCTCGACCGGCTGGCCGCCGACGGCATCCCGGTCGGCTGGGGGTTCGACACGCGGGCGATCGTGCTGCACCTGCGCGTTGCCGGTGCGCTGCCTGGCCTGCTCGCCTGCGGCGGCGAGATGACCCCCGACGCTCTGCACGAGCGGGCGGCCAAGGCGGTCGGCACCGACGGCTGCGACTGGGCGCACCGGGTGGCGCGATCGGAGCCCGCGGTGTGGTCCGCCGGCCCCTGGTGTTCTCCCGGCAGCGAGCGCCGTGACGTGGTCCCCGGTCCGCGGGTGACGGTAATCGACTGCGGCGTCAAGAGCTCAATCCTGCGCCACCTCGTCGGCGCCGGCGCGACGGTCTCCGTGGTGCCTCCCGACACGAGCGCCGCCGCGATCCTGGCCTCCGGCGCGGGC
>Ga0315273_10003400_pt1 | contig 19169 bp, 22 predicted proteins | sample YL17G02_0_MG_FD_205753 | JGI IMG/M metagenome (GOLD analysis project Ga0315273, IMG submission 205753) | Sediment microbial communities from Yellowstone Lake, YNP, Wyoming, USA - YL17G02_0 | ecosystem: Environmental > Aquatic > Freshwater > Lake > Sediment | place: USA: Wyoming | collected...
GCGAGCACATCGAGGTGGACCCCCAGGACGACAACGTCTGCTACCTGCGCACCAAGAAGGACAAGATGGGTCACCTGCTGGAGCACGAGGACCTGTTCGGGCAGGAGGAAGGCGTCGAGGGCTGACGTCGCTCCACCTGCGAGACAGCCGCAACGACGGCAAAGGAGCCGCACGATGACCACCTACGAAGGCATGCTCAACGGCAAGGGGATGAAGTTCGCCCTCGTCGTCGGGCGATTCAACGAGCTCATCTCCTCGCGCCTGTACGAGGGCGCCCTCGACTGCCTGCGGCGGCACGACGTCGCCGATGGCGACGTCGACTCCGCCTGGGTGCCGGGCGCCTTCGAGATGCCGCTGGTGGCGAAGAAGCTGGCCGCCAGCGGCAAGTACGACGCCGTGATCTGTCTCGGAGCCGTGATCCGTGGCGGTACGCCGCATTTCGACTACGTGGCCGGCGAGGCCGCCAAGGGCATCGCCAAGATCGGCCTCGACACCGGCGTCCCGGTGGTCTTCGGCGTGCTCACCACCGACACCATCGAGCAGGCCGTGGAGCGGGCCGGCGCCAAGGCCGGCAACAAGGGCTGGGCGGCGGCCTCCACGGCGCTCGAGATGGCGAGCCTGCTCAAGACGCTGCCCTGAGCTTGCGCGCCCGCCGGCCGGTCGAGCGGCGGGCTCGCCGGCTCGGCGCGCCGCGTCGTCAGCATGCAGGCCCTGCCGATGGAGGAACGATGAGCGAGTCACGCCGGCGCTCCTGGGCCGAGCCCTACAAGATCAAGATGGTCGAACCCCTGAAGATGACGACCCACGAGGAGCGCGAGCGCGCCATCCGCGAAGCCGGCTACAACACCTTCCTGCTCAGGAGCGAGGACGTCTACATCGACCTCCTCACCGACTCCGGCACGAGCGCCATGAGCGACCGCCAGTGGGCCGGCATGATGCTCGGCGACGAGGCCTACGCCGGCAGCCGCAACTTCTACCACCTCGAGGCGGCGGTCCGCGAGATCTACGGCTACAGGCACCTCGTGCCCACCCACCAGGGCCGCGCCGCCGAGCACATCCTCTCGAAGATCCTCATCAAGCCCGGCGACGTCGTGCCCGGCAACATGTACTTCACCACGACGCGCCTGCACCAGGAGCTCGCCGGGGGCACCTTCGTCGACGTCATCATCGACGAGGCGCACGACCCAGCCAACGAGCACCCCTTCAAGGGCGACGTCGACCTCGCCAAGCTGCAGCAGGTGATCGCTGAGCACGGCGCCGAGAAGATCCCCTACGTCTGCATCGCCACGGCCGTCAACATGGCCGGCGGCCAGCCCATCAGCCTCGCCAATCTGCGCGCCGTGCGCGAGCTCTGCGAGGCGCACGGCATCCGCGTCATCCACGACGCCACGCGGGTCGCCGAGAACGCCTACTTCATCAAGGAGCGCGAGCCCGGCTGCGCGGACATGAGCGTGGCCGCAATCGTCCTCGAGATCTGCTCGCTCACCGACGGGTGCACGATGAGCGCCAAGAAGGACGCGCTCGTCAACATCGGCGGCTTCCTCGCGCTCAACGACGACGAGCTCTTCGACGCGGCCCGCAACCTGGTCGTCGTCTACGAGGGCCTGCACACCTACGGCGGCATGGCCGGGCGCGACATGGAGGCCGTCGCTATCGGCCTGCACGAGAGCGTGCAGTTCGACCACATCAAGGCGCGCGTCGGCCAGGTGAAGTACCTCGGCGAGAAGCTCCAGGCATACGGCGTACCGATCGTCGTGCCGATCGGCAGCCACGGGGTGTTCCTCGACGCCAAAGCCTTCTTGCCGCACCTCGACCAGGACGTCTACCCGGCGCAGACCCTGGCCGCCGAGCTCTACCTCGACAGCGGTGTGCGCGCCATGGAGCGCGGCAACGTCTCGGCGGGCCGCGACCCCAGGACCGGGCTGAATCGGCGCCCGAAGCTCGAGCTCGTGCGCCTCACGATCCCGCGGCGCGTGTACACCCAGGCGCACCTGGACGTGACCGCGGAGAGCGTCGCCGAGGTATACGACCGTCGCGCGGCGATCAAGGGCCTGGACATGGTCTACGAGCCGCCGCAGCTGCGCTTCTTCCAGGCGCGCTTCGCGCCGCTGGCCTGAAGAAGCGGGTCAGTGCCCTTCGCGCACGTGCGAGAGCCACTCCGCCTGGGCCATGAACTCGGCGTCGCAAGCGGCGCAGCGGTAGGAGTGGGTCTCGACCTCACCCGTGTGAGTCCTGAAGAGATGGTGGTCGAGCGCCTCGCACGTAGCGAACTCCGCGCCGCAGCGCGGGCAAGAGCGTGTCTGCATCGTCATGCGTCTGTGCCTCACTGATAGACGTGGCGGTCCGTGACGAAAGAGCCCCGCCGCATGGCAGGGCTGCGAGAGGAGCTTCTTTGAGCGGCGCCGGCGCGGCTGGCGCGCGTCGGCAGAGGCCTTCAGGCGGCCTTCGTGACCTTGCCCGACTTGAGGCAGCGGGTACACACGTAGGCGTGCTTGGCATGGCCGTTGACGAGGATGCGGACGCGCTGCAGATTGGGGTCGAAGCGCCGTTTGGTATGGCGGTGCGAGTGGCTCACGTTGTTGCCGATCGCGGGCGCTTTGCCGCAGGTCGCGCAGACTTTGGACATGGTCGTTCCTTGACTTGATTGGTCAATAGCTGCGCTAGTATGCTGCACCCGGCTGGGCAACGCAAACGCGTGCCCGCGGTCGGCCCGCCCTGTCCACCGTCCCGCCGAGGCGTGATGGCCCGTTTCCACAAAGAGATGTCCATCTTCGAGGCCCTCGAGTCAGACCCCGGTGCGAGAGAGGTGTTCGAGAGCCACGGCATGGCCTGCTGTCTGTGCATCGGGGCTCAGTCCGAGACCATCGAAGCAGGCGCCATCCTTCACCAGGTCGACCCGGAGGTCGTCGTCGAGGAGCTCGCCCGCCTCGGCGACCCCGGGTCCTGAGCCGGGGGGTCCGCGCATCGTGTCGTCCCCGGACCTCCACATCCCCTTCTCGTCTCCCGGCCTCGACGGCGGCATCACGGTCGCCCATCAGGTCATCGCCAAGCTCGCCGGAAAGGCCGCCCGCGCCACGTATGGCGTGGTCGCCATGCAGGAGCCCCCCATCCGCAAGCTGGCGCGCTTCTTTCGGGGCGCGCTCACCGAGGGCGTCGAGGTCGACATCGAGGACGGCGCGGCCAACATCGGCCTCCACGTCGTCATGGAGCGCGGCGTCAATCTGGCGCGGGTCACCGCCAACCTGCAGGAGCAGGTGCGCTACCAGGTCGGCGAGGTCGGCGGGGTGCCGCTGGGCGAGATCAACGTGCGCGTAGAGGATCTGCAGGATTGAGCGTCCGGCTCGCCGCCATCACGGTCATCGAGGCCGCGCTCGCCGCTCTCGAGGCGGAGCGCGGGGTCATCAACGACCTCAACGTGTATCCGGTGCCGGACGGCGACACGGGCACCAATCTCGCGCTCACCGTGCGCGCCGTCCTCGAAGAACTCCAGCAGAGCGACGTCGAGGGCATCCCGGCCGTAGCCGCCGCCGTCACCAAGGGCTCGCTCATGGGCGCGCGCGGCAATTCGGGCGTCATCCTGTCGCAGATCGTGCGCGGCCTCTGTGACGTGTGGGGCCGCTCCGCAGACCTCACCACGGCCGATTTCAAGGAGGCTCTCTCCGAAGGCGCCACCAGCGCCTATCGGGCCGTCAAGGAGCCCGTGGAGGGTACCATGCTCACCGTGATCCGCAAGATGGCGGAGGCAGCGCAGAGCGTGCCCGACACGCTGGGCCTCGATAGACTGCTGGTCGCCGTCGAGGAGTCCGGCAGAGTGGCGGTCGAGAAGACCACCGAGCAGCTGCCGGTGCTGCAGAAGGCCGGCGTCGTCGACGCCGGTGGCTACGGGCTTCTGGTGCTCTTCCGCGGCCTCGCGGGCGGCGTCGCCGAGCTCATGCACGCCGGCATCGCCGTGTCGCTGGCGAAGGTCGCGTTGCGCACGGGGGAGGGAAGCGCCCCGAGGACTCCGCCGCCCCATGAGGCGTCCGAACTCTCCGCGTACCGCTACTGCACCAGCCTGCTCATCACCGGCGAGGCCATCGACAGGGTCGCGTTCGAGGCCTTCCTGCTGCCCATCGGCGACAGCGCCCTCGTGGTCGGAGACCGGCGCATGGTCAAGGTCCACGTGCACACCAACGACCCGGGGGTCGTACTCAGCGAGGCTCTCAAGCTGGGCGCCCTCGGCGAGGTCGAGATCAACGACATGCACGAGCAGACCAAGGCGCGCGACGAGCGTCTGCAGGGCCAGCCCAGGCTCGCGGAAGGCACGGTCGTGGTGGCCGTGGTCGCCGGCGAGGGCAACAAGGCGCTGTTCCGCGAGCTCGGCTGCCATGCCGTGGTCGACGGCGGCCAGTCGATGAACCCGAGCGCGGCACAACTGCTCGAGGCGGTGGAAGCTCTGGGCGCCGAGGAGGTCGTGCTGCTGCCCAACAACGGCAACGTCATCCTCACCGCCGAGCAGGCCGCCGGCATGAGCCCGCGGCGTATCGCCGTCGTCCCTACGACGTCCATCCCCGTGGGCCTGGCGGCCATGGTGGCCTTCGACCCCGGCGGCGACGCCGCCGGCAACGCGCGGGCCATGCAGGACGCCATCGCAGGCGTGCACTCGGCCGAAGTCACGCGCGCGGTGCGCGACTCGGAGCTCGACGGGGTCAAGGTCCGCAAGGGCCAGGCCATGGGCCTCGTCGACGGGCGGATCGTGGCCGCCGGCGAGGCGATCGAAGAGGCCTTCGGCGGCGTGCTCGAGGAGTTCGCCAGGGTCGAGGCCGAGTTCGTCACCGTGCTCACTTCGCTCAACGGGTCGGGCGTGAGCCGCGAGCGGCTCGAAGAGCTGGCCGCGCGACTCGCGCCCGACGCAGAGGTCCACTTCCACGAAGGTGGTCAGCCCCTGTACCCCATCCTCGGGAGCGCCGAATGACCGACCTGCTCACGCTCGGCAACACCGCCATCGTCCTCGATTCCACCTGCGATCCGCCGGCCGGGTTCCTCGACCGGCCCGGTCTGTACATGGTCCCGCTCAAGGTCCATTTCGGCGACGAGACCTTCCGCGACGGCGTCGACATGACGTACCAGGAGTTCTTTGCCAGGCTCGCGGCGGCTGAGGTGTTGCCAACCACGTCGCAGCCCACCGCAGGGGAATTCCTCGCGGCGTACGAGGAGGCGCGGCAGACCTACGACCACGTCTTCTCGCTGCACCTCTCCGGGGTGATGAGCGGTACCGTGCGCTCCGCCGAGCAGGCCGCCGAGCAGATCGACGGGGTCGAGGTCCACGACCTGCGCACCGTCTCGAGCGCCCTGTCTCTCGCCGCGGAACGCCTGCGCGCCCGCCTCGAACGTGGCTGCACGCTCGACGAGGCGCGCGCCTACATCAGGCACTTCACCGACCACTCGAGCCTGCTGGTCCACGCCGCGACCCTCGAGTACCTGCGTCGCGGCGGGCGTATCGGCCCAGCCGCCTCGTTCGTCGGCGGCGTCTTTGACATCAAACCGCTGATCTGCATCGCCGACGGCACCCTTCAAGGCTACGCCAAGGTGCGCGGCCTCAAGAAGGCCATGGCCGCCATGCAGCGCTTCGTCGAGGAGAACAGCAAGCCCGACGACGAGCTGTATTTCGTGACCGCCGACGCCGTCAACGACGAGGAGCCGCAGCTCATCCGCCAGATGATCGAGCGGCTGCGGCCCAAGGCGCACTTCGTGCTGCACGGCCACGTGGCCGCCGTGGTCGGCACGCACATCGGCCCGGGGACCGCCGCCTTTGCTATGATCGCGGAGTGACCGAGCCCGCACTCCCGCTCCGCTTCGGCGGCGGCCGGTACCACCAGCGGCCGCCCACCCCGCGACTCTTCTTCGACCCAGCCACGCTGGCCACTCCGCTGGCCGAGCTGGAGCACGTCACGAAGCCGGTGGCCCGGCGCCTTGCAGCGTTCGGCCTCGAGACCGTGGGCGACCTCATCGACCACTTTCCGCGACGGTACGAGGACTTCCGCGACCGCAAGCTTATCCGCGATCTTAAGGTCGGCGAGGAAGCGACGGTGCGCGGCACCGTCGGGCGCGTCGTCGCCGACCGTACCGCGCGACGCCGGGTCGACGTCGTGCGCGTCGTGCTCACCGACGAGACGGGCGCCCTCGAGGCGGTGTGGTTCAACCAGCGCTACCTCGTCAAGGTCCTGGTGGAGGGCATGCGGCTCAGCGTGCGAGGCACGTACCGGCCGCAGGGCGGCCGCTCGTCGTTCGTCGTGAAGAGCCACGAGATCCTCGAGGAAGAGGAGGGTGACTCCGTCCACACCGAGGGGATCGTCCCGGTGTACCCGGCCAGCGAGCAGGTCTCGGCGCGGCTGCTGCGCGGCATCTTGCGGGGCGTGCGGCCGGCGATGCGCCGGCTCCCCGACCCGCTGCCCGCCGCGCTCCGCGAGCGCGAAGGCCTGCCGACGCGCGCGGACGCCACTCTGGCCGTGCACCTGCCGCGCGACCTGGAAGAGGCCGCCGTGGCGCGCGCTCGCCTCGTGCTCGAAGAGCTGCTCCTCATGCAGGTAGGGTTGTTGCTTCACAAGGTTGAGCAGCAGCGCCGCGCCGCAGCGCCTGCCCTTGCCACGCCGTCGGACTTGAGCAGGGCCTTCCTGAAGAACCTGCCGTTCGCACTGACCGCGCACCAGCTCCAGGCGCTCGAAGAACTGGATGCGGATCTCGCGCGCACGGTACCGATGCGCCGACTGCTGCAGGGCGACGTGGGCTCGGGCAAGACGGTCGTGGCCCTCTACTGCCTCGTGCGCGCGGCGGAAGCCGGCTTCCAGGGCGCGCTCATGGCCCCGACCGAGACGCTCGCCATCCAGCACGCCGAGACGGCCGCACGCCTCGTCGGCGCCCTCGCCCCGGCCGAACTGCTGACCGCGGCGCTCACCGCAAAGGAGCGGCGGGCCGCGCTCGGGAGGATCGCGAGCGGCGCGGCCCGCCTTGTGATCGGCACGCACGCGTTGCTGCAGGAGGACGTGCAGTTCGCCGGCCTGGCCCTGCTGGTCGTCGACGAGCAGCATCGCTTCGGCGTGGAGCAGCGCGACGCTCTGGTGCGGCGCGCCGAGCGCGGCGGCCGCGCGCCGCACGTCCTGCACATGACAGCCACGCCGATCCCGCGCACCCTGGCGCTGACCGTGTACGGCGATCTCGACGTGACCACCATCGCGGGCTCGCCCGCGGGTCGCCAGCCGGTCGTCACGCGCCTCGTGGACGAGGGCCAGCGCGAGGTGGGCTACGAGTTCGTGCGCAAGCAGGTCGCCAGAGGACGCCAGGTCTACGTGGTGTGCCCGGCCATCGACGAGTCGGAGTCGATCTCGGCGGCCACGGCCGTGGCCGAGGCCGAGCGGCTGCAGGCAGGGCCGTTCCGGGCCAGCCGCGTGGCGGTGGTGCACGGTCAGCTGAGGTCGGCCGACCGCGACGCAGTCATGCACGCCTTCAAGGCCGGAGACGTGCAGGTCCTGGTCTCGACCAGCCTGATCGAGGTCGGCATCGATGTGCCCAACGCCTCCGTGATGATCGTCGAGGGCGCCGAGCGCTTCGGCCTCGCGCAGCTTCACCAGCTGCGCGGGCGCGTGGGGAGGGGGACGGCCAAGTCGTACTGCCTGCTCTTCTCGCAGGCCGAGACCGGCGTCTCCCAGGCGCGGCTCGAGGCCCTGCTCGAGACCAACGACGGCTTCGAGCTCGCCGACCGCGATCTCGAGATCCGCGGTGAGGGCCAGGTGATGGGCGCGCGGCAGGCCGGCGTGCCGGACCTCAAGCTCGCCCGCCTGGCCCGCGACCGGGCGGCGCTGCTTCGCGCCCGCGAGCTCGCCGCGGAGATCATCGACGCCGACCCCGGCCTCAGCGAGCCGGTGAACGCGCCGCTGCGCGCGGCCGTCGACGGCGCCTTCGGCCACGAGCTCGCGTGGCTGCTCAAGGCCTGACGGGCCGCGCCGCCGCGCTCCCGTATACTGCAGGCATGCGTACTCCGGAGCTCATCGCCACACACACCAACACGGATTTCGACGCCTTCGCGGCGATGGTCGCGGCGCGCAAGCTCTACCCCGAGGCGTCCATCTGTCTTGGCGGCGCCGTGAACCGCAACGTGCGCGAGTTCCAGGCGCTGTACGCGGACCTCATCCCCGTTATCGATCCGGGCGACGTCGAGCGCGACAGCGTGCGCCGGCTGATCCTCGTCGACACCGTCCACGCGAACCGGCTGGGTGACCTCGGCGACCTGTGCGGCCGCGAGGGTGTCCAGATCGTGGCGTTCGACCATCACACCCACGTGGCCGACCTGCCGGACTACATCCCGCCCGACAACCTCGTGACCTCGTCCGACGGCTCGCTCGTGACGCTGCTCGTGCGCATCGTCGCCGAGCGGGGCATCCCCATCACGCCGTTCGAGGCGACCGTGTTCGCGCTCGGCATCCACGAGGACACGGGCTCCCTGACGTTCTCGACCACGACCCCCGCCGACGCCGAGGCCCTGGCGCTCTGCATGCTGCGCGGCGCCGACACGGCGCTGCTCGAGAAGTGGCTCGCCAACGCGCTCACCGGCGCGCAGCGCCGCACGCTTGCGGCCGCGCTCGAGGCGGCCGAGGAGCTGCCCGTCGCCGCGGCGACGGTGCTCCTCTCGGCCCTTCGCCAGGACCTCTACGTGGAAGGCGTGAGCGTGGTGGCGCACCGCGTCATGGACCTCACCGGCTGCGACGCCTATTTCCTCCTCGTGGCCATGGAGAACCGCGTGTTCGTCACGGCGCGCAGCCGTGGCGGTCGCCTGGACGTGGCCAAGGCGTTGGCGGTGGTCGGCGGCGGCGGCCATTCCGCCGCCGCCTCGGCGGTCGTCAAGGACCGGCCGTTGGACGACGTCGCGGCGGCCGTGACCGCGGCGGTGCCCGCCGCCATCGTCCCCATGCGCACGGTGCGCGACGTGCTCGTGCCGCTGCCGCCGCCGGTCGAGCTGTCGACCAGCGTCGACGAGGCGGCGCTGCGGTGCCGGCGCGAGGGGCTCGGCGGCGTCGTCGTCACGGACGCCGGCCGGCTCGTCGGCAAGGTCGCGCTCGTCGACCTCGAGCGCACGGCCGCGCACGGCCTCGGGCACGCGCCCGTCAAGGCCGTCATGACGTCGCACGTGACGGTGATCGCCGCGGACACGCCCTTGGAGCACGCCGCCGCCCGTATCGCCCAGGAGGAGATCGGATGGGCGCCCGTGGTGCGTGACGCCTCCGCCGAGCAGATCGTCGGCGACGATCTGCTCGGGGCGGTCACGCGCCGCGCGGTGGCCGGAGACGTGGGGGCGCCGGAGCCACCGGCGCCTGTGGTGGCCAACCTCGCCGGACCCCTGGGAGAGCTCGGCCTGGACGGACTGCTACGCCAGATCCAGGCCGTCGCCGCCGGCGTCCGCGGCGTGTACCTCGTCGGCGGCGCGGTCCGCGACCTGCTCCTCGGCGAGCCCGGCTTCGACGTCGATATCGCCGTCGAAGGGGACGGCATCGCGCTGGCCGGCGATCTTGCCGAACGCCTCAAGGGCCACGTGCGCCCGCACGAGAAGTTCGGCACGGCCGTCGTCGTGGCCCACGACGCGGCCGGCGGACGCCAGCGGGTGGACGTGGCCTCGACGCGCTCCGAGTCATACGCCTACCCCGCGGCGCTCCCCAGGGTGGAGCACGCGGGCATCCGCAGCGACCTGGCGCGGCGCGACTTCACGATCAATGCGATGGCGGTCTCGCTCAAACCGGAGACGTACGGCGACCTCCTCGACTACTACGGCGGCATGACCGATCTCGCGGCGCGGCGCATCGTGGTGCTGCACAACCTCAGCTTCATCGAGGACCCCACGCGCGTGCTGCGCGCCATCCGCTACGAGAACCGCTACGGGCTGCGCATGGACGAACACACCCTCAACCTGGCCCGCGCCTGCTGCGCCATGGATCTTGTCGGCGACCTCTCGTCGGCGCGGCTCAGGGACGAGCTCGTCGATCTGCTCGAGGAGGAGAAGATCGACTTCTCGCTGCGGCGCATGGAGGAGCTCGGCCTCACACCTTCCATCCACGGCCGCCTGCGCGCGGGCGCTGCCACCCGCGACCTCGTGCACCGGGGCGACCGTGCGCGCACGGCGCACCGCCTCGAGGGCGAGATGCCGCGTTGGCGCCTGCGGCTGATCGGGATGCTCCGCGACCTCGAACCCGAGGAGATCGCCATGTGGACCGAGCGCATGCGCATCCGCCGGCACGACGCCGAGGTCCTCGAACGCGCCTTCGTGGTGGGCCGGCGCCTGGTGGACCGGGTCGCGAGAGGTCCGAGCGAGGCGGATCTGTACGAGTTCGCCCGCGGCGAGCCACTGGAGGCCGTCCTCACGGCCGTGGCGCTGGACGAGACTGGCATCGCCGCAGAGCGCCTCGGCCGCTTCCTCGACGTCACGCGCCACGTCAAGCTCGCCATCGGCGGCGAGGACCTCTTGGCGCTGGGCTTCGCAGCCTCCCCGGAGATGGGCGAGGTGCTGCGCAGCGTCCTGCACCTCAAGCTGAACGGCGTGGTGCGGAGCCGCGACGACGAGCTCTCTGCCGCGGCGAGGCTGCGCGGATGACCGGCAACGGCCTCGTCGTCCAGTTCCTCATCATCTCGCCGCTCCTGCTCATCAGCCTGGTGCTCCACGAGCTCGCCCACGGCTGGGTAGCCTGGAAGCTCGGTGATCCCACGGCCAAGGTGCATGGTCGCCTCACGCTCAACCCGATCAAGCACCTCGACATGTGGGGCACCGTCGCCCTGGTCGTGACCTTCGTGGGCTCCGGCGGCAACTTCTTCTTCGGGTGGGCCAAACCAGTCCCGGTCGATCCCCGCTACTTCAAGGATCCGCAACGCGGCATGATGCTTGTCGGCGCGGCTGGACCGGCGGCCAACTTCGCCGTGGCGCTGATCGCCGCCGGCCTCGTCTGGCTCACCTATACGTGGAGCCTGTTCGCGGCGCAGACGCTCGCGTTGGCCTTCGTACTCAACGTCGTGCTGGGCGTCATCAACCTGATCCCCATCCCTCCGCTGGACGGCTCGCGGGTGATAGGCGGCTTCCTCCCGCGCGACCTGTACGTGCGCTGGGTCGACCTCGACCGCTACGGGAATTACGTGTTCATGGGTCTGCTCGTGATCATGCTGGCGGCGCCGCAGGTGTTCGAGACCACGATCGGCAGAGTGCTCGATTGGGCGTATCTCTTGCTGCCGGGGGGCTGAGCCTATGGGCGAGCGCTTCGACCTGGAGTGGCGCGAGGCGGGCGGCCTCAGGTGGCTGCAGTGGGAGGGCGCCGGGGTGGCCGCCGCCTTCCCGACCAGAGAAGGCGGCGTCTCGCCGGCGCCCTACGATGCCCTCAACCTTGGCCTCTCCACCGGCGACAAGCCTGCCAATGTACTCGAGAACCGGCGACGCTTCTGCGCGGCCGTCGGCGTGCCCCAGGAACGGCTCGTCGTGCCCGGCCAGGTGCATGGCGCCACGCTCGCCTGGGTGGGGGAGACCGAGGCCGGGCGCGGCGCCTTCGATCGAAAGGCGGTGATCCACGACCACGACGGTCTGCTGACCGCCGCGCCCGGCCTCGGTCTGGTGGTGAGCTACGCCGATTGCGTGCCCGTGGTCATCGCCGCGCGCGGCGATGACGGGCCCGAGGTCGGCGCTGTGCACGCCGGCTGGCGGGGCATGCTCGCCGGCATCGTCGGGCAGGCGGCCGCGGCGCTGGCGCGCCGCGGCCGCCTGCTGGGCGCCGTCGTAGGCCCCAGTATCGGTCCCTGCTGTTTCACCGTCGACGAGGGCTTGCGCAAACGCTTCAACGAGCGCTTCCCGGGCTCCGCCGGCGAACGCACCGCGGACCTCTGGGCCTGTGCCGGGCGCGACCTGGAGGCCGCCGGCGTGCCGCCGGCGGCTGTCACCGTCGCGGCCCTCTGCACGATGAGCGACGAGCGCTTCTTCTCGCATCGGCGCGACCACGGGTCGACGGGCCGTCACCTGGCGATCGCCTGGCGGCAGGAAGCGTGAGACGATTCCAGAAGTAGGCGCCTGAGGAGGCGATCGGTGGCCCGGCAGTACATCCCCCAGGCAGAAGTCGTGCGCGAGCGCTTTGCGGCGGTGAGCGGCCACGTCGCCGAGGCGGCCGCCGCCGCCGGGCGAGACCCGGCGGAGGTCCGCATCCTGGTGGCGACCAAGTACGTGGCCGCCGAACACCTGGGCGCGCTGCGCGACGCGGGCATCAGCCTGATCGGCGAGAACCGCGCCCAGGACCTCGTCGCCAAGCATGCGCTGTACGGCGACGCCTTCGACTACCACTTCATCGGTCACCTGCAGAGCCGCAAGACCAGGCTCGTGCTGCCTCTGGTGAGCCTCATCCATTCGGTGAGCACGATGAGCGTCGTGCAGGAGATCGAGGCGCGCGCCGCGAACGCCGCAACGGTGCTGCTGGAGGTCAACATCGCCGGCGAGCAGAGCAAGAGCGGTATCGCGCCGGCCGCCGCAGACGCGTTTCTCGAACAGGCCGCGGCCTGCAGCAAGGTGCGTTTCTGCGGGCTGATGTGCATGCCGCCTCTGTCTGACGACGCCGAAACGGCGCGTCCGTATTTCGCGCAGACCCGCGAACTGGCACAGCGACTTTCGTCAAGGTGGCAGGGAACGTATACTTTCGACCAGCTATCGATGGGTACGAGTGCCGACTACGAGGCCGCCGCGCAAGAAGGGGCGACCATCGTGCGCATCGGCAGCGTGCTCTTCTGACCCGGCAGGGAGGAAGCTATGGGCTTGGGCGATTCGTGGCACAAGGTGGCGGTCTACTTCGGCATCGCCGACGACGAGGCCGACTTCGACGAAGACGAGACACTGGCTCCACACGAGGAGCTTGAACGCTCGTACCAGGAACGGCCCAACGTGCGCAAGCTCGACGGTGGCCGCGGACGCAACGAATACGACGACATCTTCGCCGACGAGCCGCGACGCCGCAGTCCGTCGTCGTCTCAGGTCGTGCGCGCCATCGAACCGGCGCGCGCACCAAGAGTCGAGGTCCACCTGGTCATCCCCAAGAACTTCAACGACGCGCAGCAGATCGCCGACAAGTTCAAGGTCGACGTCCCGGTGATCATCAACCTGCAAGGCTCGGACACGGAGCTCGCCAAGCGGCTCATCGACTTCTGCAGCGGCCTCACCTACGCGCTCGACGGCGGCATGCAGCGGGTGGGCGACAAGATCTTCCTGCTCACGCCGCGCAACGTCGAGGTCTCGGCCGAGGAGCGGGCGCGTATCATTGAAAAGGGCTTCTTCAATCAGTTCTAGCTCGCCGACGCGGCCGTGAACGTCGGTCTCATCGGCGCCGGGCACATCGCGCGCGCGCTGGCCGAAGGCTGGAGCCGCCCCGACGTGCCCGGTCCGCCGTCACTCATCTTCTTCGATGTCGACGCGGCCAAGGCTCGCAAGCTGGCCGCGGCGAGCGGCGGCCGCGCCGCCGCCACGGCGGCCGAGCTCGTCACGGCCGCCGAGTTGGTGATCGTCGCCGTCCGCCCCCAGCACGTCGAGGGCGTGCTCCACGACATCGGCGACGCCGTGGGCGGGCGCCCCGTCGTGTCAGTGGCGGCGGGCGTGACGCTCGCGAGGCTGCAAGCGGCGCTGCCGACGGGCGTTCGCGTGGCCCGAGTCATGCCCAACGTGGCCGCTGCTCTCGGCCTGGGCCTCTTTCTGTTCGTGCCCGGCACGCTCGGGCCCGGCGGCAACGAGGTCGAGGACCTGTTCGCGCTGGCCGGCGACGTGGTCGAGGTCGATGAAGGGCTGTTCGACGCGGCCACGGCCGTGGCCGGCTGCATGCCCGGCATCATCGCCTCTCTCGTCGAGGCGTTCGCGGCCGCCGGCGTGGCCTGCGGTCTCGCCGAGGACATGGCCGTGCAGCTCGCCATTTCGGGCGTGCACGGGGCTGCCGCGATCGTCGCCCGCGAAGGCGACCCGGCGGCCGTGCTGGCCGCCGCCGCTACGCCCGGCGGTATGACCGCCGCGGCGGTCGAGAAGTTCGCAGAGCGCGAACTGGCCCTGACGGTCAAGATGGCCGTTGCCGCCGCAAGTGCGCGCGCCAAGGAACTCGCGTGACGGCGGCGCGCTAGAATGAAGCACGGGATGACCACCACGATCCGCGGCGCGGGCTGCGCCCGCGAAGGGGGTACGGCATGAAGCTCACACCGCTGGACATCCGTCACAAAGAGTTCAAGCGCGGGATGCGCGGCTACGCCGACGCGGAGGTCGACGAGTTCCTCGACGAGGTCGCCGACGAGTTCGAGCGTGTGTTCAAGGACAACATCGACCTCGGCGAGCGTGTGGAGGCGCTCGAATCCCAGGTCTCCGGCTACAAGCGCATCGAGGAGACCCTCCAGAAGACTTTGGTCGCGGCGCAGGTCAGCGCCGATGAGCTCAAGCGGAACAGCGCCAAGGAGGCCCAGCTGATCCTGCACGAGGCCGAGCTCAAAGGGCGTCAGCTGGTCAACGAGGCCTACAGCGTGCGACAGGGCATCGAGCAGTCGATGGCCAAGTTCAAGAACGCCGAGCAGGACTTCCGCTTCAAGTTCCGCCAGCTGCTGGAGGGCTACCTCAAGCACCTCGAGGATGCGCCTGCCGGCGTGGCCATGGCACCGGAGGAGGGCATGGCGCAGGCCGAGTTCGCCCGTCACGCCGAGGCCATCAAGGAGGCCATCGCCCGCGAGGAGGCCCCGCCGGCGGCGGAGTCGGCCGCGGCGCCCGAGCAGACGGCAGAAGCGGCGGAGGAGCCGGCGGCGGCGCCCGACGTGACTGCCGAGGTTCCGGCGGCGTCGGTCGACGACGAGGCGCTCGCGGCTCTTGCCGAGGAGGAGCCTCCCGAGTCCTCAGCAGACACCGCGTTGGCGCCGGAGCCGGACCTACCCACCCAGCCGGAGCCGGAGGCCGCGGAGCGGCCGTCGGCCAGGGAACGCGTCCAGCTCGGCGAGACAGACGACCTTCTAGAGGACGTCGACACCGGGGTGAACGAGAACGACTTCAAGTGGTGAAGAAGGGCCGCTGCGCGCGACGACCGAGGGCGTGAGCCTGGCTGTCTGGGTCACGTCGGGGGCGCCGCGCAGCGAGATCGCCGGCGTCGCCGACGGCCGCCTGCGCCTGCGGCTGGCGGCCCCCGCTCTTGAGGGTAAAGCGAACGCGGAGCTGATCCGCCTGGTGGCGAAGACGCTCGGCGTCCCGCGGCGACGGGTCGACTTGGCGACCGGTGCGACGGGCCGCCGCAAGCTGCTTCGCGTCGACGGCGTGACGCTTGACGAAGCGAGGCGGAGACTCCGCCTCTGAAGGAGGGAGACCCGAATGGCCAGACTCGCCTACTGCAAGATCTGCAAGGCGACCTACCCGCTCAACATCGTGGTCAGCGACGGCGGGCGCTCCGGGAAGACCAAGGAGCCCACCTGCCCGCTGGGCCACAAGGACGTCGAAGAGCTGCAAGCGCCGCGCAAGCCGCGTGGCAAGAAGTAGCCGCCGGCTCGGGCTGGCGCTGGCGCTCGCCGCCGGCGTCGTCGTCGCCGACCAGGCCGGCAAGTGGCTCGTGCGCCACGAGGCCGTCCACCTGCCGCATCGAGTAGTGGGCGGCCTGCGCATCGACCTCGATTACAACTCGGGGATCTCGTTCAGCCGGTTCGCCGGCGCCGGCGTGGTGCTCGTGGTCCTGGTCACGGCCGTGGTGGCCGGCGTGACGGCGGCGCTGTTCTTTGCGCCGCCGCGGTACCGGCCGGCTCTGGGCGTGATCCTCGGCGGGGCCGTGGGCAACCTCGTCGACCGCCTCCGCTTCGGCGGCGCGGTGGTCGACTTCATCGGCGTGTACGGCTGGCCGTCGTTCAACCTGGCCGACGCCGCCATCGCGGCGGGCACGCTCATCCTGGCCCTGCAGGTCCTCCGTGGCTCGCGAGGCTGAGCGCCAGGGGCGCTTCGCGGTGCGGCCCGACGAGGCCGGCGCGCGCCTCGATGTGGTCCTGGCGACGCGCGCCGGCCTCTCCCGCGCAGCCGTCCAGCGCCTCATCGAGGAAGGGCGCGTGACCGTCGACGGCCGGCCCGCCCGCAAGCGCCACGTGCTGCACATCGAAGAAGACGTCGCGTGGCAACGCGGCCCCGAGGCGAGCGCGGCGCTCACGGCGGAGAACGTGCCCTACGACATCGTGTACGAGGACGACTGGCTGCTGGTCGTCGACAAGCCGGCCGGCGTGGTCGTCCATCCGGCGCCGGGGCACGAGCACGGCACGCTGGCTCAGGGGCTCGTGGAGCACGGCGCCAGCGGTGGTCATGAGCTGCGGCCTGGCATCGTCCACCGCCTTGACAAAGACACCTCGGGCCTGCTCGTCGTGGCCAAAGGCGATCATGCCTACCAGGCGCTGGTCGCCGCCATGGAGCGGCGCGACATAGAGCGCGTCTACGTGGCGCTCCTGCGCGGCGATCTGCCGCAGGACGACGGCACCATCGACGCGCCCATCGGCCGGCACGTGCGCGACCGCAAGCGCATGTCGCTGCACACGACCGCCGGCAGGCGCGCCGTGACGCACTTTCGCGTGCTGGGCAGTGCGCCGGGCTTCACGCTTGTGCGGGTGCGCCTTGAGACCGGCCGCACCCATCAGATCCGCGTGCACTTCGCGGCCCTCGGCTACCCCGTGGCCGGCGACGACCAGTATGGCGGCCGCGAGAGGCCGGAGGGCCTGGACCGCCAGTTTCTGCACGCCGCGCAGCTGACGTTTCCGCACCCCGAGGACGGGCGGCAGATGCGCTGCGCCAGCCCTCTGCCGCCCGATCTGCGAGCGTTTCTCACAAGCCTCGGGCTGCCGACTGACCCGCGCCTCTGAAGGCCTCCGGCAGCGGCGCGGGACTCTTGTCGCCGCTTGACCGGCCTGCTACAGTAAGCCCGACCTTTAACCACGTCCGGAGAGACGGAAAGGGGGTGCAGCGCTGTCGTACGCCAATGAGGCCACGGCGGCGCCTATTTATGCCTGAGCCCAGACCCGCCAACGAGGTCGTCGTCCTGACGGCCGAGCAGATGTCGCGGACCATCACGCGCATCGCTCATGAGATCCTCGAGAAGAATCCCGGCGAGGAGAACCTCGCGGTCGTGGGGATCCACACGCGCGGCGCCTTCCTCGGCGCGCGCATCCACAAGCTGCTGTGCGAGGTCGCCGGCCGTACGCACGCCGCCGGCAACCTCGACATCTCTTTCTACCGCGACGACGTCGCCGCGCGTGGGGCGGTCGGGGTGATCCCGATCACGCCGCAGCCGGTCGTCAAAGACACAGACCTCCCCTTCGCTATCGACGGGGCCAGGGTCGTGCTCGTCGATGACGTCCTGTATACGGGTCGCACGATCCGCGCGGCCATCGACGCTATGTTCGACTACGGGAGGCCCGCGGCCGTGCAGCTCGCGGTCCTTGTGGACCGCGGTCACCGCGAGCTGCCCATCCGGCCCGACTACGTCGGCAAGAACCTGCCCACGGCCCTTCGCGAGCGCATCAGCGTGCGCGTCGTGGAGTGCGACGGCGTCGATGAGGTCGTTCTCGTGCGCTCGAAGGAGGCCTGACCATGCCCAAGCGCGACCTGATCAGTATCGAAGACCTCTCGAGGGCCGACGTGGAGCTCATCCTCGACACCGCCGAGAGCTTCCTGCCGGTGCTCGAACGTGACATCAAGAAAGTGCCGACCCTGCGCGGGCGGACGATCATCAACCTCTTCTGGGAGGCCTCGACGCGCACTTCCTCGAGCTTCGACCTGGCGGCCAAGCGCCTCTCGGCCGACACCCTGGCCCTCAAGGCCAGCGGCTCGGCTGTCGAGAAAGGCGAGACGCTCAAGGACACGGCCATCACCCTGAGCGCCTACTCGCCGGACATCATCGTCATGCGCCACCCGTCCGCCGGCGCCTGCCAGACGCTCTCCGCCAACACCGAGGCCAGCGTCATCAACGCCGGCGACGGCAAGCACCAGCACCCGACGCAGTGCCTGCTTGACCTCTTCAGCATGCGGCAGAACCTCGGCCGCGACCTTACGGGCCTGCGCGTGTTCATCATCGGTGACATCCTGCACAGCCGCGTCGCGCGCAGCGACATCATGGGCTTCCGGATGCTCGGCATGGAGGTCACTCTGGTGGCGCCCCCCACGCTCATGCCTCGCGGGATCGAGGAGATGGGCGTCAAGGTGGAGTACGACCTCGCCAACCTCAAGGACGCCGACGTCATCTACCTCCTGCGCATCCAGAAAGAACGCATCAAGGCCGGGGCCAACTACCTGCCTTCGTTGCGCGAGTACAGCGAGCTCTACGGCATCTCCCAGGCGCGCCTGCTACCGGGGCAGAGGGTCATGCACCCCGGCCCCATCAACCGTGGCGTGGAGATCGCCTCGGACGTCGCCGACGACGACGAGAACCTCATCGCCCACCAGGTCTTCAGCGGCCTCGCGGTGCGCATGGCGATCCTGTACAGGACCATCGTCGGCTACAGCGACGGTGCAGCGAGCGGGGAGGTGCTGTGATGGAGCGCACATGGAGCAAGGGCGGTCCCGCGGCCGACCTCCTCATCAAGGGCGGCCGCGTCGTCGATCCTGAGGCCGGTATCGATGCCGCCCAGGACGTGCTCGTGACCAAGGGCAAGATCGCCGAGCTCGGCAACGAGCTCAAGCCGGGCAAGAACACCAGAGTCGTCGATGCTCGCAACATGCTCGTGCTGCCGGGCTTCGTCGATCTGCATGCGCACCTGCGTACGCCGGGCCGCGAGGACGAAGAGGATGTCGCCAGCGGCTCGCGGGCCGCGGCGGCGGGCGGGTACGTGGCCATCTTCGCGATGGCCAACACCGATCCGGTCGTCGATACGGCCACCGTCCTCAGGGGCCTCGCCGAGACGGCCCGCGCCGAGGCCGCGATACCCGTGGGGTTCTTCGCGGCCGTCACGCGTGGGCTCGCCGGCCAGCAGCTCACCGAGATGGGCGAGCTTGGCGCGGCCGGCGCCGTCGGCTTCAGCGACGACGGGTGCCCGCTGCCCACCGCCGCGCTGACGCGCCGCGCCCTGCAGTACGTCAAGGTGAGCGGGCGCTTCGTGGCCGTCCACGCCCAGGACGACTCGCTCTTCAAGGGCGGCCAGATGCACGAGGGTCCGGT
>Ga0315273_10003401_pt1 | contig 19166 bp, 15 predicted proteins | sample YL17G02_0_MG_FD_205753 | JGI IMG/M metagenome (GOLD analysis project Ga0315273, IMG submission 205753) | Sediment microbial communities from Yellowstone Lake, YNP, Wyoming, USA - YL17G02_0 | ecosystem: Environmental > Aquatic > Freshwater > Lake > Sediment | place: USA: Wyoming | collected...
AGTATTTGATAATTCTACCGATACGATGAGCAATACGAGTCTTACTGGAATATTCTATATCAATACGTCTGATTTTCTGCGAGGTAATGTGACGGCTACTTTTTCGTCTCCTAATTACATATCAAGCGTACAGCAGTATTATGTGGATAATAGGACTTCCTTGAATCAGAATATAAGTCTTATCAATACTGGAATGACTATAAAAGTGAGAGGTGAGGATACTCTTTCTCCTATACCATGGTGGAAACTTACCATGACTAATAACAGCGTAGGCGGCAATGGATCTTATACGACGTATATTACCGCAGGAAAGGGAATCATAGGAGGTTCTTCCATACTGTTTTTAGATGACAGTTCCGATACTGGTGTCACTAATAGCGATGTTAATTTCACATATAATTTCGGATTCACTAATGCTACTTTCAATGTAATATATGATGTGATAGGTTCAACGACCAATGTCAGCAATATTACAATAAGAGCGTGGAATAAGACGGCAGGTTCCTGGGTTACTGTCTTTTCTGTAATAAATTCTACAAATAAGATCAAGACTACCGGTTCTTTCAATATAGATAACGGGATCGGTAATAGCATATATGGCGATATGTTCCAATCATGCTTGGGATATAATTGTCCGCTATTCGAACTTGATATGACTCCCGAAGCCGGTGCTAATATAACGGTCTATGATGTCAAACTTGTATATCCGTTCAATTACGACAGTAATGGATACGCTACTTTGAATTATACTGATTTCCAGCTAGTCATTGGTACGAGCCGTTTCGTATTCCAATCCGCTTATTCTGGATTCAATTATCTTAACAGTTATGGATTAAGGACTTATTTCGTAACTCCTAGTTATACTAACAATACTATTTTGAACGCATATCTGAATCCTAGTTGTTACATGCAGCAGTTCTATGTGCAAGATGCTTCATCAATGGCGTCTGGTAATGCTATACCAATACCAGGTGCATTGATGAGCATATATCGTCAGATCGGAGATACGAGTTATCTTGTAGACCAGCAGACAAGCGATGGAGCTGGAATAGCCAGGTTGTGCGTTGAAGCTGGATTTTCATATCGTATGGTGACTATAGCTACCGGATACCAATCGCAATCGTTGAGTGACCAGGTATTTTCAAATACAGGTCAGCAGTATTATGTGAGGCTGTCATCTACTAGTGCGCAACAGGCTGTTATCAACCCGTATTATTTCTATCTTAATGTGACTCCTAGCGGAGGTGAGATATCCATGGATCCTCCGTTAACCTGTAATGCGTATGCACCAATGGGTAATGCATTGGGCGCGTATTTCAGAGTATGGCTTATAAGGTCCAATTCGTCTTATCCGAATAGCATAAAGAACAATTATACATACATGTGGCCCTCATACAATGAAAGCATATTGAATTATACCGCTTTCCCATACTTGTTCAATTTCTATAATTATAGCGATAGGAACTATCCTCCTAACTATACGATTGGTAACGGGACTGTCAATACTGATCCTTTCGGACTTAATACTACTTATGTAACGCTGTTTGCCAATTACACTAGTTCAGATCCTCATGGAATGGGATGGACTATCAATATGGTAGATACCGGATCGTATTTCGTACAATGCGGTCTTATGCTTAATCCTATAAACATTTCGCTTCCTTATTTCGATCCATATCAGTCTGGAGGATCATTCGGTGGCGGAAGATCTGGAGGAGCTGGAGCTGGAGGAAGCTGGTCTAACGCTACTAATTATACGGTTCTTGTCAATTATACGATGCCATTCGGTTATGGAACACAGAATATGATAAGATATTATAATGATACAGGTACTGTGATGGGGGCAGGTCAGAGGCTTCGTAATTATATAGGAATGAATTCTATGTATATAGTCATATTAATATTGGACATGATAATCACAGGATTCTTCGTTACAAGATTCGGAATGAGGAGTGCGTTCATGTTCCTTTTGATATGGGGGTTGATGCTTACAGTATTAGGCGGTTGGGGTCTAAGCGAGGATGTAGCACGGCTGCCTTTGGATGTCCAGACATTCTTCCCCAATCCTGGTACTGGAATATTCATAGTAGGCGTGCTATTTTGGCTAGCTTTGGTATTGTTTCCATATAGGAGGTCAGAATGATATGATAGTTAAAGGAGCCACATTGACTTATCTTATTTCGATCTATATGGGGCTGATAATGGTAGGATTTCTTATGTTCCCTGACAGTTATAGCGATATTTCAACGCAGATGATGATCATGTTTGAAAACCCAGTAGTAGGAATACCAGCTATGATAATAAACGCGTTTACAGGTCCGAATGCCTTCTATATAGCCACATCTCTTACGTTAGGCGGAGTGGCCATAGCCATAACTACTGCATTGTTCGGAGGAGGATTCACTCTGTTGTTTGCATTGCCTTTGATGATAGTAGTCGCAGTATTGAATTTCTTGGCATTGCCGACTGCGCAGATATTATCGAGCCCTCTGCCGGATGCTGCCAAATGGGTATGGATATTGTTCATAGGAGCCTTGAATCTAGTTACTGCTTTGACATTCACTGCAGGAAGACAATGAGGAAAGAAAATGTTGACGATGTTTGCAGCACCAATATCGACCCCGTTCCTATGGGACAGGTTGATACCGGTGATGTTTGAAAGCATATTGGGAAGCCCGTTGTTAGTAGGCGGTTTCGTCATGATGACGTTATATCTCATGTCTTTGGCATTGAGGCTGTCTTTCGAGATACAGCTTGTATCGATGTTCTTCGCTGCTTTCGTAATATTGTGGGCGTATATACCTGCAGTAGGAATGGTATTGTTCCTTGGTGTAGGGATTTTCATAGGGATGTTCCTCATATACAATCTGCTTGGACGTTAGGTGCATGAAATGAAAAAAGAAGTTCCATATCTGTATTCGAAAGTGTCTGATAAGATAGAGGAACTCATGAAGACCAAGCCTAGGATGGAAATGAGTCTTGAAGAATTGAAACGCGATCTTCCTGGAAAAGTGAAGCTTACGCGGGTAGATGTCAAGGAAGTAATACAGGAGCTTGATAAGGGAACCCGTTTCTTTGTAGACGGAAATAAGCTGAAGAAGAGGTGATAACATTGCCAGATTTCTATGTGAAGATTTACAAGAGAAGACGAGACGGATCTTACGCAGCTAATTTAGTCAAGCATTCATTCAAGAAAGGAAAGGCCGTATCTGTGAAACGAGTCACTGTCTGAATGCATTTTATAATAAACCATAAGGAACGCCATGTTCCTTATATAATGGTGATGAAGAATGGCTAAAAAGAAAAAGAAGTAATCCATATAAGTGAACTGGGAGTATTTTAGATCTCCCAGTTTACGTACTTATCGACTATGATATATTAATCCTCTTATATATTATGCGACACCGGTATTCTTCCCGTCCTTTCTTCGTAGATAACTAAGGTGTAATAGATATGTTTAGCAAGAAAGGATTTGCTGACAACCTAGTCGGATTCTTCATCGGAATCATGGTTGTAATAATCATAGCCGTGTCCGTTGTCATTCCGACGATTCAGAATCAGGTTACAGTCTACAGACAGACCGCGAATGCGAGCGCAGTAGTCATAACGCTATTGGATCTCATTCCTCTGTTCATAGTGCTGGCAATCCTAGTTCTGGTTGTTGGCCTGATGAGATTCTAAATAGTCTGATGATTATTTAGAGATAGAATCATTTGATTTACTGCTCGAATTATATAGGCAGTCGAAATATATTATGGATGGGATTTGGATGAAAGTACAAATAAAGAACTCTAAGGGAGAACTTAATCCATTGATTCCAGCCATGTTAGGAATAATGATTGCTACTGTAATAGGCATGTCAGTAGTCATTCCAACTATACAAGGTATAGTTACAACAGCTACTACTATTAATTCGGCGACTGAAACCAATGTAGCAGCTCGTAATGGAACGACGTTGACGTTAGCACATGGTGATCTAGAATCTGGCAGCTTCGTTGCTACGGTAAAGAATGGAACTTCTGGTGTAGATGCGACGTATACGAGCGCGAACTATACGTTGGATCTAGGAACAGGAGCTTCTGATCTAGGAACTGTGGCTTGGGCTGTCGCTAACAACATGAGCGTAAGTCACGCTAATCTGACGTATAATTACTACCCTGCGACATATATCAGGAATGGAACGGTTGTCACTCTATTAAGTCTGATTCCGTTGTTCTTGGTATTGGTAATACTGATGGGAGCGGTAGCTTTCATAAAGTTTTAGGGTAGAAATCCCTAATCAGGTACCTGACTTGGATGGAAAGCGATGTACGGCATTACGGATTTGGTTTCCGTGGAATAGTGGTAACTACGATGCCACACCACGGGAATTTTTTACATAATTATGTGGGATGGTTGATATGAAGAAGAAGATAAGCAAGATAGACATGCGAATGAAGATAGGCAGGTGACTTCAGGCGGAATGTATGGTTATAGACTTATATTCTGTAGTGAATACATTCCTTTATAAGCATTCTCTACCTAGTTTTTCAGAGAACATGAGAGTACTACCCATAATTCTGGCATTTGTTTTCGCTTTGTGTTTCATATCTAGTTATCCTGTAATTGCAGATTCTAAAAATTATTGCTTGAATACAAGCACGCTTTATGCCACTAGTGATATCTATACCAATGGAATCCGGAATTATATGGAACAGAATGTCACATGTCCTTACGGATGCCTTGAAAATGCATGTAGCCAGGGATCCATGCTTACTGAAACTATGCTAGGTCTTTTTCTCGTAATATTTTTCGCATCTACTTACATAGGTTATAGGTTCGGATCTCCTATATTGGTGATAATAGCAGGAGTATTCGAACTTGTGTTCGGAATAATGCTTTTGATTTTCGGGATATATTCAGGTGGCATGCTCTATACCGTAGCCAATAGTTCATTTGTGACTTATATCGGAATTATGTTCATATGCATGGGAGTATATAGTATAGGTAACGGGCTTGGTGTTTGATCGTGTGGAACAGAAAGGCTTTCATCGTATTCATATTGATAGCCATATCGATGTCTGTTTTCACTTCTGTTCCTGTTTTTGCAATGGATTCCGGATGGTATGGAAGCCAGTACCAAGGACTTCCTAATTACTTCGGTGCGTTCTTAGTAGCTATGCCGTTCGTCTTCAATCAAAATATAACATTGAACAGTTCATATTATGTTTATAATGGTACTAATACTACGACAATACAAAATGTAACATATAACGTTACATACGATACATGGGCATACAATCAGACCACTCCTGCTATAGGATGGTGTACTTCACAAGGATATCTTGTTGCTACATATAATTCCACTTATAATACATGGGCATACAACCAGACTACTCCTGCTATAGACTGGGTCATAGCGCAAGGATATGGCGTATCTGTAGAATCTGATCCATTATGGGCGGCTAACTATAGCGCATTGAATGCTACTTGGTCAACTACATATAATGCTACTTATGATGCGCTTATAGGAAGTGTGACTGATAATAAGACTTGGAATGAGACATATGCAAGTGGAATATATTCATCTATATCAGAACCACTTTGGAGCGCTAATTACAGTGCCTTAAATGCCACATGGTCTAATACATATAACATAACTTACGATTCTTATACACGCGTCATTACCTTGCCATGGGGCAACATAACCGACAAGGGAATCACGCTTCCTTGGGACAATATAACTAGTCACAGTTTGAACACTGTCTGGACAGGTACATTGGGAGGAGGAAATATAACTGGAGGTACATATGGAGAATTCGATCCAAGATGGTCTGCCAACTATTCAGATCTTAATTCAACATGGTCGACGACATACAATTCTACGTATGACCTGAATAGGAATATAACGACGCTTCCTTGGGCTAACATAACCAATAGAGGTATAACTTTACCGTGGGCTAATATCACGAACGCTATCATATACAATTCAAGCTACGAGTATTGGAATAATGCATCGCTTACACAGACTTACAATTCCACATATGACGCCAAACCTAGCAACACTTATAATGTGACATATGATTCGAAACTAGATTCAGAATCTGATCCGTTATGGGCAGCCAATTATACGGCGTTGAACTCGACTTGGTCGACGACCTATAACTCCACGTATGACGCCAAGCCGAGCAATACTTACAATTCTACATACGATGCCAAACCTAGCAACACATATAACAGTACGTATGATTCTAAACTCAGTTCCGAATCCGATCCTCTATGGTCTGCAAATTACAGTTCATTGAACAAGACATGGTCAGATACTTATAATATTACTTATGATTCTTATGTACGTGTCATCACTCTACCATGGACTAATATAACCAATAAAGGCATATCATTGCCTTGGTCTAACATCACTGGAATTATAACATACAATTCAAGTTATGAATATTGGAATAATGCTTCTCTTACGCAGACTTACAATTCTACATACGATGCTCTTGTCGGAATAGCTAAAGTGACCACTCTTCCATTTGCTAATATAACTGACAAGGGAATCACGTTGCCTTGGGCTAATATCACTAATGCCATCATATACAATTCCACATACGATGCGAAAGCCGATTACAACTTCGGTTCCAATTTCTTCAATGGTTCAGGTAATATCACTACTACTGGAAACATGACCGTGAACAATCCATCTGATTCTTTCCCGACTAACTTCATAATAGGACAGCCTCTTACAGGAGAGATAGGTTCAGGAATCATATGGGCGAAGAATTACACGAGCAAGGGGAGCCTGTATACCAATCATAGCGGAATCAGCGTCACATATCCTGATTTCACGGTCAGGCTTGTCAAGACGGATATGAGCGTGAAGTTCTGTAATATACTAGGAGCTACTGTTGCAGTTCCTGATAACGCTCATACTGTCTATTACGTGGATTTCAATTGTGCCATACAGAATGCTCCGATGTCTTCATACGTCACTACTGACCTGTCTCCGGGAGGTCAGGCCGATTTCTTCAATGTGATGGCTCATTCAGGTTCTATAGAACAAGTTAAAGGAGTTACTATCCAGCAGAAGGTAGAGATTAAACTCAGGCAATTGACAATTAGGACTGACCATCTGAGAGTCATATCAGGGTTTCAGTTCACAGAGGAAGCAGGTTTTAACTATACGGTAGGCACGGGAGAATACCAGTATATCCGTGATATAGTATCGACTACCAAGAAGAATACAAGTACAGGAGCTACGACTGAAATATTTTATCACACAGGAGCTGCCACTTGGGAATTCGTAGACCAATACGGACTCAATGTGACCACTTGCGATACGGGAACGGGAATAGCCATTTGTACTGGAAGCGACTATAGGAGGATATTCCTTTTTATGGTAGGTGGAAATTCCACGGGTACTGACAATACTGAGGTTCACCAGCTATTGGCTTCTCAGAGCCTTACATACTCCACTCTTGCGAAATGTATGGATACTGTTACATACCCGTTGACATATACGATTCCAGCAGAATATACATATGTCACTGTGAAACTCTATGCATATTGTGCTAGGAGGACAGATACATCATGGTATCCTGCAAATTTCATAGACTTGAGGACGGTAAAATCTGGAACTGCTTCAGCCTTTACAGAAACTGACCCAATATGGACTTCAGAAAAGAGCGGCTATATGACTAGCACTTACAACGTGACATATGACTTGAATAGGAATATAACGACGCTTCCATGGGCTAACATCACTGACAGGGGTATCACGCTTCCATGGGGTAACGTCACTGACAAGGGAATTACTCTTGCATTCGATTCTGTAAACATAACCAATAAGGGAATAGCAGGTCTTACTTCAGTGAATTTATCAGATACGTTTGCATTGCCTTTTGCAAATATAACGAACAAGGGCATCACGCTTCCGTTTGCTAATGTCACAGACAAGGGCGTGACGCTTGCTTTTGATTCTGTCAACATAACCAACAAGGGTATAACAATTCCATTTGATAATGTGACTAACAAGGGTGTGTCATTGCCATGGAGCAATGTAACGGGTTATAATCTGAATACTGCTTGGACAGGTACATTGGGAGGAGGAAACATAACTGCAGGTACATATGTAGAATCAGACTCCAGATGGGCAGCTAACTATACTAATCTAAATTTCACATGGTCTATTACATATAATGCGACTTATGACAGTAAACCATCTAATACTTACAATTCAACTTATGATGCAAAATTGAGTTCAGAATCCGATCCATTATGGAGTGGAAATTATTCTGTATTGAATTTTACATGGTCTACGACTTATAATAGTACTTACGATGCGAAACCGTCTAACACATATAACTCGTCATATATGCTGAACACATACAACAGCACTTATGATTCGGCATCTTTTAATAGGGGTGTCACGCTTGATTTTACCAGTATAAACATTACGAATAAGGGCATTACGATTCCGTTTGCTAATGTGACTGACAAAGGAATGGCTGGGCTTACATCAATTAATCTTTCAGACACATTCGTCATCGGTTGGAATAATATTACCAATAGAGGGATAACGATTCCATTCACTAATGTTACCGATAAACAAGTGATAGGTCTTAATTCGGTGAATTTGTCAGACACGTTCACTATAAGTTTTGCCAATATAACCAGTAAAGGAATAACAGGTTTGACATCGCAGAATATAAGTTCTTTCGGAGTTAATATTCCGTTTACGAATGTTACGGATAAGGGTATAGCTGGTCTCACATCCAACGCTAACTTCTCAGCTACATTCACGTTGGATTGGGCCAATATAACCAACAAGGGTATCAGTCTTCCTTGGGGTAATGTAAGCAGTTATAGTTTGAATACCGTTTGGACTGGTACGTTAGGAGGAGGAAATATAACCGCGTATACATATGTTGAAAAGGATACTCTCTGGTCTGCCAATTACACTAATTTGAATTCAACGTGGTCAACTACTTACAATAGCACATACGATGCCAAGCCTAGCAACACTTATAATTCATCTTATGATGCTCTTCTTGCTGGTAGTACAGAATCGGATCCAAGATGGGCTGCCAACTATAGTGCGTTAAATTCTACATGGTCTACTACTTACAACAGTACATATGATGCCAAGCCTTCCAATACTTATAACTCATCCTATATGCTGAACACATACAACAGCACATATGATGTCCAAGCTTTCAATAATGGAGTCACTTTAGACTTTACTACTGTTAACATAACTAATAAAGGAATTACAATACCATTTGCTAATGTAACAGACAAAGGAATAACTGGTCTTACTGCAGCAAATATATCGTCATTCCCTGCTATTGCGGGAATAGATAATCTTAATCTGTCTGCTACATTCAGCGTATCTTTTGCTAATGTTACCAATAAGGGAATAACTGGATTGACATCGCAGAATATAACATCCTTCGGAGTGAATATACCATTTACTAACGTAAGTGACAAAGGTATAGCAGGATTAACGTCGAATGCTAACTTTTCAGCTACATTCACTTTAGACTGGGCAAACATCACTAACAAGGGTATCAGTCTTCCATGGGGTAATGTGACTAGTTATAATCTGAATACTGCCTGGACAGGTACGTTAGGTGGAGGAAATATAACGGCATATACATATGTTGAAAAAGACACTCTATGGTCGGCCAATTATACGAATTTGAATTCGACTTGGTCTACTACATATAATTCTACTTATGACGCAAAGCCGTCTAACACATACAACTCGTCATATATGCTGAATACATATAATAGCACTTATGATGCGCAGGCTTTCAATAACGGAGTTACTCTTGCGTTTGATTCTATTAATGTTACTAACAAGGGCATTACGATCCCGTTCGATAATGTGACAAACAAGGGTATAACATTACCGTGGGGAAATATAAGCAGCTATAATCTGAACACTGCTTGGACAGGTGCATTGGGAGGAGGCAATATAACGAGTGGTACATATGCTGAATCGGATCCAAGATGGTCGGCTAATTATACTAATCTGAATGCCACATGGTCGACGACTTACAACAGTACATATGATGCGAAACCTAGTAATACATACAACTCATCTTACATGTTGAATACTTACAATAGCACATATGATTCTTATACTAGAGTCATAACGCTTCCGTTTGCAAATATAACAGATAGAGGTATTATGGGGCTTACAAGTGTCAACCTGTCTGATACGTTTACTTTACCATTTGCCAATGTGACTAACAAGGGAATTACGCTTCCATTTGCAAATGTGACTGATAAGGGAATAACGCTTGCGTTCGATTCGATCAACATAACTAACAAAGGCATAACGATTCCTTTCACTAATGTTACTGACAAGGGTATTACTGGTCTTACAGCTGCTAACATATCGTCTTTTCCGGCTATAGCTGGAATAGAAAATCTTAATCTTTCTGCGACATTTAGCATATCGTTTGCTAATGTTACTAACAAAGGGATCACATTAGCATGGGGTAATGTCACTGATAAGAGCGTGACATTGGCGTTCGATTCTGTCAATATAACTAACAAGGGTGTAACGATTCCATTCTCCAATGTAACTGACAAGGGAATATCATTGGCATGGGATAACGTGACTGGTTATAATCTCAATAGCGTATGGACAGGGACATTAGGCGGTGGTAATATTACCACAGGTACATATGTAGAATCGGATCCAAGATGGGCTGCTAACTATTCTGCGCTTAATGCTACTTGGTCAACTACATATAATGCTACTTATGATGCGATAGCAGCAGAATCAGACCCCAGATGGGCAGCTAACTATAGCGCATTGAATTCTACATGGTCAACTACATACAATAGTACATATGATGCGAAACCATCAAATACTTACAACTCGTCTTATATGCTTAATACATACAACAGCACTTATGACGCACAGGCTTTCAATAACGGTGTGACTCTTGATTTTTCCACTGCTAATATAACTAACAAGGGAATAACTGGATTGGTAGCGTCTTCTAACCTTTCAGCTACTTTCTCGATCAATATAACCAACATAACACAATTCAATTGTCCTGCTAGTCAGGCTATAAGTGGGTTGGGTCCGACTATGGCTTGTGTAGCAGTAGGTGGAAGTGGAGTGGTATTGGGTCTTACTCCAGCGAACTTTTCAGACACATTCACCCTGTCTTGGGCTAATATCACTAATAAAGGAATAACAGGTCTTACATCAGTTAATTTATCTGATACTTTTACTTTGGGGTGGGCTAATATTACGAACAGAGGAGTGACTATACCATTTACAAATGTAACAGACAAAGAAGTAACAGGACTTACATCATTAAATCTATCATCTACATTCACTCTTGACTGGGCCAACATAACTAACAAGGGGATCACTCTTGCATGGGGCAACGTTACTGACAAGGGTATTACCTTGGCATTTGATTCCGTCAACATAACCAATAAGGGTATTACAGTGCCTTTCACTAACGTTACCGACAAGGGAATAGCTGGCTTGACTGCCAACGCAAATTTCTCAGCTACATTCGCTCTTGATTGGGCCAATATTACAAACAAAGGCATTACGCTTCCTTGGGGTAATGTAACTGACAAGGGAATTACATTGGCGTTCGATTCTGTTAATATTACTAATAAAGGTGTGACTATTCCATTCTCTAATGTTACTGATAAGGGAATAGCTGGTCTTACATCAAATGCTAACTTTTCAGCTACATTCACACTTGATTGGGCTAACATCACTAATAAGGGCATAACGATCGATTGGGGTAATGTTACAAGTAAAGGCATATCTGGACTGACATCGAACGCTAATTTCTCGTCTACATTCACTCTTGACTGGGCTAACATTACAAACAAAGGCATTACAGGTCTAACAGCATCTGATAACTTATCATCTACATTTGCTCTTCCTTGGGCTAATATAACCAGCAAGGGACTTTCTGGCATAACAGGAACTAACATATCTACTACTTCTAACTTCACGATAGTGGGCATGGAAGTAACTGCGACCAAGGCTAATTACACGGGAAATTCGACATGTCTTCTGATAGTCGGACTTACAAGTACGCTGGAGGTATGCTGACTGATGAGGATCATCGATGGAATTGTTCTAATCTCAGTATTGATGATGTCGATAATTAGCATGTCTTCTTCGTATGCAGAAGCGAAACCGATAAAGATAGGAGGGTATGATTTCGTATATGAAGAGACTACTTGTGCAGGTAATACATGTACATTGTCTATAAAATCATTCCCTACTGTATATGACATGCTTGGAAGGAACGTGGATATTTCAGACGCAATGGATGTGACTACGGATTCTTTTGCAGGAATAAGCGTTTCGATAGGCGGGCAATATCCGATAAGTCTCATACCAGAAGTTATGATATGCACTACTCCGAGTAATTGCCAGAACATATCCATAAAGACTGGGGCGAATTCCATAAGGAGCGTTCTTGGTACAAACTGGACAGTTAAAGTACAGACGACTAAGATGAAAGACAGTTGGAAATTCGCTTATAATATGACAAGCACTCCGTCAAGAGTGAAGGCGTTCATACTCAGGATAAACGGATCGAATCCTCTGATAGGATATGATTTCTCAGATCTTACCGACGCAGGCTTTGTCGTAAAGCAGACTTCGACTTATGTCTATGTCGAGACTCCAACTAATACGGCATGGATGGATCCTACGATTGTGCTTTTGGGTGGGAACGTTAGCGATGATACGCATCTGAGCAACGGTGTGAATGCTATTGGAGATGACTTCGGAGCGGACGATGACCTTTATGTCAGCTCCGTTGCGGGTGATTATTCGCTTCCGATAGTCAGATACGGACTCAGGCGGGATTTGATACCATCGGACGCCACGATAACGAACGCGACGGCATATATGCGAATAGACGGCGAAGCTATGGACGCCGGAGAAGGCGTGAACATAAGCGTTTACGAGGTATACCAGCCAGCGGCATTCACAGTAGGCGGCGGCACTTGGACGGAAGGAACCGAGACGGCCGGTGTGGCATGTTCGCCCAATTCGGCCAATGCTGCTGCTGGTACAGAAATATCGTGGTTGACAAGACCGAATGTCACTGCACAGATGAATCAGACGCGGCTTGATGCGCTGGTAGTTTTGGATGGCGCTACAGCATGGAGTTATTGGAACGTAACGCAAGCCGTAGCAAGAGCCGTGACATCCGGTTATAACAACATCACTCTGTATTTCAACGCGACATTATATAGCGGAGCGCCCACGTCAGCAGACTGCCTATGGTACTCGTCTGCCGAGGACGCTACAGCAACATACAGGCCGATGCTCAATATCACATATACGCAACCCGCCCCCAAATGGAGCCTCAACCAGACCAACTCTACTCTCGCGGGAAGCGACATAAAACATTCGGTCAACTGGACGTTCTGCGTCGGATGCGTCGCGAACTACACGTTCCAATTCTGCAACGGGACTTGGAACGGAAGTAATTGCTTGCCATATTCGTTGAATATAACTTACACATTATTATTAAATTCTTCTAATTCAGTTGATAATTTAGCAGACATTAGAGCAATCGAGGGCGGTGGAACACCTCCAAATTCAGGTGACCAGGGCATTCAAATAAAATGGAATATTTCTAAGATACCAATCGGTGCTGTAATAGAAAGTGCTAATATTACTCTATTCACAACATTGCTTGTCGGAACAGTCGATACGGATTTGAATGTTTCACGTGTTGATGACCAAACGTGGACTGAAGCATCGTCTCTAGCAACATACAATGGTCAAGCACTCACCAATATAACAGGAGCAACTTTCAATACTACACTAGCAACAAAAAAATGGGTTTCCTTCAATATTACAAATATAATTAAAACAGATTACGCAGCTTCGAATTCATATTCTACCATAAGGTTTGAAGACCCAGATTATCATATTGCTACTGCTGCTGGTGTTCTTGATGATTATACACAAATTGGATTTTATGATTTGGTATCAAACAGAGTGATGTTTGAAGACAGAGAAAATTCTCAAACAACAGGCAATTATTCACACATAATAATAAAATATACGATATTAGGTGTTCCTGAAAATTGGGTCAACTCCTCTCTCGCGTCCTTCGGCTCCGGCACATGGTCGAACGTCACTAAGACCGTCAACTCTACAATAGGCGCGAACGTCGCCTGGAGGATTTACGCGAATGACAGCTACAACGTCTGGAACGTAACTGACGTATTCAACTATACTGTTACAGCCGCTGCATCTACATGTACTTATGGAGGATCTGGAAACTGGATAGTATCATGTTCTGATAATTGTCTGATAACTTCTGCTACTAATGTAGCAGGTAATATAACTATAGGAGGTACTGGTACTTTCAAGACTACAGCTAGCATAGGATATATAAACAAGGTGACTATATGGGGCACGTCTGTTTCTGATAGGTGTAAAGTCACATGCGCAGGCGGTTGCTTCAAGAAGAATTGGTGATGATATGGTATTGAAAAAAGAAGATGGAAAGTATGTATTATATTCAAAGAAGAACAAGAAGAATCTAGGAACATTCAAGACGAAGCAATCTGCTATTAATCGTGAAAGGCAGATAAACTATTTCAAACATGCTAACAAGTGACTGTCATGAACGAATGCCCAGTATGCGGAACCATGGTAGGAAAGATGTGTCCTAGATGCGGTATCTGCGTCGAATGCGCTTGACTGTATAAATATCCTGAACAACCTATATTATACAGGATATAATTAGCTTTATATGTACGAGGATACAGCGTTATATCAATGTTCATGCCTCTTTCAAGGTTTTCAGAAAGCACCAATCCTCCTGGCGGAGTGCAGCCGTCTGTTCCTGATGCACATGCTGCTCCAGTTGGTTTTCCTGCTGAATGGAGCGGATATGAAAGCACGCAGACAAAGGGCGTAATGAAATCCGAATTCGACCAGAAGATATATCTCATAGACATCGACAAGCGGATGAACTTCAAGGATATAATAACTCTTGTAACCAAGGAACTTGACACTTCTTTCATAAACGACCAGGACTTGAAGGTATTCTACCAGATAAGCTTCGAGAACATACTCGAATGGGCTAACATGGGTCTTGAAGACCTGGCAAAGATAAGGCTATCGAAATTATTCGCTGAACTCAAGTTAGAAAAATCCGTAGGAGGATTCGAACGCATATTGCAGGGATCTACTCTTACAGGACAAGTGGCTGCACCTCTCCCTCAGAAGAGAGGGCTGTTCCCGATAGAATTCCTTAGAAGGAACGACGGACCTAAGACTCTCGTAGAAAGGATACAAAGCGGTGAGACATGAATGGTTACTACGCTTGAATACGGACTGATAGCGGCTTTCATATCAGCAATAGCAGTATTGGCGATCGTAATATATGTAAAGAAATTCAAGAATGCTAAGATACAGCTTCCTACCCTTCCTACTATAAGCGAGAATCTGGCTTCTAAGATCATATCAGCTCCAGTAGATAACGATACTGGAAAAACCAAAACAGTGAAGAAATTTACATTATCGATAGACATACTGATGTTGGCATCTGTATTTGCAGGATTCCTGGCATTCATGTTTGCATATCTAAGCCCTGATAACGCCATATTCTCGGTGATAATAGGAAGCGTATTGTACTTACCTATAGGTGCTTTGATAGGCGCGATGCTAAGCGGAAGCATGAGGATAAAACTAATGAGAAGGCTTACAGGAAGGAATTACGGTTATGTTAAATTCATATATTCAAACAGGCTGATAAAGCCGATAATAGTCAATCTCGACAATGACATAATACGCTCGTTAGAGGGCATTTATCTGATAAACAAAAGCAGGATAAAGAGGGAAGGCAACGAGGCCGTGTCATCAGACAGGATATCCGACAACAATATAAAGTTCGAAGAAGGCATACCTACAATCTATTACGACGTACAGGATATGATACCTGTAGACTTTTCAAACTCGCCTGCTAATCTGGACGACAAATTCCGTCTTCCTACCCAGGTATCGGCTACTCTTAACAAGGAAATATCTGTCGAGAAAGCCAAGATAATGAAGGCTTTCAAGAGCCAGCAGAACCTGATGATGGTCATAATAATCGGAATGCTATTGGTGATAATGTATTTTACATATACGACATATAACGGAGAACAGACTTCCGCAGCCACTATCAACAATCTTAATTCGGCTGTACAGACATTAAGAGACACGATAGCAGCGAGGTTGATATGAATGTCATATACAGTATTCAATGAGGACTTATGTGTGGATGAGATAATACAAGAAGACGATTCGGAAATAGCTATATTCGATAAGGATCTGGTGATAAAAAGAATAATACAAAAAGAGGTTGATAAATAATGGCAGATTTTACAACGATGAATGCGACATATTCAGGTATTGGAACCGTAGCTACAATGATGCCGATATTGATACTAGGCTGCGTCCTGTTCGGAATAACGCTAGCAGTATTCAGTGCAGACTGGATAAGAAGATACATGGGCATGTTCAATCTCCTAGGAAGGACTTTCACTTATACAGCAAAGGGAGGGCTGATATCAGTATGCGGATACGCCCTATGGTCAGTATCGTCATTCGTCGGTGAAATGGCAGGATACATAGATCCCATGATATACGCATACGTGGTAAGCGGTTTCATAGGTCTTACGATGATAGGATATGTAGGCGACAAAGCCTATATCAGGCTGTCGCATAATTACAGGAGGGCGAAAAGATAATGTCTCAGGATCAGGAAGTAGTAAGGACATATACTGTATTGCCAGCTATAGAGCAGACCAAGATAGTCATAATAGACAGGCTAAAGGTGCTGTTCGATGCGATAAACGTGCTATTCCAGAACAAGATACAGAACAGGAAGGATGACGAGATAATAGCGTTAGTAAAATCTACAAGCATATCGCTATATTTATTCTTGAAACCTAAGATGGTCGAGTATGTACAGCAGAAGGAACGTCTTAGTCAGAACGACGAGATGAACAAGGTATTCAAAGAGATGATAGGCAGGATAGAAAGTTCTATAGCAAATCCAAGCCAGATGACTATAGAGGACGTATTATATTACGCCGATGTGATAAACATATTCTGTCATGATTATGGGATAACAAGAGTGACGTACTTCTCTGGTACGTCGACTCCAACTGAAAAGGATATCTACAAGCTATGATCGGAGGTAATTGAAATGGACACGAAGAATATGATGGCAGCTTTCATGATAGTATCGCTGATGTCTATACAATACGCATCTGCAGAATGCATATCTAACGTCACTACGAGCCTGGTAAACCATACGAATGTCACACTTGGGATAGACTTCACACCTTTGATAAACGACATTACATCGATATGCAACAGGCTTAACGCCTATGACGCTAACAACTATACGATAACTTACTACAACCAGAGCATGTCATCCAATATAACAACCATGAATTCAATGTTCTCCAATTACAGCCTATATATCAACCAGACTACGCTTGCAAATACACGGTCTATAGACCTGTTATCAAACAGGACTAATCTGATAAACGCTACCATGTTGCAGCTTGATACTCTATATAACCAACTCAATTCCAAGTATGTTGGAATAGAAAGCACATACTCCAAGAATACCGAATTGATATCTAATTTCACAGCTCTTAGCGCAAGGATAGACGGAGTAATATCGTCTATTACAAGCGTGAATTCTACTGTAAAGTTGATAGACGATAGGACAGGTGGAGACACAAACTGGCTGGTATATGCTATAATAGGAGCCATAGTGCTGATAATAGCCGCAGCAGCTTACATCATGCTAAAGAAATGATAGCCGGAGGAGATTCATATCGTTAGGATAAGATGCAACATATGCAGCGAGTATAAGAATCTCAAACCTGACACATATGAACAGATGCTGAAGCGCTTCGGGTTCACCCGCTCGTTCATATTCGGTATGACGCATGGAATAGAAGCAGTGATAACCAATCAGCCAATACAGAAGACCATATCAAGAGAAGAGACCGAAAAGGCTTTCATAAAGGTATATGTATGCCAGGATTGCCGCAACCAGCGTGATCAGACGATAAAGATAACACAGTCGCTTTCGAACATATTGAACATACCGATCAGAAAGAACGGAAACGAAAACAAATAAAGGTGTTTAAGATGGCAAAATGGATATTCAAAGGAATATCCAAAGGTCTGGAAGAATACGAGTGTTCGAATTGCAAATATAGGAAATCCATAATGCATCCTTCTGGCCCACGAACCATGAAGGACGGATCCAAACTTCATACAAGATGCCAATGCTGCAAGGAAGAAATAAGATACTCCAAGAAAGACTATTATCCAATAAGGCGGAAGAATGATATACGATGGACGAAGAAAATAATAAGGAATTCGTAGAAGAGCTTCAGAAGAAAGAAGACGAGTGGGAAGCAGTAGCAGTTGACAAGGTCAAAGCCGCCCCTCTTTCACAAGACGAGATAGACCGCCTATCCATGACGCTCAGTTCACAGACGAAGGAAGAACTCATCCGTGAGATACGGCTCCTTAACCTGAAGGACATCTCAATAGAATTGGATGCCAAAGCCATGAAGATAATGGCAAGCATCGTAGACAAATGCAAGACGATGAACATCGACTGGTTCATAGCCATAGCCGGAGGCGAGGGGTCAGGAAAGTCAACCCTAGCCCTGAACCTTTTCGTATATGTCTGCAAACTGGTAGGTTATAACCCAATCAACACTCTTCTAAGGACTTTGATATATGACGAAGACGAACTGCTTAAGTTCATAAGTACCGTAGACCCCAAGGAGAAATTCCTACCATTAGACCTCGATGAAGGAGCCAATGTACTTTTCAACAGGGAAGCCATGCAAGTCAAACGAACCTACATCCTCAAATTCTTCAACGTCATGAGATTCCTCAACTCGATAGTATTCATACCTACCCCAAACATACGATTCCTTGACAAGAACGTCAAAGCCCACCGAGTCAAATCCATCTTCTACATTCCACAACGAGGAGTCTACTGGTTCTACGACAAGGAACAAGTCGACAGGATGAACGCCAGTGAAAACAGCAAACGCTGGTTTTGGGTAGAACCGCGCGTAGTAGGATCCTTCGGCGTCAACAAAGAGCTCGAATCGATAACAGTATT
>Ga0315273_10003402_pt1 | contig 19160 bp, 21 predicted proteins | sample YL17G02_0_MG_FD_205753 | JGI IMG/M metagenome (GOLD analysis project Ga0315273, IMG submission 205753) | Sediment microbial communities from Yellowstone Lake, YNP, Wyoming, USA - YL17G02_0 | ecosystem: Environmental > Aquatic > Freshwater > Lake > Sediment | place: USA: Wyoming | collected...
CGCAGACCTCGGTGTTCTCGACCATCTTGGGCGTGAGGAAGGTGATCGACTCATGCCTGTCCGGGGTGTCGGCGAAGGTGGTGGCGGTCTCGTCGGGCCAGAGCTCGTGCTCGGAGAGGAGCCCGTCTCTGTGCAGGTAGAACTCGGTCCAGCGAGTCTCGGGGAGGGGCCACTCGTGAGCTTCTCTCCACTCCCCTGTATTCTGGATGAAGAGCTGGATGGGCGCCTCGTCCATGATGCCGGTGTCGATCCCCTTGAGCCAATAGTCGAACCAGCGCAGGGACTCGTCCTGATACTGGTACACCGGACGGTCCAGATAGAGCGGTGGACCGATCGTGAGCTTCTTGGGGCCCTTCCAGTGTTCATAGCTGCGCAAATCCCCGGGCAGGTGCAGGCTGTGCATGGCCCAGCAGCCGCCGAAGTAGCCGGGGATCTCCACATCCACATCGAACTTGACCGCCCGTTCCTTGTGCAGGCGCGTGTCGAGCGGATTGAGGATGTACTCCACGATCAACATGAGTCCATCCTCGTCCGGGTGCTCGAGGGCGTAGACGAGATCGGGATGGATGTTGATCTCGGGATCGGCGAGCGCGGCCGCCACCTGCCGGTCGAACGATTCCTGCCCGACCCACTCTCGGTAGGCCTTGCGGATGCGCAGGTTGCTCAGCTTCTTCAGCCAGAACTGGTGGAAGACGAAGGAGAAGATGCCGCCGTTGAACACGGCTTCCCGGTACTGGTCGGTCACGCCGAAGGGAGCGAAGATGGTCCTGAGGGAAGGTGGCTTCAGCTCGGCCACCCTCTTGGGCAGCATCGAGAAGTACGAGGTGCCGAAGGTGGCCACCTGACCGTCGCACCAGGGCTGGACGGCGAGCCACTCGATGGCGTCGTAGAGGTCCTGGACGGTGCCGTCACCCAGGTGGTCGAACAGACCGCCCGACTGCCCCGTGCCACGCACGTTGCACAGCACCATGGTGTAGCCCCGGCGCACGTAGAAATTGTAGTCGCCCGACTCGATGGCCACGCGCTCGCTATTGCAGCCCACCGCCATCATCGGCTGCAGCATCAGCTCCTTCTCAAAGGGGAAGAAGCCGGCCAGACACGGGAAGGCGCCGGGCGCGTCGGGCCTCAGCACGTCGCAGTCGAGGGTGAAGCCGGCGCTCACCGGGATGGGGACGTTCTTCTCGTGGACGATGCCGTATTGACGCTTCGATGTCTCCCAGGTCTTGCCTCGCACTCATGCCTCCTGTCGCCTACGCGGGTCTGTGCGCCGGCGCCCCCCGCGATGTCGCCGACGCCGACCGCTGGCTGTAATGGTCTAAACTGTGTACTATTAAGACCAATCTGTCAAGGAGGCCGGGCGCGGGCGGCGCCTATCGAGAAGGGGGGGACGGAGCCATGAACCGAGTCTGGGAACCGAGCCCGAGCGCCGGCCCGGTCATCTCGGTCGACTCGACCACCGCCAGCGACAACACGGCCGCTTGGCTGAAAGCACTGGTCTTCATGGGTCAACTGGGACCCGGCGACCGCCTCCCCGCCGAGCGCGATCTGGCGATTCAACTGGGCATCGGCCGCATGACCCTGCGCCTGGCGCTCAAGTCGCTCGAGACATCCGGCTACATTGTCACCACGCGGGGCGCGCACGGCGGCTCCCGAGTGGCCGACGTGGACGCCCTCAACGGCGCCTGGCACGAGTGGATGCGCCGGAACGGCCCCCAGGTCCAGCAGATCTTCGAGCTGCGGATGATCCTCGAGACGCAGGTGGCCTCCCTCGCCGCCCAGAGGGCTACACCCGACGACATCCACGCGATCGATGCCACCCTGGAGGACGTCGTATCGCGCCCTACAGTGCGTTCTGGGGCCCAAGGCCTCGTTCTCCAGCAACCTCCCTGCGAGGAATCGCGCATCCGCTGGCACACCGCGTTTCACGAAGCCCTTGGGGCCGCCACCCATAACGAGCGCCTGCAACGCGCGGTCCGCGAGTTGGGCTCCGAGATCTTCCTGCCGGTGGCCCAGGTGCAGGACGAGCCGTTACTCTCCGAGATACGGGCGCTCCACCAGGGCATCCTGGACGCCGTTCGCGCGGGCGACGCCCCCCAGGCCGAGCGGCTGATGCGCGAGCATCTGGAGTACACGGAAGAGACGTTCTTTCGGGCGGGGTGAGTCAGCTTCACGTGTGTCACGTGACGCGTTATACTGGGCGCATGATCAAGACGTTCGCGGACAAGCAGACCGAAGTGTTCTACGTGACCGGCAAGTCACGTCGGCTGCCTCCGGATATCGCGCGGAGTGCGTTGCGCAAACTCACCATGATTGAGGCGGCCGGGCAGGTTGAGTTCCTCAGGGTGCCACTGGGCAATAGGCTGCACGCTCTCGAGGGTGATCGAGCCGGTCAATACTCGGTCTCCGTCAACGACCAATGGCGAATCTGCTTTCGGTTCGAGGATGGCGACGCCTACGACGTTGAGATATGCGACTACCACCAGAGACGAGGTGAGCAGACATGAGCATTCCAAACAACAGGCGGCTGCAGCGCCGCCCCATCCACCCTGGCGAGATCCTGCGGGAGGACTTCATGCCCGACTACGACTTGAGCGTGAGCGGACTTGCCTCCGCGATTGGCGTCTCGCGTCAGTCCGTCAACGAGCTTCTTCGCGAGCGTCGCGCGGTGAGCCCTGAGATGGCGCTCCGGCTCGCCAGGCTGTTCGGCAACTCGCCGGAGTTCTGGCTGAACCTGCAGCGCTCGATCGACCTGTGGGACGCCGAGGCCGCAATCGAGGATGACGTGCGGCACATCAAGCCGCTCTGCATCGCCTAGCAACGGAATCGAGGCGGACATTAGATATGAGTTCGCGAATACCCCGACGGTGAAGTGAAACACGTTTGTCTGATCTCCGTCCTCAGATCACGCCCCGGTGAGGTTCAGAATGATGAAGGCGAGTGAGTTCGACAAGAAGATCGACGAAGGCGTCGAGGGCATCATCAACGATCTCGATGTGTCTACGGCGACTCGCCTCGGTGTCACGCGGCAGTCGATCATCAAGGTGTAGATTGCAGAGTGGCTTAAGAAGGCTTGTTGAGCGAACGATCGCGCTGTGAGAAAAGCCATCGACCTCAAGTACGTTCTGGCTCAACGCCCAGCGCGCAGTTGATAGCTGTTGGCCCCCTCGACGTGGCGCTGAGCGCGATCGACCTTCTCGGCGAGGGCGATTCCATCAATCTCCTGGGGCGTCCGGGTGACCCTGTCGCCGCTCGGCTGAACTAAGAGACCGCGTCGCTCCGGATTCCCATGGACGGAACCTGCCCCAATGCCGAGCCCTTCCGCAATGTGGCCGGAAGCGTTGTCTTTGTCAGCCTGCTGTTCTTCCTCACGTTCATCGCCCGCTTCATCTTCTCGCCTCTCATGCCCACCATCAGCGGCGACATCGCCATCACTTCCGGACAGGTCGGTGCGTTGTTCTTCATGGCCGCGGTAGGGGGGCTTCTCGGCTCTCTCGCGGCCGGCACCATCTCCACCCGTTTCAACCACCGCGGGACTCTCCTTACGGCCGTCTTCGGCATAGCGGTGGTTCTGGTCGTCTCGGCACTCGTCGACTCGGTGTGGGCTCTCGGGAGCGTACTGTTCGCTCTCGGACTGTTCTCCGGGATGAACCAGCCTTCGGTGGTGGCTGTCATCACCGCCATGGTACGGAGGGAGGACTGGGGGAAGGCGCTCTCGGTGCAGCAGGCGGCTCCACCGCTCGGTCTGGTGGCGGCGCCGCTCCTGGCGGTGGGGTTGCTCACGATCTTCCCGTGGCGCGCGAGTCTTGTGGGGTTGGGCCTGTTCGCCGCGGTCCTGGGAGTGGTCCTGTTACGCTTCCGCGGGCTGGCCGAGTTCCCCGGCGATCCACCTCGGTTGCGCCTGGTGGGCCCCCTCCTGCGCCTACGCTCTTTCTGGCTGATGATCGGCCTGATGGCGTTGGGCATGGGCGCCCAGGTGGGCGTGTACACCATGCTGCCCCTCTTCTTGACCCAGGAGAAGCAAATGAGCATCCCGAGCGCCAACGCGCTCTTGGGGATAGCCAACATCTCGCCGCTGGCCATGGTGTTCGTTGCCGGATGGGTGACGGACAGGATCGGCGAGCGGTGGGCCATGTTCGGGGCCCTGTTCCTCACCGGGGCCGCGACTGTGCTGGTGGGGGCGGCCGACGGGCTCTGGCTCCGCGTGGGGATCTTCCTCCTGCCGGCGTTCGCCGTATGCTTCTTCCCGCCGGCCTTTTCTGCGCTCTCGCGGATCGTCCAGCCGAACCGGCGGAGCGTGGCGGCGGCTCTCGCACCGCCGATCGCCTTCATCGTGGGAGGCGGTCTCCTCCCCGTAGCCCTTGGCTACATGGGGCAGCACTACACCTTCGCGCTTGGCTTTGCGATGATCGGCGCCGCCACCGTGGCGTGCTCGGCGGCCGCGTTCCTCGTCCGTCTGCTGCGGGAGGACGAGATGGAGGAGGGCTGCTAGGCGGCCGGGTCGCTTCATCACACCCCAGAAAGCACGTCCGACGGCTGGAGCGCGACCTCGAAGCGCTCGACCGACAGGATCCTCCCGCCCTCCTCGCCGGTCCCCTCCTCCCGGATGCGCGCGGCGGCCTCTTCGCTGGCCCGCATCGCCTCGGCGTCTTCCCACAGCGTCACTGCCATCGTCACGCCGCCTGCCCGTTCGACCAGGATTTAGAGGCCGAGCGATCCCGGGATCTCGAACGTGGACACTCTCGCATGCATGATGCACCTCCGATTCCAACGTTTTTGCACACACATGGCGGCCCAGGGCCAACCGCCCCCCGGCCCACCCCGGGCTCGATGGAATCACGGAATCCAACCGGCACGACGAGGTCGACACCGGCCCCGCGCAAGGTCTGGAGGCTTGGTAGGATGGAGCGGGCTACCGGGTCCTGTGCTGCCGCCTGCCGACATGCGCCGACCTGAGGAGAACTACATGTGCAGGAACATCAAGACGCTCTACAACTTCGATCCACCTGCCACCGACAACGAGATCCGGGCGGCGGCCCTCCAGTTCGTGAGGAAGATCAGTGGCTTCGCCGCGCCGTCCACCGCGAACGAAGAAGCGTTCACTCGGGCGATCGACGAGGTCGCACGCGCTTCTTCTACTCTGCTCGACTCGTTGGTGACCACCGCATCTCTCAAGAACCGCGAGGTGGAAGCGGCCAAGGCGCACGATCGCGCCGTCCGCAGATTCGGCTCGTAACCGGATCGGTGGCGCAATAGAACTCGATGCGCTGCGCCCAGGGCCGGGCCGGATCGCCCTAGGTCCTGCCGATGTTCGCATAGACGAAGGCCGGGTCGAGGGGGCCGACGCGCGCCAGATGGGCTCCCAGATGACGTGCGTAGGCTTCGACCTTCTGGGTCGCCCGAGACCGGGCGATCGCTCGGACCTCGGGTGCCGCCGGACCGTCGACCACATCTTAGCCGCTCAGGCCGAGCAGGGTCCCGACTCGAGTTCCGCCACGATGTGGGTGTCCGCCCGATCTAGACGAACTCGAAGTCGCCGAACCTGCCGTCATTCAGGTACCCCGCGATCTCGTAGAGGTCGAACTGCGGGGGCGAAGCACAACCGGTGCAGGTGAACATACCCAGCTCTTCGGAGCGGCACCCGGTCCCGTGCCTGACCCCGGCCGGCGCGTAGATGATGTCACCGACGGAAACGTCGATCCAGCGGCTCTCCAGGTAGCCTTGTCCCCGGCCGTCGACGCAGTAGATGGCGTCCTCGGAGATCGGATGCACGTGAGGAGCGAACGCCACCCCCGGATCGTGAAAAGCCATGTGCTGCCCTATGTTCTTCGCCCCGATCCCAGGCCAGAGGATGAACTTCATGAGTGCTCCGTAGCCGGTGAAAGGCGCGCCCCGGAAGAGATTGAACACCCCGCCCGTGACCGCCGTCTCCTCGGGCCCTTTCACCTCGCCCCGCTCGGGACCTCCAAGGTCGTTCGGGCGAGCCGCGCAGACGGCCGGGATATCCCCCGGCGTGGATAGGAGCAGGGCCTTGTCGATGGCCTTCTGGTCGAAGACCCCATGAACGATCAGGCCCAACTCCTTGTAGAGCTCCATGGGCGGAGGGCAGTTGTAGGAGAGAATGACGAAATCCTCGTCAGACCCGGGGCGGTTGCGCGTCGCATGCTGCCGGGCCGCAGGCACGAAGATGGCGTTGCCCGCGTCGACCTCCACCCAACCCCCGCCCAGGTCGACTTCGCCCTGTCCGCGGATGCAGATGAGGCTCTCCTCGGAAATAGGATGGCCGTGGTGCTCATAGGCGCCTCCCGGATGGTGGGTCAGCACGTGGAAGCTCACCATCCTCGTGCCGTTGGCGGGCCAGCCTACGAGGCGCGTCTCGCAGGCCACCCCGTCTTCGACCACGATGCCTTCGTTCACGTTGAAGATCGCGCCCCGGCGGGAGATCTCCTCCACGGTGCGGTTCGTCGCTCGTGCGGGGTCGTAGGCGTGCATCTCTCGAAACTCCTCTCCTCGATATGGCCTCACGCTCGAACCGGTACGAACCCGGGGGCGGCGATGCCCCCTGGGGCCACACTCCCGGAAGCCCGATCGGCTCCTGGATCACCGGATGGCTGAAGTAGCGGCACAGGCCGGGTTGCTTCATGGTCTCGGGGGTGTGGGTCTCGAGGAACCAACGTCCTCCTTCCGCGCGCAAGACGCCCTCCGGGTACTTGAGTAGCATGAGCCGGCGCACGCCCACCATCTCGCGCGGCTTCAGGTGGGCGCCCAGGAAGTCCTCGCTGGGCTGGGGCGCAACGAGACAACTGGCTACCGTCGGCCACGCCGGCGGCAAGGTGAAGCTCAGCGCCCCCTGGGGTCCGGCAGAGGGCACGCCACCAGGCTTCCGTCACCCGCCAGTTGTAGAGGCCGAAGGCCCGGGCATCCGCCGGAGCATCCAACGGAAGGTAGCTTTCATGGCGCGCAAGCCAGGGGCCGTAGCGGAGGGCGATCTCGGCCGAGTGGTCGCGGCGGTACGAACGCTCCATCGCCGGGACGGCGTCGATGGGAATATCGTGGACGACGATGCTCTTGATCATTCCGTGCGCCTCCTCATGCTCCCCGCCGCCCAGGTGGGTCGGCGGCGCCCAAGTCCGCCGGCGCCGTCCAGCAGGCCGGCGCCCAAGCCCGTTGCCGGCCGGCGGCCGTCAGGCCAGCGACTTGACGTACTCCGATGCGTTCTCCCCCGCTATCCGCCCAGTGTTGATCGCGAAGCCCTGGGTGTTGCCGGGCAGGATGAACACGTAGCTGTCACCGTAGATCGAGCATGCGTCGGTGCCGGCCGCGTAGAGGCCCAAGATGGTGTTCCACTGCTTGTCCTGCACCTCGGTCCTGTGGTTGATCTTGATCCCGCCCAAGCTGCCGTAGGCGCCGGGGAGGAGCTTGGCAGCGTAGAAGCGAGGGGCCTCTACCGGGCGCAGGAGCTTGTGGTTCTTGTTGAACAGCTCGTCGTATCCCTGGGCGCAGTAGCGGTTGTAGTCCTCCACGGTGCGGGCCAGACCAGCGGGATCGATGCAGGTCTGCGCGGCCAGGTCGGCCAGAGAGTCGGCCACGAACACATCCTTGTAACCCCCGCCTCGGGCCTGCGCGATCAGCGCGTCCAGGTCGTCGACTTTCATAAAGGGGAACACCACGCTGATGTCGTCGAACCCGACCGTCTCCATGTGCCGCTTGATGTCCTCGTCGAAGATCAGGAAGGCCGTGCGGTCTTTCTGCACGGTGATGGCATTTCCCGCGAAGGTGGTGTTGGGCATGATCTCTTCGTTCATGAACCGCTCGCCTTGCACGTTCACCAACAGATGCGGCTGATGGAAGACCATATGGAGGGCCGGATTCACCTCTCCGGGCATGCCGTAGATCATCTCCATGGTCATCTCGGTGGGCGCGGCTCCCGCTTCCCAAGCCATGCGGATGCCGTCTCCTACGACGCCGGGAATACGGAACGAGAAAAGATCCTTCCCCCAGTCGAACCCGGTGTACTTCTTGATCATCTCCGGATTGTCGCCGAAGCCGCCGGTGGCGACGATCACCGCTCTCGCTTCAGCCTCCACCGGTTCGCCCGACCTGTCTTCCGCGATGACGCCCGTGACTTGATCCCCCCGCCTGACGATCTTGGTGACCGGGGTCTGCAACAGGATCTTGACCCCCAACTCCTTCGCCTTGTCGGTGAGGATCTTCATCATGGTGCCGGAGGCCATGGGGCCGGGCACGCCGGTGGCGGGCTTGACCAGGTGCCACGTGCGCTGTCCGCCGGGAAAGTATGTGGCGGGCTCGACGAACTCCACGCCGAGGCTCTCCAACCAGCCGATGGTCGTGGCCGCCTTGTCGATATGGGCGCGCACCAAGCGGGCGTCGACCCGCCAGTGGGTGTAGTCCATGAACATGCGGAAGGCTTCGTCCCGGTCGGGCCCAATCTGTTTCAGCCGCTGCAGCCGACTCTCCACGCCGAACGGACCCATGCCCATGTTGCCGGCGCCGCCCGTGGTAGATCCCTTCTCGAAGAGGATGACGCTCGATCCGGCCTGCGCCGCGGCGATAGCGGCGGACAACCCGGATGCCCCTCCGGCGATGACGACCACATCAGCTTGCAGTGCACCCATGTCTCTTCTCTCCCCTCGTCAGTTGGACGTCATCCGTGTTGCGGCGGTGGCTGCAGCCCCCGCGGTCGCCGACTCAGTAGTCGCCCCAGAATCGCACCGGCGCGATCCTCAACCTCAGATCGCATTGTAGACAACGTTCGGCCTCGTCGACCGGCGTGCACGGCGTCCCGCGCCGAGCCAGCTCCGCGAACCCCATGCCAGGGCCCAGGTGGGCCGGCGGTTCCTCGGCCGGCGCCAACTGCTCGTCGATGTCGCCCGAGCCCCCGAGGTACTTGTCCACCGCCGCCGCGACCTTCCTACCCGAAGCGATGGCTTTCACAACCGAAGCCGTGCCCGAGACCGCGTCGCCGGCTGCGAACACGCCTTCCCGGCTGGTCTCGAGAGAGTAGGAGTCGAGTTCGACCGTCCCGCCCCGCCCGAGGTCCATGCCCCAGTCGGCGGGGATATCGGGACGCTGACCGATCGCCAGGATCACCGTGTCCGCCGCCAGCAGGTGGTGCGAACCCTCGATGGCATCTATCTGGATGCAGCCGTCGTCGTCGAAGCCGAACGAGTCCACCAGGAGGCACTCCACCGCCGAAACCTGCCCGCCGTCGGCGCAGATGTTCGTGAAGGTGCGCGAGTCGTGGATGACGATGCCCTCTTCTTCACCCTCGACGATCTCCTCGGCGGTGGCCGGCATGGCATCACGAGCCTCGAGGCAGGCCATGTGCACTTCCAAGGCCCCGAGGCGGAGCGCCACTCGGGCGCAGTCGAAAGCCACGTTCCCGCCTCCCAGGACCAGCACGTTGGCGCCCACCGGGGCGTCGTCGCCCAGATTGACCTGCCTCAAGAACTCGACCCCTGTCAAAGCCCCGGCCACGTCGACCCCGGGGATGGACAGCTTCCGGCCCACATGGGCGCCGACGGCCAGCAGCACGGCCTCGTAGCCCTGGGCGAAGAGCTCGTCAAGAGAATCCACCCGGGTGGCCAGCCTGATCTCGACCCCCGCATCCTCGATGTCCCTGATCTCGGCGTCGATGACTTCCCGCGGCAGGCGGTATCCGGGGATGCCGGCGCGCAGCATGCCGCCGGCCTGCGGTAGCGCCTCGAACACCGTGACTCCGTGTCCGCACCGGCACAGGTAATAGGCCGCCGTCAGGCCGGCCGGCCCCGAGCCTACGACGGCCACCCGTTTGTCGGTCGACGGCCGGTTCGCGGCACGCAGTTTCCAGGTGCCATCGTCGCGCTCGGCGGCGAACCGTTTGAGCTCGCGGATGGCGATGGCCTCGTTGACCGGGCCCCTGCGACAGACACTCTCGCAGGGGTGGTCGCATACGTAGCCCAGCGTCAGCGGGAAGGGAGCCTTCTCCCGCACTACGGCCGTCGCCGCCGAGTAGTCCTGCTGCCGGATGAAGCGCACGTAGCGGGCCACATCCATCTCCGCCGGACAGGTGTAGCGGCAGGGAACCAGAGCCGTGCGGCGGTTCCGACCCCGGGTGAGCTCGTCCTTGTCCCGCAGGGCACCGGTGGGGCACACGGCGACGCACGCCCCGCAGAACCGGCACCCCGAAGCGGCCAGCGAGAAGTCTCCGGAGCGGGGGCCGGTGCGCGTTGCTGTTCCCTTTCCGTGGAAGGCGAGCGCCTCGACCCCCCGCAGCTCGTCGCAGGCCCGTACGCATCTGCCACAGAGCACGCACTTGGTCATGTCGCGCACGAACAGGGGGTTGCCGGTGTCCACGGCGATACTCTGAGGATGCTTGCGCACCCGCAGGTCCTCGGTGATCCCCACGAACTGCTTGAGCGACTGCAGTTCGCAATTGAGATACTGGCTGCAGGTCGTGCACTCCGCCGGGTGGCGGGCGAGGATCAGCTCCATCGCCGTGCGGCGCAGAGCCTTGACCGTGTCCGTCTGGGTGCCGACCGCCATCCCCTCAGCGGCCGCCGTCATGCACGAAGCGGCCGGAACCCCGGCCCCATCGATCTCCACCACGCACATACCGCAGACACCGACCGGGTCGAGGTCGGCGTGGGAGCAGAGGTGGGGGATGTAGATGCCCGCCTCCAGGGCCGCATCGAGGACGGTCTGGCCCGAGCGCGTTTCCACCGAGCGGCCGTCGATGGTGAGGCTCAAAGTGTGCGCCGTCAGAGCTGCCACGACCGTCGAAGTGGTGGCATCCCCCAGAGCTGTGACGTCAGTCGGTGACATTAGCGGCCGCCGTCCATAGCGCAGACTCCCGCCGGACAGGTCTTCTGCTGCACGTGCGTCTGGAACTCGTCACGGAAGTGGGCGAGCGCCGTCAGCAAGGGGTTCGCCGCCGCTTTACCCCATTCGCACGGACCGGTGATAGACAGGCTACGCGCCAACTCCAGGAGCACGTCGATATCCTCGCCCGCCGCTCTGCCCGAGGCGATGTCGGCCAGCATCTCGGCCATCTGCATCGTACCCTCGCGGCAGACCACGCACAGGCCGCAGGATTCATCGTCGATCACGGCGTACGAGCGTCGAGCCAGATCGACGGCGCACGAACGGCTGTCGGCGACGACGAGGCTCCCCGACCCCAAGGCGGATCCCGCGGCCCGCAGGTGTTCGTCATCGGCCGGAAGATCCAGTGCGGTCGCCGGCAACCATCCGCCGGTGACGCCGCCCGTCTGCACCGCCTTGAACTCGACACCCGAGTCGACACCGCCACCCGCGTCGAAGATGAGTTCGCGCAGCGTGACGCCCCGCGGCATCTGGACCACCCCGGGCCGGGCGACGTCGCCGGCCAGCGTGTAGCCTACCGTGGCAAGGCTCTCAGCTGCGCTCTCGGAGCCGCCGGCCGCGCTCTCCGCACCTGCGTTCGGGTCACCGCAGGCGACGCGTTCCGCCCCGACGGCCGCGCCTTCCCGAGAACGCAACCCGGCGCTGAGGACGCGGGGCACCTGGGCCAAGGTCTCGGCGCTCGAGATCACCGTCGGCTGCCCGAACAGACCCGGTCCCCACGGCGTCGTCGAACGCGGGATGGGATCCGCACGCCCGCCCATGAGCGCCCGGATGAGCGCCATGTCCTCGGTACAGACCGCTGCGGCGGGCAGCTCGTGCACCTCGATCTCGAGGCTGAAGCCTGAGCCGAGGATGTTCGCGCCGAGTAACTCACGCTCGTGCATCTCAGCCAGTGCACCGACGAGGCTCGCGACCATCGCGGCACCATCGCCACTGACGTACACGTGTCCGCGGTCAGCTCCCACCGCGTATGCCGTGATGGCCAGGCCCTCGAGGACAGCGTGCGCATCGCCCTCCACCACGGTCGGCACCGCGAGCGCCGCCGGGTCGTGTCGTCCGGCGTCGCAGACCACGTACTTCTCCGTGCCCGGCGCTTCCGCGCAGAGGAACCATCTGTCGACTAGCGGAAGTCCGGCGGTGCGTCGTTCCCGGAGGTCTGCCGTAGCCACGAGGAAGCGCGCGGCCGCGGGAGAAAGCTCCAGTGCCCTCGCCAGCCCGGCGTAAGCGTGGTGCGACCTGGTCATTCCTTCTCCCGTGACCACAAGGGCGGGCGGCGGCCGGTGTCTCTACGCGGCTTCGGAGGTCTTCCGGGCGTAGAGGCCGGGCAAGAAGTCGGCCATGTTCCCCATCTCGGTAAGGCAATGCGCCATGACTCCCTGGCCGGCGACATCCGGGACGTCGTAGAGCCAGAAACGACTCCGCATCTCACAGCCATAATCGGTGTCGCGTAGCAGGTGGATCACCCGTCCGTCGGGCGTGCCGTCGGGCCGGGTGGCGTTCCCGCAGATCACGGCCCCGATATTCCCAGCGGCGAACCTCGAGGTGTCGAAGTACTCCGCGGGATCGCTGAACCCGATGCGCACCTTCAGCACCTGCGGCCCCATCCGTTCCTCCACCAGATGGCTGGCGCCGATGTAGTGCCCGGGGCTCCAGTGCTCGTCCCACTCGTGAGAGAGATGCGCGCCGGGTTCCCACATGCGATAGTCGTCGGCCGTCTCCATGTGGCCGAACCACCAGTCGACCATCGTGCCCTTGCAGCCGGGCATACGCGTGAGCGCCCGGACGTGCATGTGACCGTTAGGCAGGCGGAAATACCCGGTCTCGATCGCCTGATATCCGGGGTCGACCAGTTGATTCACTTCTTCGGGTAGCATGGGTCCTCCTTGGTCAGACCGGGGTCGGTACGCTCTTTGCGGCTCGGGGTCATCATAGACGCCACGCTCGGTGTCACGGGGGTCACCACGCGGTCGCACCCCCGTCGATGGAGAAGTCGGCGCCGGTCACCCAGCCGGCCTCATCCGAGGCAAGGTAGGTGGCGCACCACGCGATGTCTTCCGGTTGGCCGAGGCGCTTGATCATGGCCTTGGCCATCACTTTCTCCATGAATCCGGGCTCGTCGTCGAGGCGGGGCTTGGTCGCTCCGGTAACGATCATCCCGGGCGAGATGGTGTTCGCCCGGATGCCGTGCGGAGCCCCCTCCAGAGCCAGCTGGCGCGTCATGGCGAGCACACCGCCCTTACCGGCGCAGTGGGCGAGAGCCGGGGAGCCTTCCAACGCGGCATACGCATTCACCGAAGCAAAGTTGATGATAGAACCACCTCCGCCGGCGATCAGATGCGGCCACGCCGCTTTGCAGGCCAGGAAGACGATATCGAGTTCACCGGTGAGAGTCTTGCGCCACTGGGTCTCGTAGTCCATCTCCTCGATCCAGGCGAAAGCAGCGAACGCGGCCGCGTTCAGCAGGATGTCCACGCCGCCGAGGCGATCGACCGCGAACTTCATGAGCCTCTCGACCTGAGGCGGATCGGTGAGGTCGCAGGGGTGGAAGCTCTCGAACGCAAGCCCCTCCGCGTCGGCCATGGCGACAGTGGCCTCCGCGCTCGCCGTGTCCAAGTCGCAGCCCACGACCCGCGCGCCCTGCCGTGCGAACATCAGCGCGCAGCCCCTGCCGATACCACTCCCGCTGCCCGTGACGATCGCGGTCTTGCCGTGCAAACGCCCGGGGGCCTGGGTCCCCGCCCCTGGGATCACACCTTCCCCCCGGGCGCGGGCATGGCGATCGGGTTCGCCGCGTACTTCGCGAGTCGCTTCGGTATCTCGGGGATATCGGGGCGCTGAAAGAACGTGCCCAGGGCGCCGCGTACCTCATCCCAATGCTCCTGCTTCCCTCCCATGGCGACCCGCGACCGCTTCTGTTCTTCCTCGCTGAACTCCACCGAGATGCGTCCGCCCTCGTCTAGGGTCAACGTACCGGCGATGCCGCACACGGCGCACTCGACCAAGCTGCCGTCGGTGATCGTCACCAGATCGCAATGGCACACGGGGCACACACCCTCGGCGCCGAACCACTGCGGCTCTTCCCCCGGCTTCAGCAAGGTCTCGGCCACGTTCCGGCCCAGCTCTTGGGCCCGCTCCATGGCGTCGGGTGTCAGCACTACGTTGCCGATCGCGGTCGTCCCGTGGATCTGCATCTGGTCGACCACCGTGATGTGCGATGGGAATGCGAACAGGTGCATAGACGGCAGTGCCAGGGACAGCCAGTTCTTGGTGAGCGCGCCACCCACGCTGATGAAGCCGCCGATGCGTCGCTTGAAGGAACGTTCGTCCGGCCCTTTTCCCTCGGTGCGCCCGCTCTGCTCCCGGATATTCTTCGCCCCGATCCGCCAGGCCAGATCGTGTCCCGGGCCCATTCGGTCGACGAGCAGCTTCACGATACCGTGGGCGCCCAGCACGAACACCGGCGAGCCCAGGATGATCCCGTCGCTCTCCAACATCTGGTCGTCCAAGAAGGGGAAGTCGTCCTTGATGATGCAGTTGCCGGCGCCACCCTTCATGAGGCTCTCGACGCAGGATTTGCAGCCCGTGCACGGCTTGAGGTCGAGGTCGAGCAGCCGGATGAGCGACACCTCGGCGCCGGCCTCTTCCGCTGCCAGCAGAGCCTCGCGCACGAGGACCTCCGTGTTCCCCATCTCCGTGCCGCAGGTCAAGCCCAGAACCTTCATTGGAGACCTCCCCTTTTGGGCGCCGTCAGGCCACCGATCGCTCGGGGCGGCGATTAGTCTGGGAGTACCGTCGAGTGAGCGCCCCCCGCGCCGCCGTGCCGCCGTGCCGACTATACGATTCTAAGTCTGCGGTATGAATACTAGAGAGCGGGAACAGGCTTGTCAACCGGCGGGGGTGCCTAGAGGCGCAACAGCTCGTCCTCAATGGCGCTTTGCGCCAGCCTGTCCAGTTTGCCGGTCTCGCTATCCATCTCTATCTGACGATCCCATTCGGCTGCATCAAATTCAGTAAACCAGGGCCGAAAAATGGCTAGTTCGCCCGAGCCGAGCTGCTTGACGGTCTGCTCCAGCATCTCGACTTGTGACATGGTCACTCTCCTCTGTCGCTCTTGCTGGTCACGGGGCATTCTACAACGAAAGGCAGGGGCGAACGGCTGAGTGTGCTCAGGCCGAACGAAGCGCCACGGCGGCGAAGTTGAGCAGGTCCACCAGTTGCTCCCGGATGATCGCCCGGACGATGGGCATCTGAAGCGCTTGGTACTCGTGCACGGCGAGGTTCCGGAACCCGACCATCCGTGCGAGCGTCGCCGCCAGGAGGGGATCGAGGGCTCCAGCCTCAGCCAAGAGCGAGAACACTTCGCGGCTCTCTTGAGGTACGCCCAACCGCTGGCGTCGCACGAGGTGCATGGCCAGGTCGATGGCGGCCTCGCAGGCCCGCTGCAGGTTCAGAACGATGGCGTCCTGCCGCGTGATGTCCTCGAACAGGTTGGCATCGTCGTCCGCGTACAGGTCACGGACACGCTTCACGCAGCGCTCGATGATCGCGGCCTTGTTCAGGATCACGTCGTCAGTCATAGACGCGCCCCCGCTCCTTGATGTCTTCCAGTATCCCGCGCCGCTCTTCGTTCAGCCGCGCGTAGTCTGACAGACTCAGCATCTCGAACCAGGCCAGAGCCGTGGGATCGTCGTCCACGATCGTCACCGCGTCCCGCAGCACCTGCACGCGCATGACGGTACTGGCGCGCCGCAGGTCTATGAGGTCGACGTTCCGCGCCAGTTCAACGGCGAGATCGCCGGCCACCTCCCAGCAGCGTTCCACCGAGATCGGGTCGGCCGCGATGAACGCCACGTCCACGTCGCTCGTGGCATGCGTCTCTCCTGAGGCCGTGGAGCCGAACCGGTAGGCGGCCTGCAGTCCGGGGATGGCGGCGCGAAGAACCCGGGCGATAGTCGGGTCTGTGGGTTGCCGCAAGTGGGTGCCGGGGTCATCGTCTGCCATGACGTCGATGATACACCGCGGCGCGGGGACGGCACGTGACTGACCCAGAACGAGGTCGCCGAGAGTGTGGCCACCCAGCCATCGCTGGTGACACGCCTGGAAGCCGGCGGGGGCCGTCGAAGCACTCACCTTCAATTGCCGCCTTGCACGGAAAGGAGATGTTTCGGTACGAACTGTGGGGTACGAGAGTTTGCGCCAAGCTCAGACCAAAGACCTGTAGCGTCCACGCATCACATGGAACACACTCACTTGGGCAGTTCATGACCACGCTCTCAGCGCGAATGGCCGACTCGCACAGCCTGGCGGTGGGGTGGTCGAGGAGGCGAAACGACACTTGACCCCGTCGCAAGGTATGACATATCATCATACCGGAGGTGCAGAATGGGGAGAGCTAAGGTAGCCATAACGCTCGATGCAGAAACGCTGGAAGCTATCGACCAGCTGGTGGTCGAGCGGCGGTTTCCAAACCGGAGCCAGGCCATCCAAGAGGCGGTGGACGAGAAACTGGCACGGTTATCGCACACCCGTTTGGCCCGCGAATGCGCGAGGCTCGACCCTGAGTTCGAGCGATCGCTGGCAGAAGAAGGGATGGCCGGGGAGCTCGTTGAGTGGCCCGAGTACTGAGAGGTGAGATCCGGTGGGCGGATCTGGATCCGACCCGTAGCCGCGAGCAGTCCGGCCTGCGCCCGGTTCTGATTCTCAGCGCCGATGTCTTCAACGAGCGCTCGGGGACGGTCATAGCCGTCGCGATAAAGAGCCAGGCTCAGCAGGCGGGGTTTCCTTTGACGCTGGAACTCTCGTCTCCGAGGCTACCGAGGCAGTCGTGGGTCAAGATCAGCCAGATCCGGACCTTGTCTGTCGAGAGGATCGGCCGCAAGCTCGGCTCCGTCTCCCCCGAGGAAGTGGCGCGGGTCATCGAGGGGTTGAACGAGATCCTGGGAGCCTAGCCAAAAATCGCGATCTGACCACATCGCCGGATCCGGCAGCAGTCGAGACGCGGGCCGAGGCGCCCCTACACGCGCAGGTTCTCAAACACCGCCGCCGCTCCCATGCCCCCGGCGATGCACATGCTGACCATGCCGTATCGCGCTTGCCTCCTGATCAGTTCCTGCGCCAGAGTTGCGGTCAGCTTGGCGCCGGTGCACCCCATGGGGTGGCCGAGAGCGATGGCTCCCCCGTTTACGTTGGTCTTGTCCGGATCGAGGCCGAGGTGCCGCATGACGTAGACCGCTTGGCTGGCGAAGGCCTCGTTGAGCTCGATGACGTCGATGTCGTCGAGTCCTAGCCCCGCGAGTGCAAGAGCCCTGGGGACCGCGACCACGGGACCGATGCCCATGACCCCAGGATCGACCCCGCCGACGGCGAACGACACCAGGCGGAGGAGCGGCTGGAGCCCCAAATCCTTCGCCCGGTCGGCGCTCATCACCACCGACATCGCCGCGCCGTCTGTGGTCTGCGAGGCATTGCCGGCGGTTACGGTACCTCCGCGTTTGAAGGCCGGTCTGAGCGCGGCCAGCGCCTCCACAGATGTGACCCGCGGGCCCTCGTCCGCGCGCTGCGTGAACCGCTCCTCGACCACCGCGCCGTCGGGGCTGGCCGCGTACCGGACGACCTCGACAGGGACGAGTTCCTGATCGAAGCGACCCTCGGCCTGCGCGGCGAGCGCCCGGCGATGGCTCTCGGCCGCGAAGGCGTCCTGCTGCTCGCGAGTGACGTCGTAGCGCTCGGCCACGTTCTCCGCGGTCAATCCCATGTTGAGATACAGATCAGGACACAGCGCCATCAACCCTATGTCGGCCATGGGAAGGTTCCCGCCCCCGGGCACCCGGGACATCGACTCCACTCCGCCGGCCAGCACCACTTCCGCCATCCCAGCCGCCACCTGCTGGCACGCGTAGACGATGGCCTGCAGGCCCGAGGCGCAGAACCGATTGAGGGTCACCCCGGGCACCGACTCCGCCAGGCCGGCGCTGAACACCACCTGCCGACCCAGGTTGAGGCCCTGCTCGGCCTCCGGGAACGCGCAGCCCAGGATGAGGTCGTCGACGTCGCCCGGATCCAGACCGGGGGTCCGCGCAAGGGCACCCCGGATGGCCGCGGCGGTCAGGTCCTCGGGCCTGACGGTGCTGAAGGCTCCCTTGCCCGCCCTGCCCCCAGGAGTGCGGACGGCGGTGACCACCACGGCTTCTGCCATCGCTGCTCCTTCCCGTCTCAGTTGCGGAGTGGTTTGCCGGTTTGCAGCACGTGCGCCATTCGCTCCTGCGTCAGCGGCTCGCGGCACAGGTCGACGAATGCGGCGCGTTCGATATCCAGCAAGTAGGACTCGTCGATCATGGTGCCGGCGTCGATCTCCCCGCCACAGAGCACCTGCGCCACTTTGTCTCCGATCAACAGGTCGTGGTCGGAGATGTGGTCGCCTTGACGCAGGTTGTGCAGGAACATGCGCAGGTTGCCCAGGCCGTCGCGGCCCGCGGCCGCGAACCTGATCGGGGCGAGAGGCTGCCAGCCGCAGGCGAGGAGAGCCACCGCCGACTGCTTGGCCGCGTGCAACAGGCCGTCGCGGTTCATGGTCACGCCGTCGCCCGGCCGGAGAAAGAGCAGGTCAAAGGCCTCCCAGGCCGAGCCGCTGGTCTTGGCCCTGGCGATGATCTCGAAGGCCCGGCGGAGAACCGGCAGGTCGGCCTGCCGAACCCCCGCCGCCGCCATGGCGCGCAGCAGGATCTCCTTGTTGCCACCCGCTCCGGGTATGACGCCAACGGTGGTCTCCACCAGCCCCATGCTGGTCTCGTGGGCCGCCTGCATGCGGTGCGTGTGCAGGCACACCTCCAGGCCGCCACCTAACACCTTGCCGAAGGGGGCCGCCACGATGGGGATGGGCGCGTATTTCAACGCCATCATCACACGTTGGGCGTGGCGCAGGGTGCTGTCGATGTCCGCCCAATCCTGCCGCCGTGCCTTGTCGAGCATGGCGGCCAGGTCGGCCCCGGCAGAGAACATCGTGCCCTGATTACCGACCACCAGAGCGTCGCAATCCGAACCGGCGCGTTCCAGCGTCTCCTCGATGAAGGCCAGCACTCCCTCGTTGACCACGTTGGCCTTGGTGTGGAACTCAAGGCAGGCGACGCGGTCGCCCAGATCGATGAGGGAAGCATGCTCGTCTTCGCGGATCGTTCGGCCCGATCGCTTGGCGTAGGCCAGCGAGATCGCCCAGGGCCGGGTCGCAAGAGGCACGTGCCGTGCCGCACGCACGTCCCAGACCAAGGTCGACGCGCCGTCACGCA
>Ga0315273_10003403_pt1 | contig 19156 bp, 15 predicted proteins | sample YL17G02_0_MG_FD_205753 | JGI IMG/M metagenome (GOLD analysis project Ga0315273, IMG submission 205753) | Sediment microbial communities from Yellowstone Lake, YNP, Wyoming, USA - YL17G02_0 | ecosystem: Environmental > Aquatic > Freshwater > Lake > Sediment | place: USA: Wyoming | collected...
ACACACCCTTCTTTGTCGGCGATGGAATTCAGGGGGGCAATCACCTCCGCCGCCAGCTTGGCCCCTTCATCGAGGACCATATCGAACGTCTCCCGGGAGAAATCCTTGAATTTATCGAACTGGCAGAGCCGCTCAATGCCCAGCTGTTCGTAAAGGATGAACCGCATATCCCTCATGCTTATTGGAAAAGTTCCATTGCTCATGGGTGCCTCCTTTTCTGGTTCTGAGTTATTGTACCTGTGGCAATATATCTTTTTGGGTGCATTTTAAAAAAAAGCGGAAAGATTGTCAAGAAAATTCGTATCCAAACTATTCGGAGGCGTAATATATTCAAAAAAACAGATCTAGCAAGAAATAATTAAAATATTCCAGAAGGTTAGGGTAAAGAAGAAAGAATGTGGACCTAGAGGGTTCCTGTGCCTCTTATGATAATTCTCAATTATTTTCCACTGTTTCGTATTTCTTGAATTTCTTTCACCTTATATTCCCATAAAATTCTGCCGAAAAAATAATCAACTACGAAATGGATTTTCCACGAGATTTGGGATGAAAGAATAAAGGGTAAATGAATTCTCTTTAACGGTAATCCTATATTTGAAAAGAACTTATTTAGGGAGCTATAATTTAAGGAGGCATCTCAAACAGTTATCTCTTGCAAGATTCTAGGATTTATTATAAGGTTTAATACTCTTCCTCAAAACTCGCCGGGTTAAAACTTGATGGATTTAAACAAAATTAGAATTCTCCTTAAATAGGCTCTTGCCGGGGCAGGCTTGGAAGATCCTGGAAATCAGGAATTGGGCCCGATCCATTTAATCAAATACGTCTATTTGGGCGATCTAGCCTATGCCGAGGCCCACGATGGAGAAACATTTACAAAAGTCCCATGGGTCTTTTATCATTACGGACCCTGGTCTCTTGAAGTCTTTAAGCAAATTGACGAGGTGATAACTGAAATCGATGCTGAAAAGCGCACCCTAACCAGCCAAAAATTCGACAGCGATTCGGTGCGCTATAAAATTCACGACGAAGACCTCTTCGAACAGTTAGAACGACAGCTTCCTGTGGAAATTACTCGCGCAATCAATTGGGCCGTACACAAGTTTGGCAACGACACATCCAGCCTCCTACATTACGTGTACAATACTTCTCCGATGCTTTGTACGGCCCCAAACGAACCGCTTTCCTTCAGCCTAGCTAAAGAATCCCATATGCCATATGAAATTATAGAGGAAGTTAGTAGTGAAAACACGCCTGCTTTAAGCTCGAAAGCCAAAAAAAATCGGAAAAGACAGCTAGAACGGTTAAAGGACCAAGTCAGAAAAAAGCTAAAAGAACGCATTCACCAGAGGGTGGTATCTCCTACCCCCGCTCCTCGATATGATGAAGTATTTTTTAGCGGTCAAAGTTGGCTTGATGAATTAGCTGGCCGCCCGATTGAATCATCAGAAGGAGAAATTTCTATTTCTGACAATGTCTGGAAATCTCCAGCAAGGTGCGACCCGGATGTACCCTGATGATTCGCTTCAATCTCTTGTCTCATCATGGTGGCAAAAAGAAGAAAGCCAGGCTATTAAGAGGGGGCGTTTATTAAAGGCGTTTGTTCCACATGTTGATCAAAATCCGATGATCCTCATCCCGGAAGGCCGTAACGACCCAACTTCCCACACCCGAGTAAATTACAGATTAGAACCACTTCAAACAAAGCAAATGCCAAGGCCGCCGATTTTACCGGTGGCGGCGTTACCCGCTTATCAGGGAGAAATCCGCACTGTCTATCGCGCCAAGAAAAGGCCAGTGCTCGTGATTAGTTGTGGTGGGCCGGATATTCCGAGAGGTCTCAGAATCGGTGCAGCGAGATGGCAGACGGCTCCCACCCTATTAGTTGCTCCTTATTATGGAGCAGAACCATCTGCGACCCGAGGAGGGTGGAAGGAAGAATTTGTCAACAGAATCAGGAGATGTGAATATCCCCAATACCTTTGGGACAAACTTCCCATAAGCAGTTCTACAGAAGAATCTATTCTCCGCCTTGATCACATCCAACCTATCGCCAGAAATCCTGATGCCTGTGAATCGACACCGTATTGCATAAGCGAGGAAGCGTTTACGGTTCTCGATGAGTGGCTTTTATGGCTCTTCAAGGAAAAATTGCCCGAAGATGGTGTCCTTGTCGATGTGAGAAAGGGTTTAATGGAGCTTTAAAGATAGGTTTATTCGAATAATCGGCTACTTCCTAACCACCTTGCTTCATCGCCTCTTCAATTAAACCGCGCACATCACTGGGATGCTTTGATGGAGGAGAAGGGGACATGCAGAATGTGAGTACAGAGATCCAACCCCTGTTTTGAGAAAAACAATTTCGGAATATCCCCTCTTTCAGACACGAACCTGGATTAGGTTCTCGCTCCTTCTCCCATAGAAATAGTCAATCGCCTTATGTCAAATGTTGAGACCCCTGATTTCTTCTTGAAGCCGTCAACTTATAAACTAATGTACCCCATTTTCCCACAGCATAATTACCACACAGCTCCCGTTTTGTGGCTCCCCAGCCCCCTCAGATGCTCCTGGATAAGTGCCACTTACCATCATATGGTTTCTTCCCATGACTGTGCCGCTCAACCCATAAATGGAGCTCGAGATTATTTAATGCTTCGCGAATTGATCTGATTCCCTCCTTTGTTGATAAAACAAGCCACCCCTCAGCTAGAGATTCGAATCTCGGCGGTTCGAGCCCAATCCAACCGTCTCTCCAATAAACGGACTTTACCATTAAGTTTCCCGAGGAATCGACCCACGCAAAGGGTTCATCATTTGATGGGTGCCAGCCGAGCCTTCGGGCAAATGCGCAATTGATAGCAGCCCACCTGTAGGCAGGTCCGATAAGCTGGCGCTCCGAATTCGATACGATCAGCTGCCCATCGCTTTGTCCATCTCCTCTTAGGTAACTTTCAAAGGTGAGCTCGTAACTTGATTCGAGGCATTCCCGCTTTTGGTCAGAATCATACGGGCCGATAACCAAGCCGCGATGGCGCTCCTCTCTTGGCCACTCCCAATCTGGCCGAATGAACCACGTTCTTTCACCAATAATGGGGAGTCCGTCGACGGATTCAGGATAATGGCTCCAGGATTCAGCGTTCTCACCTCTGAGCCACGTTTCCTTACCCTTATCTCCCATATCCCATTCCATTGCACGCAATTCAGCCGGCCGCTCAATCGGTTGACACAACTCAAGGGCCGGGTCGTAAATCGGATAAATGAAATCGTAGGACTGCTCGGCACCTGAAGGAGCCTCCCCTGACAACGACCGCCTTCCAAGAACCCTCATGGCGGCCTCCCTCCCAACAATAGCCCTTGGATTAAGCCAAAACTTGGCGAGAACTAGTCTCATCCAGCGTTTAAGTCGATTTTCGTCTGCCCAGCGATAGCCCTTTTCCACTTCTTGAAAGAGTCGATATAACTCTGATCTTAGCTCATTAGCGTCAAGCCCGGCCTCTTCAAGCATTTTGAAAATTTTGCGATGAGGCTGAATTGCAGTGGCAATATCCCCACCTACTAACATGCGAGCTTCTTTGTAGTCGATTGGACTCACCAAATTATCAGACAGCACTATCACAGGCTGTTTGGCCTGCCTGTTGATCTCCTCCCACAGCCAGCCTTGCTCTTCGCAGAGGCGTCTGGCAATGCCTCGAACCGCAACGGATTCATGATTATTCAGCTTTAGGACCCAATCTCGAAGGCTTTTCACAGCGACATTATTTCTCCGCGAAGCAATGTGCAAGCTTATCAGAATATGTTCAAGTTGCACTGAGTCCCAGCAAGGTTCTCCCTTAGCAAGAGTCACGAATCCATTTCCACCTGTGGCGACATATCGAGCTAAGGCCCTTCGAGCGGCTATACCGACGTCCACAACAGGGAAGGCAAGGAGATGGACGAGGAATCTACAAAGAGCCTCATCAACCGAGCCCTCTTCTGAGGTCTGAATCAAAGACTCAAACGGTGGCACCTCCTGGCTTGCAGTCAAGACTTGATCCAAATAGTCGTCAATAACCCTGCATACCGCTTCGGCAGGCCAATCAAATTCCAGAAACTCAAAGGTATCCAAAATGTCATAGAGGAAATACTCGCTATTGATCTTACCCGCTGCAAGGTCCTTTCCGAATTGTGCGCGGGCTTGTGAAAGCGCTTCCTTTTGATCAATGCGCTTTAGGGCAGTATAGGCAATCCTTTTTTTCGCCCCATCTAGCCAGCGGTGCCACGTACCATCTCTGGAGCTTTCAATGGCTTGCATAGCCAACTGCACGGCAGTACTCCGGTCTCCAATCTCCATTAACCGTTCGGCCTTCCAAGCAAGCAGATCGCTCTCTCTATAGTCGGGAGGCGGAAAGGATGCAAGAAGGTCATTCAAGTGAGCAATATCCCTTATCTTCGCTTTCCTGACAGCTGACCACCAATCAAATCCCCCATTCTCCACAGGGTTAGGATTCCAACCACCCGTATTTTCATGATTGCTTAATCGAGCTGCAACTTGATTTATTGTTTCCATCTCGCCGGAATGCAGCCTATAAAGAGAACTTTTCCTTGAAGAATCATCCTCACCAGGGTTTAGGCCTCGTGTCAATAAATGATTTCCAAGCCCGTTTCCTCGTAATTCATCTTGAATCGCCCTTGCTATTTCGATCCGATGCGAAGGAAGTGAATTCGTTCGAACGCAATCCATCATTGCCTTAGCAACCCCAATCCTTTTTTCGATGGGAATACAACGCAACGTTGCAACGGCTGCTTCAGAGGTGTTTACGGGGGAGAAGAGTGACAGTAGCTCGTTGTATAAAGCAAGCAATAATTCCCCTGAGGCTCCGACTTTTGTCCCTCCTAAGATCAAGGCTTTAAGAGTTTGCGAGAAATTCAGAACAGCGCGATCAATCAGCTCAAGAGAAAACCGCGACCCGCGAATTGGATCAAGCTTAAAGACCGCCTGGAGTTCGTCTGCGGCTGCATCCGAAGCGCCAGCTCCGCCTGAAACTTCTACTGCGCGTGCAAACTTTTCTAGGATTGGTATCTTGCCACCATCCATTGCATCACCAATTGAACGATTAAGCCACTCGGCAAGGTGTGACATGTGATAGTCCTTGCGGTCGCGAGCACCCGCCGAGACTTCCCCTGCTCTTTTAAGCCACTGGATAGAAAGGGTGTCTTCGTCAATCGCGTGAAGAAATATCGCAATCTTAAAACAAGCCTCCTGGCGTCGGATTGGATCATCATCATCTGCGTCAAGTGTTGACGAAAGCCCCAATTCGACAGCTTGTTGCTTCGACAACACCCCGTAGTGTAATAGCTCCTTGGCAAAGTGCCTCCGCTGTTGAGGGGTGAATTGGGTACCAGCCGGTCCATTGACAAGTGCAACAAGGACATCCCGCAACGACTCTACGCCATCCTTTCCAAGTGAAGTTGCAAGTCTTGCGACCTGCCTGTAAATTTCTTTCTTGGACTGATCTACGACATATTTGTTCCGCCAGTCAAACTCAGGAAATGCGACCGCTTGATTGTGGAAAAGCAAGAGAGAACGTATGCAGATATTCAGATTATCAATGTTCTTTTTTTTCTTTATTGTCGCAAACAAAACTCCCAATTTCCTGGCTGTCCTTTCGACACGAGCGACTGCTTCTTCATCATCATCCTTCACACCAGGGACAGACCCTTCCGGAAGTCCAAGCAATTCCTGAAGGCATCGCAGTGTGATCGTATAGGAAATATCCGAAAATCCAAAACTATGATTACTCCGAGTTACACGAAATCGAATATGAGAAAGACGGCTAACAACCTCTTTGGCGTCATTGTTATTCCCCTGGCTGTAAAGAAACCTGGCGTATGCCAAATCAATGTCATCATCCCGCGCAGATTCACTATATGCAGTTTTAAGGTTATCTAATGAAACGTGCCTTGGATTCCTCCTCGCAAAGTTAAGGAGCGCCGCAAACCGCCACGTAGGCCGGTTCAATCGATCAATTTCACCAAGTAACATTTGGCATTTATCTATGCCCAACTCGAATTCCATAACTGTGAGCAGCGCCGCATAGAGGAGGCCGGCCTTAACATCTGTCTCGTCGATCTTCTCTCCATACTCCTGATCAATGAAATGAAGCATCTCGATTTGGGCGACAATGCTCCCGCAGACCTCGAATAATGGGGCTGCATCGCTCCACGCTTGAAGAATTGAATAGTAATCGTAATGTTGTCTAGAGTCGATCGGCCCACTCTGATAGAAAAAAGAGACTGGCTTTGCTTGCAGGTATAACGTCCGTGCTGCGTTTTTAAGCTCCGGCCGATTAAGCTCGTCAGCATACTTCCACAGACTGCGGGCAAATCCGAGCGCCACGCTATCATCAACAAGTAGCCGGCCAACGGCCCTAACTTGGGAGAAAGCCATTTCCGGCTTATCAAGCCAAAGGAAGTTATTGGCGAGATCTCCTGCCTCGGTTCGGGAGGTTCTCTGACCCAATTCGTAGTCCAATAAAATCAGCCGGACAATTTGCCCGGGATCGCCGAGACCCCATGCGGACTCTAAGCCAGAAAGGATAAGAGGTCGGATCAGAGCGTAGGGCAGGAATGCCTCTAAAGCTTGTCTTAGCCAGGATGAGGAGAGGACTGTTAAGAGATCATTATCCCTATTCGCCCGTAACAAATGGAAAATTCGAGCTCGGCCGAGCGGATCTGCGCAAGGACGGTCACCGCAGCGATCAGCGAGGGTCGAATAGAAGTTTCTCTCATCAATGGTTAAGTCGGCGCCCGGAAATTTGGATCGTGTTTCTAATTTCAGGAAAGCGATCAGACTGTTATGAATATATTGTAGATTGCCATCCTCGACTTGAACAAACGGTGATAGTATGCGTTCATAGATAGTCTCAAGCAGAACACGTTCCGGCCATTCTTGAAGCCATACAATGGGAATAGTTGGTGCGGCACGGCACAGAAGACCCAGAAGTTGTCTTATCTGGGCGTCCTGGAGAGGTATTGCCAGGATTGATTGATAGTATTCGTCAATATTGCCGCCGTAGTTTCCGGCCAACTCAACAGTCTGCTCGACTGTAACCTTCGAGGTGCGCAGGAATAAGTTCAAAAGGTATGTGAGGATAAGAGGATTTCCCCGGGTGGCAATGTATAAAGAGTCACGCTCCGAGCCTGTCGTCGCTTTGTCTATCTTTGTAAGTATTTCATGGACCTCGGAGCGGGTCAAACCTGAAACTTCGATTCTATGATCAGATTCCGGAGCTACGGCATAGGCTAGTTTTGCCGCAATGGTGCCGGGTATCAAAGCCTGTGGTTGCGAGCTTAGAATAATCAGGAATCCATCTGGCACTTCATCGGGACTGGGCAACTCATGGAGTAGAGTATTCTGAAGGCCGATCTCTCGTGATACGTGGTCGAGCCCATCGATTAGTAAGATTGTTTTATGGCCATGAATGATATACTGTTTGTTTGCCTCAGACATGTGCTCACGAAGAGCTTCACGTCCCTGAGCAACATCAGAAATTCCCAAGCTGTATCGATGCCTAAAGAATTTATCAAGTCTACCTATGACATCCTGAAAAAAGGTTAGTGCCTCTCCACGATCGCGATTTCCGTCGGTTTCAGGGAGAAAAGCATAGTAGGGGATAAAATATGGGTAATGAGCGTCCGAAAGCACGTCTTGGACGAGCGTAGATTTGCCGATGCCAGCGGGTCCTATAACGGCGATATAACCTCCGGCCGTCGTTTCTATCAAATATTTAAGCTGATCAGCTGACACCCGGTTTTTCGAATAGGGAATTTTGGGAGGAGGGAATCTTTGGATCAACTCTGGACGATAGCCACGGAACCCGAGTGCGGATAGTAAGAAGTCGCGGTCAATGAAGTCACCGTGTGGGTTGTTCGTAAGCCATGTTGCGATGGCTTTATGCAGGTTATCAAACTGCTTCTTATAGTGCCGCCAATCCTGTGAGTCGGGTCCATTTCCGGGTGGCTCAGGGTATCCAAGGGAGAATGTGCAGGCTTTGGCGAACTCTGAGAGAGCGGCGCCGGTTAGACCTACGTGTTCAGAGATTGTTAACCATACGGCATTACCTGGACAGAGTCATCAACTGTGGGCCCCGAAGACCAGTGATCCCGCACAAATTCAGTAACGCTGAACGTAGGAATGAGCTGCGCGTGATGCTTTTCAGATGAGGGGGGCCTATTTGACTGAAGACGGACAAAAACAGCTTTGCCTGGCCATCGATCCTTAAGACGCTGGTATCCATCTGCCAATTCTTTAAGCAGGCCACTCGCGCCGATGAGCTCTCCCCAGTTGAGGGGGGTGGCTTCACGGGTCCATTTGATCGAATTTCCCTCGACCTCCTTTTCCCAGACAAGGACGAAATCGTCTACGCGCCCAGCATCGAGGTCTGCAAGGCGTACACCCTCGAAAAGGGTACCACCTGCCCGAAAGTTTTCTCTCAGAAGGTTGAGGATACGCTCTGTGGCGATCTTGTCCTGATAACCATAACCCCAGCGGGCACGGCGTTCCCCCATCGCCGAAGATTCCTGTAGCTTTGGTTGAGGTGGAACTTGATTCATGTTATAACTCGCCTGGGGCCAAGCCAACGCCAACCATTCTAAAGGTCAGGGGCAGAGAAGGGGAACATGCGGAACGTGCGTGGAGAAATCCAATCCCTGTTTTGAGAAAACCAATTTGGTAACGATGTCCCCTCTTTCCATAGCTTCCCACACCCGAGTAAATTACGGATTAGACCACTTCAAAGAAAGCTGCGGCGGCTGGAGTGACCTGTTTGCTTCTCATCCCTCATGGAGCTCATCCCGAAGGCTTTGCGGAAGGGCTTCTTCGAACTCCGGGTAGGCTTCTATTATCCTCAATATATCGGCCAAGTCCTTCTGCCTTTTGCTCCTCCTCCGCTCCTTATCCATGTAGGCCCAAATTTTTCCCCGCAGAACATCTCCAAGCTTTGCCACTTTCATCTTATATCCCAGTACATCCCGTTCTTCTGCATCTGTCATGAAGCCCTGGTAGCGGGAATCTGTCTGCAGCTGGATACGCAAGTCCGACGCCTTGCTGGTGAGATTCACGCTATGCGCGAAATGCTCAACTCGCAAGTCTCGTTCTCTGGCCGCTCTGCTAATGCCCTCGACATCTTCGACTGCCACCACGATATCAAGATCTAGACTTACGACCGGCTCAACAAAAGCGTTCACGGCGAGACCGCCAATCAGGCAGTACCTCGAGCCCGTCTCAGTGAGAATGTCCAGAATCATCTGGATGATATCCAGTTTCCCATTGGCCACCGAGTTAATGAATTCTCTGCTTGTCATCCATTTCATCCTTCGAGCGGACGATTTGCATAGCCTGCGCGGGCAATCAGCCATGCCCAAAACCTGGCGGGGCTCATCCGCTTCAGGTCGATGCGGTGGTTAGCAGGCTAATTCTTTGTCTCTACCAGTTTGCCGTTAACGAATTTATGAATTATGCTGGAAACAAATGTCTGATAGGGCAATCCTTCGCTCACTGCTCTTTTTTGCAGTTCATTCAAGTCTCTCTCAGAAATCCGGATATTCAATCTCTTATCCTTCTTGAAAGTGTTTCGCGCGTATCGGGTTAACTCTCTTTTCCGTTTTGAAAGATCTTTTACTGGAGTCCATTCGCCTCTTTCAAAACTGCCCAATATTTCCTGCTCTTCTTCAGTCAATCTGTTTTTCATTTCTTTTTTCCCCCAAAATAAATCTCAGTAGCCTTCCTACTGGGGATAATAGTTTTCAGGAATATTTCTTCTTCGTCTTCAACATAGGGGACAAGGTAGGCATAGTTATCGACCCCGATCACCATTATTCGTTGTCCTGAATATCTTTTTTGGTTTGGATGCTCATAGTCATGGAGAACGGAACCTTTTTCAATATAATACACTATATCCTCAAAACAAATTCCCCTTAATTCTTTAAGTTTCAGGCTCTTTTCCGTATTCCAATTTATATGCTTCATCTATTTCCAGAGTAACACATTGTGTGCATTTTGGCAACACAAATGGGAATCCTTATTTATTTTCCTGCTAACGAATCCAGCATCTTCGTCCCCCGTCTTTACAAAGTCGCGGTAGCCAGCAAGAGCTCTTGAGTGAATGTCGCAAATATTCATGGGAGTGACTCCGGCCATGCAATAAGGCCGTTGGCCTTTACCGCCTGCCAGAGCTGCCGATCATAGCTCGCCACCGTAATGGCCGCGCCCATCATATCCTGCCAGGAGAGAGCAGACGCCAGGTGAACCGCATCGTAGCCGCGCAAACCGTAATCCCAGGCAAGGGATGCAGCCCGGGACACGAGGCCCTCCGTCATCTGGAGGCGGACAAGGTTTTCCCACTCGCGGTTGAAGACTTTCAAGGCGGAAACCGCCTCGTCCCTGGGCAAAACCTGAATACGCGAAGCCTTGGCCAGGGCTGCGGCCACTTCCGCCCGGCTGATGACCGCCGTACCGACAGCTTCGGCCTGACCGATCAGCTCTACGACCTCGGCAGAACCCGCCTCGGCCACGTATCGCTTGACCAGCGCACTGGCGTCGAGATAGACGATCATTGGCGGTCCTCAATCAGGAGCTCAGCCACGGTTCGTTTTCCGCGGACCCGCGCGACAGGCACCCTGTGCTTCAGTTTGCGCTTGTTCCAGAGCAATAAGCCCGACTGGGACATTGCCTCAATCCGGTCTTGAATCGAAAATGCTGTGGGAATGATCCGGCCTATCGGGGTCCCCCGCTCCAGGATCTCCACCGACTCTCCGGCCTTGGCCAGCCGCAGGTAATGACTCAGCCTGCTCTTGAGCTCGCGTATGTTTACTCTCGTTTGTTTCATCATTACCCCCACATGCCTTGATCTACCTTTTGTAACTACATTATATCATATTGTAGTCACATGTAAAATAGATTATTTCTGCGTTCCCGTCAGCTCGCCCCTTCACACTTGCGCTCTTTACCTTTTTGCCAACTCCGAGTTAAGCGCCAGAAGCCGCCGCGGTAACTCACCCCTCTCCTCCAGCGAAATCGTAAACCGGGCCTGCCCGCGGTGCTTCTGGTAGAAGCCGTGTCGTGGGTCGGGTTTTGCTCAGAGAATTACAGAGGTTTGATTTACCCTCTTGCTCAGCCCCATCTGTTCTTGAAGTTCAGTTTGGGGTGAAGAAAGGAGAGGAGGAAAAATAACAATTCTCAGATATTTTCCCACGGTGCAGGATGGGCCACCAACCTCGCCCCCTGATGCGCCTGTTCGGCGTTAACCGCAAATAGCCCCAAAATTCCAGGGGCGTTTTTTCTTTCCAGGGGGCGCCATTGACTTCGACGCTTCTTCCATTCTTCATCCGGGACTTCCGCATTCAGTGAACGGGCAGGCAGGTTGATGGAAATTATATCTCCATTTTTCAGGAAAGCCAAAGGGCCGCCCACGGCGGCTTCGGGAGAAACCTGGCATACTCCCAGGCCCCGGGCGAACCCGGAGAAGCGGCCGTCGGTAACCACCGCAAGTTTTCCTTCTAACCCCATCCCGACCACGGTTGCCAGCAAAGCATAGATATCCGGCATACCCGGTGCCCCCCGAGGCCCCTCGTGGCGCACCACGATGACTTCTCCTTCCCTGATCCTACCGGATTTCAGCGCGGTGACTGCTTCCTTCTGGGAGTTGAAACAGCGGGCCGGTCCCCGGTGAGAAGGAATGGTGTTATTCAGCATCCGGGCCAGAGAGCTGATGGGAGCCAGATTTCCCTTAAGCACCGCGATCCCTCCATGGGCAAGCAGGGGCTTTTTTAGAGAAAGAATCGACCTCCTCACTTTCTGTAATCGAGGAGCACCTAGCTTGATCCAGTCTTTCAATGTTCTTCCGCCAACGCCCCGGGCCTGCAAGTTCAGGAGAGGCTTTAACTCCGCCATCAATCCCGGCATGCCTCCGTCTTCATGTAGGTCAGGAAGATAATATTTTCCCACCGGCTGAACGTTGGAGATGCAGGGGGTGGTGCGGCTGAATTCGTCAACCCTCCCTATATTCATGTGCTTTTCCAGGCCCAGCTCCCTCGCCAGCGCCAGAATATGGAGAACACCATTCGTCGAGCCCCCCAGGGCCATGCATACCCGGAGCATGTTCTCCAAATTTTTTGGCCCCATGATGGAACGTGCAGTTTCTCCTTTGAAAACCATACGCACAATGGCCTCTCCCGAAGCCTTCCCCAATCTCAATCTTTCGGCGGATACGGCCCGCGCCGTTCCGGCGAAAGGCAAGGTCATGCCCACGGCCTCGGCCAGACACTGCATGGTGTTGGCCGTGCCCATGATCGGGCACGCCCCCGGCGAGGGACATACCGCGTCTTCCAGGAGTTCAATCTTCTTTATATCGGCCCTCCCCTGAGGGAGAGCGCCGAAGATCAGCTCATCCAGGTCGGAGAGGGAAACCTGCTTCCCCTCGCAAAGGCCAACCTCCATGCAGCCGCCTGGAAGGATCAGGCAAGGGAGGTCCAAACGAGCCGCAGCCAAAAGGGCACCCGGCACCACCTTGTCGCAGGAGACCAGGATGACCAGGCCGTCGAAAATCTGCTGCTCTACGATCGCTTCTATGTCGAAAGCCAACAGATCCCGCGTGGGCAGATCGTAACGCATCATGGGCTCCCCCAGGCTGGCTGTTGGGCACTGGGAGATCGCGCAAAATTCTAAGGGGGTTCCCCCGGCTTTCCAGATGCCATCCCGCACCGTGCGCGTCAGGTGATCTAGATGGTAGTGGCCGGGGCAAACTTCTCCCCAGGTATTCACGATGGCAATCAAGGGACGACTCAAATCATCGGTGGTATAGCCCATCGCCTTGTAAACCGCCCGGCGATGCGCCCCAGACGGACCGTGATAATACTTTTGCGTCTTCCACGCCTGTTTACGCATAGATCCTCCTCCGGTAGTAGGGGCGACCGGCCGGTCGCCCCTACGGATCCCGAATCATTTTTTCTTACTTGCCAGGTGCAAAGCTGCGTCCAGCCCCAGGAAGTAAACCTGGATCCCGAGGCCCATAATGATCCCATCGGCCGCTCCCGCGATGACCGAATGAATATCCCGGACAAAGTGGTTGGAAAGGTGCACCTCCACGTAAGGGATCTTCAGCCCTTTGATGGTATCCCCGATGGCCTTGCCATAATAGGTAAATCCTCCCGGGTTCATCACCAGAGCATCCACTTTGTCGTAGTAGGCTTTGATGATCCGGTCAATACACTCGCCTTCGGAGTTGGTGTAGAAAATCTCCAGCTCAAAGCCCTTGGCTTTCGCATAATCGAGCAGCATCCGGTCCAATTCTACGGTCGTCGTCTTCCCGTAAATCTCCGGTTGGCGTATTCCCAAAAGATTCATGTTGCTTCCCTGTATGAGAAGAATTCTGGCCATCCCGCTCTCCTTTCTTTTCCAGGTTTGGGGGCATTATCCCATGGAGAGGCCGAATACTTCAACTCAAATCCAATGCCACAGCTTAAGGGGCGATTCGCGAATCGCCCCTACGGGCGGGGGTGTCCTCTGATCTTCTAGACCTAAATATTCGACCAACTAATTCGAATTTCAGTCGGCTCTTCTGGTCTCCAGGAAAATTTTATGCTATAAATACTCCAACACAGCCAGGTTTCTTTTCGATCTCCGGTAATAAAACCAATAGAGGATGCTCGATGCCCGACTTACGAATTAAAATCAAAGATGTTGTCCTAAAAAATCCGATTATCATCGGCTCCGGGACTCCCACTTACGGGCCCGCCATGGTTAAAAAGTGCATCCGGAGCGAAGCCGCCGCCTTTGTCACCAAGACCCTGTGTTATACGGAATGGCTGCAGAAACAACCCCGGCCCCGGTTTCATATCGAACATCCCGCAGCCATCGATGAGGGTGGCTATTTTTCCCTCTACTCCACCGAGCGCCTTAACCCCACACCCCCCGAGGAATATGCCCGAAAAAAGATGAAGGCCTACGCCCGGGAGGCTCATGATTTCGACGTGCGGGTAATCGCCTCAATCGCCGGAACGGATCCCGACACCTGGTCCAGGCTTGCCGATCTGGTAACGGAGAACGGGGCGGACATGATCGAGCTCAACCTGCAGTGTCCCCACGTGGAGAAAGGGCAGCCCACCGGCATGGTTGCCGGGCGAGACCCGGAGCTCTGTTACTCCATCTTGGAACGAGTGCGCAATCGAACTCCCCTCCCTATTATCGGTAAGGTAGTCGGCGAAGGGGTGGACCCGATTTTGATCGCCCGGTGCATGATCGCCGGAGGGGCCGACGCGGTGGTCCTCACCGGAAGATTCCAGGGGCTCTACCTGGACATTGAAACCGAAAAACCCATCCATTGGGGAGGCATGGGCGGGTACGGGGGATTCTGGCAGGCCCCCATCACCCGTAAGTGGCTCGTTCGTGCTTCCGAGGCTAAACTGGATGCACCCGTGATCGGCGGAGCGGGTATCGGCACTTTTGAGGATATCATTTCCTACATTCTTTGCGGGGCCACTGCCGTCCAGGCCTGCGCAGCGGTTATCGTCCACGGACATAAGATTATCAAACGATGGCTGCGGCAGATCTCCGGCTGGATGGAAGCCAAAGGTTACGATTCAATCGCCGATTTCTCCGGCCGATCCGTGGCCAAGATCATCACCCCGAGCCAGATCCCCGGGGATATTTCCTTTGCCTCCGGGATCGACCCGGAAAAATGCCAGAAATGCCTCAAGTGTCTGGAGGCCTGCCCGTATGAAGCCATTTCCGTTATCGAGAAGAAACTGGTAATCGACCCGGAAAAATGCGACGGATGCCGTCTCTGTGTGGCTCTTTGCCGGCAAGACGCCGCGGAGTTTTATCAAAAATAGGTTGGGACGCAGATCTTCGCAGATGAACGCAGATAACTAGTTCTCATCCGGAAACCTGGGAATTCCCCTCCCCCTCTGAGGGGGGAGGGTCAGGGTGGGGGTGACAACAATTGGGATATCAAGACCTTTCATTTCTATTCCCCCTCACCCCGCCCCTCTCCCGCGAGGGGAGAGGGAGTTTCCGGGTGAAGACTAACTAGTTTTATTAAAAAAGCGCGGAGGAACAGCCAAGTGCCCACATCAGTGGCCATCGTCAAAGGAAAAAATGGAAAGGACCTGAACGAGGTCCGGCGCATGATGAGAGAGCTCTTTTCCCTCATCGGGCCGGCCTCCAGGATCATCCCAACCAACAGCCGGGTTCTGATCAAGCCCAACCTCACGGCTGAGGAGAACCTCTGGGAAAAAGGAGCTCTCACCGGGCCGCTTTTTATGCGGGCTCTGGTTGAGGAGGTACAAAAGGCCAATCCAGCCGAGGTGATCATCGCCGAGGCCATCGCCATCGGTTTAAACACCAAGAAGGCTTTCGCTGCAAACGGCTATGAAGAAGTAGCGAAGGCTACGGGCGCCCGTCTTCTGGACCTGTATGACGGGGAATTCGAAGAGATCAAAACTCCCGCAGGAGGCTTACTCCAGAGCGTGCTCGTTTCCAAAACGGTGCTGCAGGCTGATTTTTTCATCAATGCTCCGGTCCTCAAAACTCATTTCGCCAGCACCCTTACGGCCGCCATGAAGAACCTGAAGGGAACCACCCCCTATGACGAGAAAAAAAGATTTCATTATTTAGGCCTCAATAAAGCAGTGGCTGAGCTCAACGCGGTTTTGAAGCCCCATCTGATTGTGGTAGACGGGCTGATTGCCCTGGAAGGAGATGGTCCGGTTGCGGGAACCCCCGTGGGGTTAAACCTTCTCATCGCGGGAACGGACGCCGTCGCCGTAGACACCGTTTGCGCCCGGGTCATGGACATTGATCCCGCAGAAGTGCTTTCCCTTTGCCTGGCCCAAAGTATGGATTATGGCGTCTGGGATGAAAGGGAGATCAAAGTCACCGGAAAATCCATCGCGGAGGTCCGTCATCCCTTTAAACGTGCCTGCGCCCCCTTGGAATTGGATTGGGAGAAAATCCGCTTCCTCGACGGTGAGGCCTGCAACGCCTGCCGCAACGGACTGCGGATTGCCATGGATCGTCTGCGGGCTGTGGGCGTTCCTTTGGATAAATTGCCCAGGCTGGAGATCAGCATGGGGTCCCAAGCCAGGCTCTCAGAATCTTCGGGTTGTATCCAGATTCCCATCGGCAATTGTCAGAAACAATACAAGCATCTTCCCAACTTCGTGCCCGGATGCCCCCCTCAAACTTTTCTCATGGCCGATCAATTGCGGGAGATTCTGGGGGAACCCCGAAAGTTTGGGCCCAAGAAAAATTTTATCATGGAATAGAAAAAGACCGGGATGATGGAAAGATGGAATATTGGGATTGTAAATTATTGATGAAATCGTAAAAAGTCCGTAAATTCGTTTTTCTGTCATTCCCGTGGAAACGGGAATCCAGTCTTTTCAATAGGTTTCGTGGGGCCTGGATTCCCGCCTACGCGGGAATGACGACTTTTTACGAGATCATCAATTATTAGTACTACTACGTTAAGTTATTCTTGACATCTTTATGAGCTTTGGTCTATTATCTTGGGTATGGAAACCCAAGAGATTGATAAACTGAGACAAGAGTTGAAAGCCTTCTTGGCAGACCTTGGACTGCTGATGGGGCGCAAGGAAAGGCAGCAGCATGCCCAAGAATACATTCGGGGGCTCCTCATGGATGGAGAAAGGAAATCCATTGAACCCCTGGCCCGTCGGCTTCCGGATGGAGATGTGCAAGCGTTGCAGCAGTTCGTGAATCAAAGCCCCTGGCCCTTTGGAAAGGTGCGAGCCTCCCTGGCCCGGAAGATGGAGAAGGAAGTTGTACCGGAGGCCTATTGGCTCCTTGATGATGTTTCGTTTCCCAAGCAGGGGGAGCATTCGGTAGGGGTTGATCGTCAGTATTGTGGGGCCTTGGGGAAGGTGGCCAATTGTCAAGTGGCGGTCACCCTGGATTTGGGGACAGAGGAATCCAGTATTCCCTTGGATTGGGCTTTGTACCTTCCGGAGGAGTGGGTAGAGGACCCCCAGCGCCGAAAAGAAGCGGGCATACCGGAGGGAATTTCTTTTAAGACCAAACCAGAGTTGGCTTTGGAGCTGATCGATGAAGTCCTTGGTTGGGGGCTGCAAAAGCGTGTGGTCCTGAGCGATTCTGGGTATGGGGAATCTTATGAATTTCGTCAGGGGTTGCGGGGCCGGGGTTTGGATTATGTTCTCCAGGTGGGAGGGGACCTTACCGCCTGGACGGAGGATCCTCATCCCAAGGAGATGCCCACGAAAAGAGGGGGAGAAATTCCTCGCAAGCGGCTTTATGCGAAAGACCTTCCTCCTTACAAAACCCTGAAACAAATCGCCAAAGATCTGTCTTCCAAAGCCTGGAAAAACGTTACTTGGAGGGAAGGAACGAAAGGGCCCCTTCGGTCCCGATTTGTTCGGATCATCGTTTGGGCCGCCAATGGGTTGCTGCAGGGAAAAACGCTTAGGGTGGAGCCCGAGGAGTTGCTGATCGAATGGCCAGAGGGTTGCGAGGACCCTATGAAATTCTGGTTCTCCAGTCTGGGGCCAAAATGTTCCTTTCGAAGGCTGGTCCGAACGGCGAAGGGGCGATTTCGGATTGACCAGGATTACCGGGAAATGAAGATGGAAGTGGGGTTGGATCATTTCGAAGGCCGTTCCTGGCAAGGCTGGCATCATCATGTGACCCTTGTATCGATGGCCTATTCTTTTTTGGTCCTGGAAAGGTTGGCCAATAAAAAAAACTTCTGGGTGGACCTTGCAAGCTGTCCGCCGGTGGATGCAGAAATTATTGCTGATGTATACAGGCATATGCCCCATCTGCGGTCGGAAAGTTCCCATCAAGAAAATTCACCCGGATGATGATTCTTAATACTTAACGTATTAGTATTAGTCAGTCCATAATTATATAGACACCGAAGACGAAATCCCTCCTTCCCTCCCTTTACAAAAGGGAGGAATTTCCCCTCTTTGAAAAAGAGGGGTCAGGGGAGATTTTGCAGGAATATGTCTGGTCAATTATGGACCACTCAGTAAGTAATTCCTGAATTCCTCAATCCCTCAATTCCTAAAGGGGTGTTGCTTTATGGAAGAATATCCCATGGCCATTGTTACCGCGCCGGGACGGGTGGAGTTTAAAGAAAGAGCGCTCCCCCCGCTCGGACCCCATGACGTCCTGCTCAGAGTCAAGGCCTCCAGCATCTGCGGCGGGGACCTCCACCTGTTTAAAGGGAAACACCCTCTGGCTTCCCTGCCCATGGCCATCGGCCATGAAATTTCGGGTGAGGTGGTCGAAATCGGTCAGGCTGTTTCCAAGGTTTCTGCGGGAGACCGGGTGGCGGTTGAACCTGTGATCATCTGTGAAAAGTGTTATTTTTGTCTTCGGGGAGAATATCATCTATGCCAGAATATCCGTTATCAATACAGCGCCGGCCAGGGAGGATTTACTCCTTTTTTTGTCGCCTCAGAAAACTGGGTTCACCGCCTTCCCGATTTCGTTTCTTATGAAGAGGGTGCTCTTCTCGAGCCCCTGGCCGTTGCCGTGCACGCAGCCCGCAAAGCCCAGTTGGACCTGGGCCACAGCGCAGCCATTTTCGGCGCAGGGGGAATTGGCCTCTTTTTGCTCCAGGTGGTCAAGGCCGCGGGATGCGGTTCGGTCTTTATCGTTGACCTTCTGGAGCATCGTCTGAAAACCGCCCTTTCTCTCGGAGCCAGCCAGGCCATAAACGCTGCCCGAGACGATCCCGTTGAAAGAATTTTTAAAGAGACGGATAACCTCGGAGTAGATCGGTCCTTCGAAGCTGTGGGCTTGGAAAAGACCTTGCAACAAAGCGCCCTGTCCTTAAAAAAAGGTGGGATTTGTGTTCTCATCGGGCTGTTTGAAGATCCCCTGGACGTGAAATTCCCGGTCAACCTTTTCGCCCAGCGAGAGATCCAGGTCCGGGGATGCCGCGGGTATTGCTGGGATTTTCAAGTGGCCCTGGAATTAGTAAAGAACGGCCAAGTAAAGCTCAAACCCCTGATCTCCCATCAACTTCCCTTGAACGACCTACCCCGGGCTTTTGAAATCCTTCTGGACCCCAAAGCCCAAGCCCGAAAAGTGGTCATTCAACTTTGATCTGTCATTTCGAGTACAGCAGGTTGG
>Ga0315273_10003404_pt1 | contig 19156 bp, 9 predicted proteins | sample YL17G02_0_MG_FD_205753 | JGI IMG/M metagenome (GOLD analysis project Ga0315273, IMG submission 205753) | Sediment microbial communities from Yellowstone Lake, YNP, Wyoming, USA - YL17G02_0 | ecosystem: Environmental > Aquatic > Freshwater > Lake > Sediment | place: USA: Wyoming | collected...
ATCTGGGCATCGTTATACCGATCACCGGTGGTGGTCCCGCTGCCGTCAAGATCGATATCCACAAGCTGCTGCACGATCGCAAAGTCAGCAGAGCCTGTGATCAACCCAAATATGTCAATACCCGTCAGGCTGCCGCTGGCCTTGAGCTGTTCTCCATCGGTTCCTGCAAAATCGAGCGTTACTCCTGCAATCGTAATTGGGGTGCTGGAAAAATCGATGACCTTGCCGTTAGATTTTGTATTTAGCGCAACGTTAATGTTCGAAGCGTTGGCTGAAAGGCCAGGTATATTCTTAAGCTCGGCGCTGCTAAGAGTTCCCTTGGCGGCATACCAGGTGTCACCGGTTCCATCATTAGATATGATGGCCAGGGCAAAATTGGACACAATGGCTTGAAATCCTGCGGCATCTGAATCAAAGGTATCATCAGTGAAGACATCGGGCGTGCCGTTGTCGTCCAAGATATATGGTCCATTGTGATTCCCAAAAAAGACAAGTCCACCTGTAACACCAATTTCAAATGAATCTACAGAAAGCCCTGTTGTACCATTACTTAGGTCGACTGTTCTTGCGTTCCTGGCAAAGTCGAAATCACCCGCCAAGGTGACGAAACCGGCAAGCTGAACCTCGAGGGTCCCTTCCCCGTCGTCGATATCGCCTGTGACGAACCCAAGGCTATCAAAGATGAAAGCATCCTTAGTGCTACTGCCCTGGAGGTTCTCAATATTGCTGAATGTGATGGGATCGAAGCTGCCAGCGGTTAGGGTGCCTGAGTTGATCCCTGTGAGATTCCAGACATTGTCAAAATCGAGGGACTTCAGAAGGTCGCTACCGCTGCCACTCACAATCGTAGTAATATCGTTATAAATCCCGTCTTCGCCGTCCGACCCGAAGACCTCGATATCGGCAATGCTGTTACTGTTGTTATTGAAGATCCTGAATGTGATCGGACCAACGTCAGTGCCCTCCGCTGTCAGCGTGCCGCCTGAGCTGGTGAGCGACGCGGTCACCGAAGTTGTATACCCTTGGTATCCGACGTTGCTCTCAAGCAGCTTACGCTGACCCGAGGTCAGCGCCTCTTCCATCACCTCCAGATTGGAATCGTGATCGTAACCGAGCACGTGGCCGACTTCATGAATCAGAACGGTCAGCAGGTCAATTCGGTCAGCGGCCTCGCTGCCGGCTGTTGCCGTCAGGTGTGCGGCATCGGTTGGATCGAATTCATTGCTGTCTGCCGGAGTGGCGTCTACAAACCAGCCAAACCCCGCCGCATTCGTATCGATATAAATGGAATGACCCAGGGTTTCACCAAGGGTGCCGCCGGGTAGATTGGAAATTTGTGCTGTGATTCTATCGAGCCGGTCCAGTTGATCGGCAGTAAGCGGTAAACCTGACCAGAAGTTGATGGCTTCATCCAAAAGAACGTTTAGCTGTTGATCGGTGAGCGTGTTTTCAATATTCGATGCAACAGGGGTGCCGCTGACAATTAGAGCCTTGGGTACTTCGACAGGAAAAAGATCCTGTTGAGGGGTGGAATCAAAGATGTTGTCACGGGCTGTATATAAAATAAGGTATGTTTGTACAGAATCGGTGACGGGGAGTTCAAGAAAAAATGAACCGGACGCCTGAATGTCAACCAGACCGTCCGGGTTTGTGGTACTGAGAAGATCTGAGAGGGTAATGGCACCGCTTGCAGGTGGGTCCAAGCCGTGGAAAACGAATTCTACGCGGGAATCAAAATTGAACCGGCCTTCCGAAACCACCAGATTTGCACTCGGGAGGACTGCCACCGTTACACCCAGACCGTTGATCTCCTCGTTCACCTGGACTGTCACGGCAGCCTCTCTCACCGTCAAGAAGAGATCTTCCGTGGAAAGGGTCGCTGAGATGTCCAGCTTCAGCCCGACGGTCAGGGTCGAGGCCAGGCCGGAGTCAAAGAAAATTCCCAGGTCACTGAACTCATCGGGGAAGAGACTTTCCATATCCGCTGCAAAATCGGTCTGCCTGTCGGCATCAACGTAAAAGTCGAAACGAACCGCGTTTTGCTCCGGGATATAATCTCCCTTCAGGACGAACGGTTCGGAGGAATGCTGTCCCGAAAATCCGTTAAAGAGACTCTTCCGACCTGTTACCCTGATATAGTCGAGAAGACCTTTCAGGCTTGGGAATGCCCCGAAGTAGGATTTGATATCCGAACGGGTCTCATCCATGACGGGGATATAAGGAAGTCCGAGAAGGGCCTGAAATCTGGGCAGATAGTCGTTGACTTGAAAATCCGGGTTGAAGAGGGACCAGATCTCGGGCATGTAAAGCGAGGGGTCCCAATTCGGACTCAGCGAAAGATTGAAGCCTTTTTCCAGAAGGTTTTTCAGTTTCAGCCGGTGGGCATCGACGTTGATATCAAAGTTCGCGGTGTCTATCCCGGGCAGGGCCCCGATATCGGCGGCGTAACTGTTGATGTTAAAATTGAACGCCTCCAGAAGGGTGAAATATTCGCGGGACGGGGTGGTGAAATCCAGAAATCTACCCCCGGTCTGCTGGCTGCCGGAAAGCATCTCATCGACAGCGGCACCCATGACCGGCAGGGAGATCTTGAGCTGGTCGGAAGTGGCAATCCTTTCGCCTGCTTCGCTGAGCCCTTTCATGAGTTCCAGGATGGGATACTTCAGAGCGGAGATATCGACGTTGACGGAAATCTCGGGGGGCGCCCCGGCAAAGAGATTGTCGTTCCTGATATCGAGGTAAACGACAGGTCCGCTTTGATCAGCCGCACCCGGCCTGCCCACCAGAGTGAACTCGGCAACAAAAGTGCCCGCCACGGTCAGATGGACCAGGTCGCCTATGGTCTCCGGGGTGATGCCCCGCAGCTCCGCTGGTGTGATCCGTCCGTCGGCGGCGATGACCTCGTCGAACCGGATATTTGCATGGCCTTCCAGAGCCATGCTGCCGTCGACAACCTGCATACCGGAAACCACCTTTCCGGCGGCCTCGCTCTTAAGCGAGTCGGCGGTTACGGTCAGGTCTGCCGTCAGCTCATGGAATTCTACATAGAATTCGTCTGAACCGTCCTTACGTTCGACGCCGAAAGAAAAGTGGAATGCAATTTTGGTGGTATATGCAACCTTCGCGCCTACCGCAAATTCAAATTGGAACTCGTTGCCAATGGCTCCGGCGTCCAGGCACACTAATCCGTTGCCGGTCGCATCCAGATCTACGACGATGCTGATTTTACTTGATGCACTGTCGGATTCGACACTTACCGCATTTATGCTGACCGTTAGGCCGGCAACGGTTGTACCGGAAGTTCCCTGCAATACGGCAAGAAGACCAGCGACGGTAGGCGGATCGGTCGCATCCCAAAAATAGTCGTAGACCGGCTTGGCAAGCCTGCTGTCCAGAACCTCGTAGAATTTGAGAAGCTTTCCCGCGGTGGTCCCATCGGTCAGGGGCAGAGCATCTCCAAACGCATCGAAAGATTCAAGGTCCGCCCCCAGATTTGCCAGCTCGGCAATACCAGCGATGATGGCCAATTTCTCCCCTTCAGAAATCGCCCGATCGGTCAGAGAACTCCCGGTCGCCAGCTCCGTGTCGGCTCCCGAAGAAATTTTAGCTGTGGCAGGAGCCACATCAGAGGGTGCGTCCCTATCCTGCCCGGCAACCGGTTCGATTTCGGTCAACCCGGCGAAAATGTCGGCCACATTTTGGGAGGGATCGTATTGAATCGGTTGTTGATAAGTCTGGTTGGATGTTTCTTGACTGTACGCAATCTCTTCTATCGGTGGGATTTCCTGGCCCATATCAAGAGGATCGAACTCTTCCAGTGCAGTTGCATGCACCGCCCCGACCAGAGGATCACTCGACAACAGGATTCTCGGTTCAAGGTTTTCCAGCTCAAATGGATTTTGAGGCCGTATCCGCTTCATCCAGGCAAACACTCTTTCTTTACTCGAAGGTCATAAAATTTTGGTTGCCCATTTGTAATGTATTAACTTTTTGTTGTCAATAGTTTTTTGAGACCTCTAAAAAACTACTTTTCGCTCTCTGATTACGCAGATTTCAAAGAATGATTTCACAGATTTTTCTTTACTTCAATGATAGCAAGTGGTTAGCTAACGGTGCATGAATCCCCCTTTAAAAACAAAAAGATGCGAAACGTGTGCCAACCTTAGTTGAATACTATAACTAATTGAAATTCAAAATGTTTCTCAAATTGGTAATGTTTTAATGAAAGTTAATGAAAGCCAAGAGTGGAAATCTTTTTCACAAAATTCCCCAATCAGTTCCATCTTATTGGCGATGGTATATCAGACCTGGAAGATATGGATCATTAGGGAGGGTTGGCTACAAAACCTACAAAACGAATGTTGACTGAATAATCAATAATTTCTTTATTTTTCAATGCATTTCTAATCCGTGTAATTGTTCTATAATCTGTGTAAAAAGAGATTTCTGGACTTTTTCAGAAATCTCTTTTAATTTTTTTTCATTTCTTTTCCATTTTTGTTGTTATCTCTTGGAACTTTAATTACTTATGACGGTTTCTACAATTCCGCACCGGGGCCGGTGAAAGAGAGAGCCTCCTCGAGCCAGGTATCCATTTTCAGCACGTTTTTCCGCTGGCGATAGGCCAGCCGTTGGGCGGCGCGCTGGGCGTGAGAAAGAGCGGCTTCTGCCAAGCGGGTGGCGCCAGGGGCTTTCCTTCGCAGAGCTGCGGCCAAACGGTTCCGCATGGGGGATGGGACAAACCGCTGGATCAACTCATCATCCACGCTCACGAAAGCCTGAGCGCTGCCGGGATCACCCTGCCGCGCGCAGCGGCCGAAAAGTTGCCGGTCGATCCGCCCTGATTCATGACGCTCCGTGGCGATTACGTGCAGGCCGCCCGTGCCGGCCACCCCGCGGCCCAGTTTAATGTCGGTCCCGCGGCCGGCCATGTTCGTGGAGATGGTAATCCTGTTTTGCTCGCCCGCCGCAGCCACAATTCTGGCTTCCTCTTTGTGCCGGACGGCGTTGAGCAGATTGAACTCGTATCCCCTTGCCTGCAGCATCCCGGCAAGTCTCTCGCTGGCCCTGACGCTCCGGGTCCCCACCAGCACCGGTCGGCCGGTCCGGCGCCAGCTTTCGATCTCCCTGACGATGGCCTCCCATTTATCTGCTTCGCTAGAAAAAACGGAATCCGGAAGCATTTTTCTTATGCAGGGCCTGTTGGTCGATATTTTCAGCACCGGCAGCTTGTAGATATGCCAGAATTCGGCGGTCGCCTCTCTGGCCGTGCCGGTCATCCCGCTCAGTTTCCTGAAGAATCGAAAGAATCGCTGGAAACTGAGCCTGGCCAGGGTCTCGCTGGGGTCGTTTATGTCAAGACCCTCCATGGCCTCCACCGCCTGGTGCAGGCCATGTCTCCAGGTCCGGTTCGGCATGAGACGGCCGGTGAATTCATCGACAATGGCGACCTTGCCGTCCTGGATCACATATTGCTGGTCCCGCTTGTAAAACTCCCGCGCCGTCAGCGCCTGCCTGACCAACTCCTCCCGGCGGGCGGGTCCGCGCCAGATTCCCTGCAGCTGTTCGGCATGTTCCTCCACTTTATGGATCCCTTCCTTGGTCAGGGTAATCTCCTTGTATTTCTGGTCCGCCAGGTAATCGATCCCCGCGTTGAGCGAGGCGGCCATGCAATGGGCGGCACTGCATGCCTCGACCAGCGGCGTGTTTTTCTCGGCCCGGGAGATGATCAGCGGCGTGACCGCTTCGTCGATGAGGACACTGTCCGCCTCGTCCACTATGGCTGTATCCAGACCCCGTAATACCACGCCTTCGAGGTGCCTCACCTGGGGCTGGAGCAACTGCCGAAGCAGCCGGCGCGACGGATGGTGAAGCGCGCCGAGACTCAGCCTGTCCCGGAGCAGGTCAGCCACCAGTTCCTTCAAGGTGGTATAAACGACCCCCCTGTCGTAGTTGATCCGCCGCTCCCTGGGTTCCATCTCCCCCGTGACGCACCCCACCGATACCCCGCAGTAGGCGTAGAACGACCCCATCTCCACGGCGTCGCGGCCTGCCAGGTAGTCGTTGACGGTGATAAAATGAAACGGCCGTCCGGTCCATGCTGCGAGCACCGAAGGCAGGCAGGCGGTCAGGCTCTTCCCTTCCCCAGTGGCCATCTCGGCAAGATATCCCCGGTAAAGCGCGATGGCCCCCATGACCTGAACCGGGTAGGGCAGAAGCCCCAGGGTTCGGCGGGCAACCTCCACCATGCAGGCCAGCGCTTCAGGAAGAATGTTTTCATATCTCTTCGCCTGACGCCGGAATTGTTCCTGCATGTTCGCGAGGCGGTCCCGCAACCTGTGGTCGGAGAGAAGAACAAGGCCCCGCGCCATCTCGATGATTCTTGCCGCTTCGCACTCGAGTAAAGGACCAACGCTTGGCCGGCGGCGGTACCATCCCGCTATCCCGTGCACGACGGCATCCATCCCTTGATGCAGCTTTTCCGGGATCACGATATGCGTGCGGCGATAATCCTGCGTGGGAAGGATCAAAGCTGATACCTTTTCTGCAGAAGCTGTTTGAATAGATGCATCCACTGGAAAAAAAGCGGTTTCGGATCCAGGGTGAAGCGGAGTTTTCCCGATCTGCCATGGAGCAGAACCGCACTCTGATCAGGACGAATGTCGGCGTAGATCTGGAAAAAGGGCTCGGCCGCCTTGAGGCCCGTCTGGTCGTTGACCGAGACGGCCACCTCGCCGCCTCCGCGCCACCCGAGGGCCGCGGAAGGCAGCTTCTCCTGCCGGAACGGGATGATCTGGTAATCCGACACCTCCAGGTTCTTTCCCCCTTCCCCATAAATTCGGACCTCAGTCCTTCTTATCTTCCCGGTGAAGAGGTCCGCTGCCTCATCTTGAGACACAACGGCGGAGAAGCGAAATCCGCCGCTATTCACGATTTGCCCGATCACCACCCCCCTGCGGATCCACGTCCCGACCAGGTCCTGAATAACAGGCGCCACCCATATGCCCTCTTCCCTGGCCCTTACTACGAGAGAGCTCCTCTGCACCTCCAGATCCCTCAGCTTGGATTCTATGGTTTCCAGGCGCTTCCGGAGCGGCTGAAGATCAGCCACTTGTGAATGCAGAGCCTTGAGCTCCATGGCCAGCAACTCGCTGCGCTGCGCTAGGGTCGCCTCGATTTCGAGGTCAAGCTCCCGATCGCTGAGCTCGATAAGCGGCGTCCCGGGACGAACTTCCATCCCCGAGGGAGCCCGGATATTTCTCACATACCCTGGGGCGTCGTTGACGACCCGGACATAGTGGATGGTCTCGATGACGCCAGGGGCCCTAAACCGGTTCGGAAAAGGGAAGAGGGCAAAAAACGATACGACCAGAACGAAGAAACCGACACAGACGGCGGCGGCCCGTACCCTTGTCCTTGCCAAGCGCGGGCTTGCAGTCAGGTATTTGATCAACCGGAAAAGGGGCGCCAACCCCCAAGATACCACACAGATCAATGCCATCACCATCCCAGCGAGAAGGAATTTGTCCGCCACGAAAAAAATGATGCCGGAAAACACCACCACCCGGTAGATCCCGCTCAGAACGCCGAATACGCTCAGCCAGAAGGCCTCCTTGAAACTCCGGGTAGGGCTGAAGGACTCCTTATATCCGAAGGCGTAGCGCTCGACGATATGCCGCAGGTGTCTGACCGCCCGGGTATAGAGGTTGGGAATGTCTAGCAGGTCTGAAAGGATGTAGTATCCGTCAAAGCGCAGGAGCGGGTTCCAATTGAACAGGACGGTAGAGACCGAGGCGATAAACATGATGTTGTAGGCCAGGCTGTGAAGCGTACCCTGCCCGGTATAGGCCCACAGGAATACGGCAATGGCCGCCACGAAGATCTCCGCTATCATTCCTGCGCCGCCCACTAGGGCGCGCTGCCAACGGCTCCGGAAGGACCAGCTCGATGTCGCGTCCATGTAAGGAAGCGGGGTAAAGACCAGAAGCATCACCCCCATGGTATGGACCTCGCCGCCGAAACGCCGGCAAATAATGGCGTGCCCGAACTCGTGGATGGCCTTGATCGCCACCAGGCTTACATACATGAGAAACAGGTTGTCGGGGGCGAGAACGCCCTGCGCCTGATCCGTCACCTGGTCAAATCGTTCGGTCACCAGCTTTACTGCCGCAACCACCACCGTGAGCCATATAATCGCCCCCAAGGGGGAGATGATCCATCTGAAAAACGGCATCAGCCTTTTCAGAAGATTGTCCGGGTCGAGGAGAGGGATGCGGATGAACATGATGCTGAGTAGTTTGGACTGCATCTCCCGCTGGCGCCTTTTCCGGTAGCGTTCAAAGAGCTTGGCGCTGTCCGCGGGCATTTCAAAGTGGAGGAGATTGGCATAATAGAGCTGGGTCAGCAGTTGAATGACGTCCTCCTGACCGGGGGCGCCGTCGGGGTTTCGTTCCAGACACTCCTTCCAGACCTCCTCCACCGTGCGATCGGAGCGCAGGCGGATCACAAAGTCATGGGCTTCGGGACGCAGGCGGAAATACAGGTTGTTGAAGGGATCACGCAGCATGTACCACGTCTCGCCCCGGAAGCGCTGCTTGCGAACCGTGACCGTAGGGTGCAGGCTTACCTTCAGGCCCTCAATGCGGTACCACGACTCGCTGAATGTTCTTCCCGTTTCCGCCATTTCACCACCAGAAGAAGATCCGCAGGAAATCAATAGTCCGGTGCGTAACTATCCAGAGGATATTGCGTTTCCCCACGTTGATCTTTGCCACGCCGCTCATGCCAGGCCGCCACCAGGGGCTTGCCGCCTCCTGGAAAAAGACCCGAACCAGGTAGATATTTTTCCTCTCCTCGGTGACCGCAACAGGATCGATGCGTTCTACCCGGATAGGAAACGTGAGATCCGGTCTGCTCACGAAGGCAATTTCGCCCGTGGCGACCGCAGCCACCTCGTGAATATCCCGCTCATCCACCTTGAGTTCCGCATACATTTTCTCGATCCTGGCCACCTTGAAGAGGACATCCCCTTTCTTGACCGGCGCCCCCAGGAGCTCCCTCAAGTCTCCCTCGACCACGATTCCTGCAAACGGCGCCTTCAGTTCGGAGTGGTCGAGATGGTAATGTACAAGCTTGAGTCGGGCATTTGCCTGATTTTCCAGGGCCAGCGAGATCTTCATGTCGGCCAAGGCATTCTGGGCGCGCGCCTTCTCGGCCTCGCTCCGGTAGCGGTTCTGGTTGGCAATAGCCGTGGATTCTTCCAGGAGCAGCTCCCGTGTGTCCAGTGACAGAAGAGGATCTCTCTCCTTCACCCGATCGCCGATCTTGACGTGGACCTTTTGGATGTATCCGTCAAAGGGGGCAGGAAGATAGGCCAGGTCATCGGTCTTCAGGATAAAGGGGGCCTCCACCCGGTAGTCTAACTGTCCGAAGACCAGAAAGGCCAGGGCCGCGCAGATGGCGATCCCCATCAGTTTCGCGAAGGTGTGCTCGACCCCGAAAAGCTTTGCCAGCGATTCCCTGACCGAGGTAGCCATCCTCGCCCCGAACCACCGGTCTTGGCGCTTCAGGTCCTCCAACCTCCTTGCCGACTGGTCACACAAGACCCTAAGCCCCAAGATTTCCTCCTCGGAGAAGGGCTCGCCGGACCTCTCGCAGGTCGCCACACCGACCGGCTTGTCCTCAAGCCTGATGGTCAGGGAGACGATGTAGCGGGAACCCTGCTCCCGGGAATATTTCTCATGATCCCTGACTACCGCGTTGTTTCCCTCCGGCCGGGGCCACAGGATTTCCTCATCCTGGTCGAACGCCTCCTCCATGGCTGCTTCGAGACTCTGGACCACATCCATCTTCTTCTCGAACCGCTCCATGTGGCTGATGGCCTGGACGCGAACATAGGCGCCCTTGAGCCAACCAAGGCTGACACGATCGCAGCGGTAGCGGGAGGCAAGCTCGTTGCAGAAGGTCATGGCCGCGGCCATGTACCGCTTCTCGGAGTTGAGCAGCGCCATGAGATCTAGCGCATCGGTAAATTTAGCAACATCCCTTTTGGCCTGGCTGACCAGATGGCCAAGCTGATAAACCGCCGGGGTATCCGCCATGAGGGCCAGACGCAGGGCTACCTCTTCGGTCGTCAGTTCGGTACCGTGCTCGAAAAGAAAAAGGGCCACGCTCGTTCGGCGGTCATCCTCGATCTTAAGGCGGATGCCGACGATGACCCCGTCCGTCCTGGTTTTCCCCTCTTTTCCCTCCTCTTCAAACACGAAACCCTGGCCAGCGGCGGCAGCGGCTATTTCCTCTATCCGGGAATCCAATCCGGACGTCCCTGCATTCCTCTGGCTTCCGACCGGCCAGACGGAAAGCCTCCTCCACGAGGCGCCTTCTTTGTCCCGGACCATAAGAAAACCCAGGCTGGCGCCGACCAGACGTGCGGATTCTTCAAGAAAAGCCGGCCAGAATTCTATAGGATGGCCGTCGAATCGGCGAAGCCGTTCCAGCCGCTCCATAACGCCGTCCATTCGCGTATCCTTATATTCTCGTCTATTCTGCATGTGCCACGCCCATGTATGTGTTGCAGGCAGCGGGATGATCGCCTTTACCGACCTCTTAACAACAAGGAGCCGGAAACACCGAGGCGCACCAAACCATCCTGATTGTCGAATTCCGCCCTTACCTCGATCAGACCGCTCGCCGGGTCAGCCACCGGCGAGACGAAGACGATCGTACCCTTCCTGTCAATGAACTCGGCGCCGGCGCGGATCCTCAAATCGACCGCTTGTCCCGTGCGCAGGGTCCTGCCGATCCATTCCTCCACGTTGCTGACAAAGATGCCCCGGCTGGCGTCCACGACTCGCACAAGAGGCTGGTTCTCCTGACACGCCTCGCCCTCGTCGAGAAAAAGTTTGATAATGGTACCTTGAATCGGCGATATCAAGCTTCGTTTGCGCAAACTCTCCCGCGCCATCTCATACTCGATCCGCTCGCGCTCCTCCGCGCTCTCCAGCCGCTCTTTTTCCGCCACGGCGAGCTCGTACTCGAGCGCCATCTTTTCCAGCTCTTCTTTACTGACCGAGCCTGTGCTCTTGAACAATTCGCGAGTGGATTCGAGCAGGGGCTGCAAGGTGGATACCCGCGCCGCCGCCGCCCGAACTTCGGCCTTGCTCTCCCAGATGAGCCTGCGGCGTTCCTCTTCCAACGCCTCCAATTTCTTATCGAGCTCGAGAATGACCACCCCCCTCCCGACAGTCCTTCCCTCTCTCAAAAAAATCGTTGAAATCGTTCCCACCACGGTCGCACTCAGGGTCACATCCTTGATCGGTTTCGTGATGCCTGAAACGGAGACCGGTTCCTTGTCACGGGAGGATGATGCACCCCAGAGTGAAAAAGGGAAGACAATCAAAATGGCCAGCAGAATCCAGGCTGTTGGAACTGCAATTCTGTGGCCGCCTGCCCTATGAGCAGCGATTTGCCCTGTCATTGTGAGTCTACCTCCATCACTTCAACGCCATGATTGACCAGTAAAGATCCTTCCGCCAGTTCCAGATGAAAAAGACTTTTTTTATACCGCACAAGACTTTCGATTTCCGCTTCTCTCGCCTTGTTGAGCTCCTCCTCCCTCGCCAGAAGTACCCGGCTGTTACTTTTACCCGCATGAAACCTGGCCACCTCGGCCTCCAGCAGCCGTCTGTTCATGTCCACAATGGACGCATAGTGCCTTGCCTGCTCCCGAACATTGCGGACACCCTGAATCGCCGTATCCAAGGCATTTGCCAGCGACACCTCAACCGCTTTCAGTTCCAGCAACGCCTGCCGCTTGCGCTGCCTGGTCGCTGCCAGTTCACTGCGGCTCTTCTTGTCCCCGCCCAGAGGGATGCGGAGCTCTATGCCCACAGACCACGTTGGATAATCCCGTTTCCAGGCATCATCCCACGAATTCCCCGGCGTGTTCGCTAAACCATTCATGTTGTAGCTTCCCTTCAAATCCAGTTGTGGCCATGTCTGGTTTTTTGCAAAGACCAGCCTGATATCCTCACGTTCCATCTTTTTCAGGGTCGATAGATACTCCGCACGTCGCTTGAAGGCTTTCGCCAAACTCTCCGTAAAGTCGAGTTTGATTTCCTCCAGGTAAAGCGTTTCGGCTGGTTCAATTTCAGCCATCGTCTCTGCGGCGGAGGAGGATATAAAAGTGCGCACACTGCTTGCGGCAGCAATGATCATCTGTTTCGCTTCACTTACGAGCGACTTGCGCAGGGCAAGGCCGACCTCCGCTTCCAGGACCTCGGTTTCGGCCATTTTCCCTGTTTTCACCCGAACGATATTGTCCCTCAAAATCTCCTCGGCGTTTCGCTCGGACTCCTTCCGAACCTTGTACTTCTCCCGGGCCAAATGGAGCTCCCAGTAGCTGGCAGTGGCTTCAGCGATGACCCGCACCATCTGTCCCCGGTAGTTCTGAAGGGCGATATCGGCGTCGGCCTGGGCCACCTTGATTCCGGCCATCGTTGCCGTTACACCTCCACCCCTGAGTAAGGGTTGGGTAACGCTCACACCAATAACGTTTACGGATTCCCGTTCCACGTTGTAGCGTTCTGCGATGTTGTTTGAAAAGTCCCGCATGGAATAGCCCACCCGCAAACGGCCCCCCGTAGGCACGATCCCCTCAACAGCGACCTGGTAATTGCGGCTTTTTTCTTGAAAATCAGAGATGAAACCCTGATTCACCAATTCCTGGACGGTATTCCTTCTTTTGTCATCCTGATACTGATAGGAGCTTATGAACGCCGGCTCGAATATGGCTTTCGCACCTTTTACCACCTCACGGCTGATGGCCAATTCGGAATCCTGATAACCGATCTGTTCATTCTTCTCCCGCACCAGCCGGACGAAATCCCGCAGGCTCATTTTGATAGGCCCCGATCCGATCCTATTATCGGCCATTGATTTTTCCGGAGTGTCCCGAGACCTTTCAACCATACCTCTTGCCGGATCGGCGCCTGCCCTGGATTCATCCGCCAAGGGATGAACCACGCCGACAACAAGAAACAACAAGAGAAAAATGAAAAACCTACACTCTTTTTTCTCTCCCCCTCCAATACATCGCTCCGCATATCGAGAGCCATACCGCCCCGTCATGGATCCTTTCATGACATCCTCCCAGAAATACATCGTTTTAAAAAAATACATTAATACCCGAATCGGGTCTTTGGCCAAAATAAAAAAATGTTGAGGATGATCTCTTTTTACGCGATCTTTTTACTAATGTGTTTGTTCTCTTGCTGATTTCTTTTTAAACTTTTTTTGCGAATTGTGCAATAAAGATTTCGCAGAAATATTTCGCAGACGGCGTGAAGGAGAAAGGCCGGACTCAGGTTTAATCGATATCATTCAGAGCTACCGCAGGCGGTATGCAGTGAGAAGGATCATCCTTTCGGGTCATTCATCCGCTCCTCTTCAAAAAGAAAAATATTATCTCTTCATCTTTGAGAGAATCAATCTGGATAGCATCAACTTTTCTATGATCAGTAGGCGGATGAACCTCAACCACCGGGAAGAGGAGATTGTGAAATTGCTCTTCAAGGGAGATGAGAATTAGGAATTGAGGTAGAAGAACTAAAAAGGGTTAGGCCAAATGGCCTAACCCTTTTATTTTATTGGAGGCGGCAACCGGATTTGAACCGGTGAATAACGGTTTTGCAGACCGTCGCCTTACCACTTGGCTATGCCGCCTACTGGAGCGGGAAACGGGATTTGAACCCGCGACTTCAACCTTGGCAAGGTTGCACTCTACCACTGAGTTATTCCCGCTTTTTCTAAGGTAAAAATTAAAAGATTTAGGATTCAAAGTCAATAGTAAAAAGAATGCTGGGGAGATAAGGAGGTTGGGAAATGGGGTGAAAACCTCAAACCATGATCCTCTCCAAAAACTTTTTAAAATAGTCGAATCCTGAAAAGATAGCTAAAATCAGAGCCACCCAGAGAAAGCCCATTCCGATCAGATGGAAGTCAAGGGACAAATATTCTCCGTTTAAAATCAGAAAGAAAATGGAGGTCATCTCAAAGGCTGTCTTATACTTCCCCATCATGCTTGATGAAATGACGATTCCCTCAGACATGGCGATCCCTCGCAACCCGGTCACTGCAATCTCCCTTCCCACGATGACGATCACCATCCAGAGGGGAACTCCTCTCGCCGAGATAAGAGCGATCAGGGCTGTGACGATGAGCAGTTTATCGGCGAGGGGATCCAGAAATTTCCCCAGGGTTGTCACCATCTTTCGACGCCGGGCGAAATAGCCATCCAGCGTATCGGTTAACGCCACCAGGAGAAAGACCATGGCCGTGATGATCTGAAAGGTCCTGCCGGTGGTAAAGAGAAGCAGGAGGATGAATGGGATCGCTAAAATCCGGACGATTGTAAGCCCGTTTGGAAGGCTCAAGATCTGCTGGCGGCTCAGTTTTTCCATGAAGGTAAGTTAAAGATCAGGGTCTGTAGGACTGATAGTAATTTAAAACCTTTCGCACATAATCGATCGTCTCTCGATAGGGCGGGATGGTACGAAATTCGGAGACGACATTCTCGCCCGCATTGTAGGCGGCGAGGGAGAGGCGGAGGTCGTTATCAAAGAGAGAGAGGAGATGTCTGAAATATCGAACCCCGCCATCGATATTCTCTCCTGGGTTGAAGATATTTGCAACATTCATTCGCTGGGCGGTCTCCGGCATCAATTGCATCAATCCCTTTGCCCCTTTTCTGGAGACGGCAAGGGGGTTAAATCCTGATTCGGCCTTGATGATCGCCTTGACCAGTGCAAAATCAACATTATGTTTCCTGGACGATTCCTGGATCAGTGAATCAAATTGAGTCTGATCCCTTACAGACTGGGTGGAGACGCGGTTCTCTTCTCCTCCCACATCGTCCTTGCTCTCCCGAATGTAGAGTTTAAATTGGGGATCTCTTGGGCAGTTGGTAAAATGGATGACTCCCCGTTCATCTACCCAGCGGTATATTCCCGCATAGGAAGGCCCAGCAAGCAAAACCAGGTGAATCAGGAAAATAATGGCGATAATCAATTGCACCGAATTTGTATCCCCGATGTCCAAAAATTGACCCGTTCAACGGCCCCATATCGGTTTTTAAAGGCGGGGGTAGAGAGTTGCCGCTCAGGGTCAACCCTGAGCCTTCGACCTGATCTCGTCGAGGTCTCAAACCGAAGGGTTGATAAAAAACTTACCAGAACTTGCCTGTTCTGTCAATAAGTATTAGGGGCTCAACTTCTTCAGAAATTATTTAACCTATTGATATGTATAACTTATCCCTAAAATGGCCCCCCGATTATTAATGGATAATTATGCAATCTCTATGCCTCATTGAAGCTTATGATCAATTTTTTCCTCTCTCGCCATTTTTAAGACCCTCCTCACGATTAAACGAATGTCATCCATAAGGGTATAAGCCACCGGCACAACGAAGAGGGTAAGGAGTGTTGAAACAAACATCCCTCCGAAGGTTGCCCGGCCCATTCCAGCCCTCAGCTCTCCTCCTGCGCTATAACCCAGGGCCACCGGAAGAACCCCTAATATCGTCGTCACAGACGTCATGAGGATGGGTCGAAGCCTCACTGGCGCCGCCTGAAGCACGGCTAAATTTCTTTCCATTCCCTTTTCTCTCAATGTGTTCGTATAATCGACCAGCAGGATGGAATTTTTGACAACCAGGGCCGTCAGGGTGATCATGCCGATCATGCTGATGATGGAGATGGTGTCCCCGGTCAGATAGAGGGCGCCAAAGGCTCCTGCCGTACTCAAGGGCAGGGCCAGCATCACGGTGAGGGGATGGAGAAAACTATTAAATTGCATTGCCAGGACCATATAGATGATGACAATCGCCTGAATCAGGGCAATGATCAGATAGCGGAAAGATTCTTTAAACGCCTCCGCCTGACCGAAAAAGCTGTGAGAATATCCTGAGGGAATCATCTTTTTAGCCAGATCCTCCATCTCTTCGATCGCTTCGCCCAGAGCCTTTCCGCCGGCCGTATCGGCATAGATCGTTGCGCTTCTCTGTCTGTCCTTGCGGTTGATCAGATTGGGTCCAATCCCTTCCTCCACACGGATGACTTGAGCCAGCTTGATCAACCCCCCTTTGGGGGTGCGAATCGAGATCTGTGCGATGTCTTCAGGGTTCATCCTTTGATCCTTAATCAATCTGACCCTCACATCATAGCGTTTTGCCCTCTCCACATCCTTAAACTTGGAGACCTCCTGCCCTCCGATCATCTGTCGGACGGCGGAAGAAATTTCGCGGACATCCACGCCCGCATCGGATGCCTTATTCCGATCAATAAAGACCCTGACCTCAGGTTTCGTCAATTCGAGATCGGAGCTGACATCTACGAACCCCGGACGTCTCATCATCTCTGCCATAATTTGATTGGAGATCGCCTCCAACTCCTTTACCTCAGGACCTTTGATGTCAAACTGTAAGGGGGCTCCACGCCTTCCCCCTACGGCAACGGGCTCGAAGTCCTCAATATAGATTTTACATCCCGGAATTCCCCGAACCTCCTCACGCAGTGCGACCATGATCTCATGCTGTGTGCGTTTCCTTTCCCCACGGTCCTTCAACGCGACCAGCAATATCCCTTTATTAACCTCTTTTCGGGCACCCACTCCGATTGTGGAAAAGATATTTTTCACTTCGGACAGGTTGAGAATCACTCCCTCCACTTTCTTCACTTTATCGTCCGTATACTGCAGGGAGGATCCCGTAGGGGCCTCCAGATGAATGAGGAAACGGCTTTCATCCGATTTGGGGACGAACTCACTCTTCAGATTCACCAGGATGGCCACGCTTCCGAGAAAGATCACTGTGGCCATAAGCACAATGATCCACCGATGACTCAGACAGAAACCCAGAGCTTTCCGGTATTGGCCTTCAAGCCCCTCATAGCCCCGCTCAAAAAAACGGGTGAGTTTGCTCCTCTTCTTTTCCACCTTAAGGAACCGGGAACAGAGCATGGGGATCAGGATCAGCGCAATGATCAGTGAGGCAATGACAGAGGCAGCTACAGTGACACCGAACTGGTAGAAGAACCGTCCGATGATCCCTCCCATGAAGGCCACCGGGATAAAGACAGCGGCAATGGAGAAAGTTGCCGCGGTGGCCGCAAAGGCAATCTCCGAAGTCCCCTCCTTTGCAGCGGCCATCGGGTCCCGCCCCTCTTCCATGTGGCGGTAGATATTTTCGAGGACGATGATCGCATCATCAATGACCACCCCCACCATCATCGAGAGGGCCAACATCGTCATATAGTTCCGTGTAAATCCCATAAAATGCATAATGCCGAAACTAGTGATCAGGGAAGCGGGAATTGCAAGGGCGGTGATGATCGTACTCCGGATGCTGAGAAGAAAGAAAAACATCACTCCCGCAGCCAGGATCCCGCCCAGGAAGACATCATACCCCACATCTGAAATCGCCTCCTCTATGAAAAAAGAGCTGTCGAAAGAGACGGAAACCTCGACCCCCGGAGGAAGGGTCTTATTCATCTCAACGAGTTTCGATTTGACTGTCCGCGCCACCTTCACCACATTCGCTCCGGAACGGGGGATGATGCTCAATCCCACCGCAGGGACCCGGTTAAACCGGGCAATCGATCGGACCGGTTCTGTACCATCCTCCGTCCAACCGACATCTTTCAAACGGATGGGCGCCCCATTCTGATAGAGGATGATTAGATTGTTGAATTCCTCGATATTACGGAGTTCACCCAGATTCCGGACGGTAAACTCACGATCGACGCTCTCGATGATTCCACCGGGCAGTTCAACATTCTTTGTCAGAAAAGCCTTTGCGATATCATTTGAGGTGAGTCGGTGGGCTTCCAGTTTCTTTCCGTCAAGCCAGACCCGAATCTCCCTCTTCGCATAGCCATCCAGGTTGATCGTTCCCACCCCCTGGATCGACTCCAACTGAGGCCTCAACACCTCGTCGGCGATCATCCCCATTCGCTGGAGGGGGAGATTGCCCTTCATGGAAAGCCATAGGATGGGAATGGCATTGATGTCGAATTTATCGATGATGGGCGGATCAATATCGGTCGGTAGTTTCCTTCTCGCCAGATCGACCTTTGCCCTCACATCCTGAACCGCGGAATCGATATCGCGATACAGTTCAAATTCAACCACCACCTGTGAAAATCCATAACCGCTTGCGGAGGTAATATGTTTGACACCTTCGATGGTGTTGACCTGCTCTTCAATGGGATCGGTCACATCGGTATCCATCACTTCCGGTGCGGCGCCGAAAAGGGTTGTGGTAACAGTGACAAAGGGAAAATCGACCTGGGGAAAGAGATCGATGCCAAGGCGCTGGTATCCGAGGACGCCAAAAAAGACAAGGGCTAACGTGATGATCGTGGCGACAACAGGCCGCTTCACAGAGGTATCGGAAAGAAACATATGGAACTCCCTAATCGCAAAGGGCAGAGGGCATAATGCCATTCCTGCCCCGATTTACATCGGGATAAACTCCAGCAGGAATCCATAGAAAAAGAACTGGATTCCGCATCAAGTGCGGAATGACAACTCATTTAAACTTCTTGCTGTTTTCTCGATGCCCCATGTACTAAACTATTTTTTGACTATCTGAACTTTCATTCCTTCGGTCAATTGTTCGTGTCCGACCGTGACAATCTTTTCCCCTTTTTGAATTCCTTTGACAACCTCCACCTTTCCATCGAACCGGATGCCGATTTCAACTTCCTTCCGGTGAGAAACCCCTTCCTTCACCACAAAAGCAAAAATCTTTCCCTCCTGGCTAAAAAGGGCTGATTCGGGGATGGTAATGCCATTGGGATTGCCCCCTGCCGGGAGGGTAACCTCGGCAAAAAATCCGGGTTTCAATCGATAATGGGGATTGGGAGCCATGGCTTTCATCTTCACATTTCGGGTAGCGGGGTCAGCTGTTGGGCTGACAAACTGAAGGCTGGCTGAATACTTCTCCTCAGGAAAGGCCTTCACCACGAATTGAATCTGACTGCCCAGGCGGATTCTTCCAGCCCAGTTTTCGGGGATATAAAATTCCAGCTCCAGCGGATCCATCTGGACAATGTTTAAGATTTCATCTTTGGGCGCCACATTGACGTGCTCGCCGATCGAG
>Ga0315273_10003405_pt1 | contig 19155 bp, 16 predicted proteins | sample YL17G02_0_MG_FD_205753 | JGI IMG/M metagenome (GOLD analysis project Ga0315273, IMG submission 205753) | Sediment microbial communities from Yellowstone Lake, YNP, Wyoming, USA - YL17G02_0 | ecosystem: Environmental > Aquatic > Freshwater > Lake > Sediment | place: USA: Wyoming | collected...
TGATGCTGCTTTCCGATTGCGGATTGCGGATTGCGGATTGCGGAATGGGAATTGGGGTGAAGAATGGGCCGATGCGAACCAGGAACCGCACCCGGAAGACCGTGAGCAGGCATCAGAAGATTTCATTCCGCAATCCGCATTCCGCAATTCAAAATCCAGCGAAGCGGTACGCATTCCAAAAACTTTCCAGGTCGAGGTAGAACTTTCATGACAAACGGATTTGGCGGATTTCCTCCGGAGACTCTGAAGTTCCTGCGCGAGCATATCGCGGCCCACTGGGAAGACCTGCGGGCGATCACGAATCAGAAGAACTTCAAGAAACTGCTCGGCAATATCGAAGGGGAGCGCCTGGTCCGCCCGCCGCTCGGGTTTCCCGCGGACCATCCGGCCATAGACCTGTTGCGTCAAAAGCAGTTCTATGTCGCGCAAACTGAGCCTGCGAAGCTTGCCGAAGGACCGAAGCTGTTTCTTTCAAGGTCGGATTTGATTTGTCGAGCGTATACCGCCATTCACAGCCCGTTTATCGCCGTTCACCGGAAACACCTTGGCTGCCGCGCACCCGGGATAATAATCTTGCGTATGAATATGAGCGAGGATTGTGAGGTATAAAGGCCCATGAAATTTCTGCGGCTCCTTTTGAACAACATTTTGCGCAACAAGCGGCGCACATTCCTGACCCTCAGCAGCATCGCGGTGTCCCTGTTTTTGATCACGACACTGCTGACGGTGCTGCATGAGATGGAGAATCCGCCCTCCACTCCCGAATCTGCGCTGCGTCTGTTGACCCGCCACCGGGTTTCACTTGCCAACATCCTGCCCATGTCGTATCGGGGGAAGATCGCCCGGGTAGAGGGCGTCGAGGCTGTGATAGGCTCCATGTGGTTTGGCGGCGTCTACAAAGACCCCAAAAACTTCTTCGCGCAGTTTGCCGTCGACAACGACCAATTTTTCCAGGTCTATGCCGATATCAAACTGCCGGCGGACCACAAGCAGGCGTTCGTGCAGGACCGGTTGGGCGCAATCGCCGGCGAAAATCTGGCGCAGCGTTTCGGCTGGAAGGTCGGTGACAAGATCCCGATCCAGGGGGCGCTCTTCGATTTTCCTCTGGACCTGACCCTGCACGGGATCTATTCCGGCGGCGGCGACGACGGGAGCACCCTGTATTTTCACTGGGAATATTTCAACGAAGGGATGAAGCGGCTGTTCGGAGGCGGGGAAGGGGTCAACTTCACCGGCTTTTATACCATCCGGGCCGTTTCGGCCGATCAGGTCCCCGTGATCGCGGAAAAAATCGATGCGCTCTTTCTCAACACCAGCGCCCCGACAAAGACCGAGAGCGAAAAGGCCTTCGTGCTGGGATTCATCTCCATGATGGGGAACATCCGGCTGCTGGTGACCAGCATTTGTTCGGTGGTGATCTTTACGATTGTTCTGGTTGCCGCAAACACGATGGCCATGTCCATTCGCGAGCGGGTGCGGGAGATCGGCATCCTGAAGGCGCTGGGTTTCCGGAAGGGCCAGGTGCTGTCGTTGCTGCTCGGCGAATCGGTTCTTCTCGCCGTCGCGGGAGCTTTGTTGGGCTCTCTGGGGGCGAAGTTCCTTTTCTCCGGCGCAAGGCTTGCCGCCGCAACCGGGGGGATGATAACAAGGATCAACGTGACACCCGCAACGCTCGCGCTTTGCGCGAGCATCGGGCTGTTCGTCGGGATCGTGTCGGCTGGAATTCCGGCCTGGCAGGCCTCGACAAGGCGGGTGGTGGATGCGTTGCGGGATGTGGACTGACGATCGGGAAGCGAGGACGAAGTGAAGATACCGATTCGATACAATTTGGGCAGCCTGTGGTCGAGACGGACGAGCACCGTTATGGCTGTGCTCGGGATCGGTTTCACCGTGGCCATTTTTGTAACGATGATGGCTCTGGTGCAGGGCCTGGATTCGACCTTTGTCGATACGGGGCAGAAAAACCAGCTGGTCGTGATCCGCCAGGGAAGCCAGAACGAAGTGAACAGCTATTTTACGCGTGAGCTGTTCAACACCGTCAAATTTCTCCCGGGTGTGGCCAAGGGAGCCGACGGCGAGCCTCTGGTCGTGGGCGATAATGTGGTCATCATCAACCACGAACGCCTCACCGGGCAGCCCTCCAACGTGATGGTCCGGGGTAGCGCGCTCGCGGGACTCCCGTTAAGGCCGGAGGTAAAGCTGGTCAAGGGTCGCTGGTTCAACCCGGGGCTGCGCGAAATCTGCGTCAGCCGGTCTCTGTCGCTCCGCTTCCGCAACATGGGGCTGGAAGACACCATCCACTTCGCGCGCAGCAATTGGAAGGTGGTGGGGATTTTCGAAGCCGGAGGGACCGCCTACGACTCCGAGGTATGGGCCGACTACGGTGAGATCTGTCAGGATTGGGACCGCCCGAGCTACTCGTCGATCCTTCTGCGGACAGAAAATGAAGCTGCGGCGGAAGATATCCGGAAGCGGATCGCCGATGACCGGCGCATCAACCTGCAGGCGATTCCCCAGAAGAAGTACTATGCCGACCAGACAAGCACTTCAGGCGGAATCAAGGCGCTGGGCTATTTCATCGCGGTGATCATGGGCATCGGCGCCAGCTTCGCAGCCATGAACATGATGTACGGCGCCGTGATGACCCGATTCAAGGAGGTGGCGACCTTGAGGGCTATCGGATTCCGGCGGCGCAACATCCTCGGCTCGTTCGTGGCGGAGTCGGTCATGCTGGGCCTGGCGGGCGGGATTCTGGGCTGCCTGATGGCCTTGCCCCTGCATGGAATCTCGTCGGCCACCGCGAATTTCCAGACCTTCAGCGAGGTGCTGTTTAATTTTCGCATCACTCCGGCGATTTTGTTGCGCGGACTCATCTATTCCGCTGTTGTGGGCCTGCTCGGAGGGTATCTCCCGGCACGCCGGGCGGCGCGGGCTAAACTGATAGACATCATGAGATAGGTGTACCTGGAGAGAGGATCGATCTATGAGCGAGCTACGCATTGAAATGAAGGGGCTGACCAAGAAATTCCGCCGCGACAGCGTCGAAATCAGCGTCCTGCGCGGCATCAACCTGCAGGTCTTCGAAGGGGATTTTATCAGCCTCATGGGTCCTTCCGGCTCCGGCAAGAGCACCCTGCTCAATATCATCGCCGGGATAGACCGCCCCAGCGACGGGGAAATACGCGTGCTGGACACGGACATCCTTTCCATGAGCGAAGACGAACTTGCGACCTGGCGCAACCGGCACGTCGGGTTCGTCTTTCAGCATTTCAATCTCATCCCGGTTTTGACGGCGTTCGGCAACATCGAGCTGCCCCTGTTGCTGACCCCCTTGTCGCGGAAGGAGCGCCGCGAGCACGTGATGAAGGCTCTCGAGCTTGTTGGGCTCACCGATCGCGCGGATCACTATCCGCGCCAGCTTTCCGGCGGGCAGGAGCAGCGCGTCTCGATCGCGCGTGCGATTGTTACCGACCCGACCTTTATCCTGGCTGACGAACCGACCGGCGATCTGGACGCGGATTCGGCGCAGGAGGTAATGAAGGTGCTGGCCGGACTGAACGGGGATGAACACTTCCGCAAAACCATCATCCTGGTCACGCACGATCCGCGCGCGGCTGCCTATGCCTCCACGCGGCACTACCTGGACAAAGGGGTGCTGGTTCAGCGCGATCGCGTCCCCATGCCATCCTGAAGCGCCTCGGAGGGCTTGGTTTCATGGGCCGGCACCCGGCTGGATGTTCAGGATATCGGATACGCGGAGGTTCGTAAAATCGGGCACGATCCGGATGGCTGCGGTCCCGGCCAATTCCTCGACGCTGTGAGTGGTGGAGAGCGCGATGCACGGAATGCCGGCCCTGCGCGCGGCTTCGAGGCCGGCCGTAGAATCCTCGAAAACGACGCATTGCCTTGCCGGCCGGCCGATGCGCTCGGCTGCCAGCAGGAATATGTCCGGGGCCGGTTTCCCCTGCGAGACCTCCGCACCGGTTACGATCGCGGAGAAAAACGAGCCCAGATTCAGCTTAGCCAGAACAAATGCGACGTTATCCATGGGGCCGCTGGTCGCGACTGCCGCCTTTATTCCGGCTTTCGCAAGCCCGGAAAGCAGGTGAGTCAGGCCGGGCGCCGGAACGAGCTCCGGGGCGATGATCTCCCGATAGATCTCTTCCTTGTGCGCCGTGTAGCGCGAGATTTCCTGCTCGGAAAAGGGCCGGCCGATCAGCTTGACGATCATCTCGCGGTTGCGCTGGCCGAAAACCTGGCGGATCTCCCCGTCGCTCAACTCTTTGCCGAACTCCCGGCCCAACTGCTGCCATGCCCGGACATGAAACCGCACGTTGTCGATAAGCACGCCGTCCATATCGAAAATAGCACCCTGGCTCATCAACACCTCCGAGGGGAGATTACGGTTCGCCGAGCCCGGGTGCAAGAGAAGTCTTTTAATGCCCCCATCCGATAGCCCGGAGGATATGAACCACCGATAAACACGGATGAACACGGGGCGGCATAGCCGCAACCGAAAACGCTCACCGCAAATCCGCGTCCCATTATTGCCCAGCGTCCTAAGCGTCTCTGCGGTGGCGACACAAGCTCTTCCGGCATGCGGCGAGTGTGAATCCGTGTGAATCGGTGGTTAATTCTTTTTTGGGCCAGAGCAAGGAGCACAAGCAGCCGTTCAGTCCCATGAAAGGGACACTGCACGAGCTCCTCGCCTTCAAGGCGAGGGTTTTTAATCATATGAATAGAGGGTTTTGCCTGTTTTCAGTTGCGAGTTCGAATAGGCAGCCCTATCCTTTTGTACATTGTGGCAATCCCGTCCGGGTGACGGAAATTCCCGGGCACTCGCGGTACGGGAAATGGACAGGAGCGATCACATGAGTCTCTGGGACAAAGTGCGCGGCGAGTTTATCGATATCGTTCAATGGATCGATGACACCAACGACACCATCGTCTATCGTTTCGAGCGTTACAACAACCAGATCAAATACGGCGCCCAATTGACCGTGCGCGAGGGTCAGATGGCCGTGTTCGTGAACGAAGGCAAAATTGCCGATATGTTCAACCCGGGCATGTACACCCTGGAGACCCAAAACCTTCCCATACTGTCGACGCTCCAAGGCTGGAAGTACGGTTTCAACAGCCCCTTCATGGCTGAGGTGTATTTCTGCTCGATGCGGCAGTTTACCGACCTGAAATGGGGCACGATGAATCCGATAATGATGCGTGATCCGGAGTTCGGCCCGGTCCGCATCCGGGCTTTCGGGACGTATGTCATGAAGGTGAAGGATCCCGCGGTTCTGATCCGCCAGATTGTGGGCACGGACGGCCGCTTCACCGTCGAAGAAATCGTCAACCAGCTCCGCAATTTCATTGTTTCGCGCTTCGCCGACATCGCAGGCCAGAGCAAAATACCCGTGCTGGACATGGCGGCCAACTATGGGGAACTGGGCGATTTCCTGACCAAACGCATCAGCCCGGAATTCGCCAACTACGGGTTGGAGCTGACGAAACTCCTGGTGGAAAACATTTCGCTGCCGCCCGCGGTCGAAGAGGCCCTGGACAAGCGCACCAGCATGGGGGTGGTTGGAAACCTGTCGGCATACACCCAGTTCAACATCGCCAATTCCATTCCCGATGCGGCAAAGAATCCGGGCGGCCTGGCAGCCGCCGGCGCCGGTCTTGGGATGGGCATGGCCATGGCGGCGCCGATAGGCCAGGCGTTATCGGGTCAGCAGTCTGCCGCTGCGAGTGCCGCGCCGCCGCCCATTCCGGGTGCGGCGACCTATTTTGTCGCCGCTGGCGGTCAGCAGACCGGTCCGTTCGACATGCAGACGCTTGCTTCTCAGGCTTGCTCCGGCCGATTGACCGCGCAATCCCTGGTCTGGACACAGGGCATGGCCCAGTGGACGGCTGCAAGCCAGGTGCCTGCGCTCGCTCCCCTGTTCGCGAACGTGCCGCCTCCGTTGCCGCCTGTGGACTGATCCATGGAAAATGAATCCGCGACCCAGAAGCAGTTCCCCTGTCAGCAATGCGGCGCCAAGCTTGATTTTGCCCCCGGAACCACAACACTTAAGTGCGCCCACTGCGGCTTCGAGAACGCGATTCCGCAGTCCGAGGCAGAGATCGAAGAGCTCGATTTCCGCGCTTTCCTCGCCAAGGCGGCGGACGAGCACGAGACCCAGGAGATACAGAGAGTCAAGTGCAACACGTGCGCTGCCGAAACCACCATGCCGCCGGACGCCGCCTCGGGCCTCTGCCCTTTTTGCGGGGCGAACCTGGTTTTCACAGGTAAGACCTCCAAGCTGATCAAGCCTAAATACCTCTTGTCGTTCAAGGTCACTCAGAAGCAGGCCTTCGAAGATTTCCGAAAGTGGATTCAGGGTCTGTGGTTTGCTCCGGGTGACCTGAAGCGTTATGCGCAGTCCGAAAGCAAACTTGCCGGGGTCTATGTACCGTTCTGGACCTACAACTCCGACACGACCAGCTTCTACAGAGGGGAGCGCGGCGATCACTATTGGGTGACAGAAACCTATACCACCCAGGAAGGCGGCCGCACGGTCACGCGCGAACGGCAGGTGCAAAAGACCCGATGGACCAGCGTAAGCGGCACCGTCTGGAACAACTTCGAGGATATTTTGATTCTGGCCAGCAAATCACTTCCCAAGAAGTACGCCGACCGCCTCGAGCCCTGGGATTTGAAAAACCTGGCGCCTTACGCCGACGAGTATCTGAGCGGATTTCGCGCGGAGAGTTACCAGGTAAACCTGAACGACGGGTTCCAGCAGGCACAGTCCATCATGGAAGAGGGAATTCGCCAGAGCATCCGGCAGGATATCGGCGGCGATGAGCAGCGGATTCACTCGGTCAAAACACAATACGGCAAGATCACTTTCAAACACATCCTGCTGCCCGTGTGGCTGAGCGCCTATCGCTTCCGCGATCAGATCTTCAGGATCCTCATCAATGCCCGCACCGGTGAGGTGCAGGGCGAAAGACCATACAGCCCGTGGAAAATCGCCGCCGCTGTTGCCGCTGCGCTGGTCGTCATCGCTATCATCGTGGCGCTGGCGAGCCTGAGGCGGCAATAGCGCTTCTGTCTCGCGCGCCTTCGAGAGAAAGTGGCAGTATCCTCGGGAAAGTGTTCTCAATCGTGGCAGGGCGGCAACGGCTGTGTATCAGGAACAGATCGCATTGTCCTGGACGACACGATAGAAGCCGCAGGTGGGAGCCGCAGTGTCGCCGGCAAGATCTCACTTATGTCTTCGATTGCTGATGGTACCAATGCCGAATCGGGTCGGGCGTCAGTGCGGGGAGAGGGCGATCTGCGTCCGGGGGACAGGGCCCTGCGCGACAGCGAGGATCGCTTCCGCCGTCTTTTCGAGATGTCGCTCGATGCCATCTATATCCAGAGTGGAGGAAAGCTTGCCCTGATAAATCGCGCCGGAGCGAAACTCCTGGGTGCGGAGACTCCGGAAAATCTGGTGGGAAGATGTGTATGGGATCTCGTTCATCCCGACTGGCGCGAGCGGATCAAAGAGCAAATGGGGCGGCTTCTCGAAGAACAGACGGAAATCCCCCTGATCCAGGGCAAATACCTCCGGCTGGATGGCAATTCGGTCGATGTGGAGATGATCGCGACGCCTTGCGCCTATGGAGACAGGCCCGGAGCGTTGCTTCTCGCGCGCGATATCACGGGACAAAGGCTGGCGAGGTGAACTGCTCAACCGGCGCAAGGATGGCTCGGAATTCCCCATCTCCATCAGCACCTCGAAGATCGTCGACGATAACGGGGCTGCTCTCGGCCTGCTGGGCGTCGCCAGCGAATTGGGCAAGGGGAGCTGTTTTAAGATCTACCTGCCATCGGCCGGAGAAGACGACGGCACGGAGACCGGGGAACCGTCTTGCGCGGAAGCCGCGGGCGGCTCGGAAACCATCCTGGTGGTCGAAGACGAGCCCGAGGTTCGAAAGCTCGCCTGTGAGGTGCTCAGGGCCGGCGGGTACAACGTGATGGAGGCTGAAGACGGTGAATCCGCCATGGCCAGCTCCGACGGGTTCATGGCCCCATCCACCCTCTGGTTACGGACGTGGTCATGCCCGGGATGGGCGGCCGCGAACTGGCGGAACAGATCGCCCTCCGTCATCCGGAGACCAGAGTGCTTTACATGTCCGGCTATACGAATGACAATATCCTTCGGGATGAAACGCTCAGGTCCGATGCGGAGTTCCTGCCGAAACCCTTCTCGCCCAGAGTCCTGATTCGCAAAACGCGCGAAGTCCTGGACAAAACATGAACCTTGCCGTTATCCGGCATTCCCGGTTCGAGGGAGAATGCCGGATAACAGCGACCTGAACGACCCTCGCCTGGAAGCTGAGAAACGGTCAATACAGGATTGTTTCCCGCCGCTTGCTTACGCGCGCGGCTCTGTTTTGGCAGGGTCCACAGAGCCACGACCGTGAGGGAGCGGTGGAAGAGGTCCCTCATAAATTACTTTGACTCGTCGACTGCCTCGACCTCGCCCCCCTATTCTTCGCCTGAAGGCGAGGGATTTCCTACATCCCCGATGGGGACACTAACACTACACCTGCTCCGGTAGGACGTATGGGGCGTGATATGTGCCACGCAGGAGACGATTGGCTTCATCGTCCCCGATCACCTCCTGCTTGGCGGGATCGTAATTGAGCACCCGGCCCACCCTGTACGCCACATTTCCGAGGTGAAGCAGGGTTGCCGAAATATGCCCTTCCTGCACGGGGGCGTTCAGCTCTTCTTTTTTCCGGCTGCGCACGCAGTCGATGAAGTTGCCCCAGTTGTTGCCGCCGGCCTTGCCTTGCGGACCCGGTTCGTGCTCCTCTCCCAGCCAGGTTTTAAAGGAGTCGTACCCGTCCATGGCCATATAGCCCTTGGAGCCGTAAAAGATGTTGCCGATGGTATTTTGCGGTCCCCTGCGCTGTCGGGTTGTTTTGGCCTCGGCCGTGTTGCCCAACGCGGTTGTACTTTTCCGCGGCCCCCACCAACTGGCGGCTTTCGAACCAATTGTGGGACATCGGCTTTTCGACGTAGACGTCCTTGCCGGCCTGGCAGCCCCAGATCGCCTGAAGAGAATGCCAGTGATTGGGGGTCGCGATCGAAATGGCGTCGACGGTCTTGTCATCGAGCAATTTTCGGATATTGCCGAAACCCGCAGGCTTCTTGATCCCCATCTTCTCGGTTTCGCCCGGACGCTGGTTGAGCACGTTCTCATCCGCGTCGCACAGAGCGGCAATCTCCACGCCGTTGATTTTCGAGTACTCCTGGACGTGCGCCCATCCCTGGCCGCGCACGCCGATCACGACGACCCGAACACGGTCATTGGCGCCGAATACCCTTTCCGGACTGGAAATGAAACTGATCCCTCCCAATGCTGCGATGCCTGCGCCGGTCCTGGCGCTGCTCTTTAAAAAGTCCCTGCGGCTGACTTCCGAATCCTTCAACATGGCTGGCAGGGCTCCTTTCAAGATTTGAAGCGATTATACTCCGGCGCGACCCTCTGTGTTCCGCGTTTGAATTACCCGCAATACCGTCTGCTTTGAAGGCTGCGGGCATAAAAACCCGGTTCACAGTGGATCGGTATAGGGTTATGATAAAGGTCTAAACCATCTTCGCGCCGGAGGTAAAAACAGCCATGAATCGCAGGGAGTTCATCCAGAGCGCAACTGCCGCGGCCGCCGCGGCTGCTGTCCCATTTTCTGTCGAAAGCTCTTTCGCACGCGTGCGTTGGGAGATCGGGTGTTTTAACCGGCCCTTTAGCAAATGGAACATGGACGAAACGCTGGCGGGCATCAAAGCCGCGGGTTACAAGATCACCGGCCTGCTCTCCGCCACCAAAGAGGAGCCGTTCATCGGAGCGCAGGCGACACCGGAGTATCTGGAGAAACTCCGGAGCAAGCTCAAGGCCCATGGTCTCAAGGCCAACATGGGCGCGCTGCGCAGCCGTCACAATATTCCGCTCGAGGAGTCGATCCGCGAGGTCCGCAAGCAGATCGACAACGCCCGGTTTCTTTCACTCGAGTATGTCCTGTCCTTCGGGGTGGACCGTCCGGACCAGTATGAGCATTTCTTCAAGGTCATGTCGGACGCAGCGGCATACGCCAAAGAGCGAAAGGTCAAACTCGTCCTGAAGCCCCACGGAGGAGGCAGCGGCGCAGCGGAGGAAATCCTGCGCTGCATCGAGAAGGTAAACCACCCGAATTTCAATATCTGGTACGACGCCGGCAATATCATCTACTACACGGGAAAGGATCCGGTGAAAGAGCTGGAGCCCATAGCGAAATACGTCACCGGGTTCTGCGCCAAGGACTGCGCCCAGCCGAAGAGCGAGGTGATGATACAGTTCGGAACCGGGAAGGTGGATTTCAAGGCGGTATTCGCGGCACTAAAAAAGGCCGGGTTCAAAGGTCCGGTCATGGTCGAGTGCTGTGCCTTGGACGATTCGCGCGCTGTGGTCATCGCGAATGCGCGGGCTAACCGCGAATATCTGGAGAAGATTTTCAACGCGCTTTAAGCTACGAGCAACCCATCGGCCATGCCGTGCCGGGTTGATCGGCATCCATCCGCGGTTCCAGTGAGCTGAGCCATGCCCGCCAATCTCACACCTCAGTATCTCTCCGCCGACCAGCGCTTCAAGGAAGCTGTCACCACGCAGGAGAAGGTGGCGGCCCTTGAAGAGATGATGGCGGTGATGCCGAAGCACAAGGGCACCGAGAAGCTCCAGGCCGATCTGCGGCGCCGCCTGGCCAAGCTCCGCACCGAGGCAGCTAAAAAGCACGGGATTTCGAAGGCCTCCGCCATGTACACGGTGCAAAAGGAGGGGGCGGGCCAGGTCGTGCTGGCCGGCGCTCCGAATGTGGGCAAGTCCTCACTCCTGGCACGACTCACCCATGCGGCCCCTGAGATCGCCGATTATCCCTTCACGACTCGCCTGCCTCAGCCGGGCATGATGCCCTTCGAAAACATCCTGATCCAGTTGGTCGACATGCCCCCGATCGACAGGCAGTTCTACGAGCCTTGGATGGGGGGCATCGTAAGGCAGGCCGATTTCATCCTCCTGGTCGTCGATCTGAGCAGCGATGACCTGCTCGATGAGGTGGACGGGGTGCTCACGGTGCTGGAAGGTTCGAAAATCAAGCTGGCGGGGTACGCACAGGCCGCGAGCCCTTTGCCCCTGCCGGAGGATGCGCCGCACCGAACGCTCCTGGTTGCCAACAAGCTTGACGCTCCCGGCGCCCGCGAGAATCTTCAGATCCTGAGCGAATTTTTCGAAAGGCAGTTCGAGATCCTTGCGGTCTCGGCCGTGACGGGCGAGGGGATCGACGCTCTCAGCCCCATTCTTTTCGAGCGCCTCAATATCATCCGGATTTACACGAAGGCGCCCGGCAAGAAAGTGGATCTGGCATCGACGCCCTTTGTCCTGAAGCACGGCAGCACGGTTCTGGATGCTGCGCGGGCGGTGCATCGCGACTTTGTTCACTCGCTGAAATTCGCCCGGGCCTGGAGTCCGGCGCGGTCGAAACGCCCGATGAAATTCGACGGCCAGATGGTTGAGCGTACCCACCAGCTCGAGGATGGCGATATCCTGGAGCTGCACGTTTGATCATCCCGCATTACACTAGCATCGATGTTTATGAAGGTGCGATTGAGGAGGATCTCCAGCAGGCGCAGCCATAATGGCCAGCATGGTTTATCACACGGCAATGAGGGAGGAGAAGCTGCCCCGCGCCCCCCTAACCGGATCGGAATCAATTAGCCTCCAGGCGAGCTTTCCCGCGGAACCTGGACGATGACGTCTCAGCGCGCAGCGCTGGCCCATGCGGTGGGAGCAAAAATTCGGCCGATCCGAATGCATTCGTTGATCCGCGTGAATCTGCGCAAATCCGCGTCCCATTATTGCTCAGCGTCTCTACGGTGACAGAATTCTTGCCCGGAGGAAAAGGACTTTCGCATTAGTAGTATAGATGGGCGACACAGGTTCCCCCACATGCAGCGAGTTTGAATCCGTGTTTATCTGTATGAATCCGTGGTTGCTTTTTTTTGGAAAGAGCAAGAAGCACAGACAGCCTTACCGCTCCGCTCATCTAGTTGATTACGATCGGGATGTGGCGGAAGAGGTTCGTGTCCGAGACCGCGTCGCGCAGATGCAGTTGGAGCGTGTAGGCGCCTTTCTTGAGACCGCGCAGCGGAACCGCCATCGTGGCTGAGACCACCCCTTTGTTGTCCTTGTCCCATGTCGCAACCGTATAGGGCTGCGATTCGCGCAGCTTGGTCTTGTTCTGCAACAGCATGAAATACGTTTCGAGCGCAGGCTTCTTGTTCTGCGGATCCTCGGCTGCGCCGTAGATCTGGAAGTAGACGTATAGGGTCTGGCGGCTGAGAAATACGTTGCCGATGCTCGGGACAATCCGCTTGTCGTCGATAATCAGCGGGTCGCGCTTGATCCCGAGGAGCCTGAACCTGTCCCCGATGCCGCGGTGCTCCACGCCCTGGGAGTCCTGCCTGGCATCGACCAGGCGGCTGCCGAGAACGATCGAGCTCAGCTGCAGGCTCTTCCCGTCCAGGGTCGGGACCGAAAGAGTTTCTTCGAAGCTGCCCAGTTTTCCGCTGCGATTATCGCGGATCAGGAACTTCAATTTGTAATCGCCGGGACGCAGCTGAAAACCGGTGGTGTAAAGTATCTGTCCGGCTTTTATTTTTTCAGCGACCTGGGCCGGCAGGCGAACCTGCACGGTGTCCCGGGCCATCCCCGCGACTTTTCCCTTTGGGTCGGTGATCTGCGCCAGAAACTCGAATTGGCCTTCCCGCCGATTTCCTTTTTCTTCGAATTGCACGCCATCGCCCGCCAACTGCAGCGAGATCGGCACCACGTTGGCTGCGCCTTCATCCTTGAAATAATCCGCCTGGAGAATGAAGGGAAGATCTGAAAATGGGCGATCCACGCTGAGCGCATCTTCCAGCTGGCGATCGCGCTCCGATTGAGTGAGCCGCAGGAACTGCTTGGAGGCGAAATAGCCGGGGCGATGCTGAAGTTTGAGCTCCGGTCGGTTCACCTCAACCCGGATCTTGCGAAACCGGCCGTCCTCTTTGAGGTTGGCGGAGTAGTAGCCGAGCACATAATAGATCTGGCTGTCGTTCACAACCTTGTCAAAAACAGGCGCCAGGTCGTTCGTGTCCTGGAACGCCGTTCCGCCGGTATCGTGGGCCAGGGTGGTCAGCGTTTCCTGCGAACTCGAGAGGTTCGAAATCTGGGTGCTCATCGCGCTGCCCGAGAACAGAGCCCTGCCGCGCGGACTGCCGTGGGTGGCGTCGCCGGATGGCGGCATGGCCACCAGCCCGCGACTGTCGACCGTGTAGATGGTCAGGTTCGATTTGTTCGCCGTATCAATCGTGGAGCGTATCTGCGACTGATTTTCGACGCCGGTTGTGGTGAGCCCGCTCGAAAAATAGATCAGAGATTTGCGCTCACGGTACTCCCGGTACATTTTGGCGAGCGTTTCCAGCGTGGACAGGCGCCGGTCGGTGTTGAACACGTTGAATTGGACTGTGTCGGGGACGTAGACGTCATCGCTGGAGGAATCGGAATCGCTCAGATCCTCCTGGGGCGCATCTCCCGACTCCGTCGGCCCGAGGCCCTTGAGTGTCTTCAGGAGAGCCTCGCGGTCGTTCGTGAAATCCTGGGGTATCTGTAAAATGCTGCTGTAGGTGGCGACCGCCATCAGGTCGTGAGTGCTGCTCTTCCGAGTGACGTAATCTTCCGCGCTGTTCAGCGAACGGATCAGATCCTCTGTGGTCAGGGAAGACAAATCAAAGAAGAGGATCATGAGCCGTTTGTCCTCGAGATCCTCCTGCCTGCGCTCATTCCTGGGGGTTGTGTTGAAATTGACCGCCTGCGCCGGCTGCATCTGCGCGGCGGTTTCAGCTGGAGTTTCCTGCGGGGCGCCTGGGATGTCTTCCTGTGAGAAAGTCACCAGTTGTTGCGCGACGTTGTCCTCATAAAGGGTGAAGTCCTCTTGCTTCAGACCCCGGATCGGCACGCCCTTCTTGTCGCGGGCAGTGACGTCCACCACCACAAGATTGGATTGCACCCTGAACGTTGGCCTCTCCTGTGCGGGATTCGCCTTCCCGGCAGGCGGTGTTCCCTGGGACAGGACCCACCTCTCGCCCGAGAGGCAGCTGCATATCACGATGAGCAGCGCCGTTCGAATCATCCCGGCCCCGTCGCCCCGCCGGGCCGCCCAGGCTCCAGGTCTCGGAGTCCGGTTTGCTGGCGTCCTGGTGTCCGAGCGGCGTAACATGTTCATCTTGGCTCCTGAGTCCGCAGAATGCTTAGAAGCTGATCCGCAGGTTGAATTGCATCTGTCGCAATTGACCGACGCTTGTCACTCGGCCGAAGTTCAGGGCGTTGACCACCGTGGCCACACCGGCGTAATTCGGGTGATTCAGCACATTCGAAACCTGCCAGCGGAAGTCGATGCGGCGGTTTTTATCATCCAGTTTGAAGCTCTTGTACAAGCTGAGGTTCAGGAGGTTCGAGCCCGGAGCGGTGATCGTGTTCCGCCCGGCGTTGCCGAACTTGCCCGGCTGGGGGATGGCGAAGGCCTGAGTGTTGAAGAAGGCGGAAGTGGTGCGCTGGTCGCGAGGCAAGGCCGCCGAAATGCCCGTGACGTCCGGGCGCTCGGAGTAATTGGATCCGGTGCCGCTGTTGTTGCTGACATTCCCCAAAATCCGGGCGGTCAGCGGAGCGCCGCTGTTCAGCTGGTAACTGCCGGTCATGTTCCAGCCGCCAATCACCTTGTCGAGGACCGGTCCCGCCCCTGCGAGCCACTTCCGGCGCGCGCCGATCGGCAGGTCAAAATTGAAATTGGATTGGAACTGGTGCCGCCGGTCAAAAGCGCTGAGCGAGCGTTCGGCCGCGATGTTGTGTTCGTCCTGAATGACGGTGAGGCTGCCGCCTCCGACACCTGAAGCGTCGTCGATGCTCTTCGACAGCGTGTAGGAGTTTTCCATCCTCAGACCCTGCGAGAGGCGGCGGATCACTCTCACCCTCAGGTTGTTCATGTTGGAGTTCGCCCCGGATTGCTGATAGACGAAGTTCCCGGCGTTGCCCACATATCGGTCCCCTTCGGTGCCCGTCTGTGGGGATCCTGCGGGAGCGCGGTTGGGTGCCCGGAGGATATCAAGCCGCGTGCCCTTGGAGCCCATATAGCTGGCCTCAACAGTGTAAAGCTTGGCAAGCTGGGTCTGAACGGAAAGGCTCCATTGCTGCACATAACCGATCCGGTAATTGGGATCGATGGCATAGGAATTGAGAACGGTGACTTCCGGATCGCTGGGAAAGCCGTTTTGCAGCGTCAAAGGCTGGCTGACACTTGTGAGCAGGTTCTGGTTGACGGCGAACGGCGGCTGCCCGATCAACTGGCCGGCGATGTAAGGGTACACCGATGGGTTGTAAAACAATCCCCAGCCGGTGCGGAACACCCACTTGGAGTTCGCCTTCGGTTTCCATGCGATGCCGATGCGTGGGCCGAAATTGTTCTTGTCGGTGAAAACCAGGGACCGGGGAAAGGCGCCGCTGTATGGCCCCGCCTGGTCGGGAAAGACCTGCGCCACGGCTTTATAATCGGGCGCGATGTCCAGGCTGACCATCCGGTTGTATTTTTCGTAAAACGGCTGGATGTATTCGTATCTCAACCCGAGGCTGAGGGTCAGGTTGGGACGGGCCCTCCAGTTGTCCTGGACAAAGAGGTTGAAGCTCTTGTTGCGCAGGTAGTTGTTGCTGCTTCCGAATCGGCGCGATGTCGAGTTGGGGAAGCCGAGCAGAAAATCCGCCAGGTCCCAGCCGCTGCCTGCGATCGCATGTCCGTTTGCGTCGAATGCGCTGGTCGTAAAACCGGTGAAATCGAATGTTCCGCGCCCATTCGGATCCACCTGACTGTTGCGTTGATTAAAGGTGAGATCCCCCCCCACCTGGATGGAATGCTTGTTGCCGATCCGGTTGAGCCCGCCCCCGGAAGTCAAGGTCCGATTGCGCGTGCTTGAAGGGTTCCCCACCTGAAGGATGCCGTAATTGGTGAAGGTGGTTGTCGGAATTCCGTAATTGATCGGATCGCGCGATACTCCGTTGATGCCCAGCTTGCCTGCCACGTCATTGGTAAAAGAGAACGGATTGGAACTCACCGCGTTGACCTGGTTCAGACTCACCCGGTAGTTCAGGATAACGCGCGGCTTGAAGCGATGCATTCCACCAATACCCACGTTCTGGGAGTGGTTATTGCGATTCGTGTCGAGGCCGGGGTAGATCTGGCTCGCGATCGATTCACTCTTCGAGTAACTGTAATTTACGAAGACGTTATCTTTGGCGGAGACGGGAGTGCTCAGGCGGATGGAGTAGCTGTCGGACGAACTTATCAAGCTTCGATTCAAGGTATAGTTTTGAATGGAGCCCGGTAAGTTGGGCAGCGGGATGTAGTTCAAAAGCGCGACCGCCGCGGAGTTCATTCTCGAGGAGGGGATTTTATTGCCCGGGAATTGCGCTCGCGAGCCAGTGCTCGAATCGAAAAGCTGCACCGGCTGTCCGGCCAGCGGTCCTGCCCGCAGACTGGTCTGCGAGAAGTCGCCGGCGCGTTCGAGCGCAGTGGGCACCGTCGTGAGCATGTCGTAAGGGTTGCGGTTCCGAGTGCCGCTATAATTGAAAAACCACGATCCCGGCTGCGATCGGCCCTGAACCCGTCCTTGCGCCCGTCCTTGCGACTGATTCGTGGACCTTGTCGTACGGCTCCAGGGGAGCGTTCCGCCCACCATGGCGCTGAAATTGTTGTTGATCAGAAGGGGCTTGTTAAGCTCCTTCCCGGTCAGGGAGTAAGTGCGCGCGTTCAGGGAGGAGTTGCTGTAGGTGCTGTTGATGCTGCCGTTGATGCGCGATTGCCTCCCGCGCATCCCCGGACCTCCGCCCATAAAACCGCCGCCTCCCCGGCCTCCGCCTCCGCCCATGGCACCGCCGCCCCCGGGGCCCCCACCACCCGGGCCGCCGAATCCGCCGCCGGGCCCGCGCATTCCACCCGGGCCTCCACCGGCGCCCTCCTCGCGATTGACGAAACTGATCATCCCCATTTCACCGGCCATTCCCATCCGGTCGGCTGCTTCCATCATGCGCTGCCTGAAATTGGGATCGTTCCAGTTCCCTGCATCCACGCTTGCGCTGGCGTTGCCGGAAATCACGAGCAGGTCGGAGTTGTCCTCGCGCCCGGCGGGCGGGTTCAATCCCTGGGACGATTCTGAAGCGTTGGGCTGGGTCGTCTCCGCGCCCGGCAGCCCGCCCAGATCAACTTCCTGAAACCGCTGCGCTGCGGCGGCGTTTCCGTTTGGAGGCGCCGCCGGCCTCCGACCCGATCCCGCGGGCGCCGCGGCCTGGGCCGGCCTGGGCCGCGAAAGGGTGAGGACAAGCTTGCGGCTGGCGTCGTTGGCCGGATCGACCCCTTCGCGCGTGAACTTCTGGAATCCGCCCATTTCGATCTCGAGCCGATAGGCGCCCGAAGGGAGATCGGAAAAGGAGAAACTCCCATCCATTTCTGTCAGCGTCTCCATCGGCGGGCCAGGTGCATTGGAGAACAGCCGCACAGCAGCGCCGGGAATGGCGACATTCTTGGCGTCGACCACTTTGCCTTCGATGGACTTCAAATCCTGCGCCGCGAGCCCGGCAGAGCAGATGATAAGGAGAGAAATCACCAGGAGGCATGGTCGACTGAAATTCATGGCGCTGAGGAGACACCTGCGCCATGAGCCGGCGGCCCTGAGACCGATATCGTTGTCGAATGTTTGCGTGGCCATATATTTCGCGCTCAGGCATCTCCCGGTTAACAAATATTTTACAAAATTAGATATCCAATGGTTTTCTGGACCTCTGATGCGATTCCGAGCCCTGCTTAAAGTACGATCCACAACTTGAATTGTTACGACTTCTGGCGTGGGTTCGGCAACGGCAGATAGCTCGGAGAAAATGAACCACGGATAAACACGGACTGGAGGAGCTTGTATCGCCACCGCAGAGACGCTGAGGAATAATGGGACGCGGATTTGCGCTGATTCACGCGGATCAACGAATGCATACGGATCGGCCGAACTTTTGCGCCCACCGCATGGGCCAGCGCTGCGCGCTGAGACGTCATTGTCCAGGTTCCGCGGGAAAGCGCGCCAGGAGGCTAATTGATTCCGATCCGGTCAGGCGAACAAGATGCGTTTTCCCGCGGAACCTGGACGATGACGTCTGCCGGAGGCAGCCCATGCGGTGGGAGCAAAACCAGGTATGATCCGCGTGAATCCGCGTCCCAATGTTCTGCTGCGTTCCTTTGCGTCTCCGCGGTGAGCTCTTATTTTTGGTTGCGGCTATGCCGCCCCAGGTGAATCCGTGGTCAATTCCTTTGGAAGAGCAGGAAACACAAGCGGACTTTCCGTCCCGGGCACCGGGGCACGGGACGAACTTCTTGCCTTCCAGGCGAGGGTCGTTCAGGCTAAAATAAGCGCAACTGACGATTAAGAGAGGAGATAAGAATGGCTCAGCCCAAGGAACAGAACTACGCGAATCATGCGAAGTTTGTGCCGGGTTACCACTTCGTGGCCTTCGGGATTCTCATGCTCAACCTCGCGTACATGATCTACAAGCTCGCGCGGAATTTCTCCGCTGCGCCTGTGTATTGGGGCATGCACGTACTGGTCGCCTGCGCGCTCCTGATGTTGCTTTTCTATATGAGAGTTTTTGCCCTCAAGGTTCAGGACCGGGTGATCCGCCTGGAGATGACATTTAGGCTGGAGAAGCTGTTGCGGTCGGATCTGCGGGAGCGGATCAAGGATTTTTCTCTCGACCAGCTCATCGCTTTGCGCTTTGCCGGCGACGAGGAATTGCCGGGGCTTGCCGCAAAAGTTCTTAACGAAAAAATCGAAGATCGCAAGACCATCAAGCAGATGATCAAGAACTGGCGGGCCGATCACTTGAGAGTCTGATGAAGGGGCCGTCTCAAAACTCAAACATCGATGCACTGATGTTGCCCCGGAGGGGCGCAAGAAAATAGCCGGGAACCTGGATAGGGTTCTCCGTCAAGAGGGTGCGAAGCCCTCCGGGTAAGGATAGTCAA